>R14__coassemble_302_pt1 | contig 38658 bp, 29 predicted proteins | sample R14__metabat2_low_PE_019 | metagenome-assembled genome bin R14 | reverse complement strand
GCCTGGGCGTATCGCATGGCGCAAAATGCCTCCGGGGTCTGAGATCCCGGAGGCATCGAATGTTTTACTGCTTGCGGTCCAGCCCGAGCTCCTTGAGAGCTTCCTTGCGGCTGACGTTCCAGCGGCCCTTTTCGTCGACGCCGAGGAACTTGACGACCGTCGTGTCGCCGACGTTCAGAACGTCTTCGACCTTCTCGGTGCGCTTGAACTCGAGGTCCTTGATGTGGCACATGGCGTCCTTGCCCGGCTTGAGCTCGACGAAGGCGCCGAGATTGGAGATCACGCGGACGACCTTGCCCTCGTAGATCTTGCCGGTCTCCGGCTCGAAGACGATGTCTTCGATCGTCTTGCGGGCGGCGCGGCAGGCTTCGATGTCCTTGGAGGCGATGTAGATGGTGCCGTCGTCGTCGATGTCGATCTTGCAGCCGGTGTCGGCCGTGATCTTCTGGATGACCTTGCCGCCGGAGCCGATGACTTCGCGGATCTTGTCCGGGTTGATGGACATCTGGATCATCTTGGGAGCGGTCTTGGCGAGCTCCTTGCGCGGCTCGGCAATGGCCTTGAGCATGATCTCGTCGAGGATCTGCAGGCGGGCTTCGCGGGTGATGGTGAAGGCTTCCTTCACGATCTCGTGCTTGAGGCCGTCGTTCTTGAGGTCCATCTGGATGGCGGTGATGCCCTGCACGGTGCCGGCCACCTTGAAGTCCATCTCGCCGTGGAAGTCTTCAATGCCCTGGATGTCGATGAAGGTGGTGAAATCGTCACCGTCCTGGATGAGGCCGCAGGAGATGCCGGCGACCGGAGCCTTGAGGGGGACGCCTGCGTCCATCAGAGCGAGCGTGGAGCCGCAGATGGAGCCCTGAGACGTGGAGCCGTTGGAGGAGAGGACTTCGGAGACGACGCGGATGGCGTACGGGAAGTCTTCCACATCGGGGATGACCGACTGCAGCGCCTTCTCAACGAGAGCGCCGTGGCCGTATTCGCGGCGGCCGGTGCTGCGGCTCGCGCGGGCTTCGCCCGTGGAGTAGGAGGGCATGTTGTAGTGGTGCATGAAGCGCTTCTCTTCCTCTTCCCAGATCGTGTCGAGCTTCTGGGATTCGGAGAGCGTGGCGAGGGTGGCGATGGAGAGGACCTGCGTCTGGCCGCGGGTGAAGAGGCCGGAGCCGTGCACCACGGGAATCACGCCGACCTCGGCGCTGAGCGGACGGATCTCGTTCATGGCGCGGCCGTCGACGCGCTTGCCCTGGAGCAGCCACTTCTTGACGACCTTCTTCTGCAGCTTGTAGAGGATCTCGTCGATGTACTTCATCATGTCGGGATGCTCTTCCTCATACTTGGCCTGCATTGCCGTGACCCACTCGTTGACGCGGGCTTCGCGGACGTTCTTGTCGTCCGTGTCCATGCAGGCTTCCATGCCCTCGAACTCGTTGGCAACGAGCTTCTCGAAGAGCTCGTCGTCAAAGGCGGCGTGCTCGTAGGTGAACTTCGGCTTGCCGATCTCTTCGACCATGCGGTCAATGAGGTCGAGCACCGGCTGCAGATGCTCGTGCGCCTGCACGATGCCCTCGTACATGACGTCCTCCGGGACCTGGTCGGCCTCGGACTCGATCATGACGATCTTCTTGTGCGTGGCGGCGACGGTGGTGGTCATGCGGTTGGTCTTGCGCTGCTCCTGCGTCGGGTTGAAGAGGAACTTCTCGCCGTCCCAGCCGAGGACGATGCCGGCGATGGGCCCGTTGAACGGGACGTCGGAAATGGAGACGGCGGCGGAAGCGCCGATCATGGCCGCGATCTCGGGAGAGCAGTCACGGTCAACGGCGAGGACCTCGCAGGCGATGACGACGTCATTGCGCAGATCCGTCGGGAAGAGGGGGCGCATCGGGCGGTCGATCAGGCGGGAGGCCAGAACGGCGTTGAGGCAGGGCTTGCCCTCGCGGCGCTGGAAGGAGCCCGGAATGCGGCCGACGGCGTAGAGCTTCTCATTGAAGTCAACGGAAAGCGGGAAGTAATCGATGCCGTCCTTCGGGCGGGCGGAAGCCGTGCACGTCACGAGGACGACGGTCTCGCCGTAGGTGACGAGGACGGAGGCGTTGCAGAGCTCGGCGAGCTTGCCGGTCTCCATCGTCAGCTTGCGGCCTTCGAAGTCCAGCTCATACTTGCGGTAATTGGGGAATTCTCTGTGCTTGATGATCATTTCTTTTCCTATCTCCTATCGATACAGATGATTTGACTTTTTTCGGGAGGCGCATGAAAAAAGCCTGAGGACAATATTCACTTGTCCTCAGACCTTCAAAACCTTCATACCCCTCAAATTCCGGGCGGGAGGCCCGGATGCCGGTTCCGCTTACTTGCGGATGCCCAGCTTTGCGATGATGGAACGATAACGCTCGATGTCCTTCTTGGCGACGTAGTCGAGCAGGCGGCGGCGCTTACCGACCATCTTGTACATGCCGAGACGGCTGTGGTCGTCATTCGGATGGGACTTGAGATGCTCGGTCAGCTCGCGGATGCGCTCGGTGAGGATCGCGATCTGAACTTCGGGAGAACCGGTGTCGCCCTCGTGGGTGGCATTGGCTTCCATAACGGCCGTCTTTTTCTCTTTGGTGATCATGGTGGAATTTCCTTTCTTTTTTTGAACTTTCTCCTACGGCTGAGCGGCGGGCGGAAAGGCGACCCTCACCGGAGGGCACTGCCCCGCAGCCAGGCACGCGGACTTGGGTATATTACCACAGGGCGGAATGCCCTGTCAAGCGCCTCTTATAGAAATAAGTATAAAATTCGGCCCCTCCGGCGCGGGTTTCTTGTTATTATTCACAGTTGATTTCTTTATCGCTTTAATGTAATATATCGTGTATCCGGTCCAAGCCGGAAATCTATATCACTTCAGGAGAAAAGAACGTAATGAAAAAGCTTCTTTGCCTGATGCTGGCTGCGGTCATGCTCTTTTCCGCAGCGGCATTCTCCGCCTCCGCCGACGGCGACGAGCTTCTCGCCGTTATGCTGAGCACGAACGTCATGTCCCTCGACACGGACCTCGCCACGGACGGCGAATCCTTCGAAGTCATTGCCGACTGCATCGACGGCCTCATGCAGATGGACGAGACCGGCGCCGCCATCCCCGCGATCGCCGAGTCCTATGACCTCTCGGAGGACGGCTGCACCTACACCTTCCACCTCCGCGACGCCAAGTGGTCCAACGGCGACGCCGTCACGGCGAACGACTTTGTCTTTGCCTGGCGCCGCATCTGCCAGAACGCCGGCGAATACGCCTACATGTTCGACACCAGCGTCGGCTGCGTGAAGAATGCGGACTCCATCATCTATGACGGTGCCGATCCCTCCACGCTCGGCGTCTACGCGGAAGACGACAAGACCCTCGTCGTCGAGCTCGAGGTTCCGGTCTCCTTCTTCCCCTCTCTGATGTACTTCCCCACCTTCTACCCCATCAATGAAGCGTTCTACACCTCCCTCGACGCCGGCACCTACGGCACGAGCCCGGAGACCTATCTCTCCAACGGCGCCTTCGTCCTTTCGGACTACACCCCCGGCACGGCTTCCCTCACGCTCGTCAAGAATGAGGACTACTGGGACGCCGACCGCGTCTCCCTCGCCGGCATCAAGTATCAGGTCGTCGGCTCCTCCGACTCCGCTCTGACCGCCTTCAAGAACGGCACGCTCGATCTCGTCACCGTCAGCGGTACCCAGGTGGAAGCCGTAGAGGCGGACGACGCCCTCAGCCAGAATCTCCAGGTCACCGGCGCCGGCTACATGTGGTATCTCTCCTTCAGCCAGACCGAAAACAACGCCAACGGCTATCTCGCCAACGTGAACCTCCGCCTCGCCATCTCCAACGCGATCGACCGCGAGTCTCTCGTTGACAACTACGTGCTCGACGGCTCTCTCGCCACCTACACGGCCGTTCCTCCCCAGTTCGCCGCCAGCGCCACCACCGGCGAGGACTTCTCCGCCGACCAGGATATGTTCACGGAGTACTGCTCCTATGATCCGGATGCCGCCCAGGCCTACCTCGACGCCGCTCTCGAAGAGCTCGGCGTCAAGAGCGTGACCTTCACGATGATCTACGGCAACAACGAGGGCGACGAAGTCGCCAAGGTCGCCCAGGCCATCAAGAGCGACGTCGAGTCGAACCTCTCCGGCGTCACCATCAACCTCCAGCCGATGACCAAGTCCGAGCGTCTCGACAAGATGCAGAACGACAACTATGAGATCGCCCTGACCCGCTGGGGCCCGGACTATGCCGACCCGATGACCTATCTCGGCATGTGGATCACGGACAACTCCAACAACTACGGCTTCTGGAGCAACGCCGAATACGACGCCATCATTGCCGACTGCACGACCGGCGCCTACATCACCGACTATGACGCCCGCTGGGCCGCTCTCTACGAGGCCGAAGCGCTCGTCATGCAGGAAGCCGTCATCGCTCCTCTCTACACCAAGGCCAACGCCAAGCTCGTTGCCGACGGCGTGGAAGGCATCGAGTATCACCCGGTCGCTCTGAACCGCGTTTACAAGAACGCCGTCATGGGCTGAGCGTTTCCCTTCCCTTTGCTTTTGAAAGGCGGTATGGACCTCATACCGCCTTTCCTTTCCATTACAGAAAAAGGAGCCTTCCTCCATGGCTAAATATGTGGCAAAACGCGTCGGCATGGCCCTGCTCACGCTGCTGGTCATCACCTTCCTGCTTTTCTGGCTGGTGCGCATCATGCCGGGCAATCCGTTTCCGTCCGAGCGCATGTCTGATGAGCAGATCCTGAACAAGCGCGCCGAGCTGGGGCTCGACGACCCGATCCCGGTGCAGTTCATCCGCTATATGAGCGGCGTGCTGAAGGGCGATTTCGGAAACGGGACCTCTCTTTATTACGGCGCCCCGATCTCCACCGTTCTCAAAACGTGCATCTCCAATTCCTTCCGCATCGGCGGCATCGCCATCCTGTTCGGCACGCTCGTCGGCCTCCTGCTGGGCATCGTCGCGGCGCTCAACCGCGATCATTTCTGGGATGTGTTCTGCAGCGTCTTTTCCATTCTCGGGGTCTGCGTGCCCTCGTATGTCTTCCTGATCTTCCTGCAGTACACCTTCTCCTACAAGATCAGCTTCTTCCCCTACTTTTTTGACGCGGACGATTTCGTCCACTCGGCCATTCTTCCCGCCATCTCCCTGAGCCTCTTCACCATGTCCACGATCGCGCGCTTTACCCGCAACGAGATGGTGGAGGTCATGGGAAGCGACTATGTGCTTCTCGCGGAGTCCAAGGGCATGTACGGCTCGGCTCTCGTCACAAAGCACATTCTCCGCAACGCGCTGATCCCGATCGTAACCGTCCTCGCGCCTCTGATCGTCGACCTGCTGACCGGCGCCCTCGTCGTAGAGAAGATCTACGGCATCAACGGCATCGGCAAGCTCATGGTCGACGCCATCACGGGAGAGGGCGTGGATTATAACTATGTGCTCGCGCTGGGCATTATCTATTCTCTGCTCTATATCGGCATCATGCTGGTCGTGGACCTGGTCTACGGTCTGCTGGATCCCCGGATCCGCGTTTCGGCAGGAGGTGACTGACCGTGGACGAACGCAGCTATACTCCCCAGGCGGGAGATTTCGAATTTCTTGAAAACAACAACATCGAGATGGACTCCAACTTTGCCTCCCAGGGCTACTGGAAGGGCGTTGCCGTCCGCTTCTTCCGCAAAAAGCGGGCGGTGATCGGGCTGATCATCGTTCTGCTGATCCTCTTCCTTGCCATTTTCGGCCCGATGATGAACTCCTACGGCTACAAGGACATCATCAAGATCTCCGTGGACGGGAAGAGCAAGATCGCCCGCGCGCTCTCCCCGCAGATCCCCTGGCTCCACAAGCTTCTCACAGGCGAGGAGCTCTCGGGGAACTTCAAGGATCTGACCTTCCTCTTCGGCACGGACGACATGGGCCGCGACCTCTGGACGCGCACCTGGTACGGCGCCCGCGTCTCCCTGATCATCGCCTTCGTCACGATCCTCATCGACGTGATCATCGGCATGAGCTACGGCCTGATCTCGGGCTATTTCGGCGGTGCGACGGACATCGTCATGCAGCGCGTGGTCGAGATCGCCAACAGCATCCCCCGCCTCGTCATCGTATCCGTTCTCGCGATCTTCATGCCGAAGGGCATGGGGCTCGTCATCGTCGCCCTGCTCCTCACGGAGTGGATCGGAATGAGCAAGATCGCGCGCGCCGAGATGCTGCAGAGCAAGGAGATGGAATACGTTCTCGCCGGGCGCACCCTGGGCGCGCGCAGCAGCCATCTCATTTTCCGCGACATTCTGCCGAACACGATCGGCCCCATCATCACCCAGGTCATGTTCTCGATTCCGACTGCGATCTTCACGGAGGCCTTCCTGAGCTTCGTCGGCGTCGGCATCGTGCTCCCGCAGTGCTCCATCGGCTCCCTGATCGAAGACGGCTTCAACAACATCACCACGCTGCCCTATCAGATCATGCCGCCGATCTTCGTCCTCGCGCTTCTGATGCTCGGCTTCAACTTTATCGGAGACGGCCTCCGCGAGGCCCTGGCTCCCAAGCTGAAGGACATGTGAGAGGAGGGAAAGGCTATGATGAACGAAAAAGACAAGATCCTTGACATTAAAGATCTCGACATCTCCTTCCACACCAGCGCCGGCGACATCCACGCCATCCGCGGCGTCGATCTCGATCTCTACCGCGGAGAGACCGTCGCGATCGTCGGCGAGTCCGGCTCCGGCAAATCCGTCAGCATGAAGGCCGCAATGGGCCTGCTCTCCCCGAACGCCATCGTCAACGGCGGCAGCATCGAATTCACGTATACCGACGATTCCGGCGCCTCTCAGAAGGTGGACATTCTTAAAAAGGACACCCGCTGGATCCGCCGCAACATCAACGGCAAGCACATGGCCATGATCTTCCAGGATCCGATGACCTCGCTCGACCCGACGATGCCCATCGGCCGGCAGATCACGGAGGGCATGCTTCTCCATCTCGGCATCTCCAAAGACGAAGCCCGGCAGCGCGCCGTCCGCCTTCTGGAGGAGGTCGGCATTCCGGAGCCGGAAAAGCGGATGCGCCAGTATCCGCACCAGCTCTCCGGCGGCATGCGCCAGCGCGTCGTCATCGCCATTGCGCTTGCCTGCAACCCGGATCTGCTCATCTGCGACGAGCCCACCACGGCTCTGGACGTGACCATTCAGGCCAAGATCCTGGAGCTGATCTGCCGCATCCAGAAGGAGCGCGGCATCTCCGTCATCTACATCACGCACGACCTCGGCGTCGTCGCCAAGGTGGCGGACTACGTCAATGTCATGTATGCGGGAAAGATCATCGAGGTCGGCAACGTCAACGAGATCTTCTACGAGCCCGCCCATCCCTACACCTGGGGCCTGCTCTCCGCCGTCCCCGATTTTGAGACGGACACCGACGCCGAGCGGCTCTATGCCATCCCCGGCTCCCCGCCCAACCTGATCCACGAGGTCACGGGCGACGCCTTTGCCGACCGCAACGTCTACGCCCTCAAGATCGACAAGAAGGCGGAGCCGCCCATGTTCCGCATCACGGACACCCATTCCGCCGCCACCTGGCTCCTGCATCCGGACGCCCCGAAGGTCGAGATGCCGGAGGAGCTGAAGGAACGCATCCGGCGCATGAAGGAGGCACATACCGTATGACAGCAAACTACAATGCTTCCCCTCTGCTTGAAGTGGAAGGCCTGAAGCAATACTTCAAGTCCTCCGGCGGGTTCACCGTCAAGGCCGTGGACGGCGTCAGCTTCCGCATCTATCCCGGCGAGGTCTACGGGCTCGTCGGCGAGTCCGGCTCCGGAAAGTCGACCATCGGGCGCAGTATCATCCGCCTCTATCAGCCGACGGGCGGCAGGATTCTCTTCGAGGGGCGGGACATTTCCGGCAAGCTCTCCCCGGCCGACTCCGAGCTGCTGCGGACGAAGATGCAGATGATCTTCCAGGACCCGATGGCCTCCCTGAACCCGCGCAAGACGGTCGGCGAGATCATCTCGGAGGGTCTGGTCATCCACAAGATCGGAAGCGGGCCGGACGAGCGCCGCGAGATGGTCAACGCGATCCTGAAAAAGGTCGGCCTTTCGCCGGACCACTTCGGCCGCTATCCCCACCAGTTCTCCGGCGGGCAGCGCCAGCGCGTCGGCATCGCCCGGGCGCTGATCATGAATCCGGACCTTGTCATCGCGGACGAATGCATCTCCGCGCTGGACGTTTCCATCCAGGCCCAGGTCGTCAACCTGATCCGCGACATCCAGCAGGAGACCGGCATGGCCTACCTCTTCATCGCGCATGACCTCTCCATGGTCAAGTATATCTCCGACCGCATCGGCGTTCTGCATCTCGGCCACCTTCTGGAGACGGGGACGACCGAGGAGATCTTCTCCCACCCCGTTCATCCCTATACCCGCAGCCTTCTCTCCGCGATCCCGGTGCCCGACCCGGTCGTCGAGAAGGCGCGCACGGCCGTCTCCTACGATTACCGCACCTCCGGCCTGGACTACAGCGTCGGCTCCGAGCACGCCGTCTCCGGCAGCCACACCGTCTTCGGGACGGACGAACAGGTCGCCTCCTGGCTCAGGGCCTGAGCAAAAAATACCCCTCTGTGCATCGCGCACAGAGGGGTATTTCATATTTCGGGATCAGTCGGCGCCCTTCTTTACGGCGTCGGCCGCGGCCTTCTGCACCTCCGGCCAGGCGGAGAGCATCGGCTCGATCTTCTGGCCGCGGATCTTGCGGTCCACATAGTTTTCCGTGATCTGTTTGACCAGCGGGAAGAGCACCAGCACGCCGATCAGGTTCGGGATCATCATGAGGCCGTTGAAGGTGTCGGCGAGGTCCCAGGCGAGGTTGTCCCCCATCGTGGCGCCGCCGAAAACGGCGATCACGAAGATCACGCGATAGACGATCGTGCTCTTTTCGCCGAAGAGGAACTCGCAGGCCTTCGTGCCGTAATGGCTCCAGCCGAGGACGGTGGAGAAGGCGAACATCATGACGGCGACGGCCACGAACCAGCCGCCCACGGCGCCGAAGCGCATGCTGAACACCGTGGAGACGATGTTGGCCTTCGTCAGCTCGGCATATTCGGGAAGGATCGCGCCGGTGGAGAGATCGAAAATGCCGGAGGAGAGCACGGAGAAGGCCGTGAACGTGCAGACGATGATGGTGTCGGCAAAGACCTCGAAGATGCCCCACATGCCCTGGCGCACCGGCTCGTTGACGTTGGAATTGGAGTGCACCATGACGGAGGAGCCGAGGCCGGCCTCGTTGGAGAACACGCCTCTCTTGGCGCCCTGCTCGATGGCGAGCTTGATGCCGGAGCCGACGATGCCGCCGCCGGCCGCCTTGGCCGCAAAGGCACCCTTGAAGATCGCCGCGAACACCGCGCCGACCTGGCCGATGTTGCAGAAGAAGATCACGATGGAGCCGAGCATATAAAGGATCACCATGAAGGGGACGAGCTTCTCCGTCACGGCCGCGATGCGCTTGAGCCCGCCGACGACGACAAGGCCGACCAGGATCAGGATCACGATGCCCGTCACCCACGTCGGGATGCCAAAGACGGACTGCATGTTGCCGGAGATGGAGTTGACCTGCGTCATGTTGCCGATGCCGAAGGAGGCCAGCAGGCAGAAGCAGGAGAAGAGCACGGCCAGGATCTTGCCGATCTCCCTGCAGCCCTTCTTGGCCCCGAGGCCGTCGCGCAGATAGTACATGGCGCCGCCGGACCACTCGTCGTTCTTATTTTTCTGCCGGTAATAAATGCCGAGCACGTTTTCCGAGAAGTTCGTCATCATGCCGAAGAAGGCGATGACCCACATCCAGAAGACCGCTCCGGGCCCGCCGATCAGGATGGCGCCCGAAACGCCGACGATGTTGCCCGTGCCGACGGTCGCCGCAAGCGCCGTGCAGAGCGACTGGAACTGGGAGATGCTCTTGTCGGCCGTGTGGCCGGTGACGCTCTTGTCCTTGAAGATGGCGCCGAGCGTGTTCTTCCACCAGTGGCCGAAATGGCTCACCTGGAAGCAGCGGGTGAGGATCGTCATCAGCACGCCGACGAAGGCCAGCAGGATCAGCGCCGGCCAGCCCCAGACCACGCCGTTGACCGCGTCATTGATCTTGGCTATCATGTCTAACATATCTTATTCCCCTCTTCATATAAAATATGTTCCTATTTTACTCAATTTCGCTCTCTTTGCAACTTGGGATATTTTACAAGATTTTCCCTCTGCTTCCCCTGCAATTCCGCACATTGTGCACAAATGTCTTTATTTGGCGGACGCATCGGCCAAAAAAGATCCGCCCGGCGGACCGGGCGGATCGGAGAATATGTGCGGTTTTTCGGACCTCAGGCGTCCCAGCCCTCGTAGCGGCCGAGCTGCGGGTCGTTGTTGCCGGAGGAGGTCGTGAACATCTCGATCATGTTGATCGGGTCGTTGAAGTCGGCGATCCAGCCTTCGCGGGCGAAGTCGAAGTTGCCGTTCTTGCGCTCCTCAAGGAAGACGTTCCAGTCTTCGACCTGGATCGTCATCTCGATGCCGACAACGGCCAGATCCTGCTGGATGGACTCTGCCACGGCGATGTGGCCGGAGGACTGGTTGGTCAGGTACTCGAGCTGGATCGGGGTCTCGGAGGAGAGCATGCCGTTGTCGTCAAACTCGAAGCCGGCCGCCTCGAGCAGCTCGATGGCGTACTCGACGGTCTCGTCGTAGTTGTCGTTGATGCCGTAGGCGTCAAAGTAACCGTCTTCTGCATCTTCCTTGAAGATGCCGCCGTTGCCGTCCGCCATGCCGAGAGGAATGTAGGAGTTGGCAGCGACCTGGCCGGTCTGGCCGACGTTCTCGCAGATATAGTCGCGGTCAATGAGGATGGAGAAGGCCTCGCGCGTGCAGGCGGCCTGCTCCGGCGTCATGCCGTCGAAGAGGGAGCTGTTGGCGTTGAAGGCAACATAGTAGGTGCCGAGCTCGTCGACAATGTAGAACTCGGGGTTCTCGTCGGCAAGAAGGGTCGCGATCTCGTCGGTCGGGACGGAGTCGGCAAAGTCGATGTCGCCGGCGTTGTAGGCGGCGTAGATGGCCGTGTCGTCCGCGGAGAGCATGAACTCGAGCTTCTCGACGGTGACGTTCTCGGCGTCGTACCAGTACGGGTTCTTTTCATAGGTCATGGAGACGTCGTGGTTCCAGGCGGTGCAGACATAGGCGCCGTTGGAGACGAAGCCGGCTTCCTGGCACCATGCGCCGGGAGCGTCTTCGGTGGAGTTGGCCTCAACGTAGGCCTGGCAGACGGGATAGAAGCACGGGAAAGCCATCAGGTCTTCCATATAGGCGCAGGGGGCGGAGAGGACGAACTGGAGCGTGGTGTCGTCGAGAGCGGTGACGTTGATCCCGTCCTCGGTGCCGTAGCCGTCAAAGCCGGAGAACATGTACTCATAGTCGGCAGCCGTCTCAGGGGCGACGGCGCGCTTCCAGGAATACTCGAAGTCGGCCGCCGTGAGGTCGGAGCCGTCGGACCACTTGAGGCCTTCCTTGAGCGTGACCGTGTAGGTCAGGCCGTCTTCGGAGACTTCATAGCCCGTAGCGCAGGCGGGAACGGTCTCGCCGTCGGCATTGTAGGTGTAGAGGCCGGAGAAGGTGTTGGCTGCGAGGCAGGCGCCGTCAACGGAGCTGTTCAGAGCAGGATCGAGGTAATCCGGCTCGGAGGCCAGGTTGATGCGGAGGGTGTCGGAGCCGTTGCTGAGCGTGGCGTACATAAAGAACTTGGTGGCAAAAGCGTTGGCGTAAATGCCGGAGACGTAATCCTTCTGCATGTAGATGTCATTGTAGTAATACAGAGGGATGACGCACCAGGAGGACATGAGGATATCCTCTGCCTCGTGGAGCATTTCGGTGCGCTTTGCGGTGTCGGTCTCCGCCTTGATGGCGGCGACCAGCTCGTCATACTGACCCCATTCATTGACCGGATCAATGAAGGCGTCGCTCACGAGCTCTTCCGCAGACTCGGCGGCTGCGGAGACTGCGCAGATGGAGGCCACCATGCACAGTGCGAGAACCAGTGCGAGGAACTTTTTCATTGGAATTTCTCCTTCTTATATTTTTAACGGGAATTTCCCGTTAAATTCCAAAAATACGCTCTCTTTTATAGCACTCCTCGGTCTTCCGCACAAGACGCAATGCGCAATTTTGTGCAGAATGTCGGAATTTTCGGAGGCTTATTTGTTCCAGCAGGCGACGTTATGCCCATTCCCCCGGTCCGTCAGGGCGGGGCATTCGGCGGCGCACTGCTCGGTCGCGTAGCGGCAGCGGGTGCGGAAGGGGCAGCCGGAGGGCATATTCAGCGGCGAGGGGACGTCCCCCTCCAGGACGATGCGCTTCCGGGCGCGCGTCACGTCCGGGTCCGGGATCGGCACGGCCGAGAGCAGAGACTCGGTGTAGGGGTGGATCGGATGCTCGTTCAGCTCGTCCGCGTCCGCGATCTCCACGATCTTGCCGAGGTACATGACCGCGATGCGCTTCGAGATGTGGTGGACGACCAGCAGGTCGTGCGCAATGAAGAGATAGGCCACGCCCAGCTTTTCCTGCAGCTCCTCGAACATGTTGATGACCTGTGCCTGGATCGACACGTCCAGCGCCGAGACCGGCTCGTCGCACACGATGAACTTCGGGTTGACGGCGAGGGCGCGGGCGATCCCGATGCGCTGCCGCTGCCCGCCGGAGAACTCGTGCGCATAGCGCGTGGCGTGCTCGGCGTTGAGGCCGACGGTCGCCATCAGGTCCAGGATCTTCTCGCGGCGCTCCTTGCGGCTCGTGTAGAGATGATGCACGTCCAGCGGCTCGCCGATGATATCCTCGACGGTCATGCGCGGGTCGAGCGAGGAATACGGATCCTGGAACACCATCTGCATCTGCTTGCGCATGCTCGTGATGTTCTTTTTCGTGACCTCTTCCCCGTTGAAGACGACCTTGCCCGCCGTCGGCTCATAGAGATGCAGCAGCGTGCGGCCGACCGTCGTCTTTCCGCAGCCGGACTCTCCGACGAGGCCCAGCGTCTCGCCGTGTCCGATGGTAAAGGAAACATCGTCCACCGCCTTGAGCTGCGTGATCTTTCCGCTCCCGGTCCGGACATTAAAATATTCCTTCAGATGCTCTACCTGAACGAGATCGCTGCTCATTGCGCCGTCCCTCCTTTTTCCTGCTCCGCCAGCCACGCGTCGCGCACGTTGATCCAGCAGGAGGCCTTGTGGTCTTCATTGATCGCGAGCTCCTCCGGCACCTCGCTGAGGCACACCTTCATGGCGGCGTCGCAGCGGGGGCAGAAGGCACAGCCCTTGGGGAGATTGAGCATGTTGATCGGCGTGCCGGCGATGGGGACGAGCTTTTTGTTCATGTTGGCCGTCGTCGGGATGGAGCGCAGCAGGCCCTTCGTATATTCATGCTTCGGGTTGTAGAAGATCTCGCGTGCGGTGCCGCGCTCGCAGATCCTGCCTCCGTACATGACGATGATATTGTCGCACAAATCCGCAATGACGCCGAGGTCGTGCGTCACGAGGATCACGGCCATGCCCATTTTCGCCTGGATGTCCTGAATGAGCTCGAGGATCTGGGCCTGGATGGTCACGTCGAGCGCCGTGGTCGGCTCGTCCGCGATCAGAATGTCCGGCTCGCAGGCCAGCGCCATGGCGATCATGACGCGCTGACGCATGCCGCCCGAGAGCTCGTGCGGATACTGCTTGAGCCGGCGCTCCGGCTCATTGATGCCGACGAGCGTCAGCATCTCGACGGCGCGCGCCCGGGCCGCGTCGCCGCGGCGCTCGGTATGGAGCGTGATCGCCTCCATCAGCTGGCTGCCGATCGTGAAGACGGGGTTGAGCGAGGTCATCGGATCCTGGAAGATGATGGAGCAGCACTTGCCGCGGAAATCGCGGAGCTGCTTTTCGCTCCACTTCGTCAGATCCTTTCCCTTGTAGAGGATCTTTCCCTGCTTGACTCTGCCCGTATCGGCCAGGATCTGCATGATCGAATAGGCCGTGACGGATTTGCCCGAGCCGGATTCGCCCACGATGCCCAGAATCTCGCCCGGGTCGAGGTTGAAGGAAACGCCGTTGACCGCCTGCACCTCACCCTTGTCGGTGAAAAAGGAGGTGTGCAGGTCCTGCACGCTCAGGAGATATTCATGTTCATTCATCGTTCGTCACCTCTTCAGCTTGGGGTCGAAGGCATCGCGCAGCCCGTCTCCCAGGAGGTTCAGGCTCAGCACGATGAGGCAGATCGTCAGCGCCGGGAAGACCAGCTTGTAGGGATAGCTCTGCAGGCCCTCGCGCGCGGAGTTGGCAAGCGAGCCGAGCGACGGCATCGGCGCCTGCACGCCCAGCCCGACGAAGCTCAGATAGCTCTCCGTGAAGATCGCGGAGGGGATCTGAAGGGCCGTGGAGATAATGATGACGGAGAGGCAGTTCGGCAGGATGTGCTTGCGGATGATGCGCCCGGGCTTGGCCCCGATCGCCTTGGCGGCGAGAATGTATTCGTTCTCCTTGATGGAGAGGATCTGCCCGCGGATCAGGCGCGCCATCGTCACCCAGTACAGAAGGCCGAACACCAGGAAGAGCGAGACCATGTTCGTCCCCAGTGAGGCGAGGAAGGTGCCTGACTTGAAGCTGAGCCTCTGGTTGAGCACGACCGAGAGCAGAATGATGATCAGCATATCCGGCAGGGAATAGATAATGTCCACAATGCGCATCATAATAAGGTCCGTGCGCCCGCCGAGATAGCCGGAGATGCTGCCGTAGAGCATGCCGATAAGGAGCACGATGATGCTGGCGAAGAAGCCGACGACCAGGGAGACGCGCGTTCCGTAGATCACGCGGATAAAGTAGTCGCGGCATTGCTCGTCCGTCCCGAAAATGTGCGGGAAGCGGTAATTGCCTTCGGCGATGTACTGCTGCTCCGCCTTGCTGTATTCAAAGGGGCGCAGATTCTTGGCTCCCTTGTCGCGCTTGCCGTTGATGGAGAGCATTTCCTCGTAGCTGTAGGGCACGATCAGAGGCGCCACGATGATCGTGATGATGATGCAGGCGAGCACGATGAGGCTGATCACAGCCAGAGGATTCTTGAAGAGCTTGCGCATGCCGTCCTTGAAGAAGGTGACGGATTCGCTCATGACTTCCTGCTGGCGCTTCTCCTCGTCCGTTGCCGGCGTGAATTTGCCGAGGTCGATCTGTGCGCTCAGGATCCCCTTTTTCGGGAGGCCGTTTTCCTTGTTTGCCATATTTTCTTCTCCTCCCTTATTCATACTTGATGCGCGGATCCACGACCTTGTAGAGCAGATCGCAGATCAGGTTGGCCGCCACCATGAGCGCCGCGAGGAAGACCGTCGTCGCCATGATCATGGTGTAGTCGCGGTTGTTGATCGAGGCCACGAACTTGCTGCCGATCCCGCCGACCGTGAAGATCGTCTCCACGACCATGGAGCCCGTGATGATGTAGGCGATCTCCGGCCCCGCGTAGGTAATGACCGGGATCAGCGAGTTGCGGAGCGCATGCTTGAAAATGATCTTCCATTTCTTCACGCCCTTGGCCTTGGCCGTGCGGATATAGTCCTGGCTCAGGGCGTCGAGCATGCTGGTCTTGGCAAGGCGCGTCGTATAGGCCATGGGATAGGCTGCAAGCGCGATCACGGGCAGCGTGTAGCTCGTGCTGCTCGCGCTCCACACCGGGAACCACCCCAGCTTGATCGCGAAGACCAGCAGCAGGAGCGTTGCCAGCACGAAGCTCGGCACCGCCGTAAAGAGCGTGGAGAAAAACACGATGATGCGGTCGGGCAGCCTGTTTCGCGTCAGCGCCGCGATGCTCCCGAAAACCGTTCCCGAGATCAGCGCGATGAAGACGGCCGTCAGCCCCAGGCGGCAGGAGATGGGGAAGGACTCTCCGATGATCTCGGAGATCTCGCGCCCGTTTTTAAGCGAGACGCCGAAGTCCCCCTGCAGCATGCCCTTGATCCAGAGCAGGAACTGCGTGAGGAGAGGCTTGTCCAGGTTATACCGGGCGTTGAGCGCGTTGATGGTAGCCTCGCTCAGGGCCTTCTCCTTGTTGAACGGGCCTCCCGGCACGGCGTGCATCGCGAAAAACGTGATCGCACAAATGATGAAGATCGTCAGGATCGCCAGAAGAATGCGTTTGATTACGTATCTTGTCACTGCTTGCTTCTCTCTTTCTTTTTTATTTGCTCTTGTCATCCCGCGCCGACACCGTGACCTGCGGGAACGGAATGTTGATGCCGTTTTCGCCGAAGATAATGAAGATCTCCCGGTTGAGCGCCCGCTCGACGGCCGGGCGGTTCTTCTCCTCGCAGCGCGCCCGGATCTTGATGACGACCGAGCTGTCGCCCAGCTCCGTCACGCCGAAGAATTCCGGATCGCCGAGGATCATGGGGATATTCTTGCGCATGCGGGAGAAGTTGGCCTTGAGCACTTCCTCCACGCGCTCGATCGATTCGCCGTAATCGATGCCGACCGTGCAGAAGGCGAAGGAATATTCCTGCGTCATGTTCAGCACGTCGGAGATCTTGCTGTTGTTGTAGATCTTGACATTCTTGGTCGTATCCATGACCTTCGTGGTCCGCAGCCCGATCTCGACGACCTGCCCGCGGAAGCCGTCGATCGTCACGATGTCGCCCACGCGGTATTCGCCCTCGAACACGATGAACACGCCGGCCAGGATATCGCTGATGAGGCTCTGCGCGCCAAGGCCGATGACGAGAGACAAGATCCCGGCCGAGGTCAGGAGCGAGGTGGAGTCAAAGCCGATGAGATAGAGGCAGTAGAAGATGCTGACCATCGTCCCGCCGTATTTGAGCACGCTGAGCAGCAGGTTCGCGATCGTCTCGCTCTTGGTGCCGAACACCGAGATCACGAGCCGGATCACCAGGTTCAGCAGGAACACGCCCACGCCGACCGTCACCAGGAGCATCGCGCATCCCGAGAGCGCAAAGATATTGACGGAGCGGTCCCACTGCCCGCTGATAATATAGCTGATGATGGATTCCTCGCCGAAAAACCGGTCGGCGCCGAAGAGGGAGGCGAGCACATAGATCAGCAGGACGACGCCGCAGGCGCCGATGAGCGTGCTGAGCTTCTTCTCGGGGCTCATCTCCCGCCACTTTTCGTTGTTCCGGTCCCATCGGGAGGCGACGGCGTTCGTCAGGAGCTTCTCCCCTCCGACCGTCTCGATGGTGATCATTCTCGGTTCTTTTTTCGCCTTCTTCTCCTGCTCCTCTTCGAAAAGCTCTTCATACATGGCCTCCTCCTCGACCGTAGAGAGGATGACCACGAGGAGCATCGCAAGGATGCACACAAAGCTGAAGCCGACCGTCACGGCCGAGACGGCAAGGCGCGTCTCGTAGATCTCGGAGAGCGGAATGCACGCCGCGACATAGTATCCGTTCAGATAGCGGCTGCTGATGAAGAGCTTCACGCCGCCGCTCTGCTGGAAGCCGTTGTAGTTGTCCGCAAAGGCGTTTTCGGTAAACCCGAGCTCTGCCGCCGCCTTCCCGATATTGGCGGCGTTCGGCGCGTAGAGCACCGTGTGTTCCTCGCCGCCGTCAAACGCGAGGAGGCAGCCGCTGTTCATGACCGTAACGCCGTCGAGCACATAGGAGACCTGCGTCGTGCTGCGGATCCGCTCCATGATATCGGAGGCGACGTTGATCTGCACCAGGGAATCGTGCTGCGTGATCGGATTTCCGCTCCAGCGGCCTTCCCCGTCGCGCTCATATTCCTCGCGCGAGGCGTAGGCCGTGTTTCCCTCCTCGTCCGTGTAGGTATAATACTTCATCGGCACGCCGATGTACTGGCTCTCCTCGCCGGTCTCGTCGACGGTGTCGTCCTGGATCAGATAGTCCTTGCGCCCGTCGAGCACCTGGAGGAAGTCATAGGACTGGTCTCCCTCCGTCCGGCTGATCGTGAAGGACCAGTTTTCCGTGTTCGTCGCGATCGTGCGGCCCTGTTCGTCGAAGATATAGATCCCGCGGATCCCGTTTCCTTCGCAGAGCTCCTTCAGGATCTCCGATTCCGAAGCGCTCCGGAGCAGATTGCCCTCCGAGTCCGTCACATAGCTCCGCAGCCCGCTTTCGTCATAGGCAGAATAGGTCCGGTTGATGCCGGAATTGAGGAGAGAGGGATCCTCCTCCAGAATATAGGCGATCAGCTCCGCCTTCGCGAGATAGCGCTCCTCGTAATAGCCGCTGATCATCTCTTCCATTTCCGTGCTCGCGTTGATCTTCGTCTCCGCCTCCGAGACGGCGTTCTTTGCGCTGCTCACGGCGCCGGAGAGGGAGAGAAGCGTCTGCACATACAGGCTCACAAAGAAGATCAGCACGAGCCCGATCGCGGACACGGGAAAGGTCTTTTTCGCCACGCCGCGGTTCCATACGACCCAGTCGCCCGACCGGAGGGGGGCGACCCTGCGGTATTCAAATTGGACGCCCTGCCTTGCCGCGTCGATCCGGACAAAGACGGCATACGCCAGCGAGACGAACGCCGTCATAAGAAACAGCGTCCCCGCCCAGAAAACGGCCCGGTTGTTCCCGGAGTAGATCGTCTCCGTAATAATGGCCGCCGTGATGATCGTGACGTCGCCGCAGGCGCGGGAGACGCAGTAATATTCCTTTCCCTCGATCATCTGGATCCCGTCATAGGAATCCTGCAGAATATCCGCCGTCATCCCCAGGTCGCCGATGCTCTCGCCGGTGTGCACCTCGGAGCCGTCGTTATAATAGAGCAGCGTGCCCTTCTCCTTGTCCGCCGCGAACACGAAGCCCGAGCCCGAAACGGAGGTATCTCCAATGATCTCTCCGAGGTCCGTCAGGGAGGCGAACTGCAGGTCCAGGATCTCCCGGCGGATGCCGAGGATCATATGATATCTTCCGTAGGCGCTCTGCAGCGGATAGGAATAGAAATAGTAGCTTCCTTCCTCCAGCTCGACGGCGATGGGAGCGCGGTTCGCTTCCTCCCGCATCAGCTCCTTCAGCGTCTCCGCGCTGATCTCCTCGCCGTCGCCCAGGTTGGTGCCGATATAGCTCTCGTCATAGGACAGGACGATCCGCCCCACTCCGTTGACGACGAACAGATGGTCCACGTCGGCCCGCTCCATAATGGTCCGGAACATCCCGGCGCGCGCGGCTCCGTCCTCGGTAATATAATCGTCAAAGAGGCCGGACTCGAGCAGCTGCGCCAGATCCTGCAGCGTTTCATAGTTGCAGTTGTGGTAGATCGCCGTCAGTTCCTCGGCATTTTCCTCGTTGCTGCGGATCGTCTCCGCAAGCTCGTCGAGCACAAGGATGCTCTGCTGCTTCTGCTTGTAGCGGGAGTTCGCGTCCTGCATATGATTGAGCAGAGCAATGAGGCCGACCGAGAAAAGCACGATCAGCGCCAGATTGACCGCCGTCTTGATCCGAAACCGCTTGTTCTTCATTTCGTTCCTCTTTTGGGGATGATTTACATAATTAAAGTTATTATACTATAAAAACCCCGGCAGTTGCAAGTACAAAACTGCCGGGGCTTCCTTATTTTATGCTGATTTTATGCTGTTTTCCGGGCAATTCCGCTTCAGCGGTTCCGCATGACCGTCTTCATGCGCTGGCTGTGGTCCAGAATGCTCTTTCTCAGGCGAAGGTTCTTCGGCGTCACTTCCAGCAGCTCGTCGTCCGCGAGGAACTCGAGGCACTGCTCCAGGCTCATCTGGCGAGGCGGGATCAGGCGGAGCGCCTCGTCGGAGCCGGAGGCGCGCGTATTGGTCAGGTGCTTCGTCCGGCAGACGTTGACGGTGATGTCGTCCTGCTTCGGGCACTCGCCGACGACCATTCCTCCGTAGACCATCGTGCCCGGCGTGATGAACATGACGCCGCGCTCCTGCGCGTTCCAGATCCCGTAGGCGACGGCCTCGCCGGTCTCGTGCGCGATCAGGGAGCCGGTGTGCCGGCGGGCCAGATCGCCCTTGAAGGGCTCGTAATCCTCAAAGACCGAGGCCAGAATGCCCTCGCCCTTGGTGTCCGTCAAAAATTCGTTGCGGTAGCCGAAGAGCCCGCGGGACGGAACGAGGAATTCCATCTTCATGCGCTCGCCGACCGGCGTCATCTCCTTGAACTCGCCCTTGCGGCTTCCGAGCTTTTCCATAACGGAGCCCATCGCGTCCGACGGGACATCCACCACCACGCGCTCGACCGGCTCGCAGAGCACGCCGTCGATCTCCTTGTAAAGCACGCGCGGGGGCGACACCTGGAATTCATAGCCTTCGCGGCGCATCGTCTCGATCAGGATGGAGAGGCTCATTTCGCCGCGCCCGGCAACGTTGAAGCTGTCCGTGCTGCCCTCGACGTCGGTCACGCGAAGGGAAACGTCCTTCAGCGTTTCGCGGATCAGGCGGTCGTGGATCTGGCGGGAGGTGACATACTTGCCCTCTCGCCCGGCATAGGGGCTGTCGTTGACCGAGAAGGTCATCTCCAGCGTCGGCGCGCTGATCTTGACGAAGGGCAGAGGCTCGGCAAAGCCGCGCGCGCAGATCGTATCGCCGATCGTCACGTCGCCGATGCCGCTCATGGCAATGATATTTCCGGCCGAGGCCTCCGTCACCGGCACGCGGTTCAGGCCCTCGAACTGGTAGAGGGAGACGGCCTTCGCCTTCATCGGCGCTTCCTCCGGATGGTGGAAGTTGCACACGTCGATCTCCTGGTTCTGGCGGATCACGCCGCGCTCGATCCGGCCGATCGCGATGCGGCCGACGTATTCATTGTAGTCCACGCTCGACACCAGCATCTGGAACGGAGCTTCCTCGTTCATCTCGGGCTCCGGGATATATTCCAGGATCGTTTCGAAAAGCGGCTTGAGGTCTGTGCCGGGCACGTCGGGAGAATAGCTCGCGGTGCCGTTGCGCCCGGAGCAGAAGAGCATCGGAGAGTCGAGCTGCTCGTCCGTCGCGTCGAGATCCATCAGCAGCTCGAGCACCTCGTCGATGACCTCGTGGATGCGCTGGTCGGGCCGGTCGATCTTGTTGACGACGACGATCACGCGGTGCCCCAGCTCCAGCGCGCGGCTCAGAACGAAGCGCGTCTGCGGCATCGGGCCCTCTGCGGCGTCCACCAGAAGAATAACGCCGTTGACCATCTTCAGAATGCGCTCCACCTCGCCGCCGAAGTCGGCATGGCCCGGCGTGTCGACGATATTGATCTTCGTGTCCCCGTACCACACGGCCGTATTCTTCGCCATGATGGTGATGCCGCGCTCGCGTTCAAGATCGTTGGAGTCCATCACGCGCTCAACGACCTCCTGGTTCTCGCGGTAAACGCCGGACTGCTTGAGCAGTTCGTCCACAAGCGTCGTCTTGCCGTGGTCAACGTGGGCAATAATTGCTACATTTCTCAGCTTACTCATATTACATGATTCCTTTTCTTCATCAATTCACAACAAAATTGGATTTTAACACTTGATTGCGCAAAACGCAACCTTTATAATAGACAAGATCACAATATTCTTTTTTCTTCCCGGAGCCTCTATGACCTACAACTTTTTTGCCTACATCGCGCGCATGAAGTATATCTCCCGCTGGAGCCTCATGCGCAACGCCCTTCCCGAGAACATCCAGGAGCACAGCCACATGACCGCCGTCATCGCGCACGCGCTTGCCGTCATCCGGCGGGACGTGTATCACATCCCCTGCGACCCGGACGAGTACGCGACCGTCGCTCTCTATCATGACTGCTCGGAGATCCTCACCGGCGACCTCCCGACTCCCATCAAGTACTACAGCCCCGAGATCAAGGACGCCTACAAGCAGGTCGAGCAGCTCGCCTGCGACCGGCTCCTCGCCACGCTTCCGGAGGAGATCCGCGCTTCCTTCGCTCCCGTGATCGGAGGGGAGGCGGAGGCGCGGCTCTATGACCTCGTCAAGGCGGCGGACAAGCTCAGCGCCTACCTGAAATGCATCGAGGAGCGCCGTGCCGGAAACGACGAGTTCCTCTCCGCCGAAAAGCAGACCCGCTCCCTTCTCGAGGAGAGCCCGCTCCCCGAGGTGCACTATTTTCTGGAAAACTTTATCCCTGCCTTCGAGCTCACGCTCGACGAGCTCGGCACCATCGACAGCTGAATCAGAAAGGAATCGACCCATGGAACAGACGAAGATCGACCGCATCAATGCCCTCGCCCGCCTTGCGAAGGAACGCGCCCTGACCGGCGAGGAGCTCGCCGAACGCGACGCGCTCCGCAAGGAATACCTGGAGGACTGGCGGCGCAGCACCATTGACGTTCTGGAAAATACTTACGTCCAGACGCCGGACGGAAAGAAGCATAAACTGGCGCCGAAGGGCAGCCCGGAGCAGAAGGAGGAAACGCAGGCATGAGCACAAAGAGAAAAGTCAAGCGCCTCATCGGCGGGATCGCGTTCACGATCGTCTTCCTTGTCTTTGCCTTTATCAGCTGCAAGGTCGCCGTACACAGCAGCGATCTGAATTATACCTCCGAAACCACCTTTGACCACAACTACGGATACGACCGGGAAAATTACCTCATCCGCATGGGCCGCTCCGACGAGCTCTCGAGCTACGTGCCGGAGGGCTACGTCAGCGCTTCCTCTGCCGCCGTGACCGGATCCGATCCCGCCGTCAGCGAGCCTGCCCCGGCCGCGGAAGAAACGGAGGCCGTCCCCGCCGCCTCTGCCGAGCCCGAGATCTTCTCCGAGCCCGCCGCCGAGCCGACCGTCGATCCGAACTCCTCTTACGGCAAGGCGCTCGCCAATGCCGCCGCGCTCGGGCTCCCCGAGCCGCCGGATATCGACATCACCGAGTGGCAGTATCTCCTCGTCAACGCCTCCCATCCGCTCGATCCCGTCGACTATGCCCCGACGCTTGCCTACCTCACCAACACCTGCGTCGATTCCGAGATCCTGGACTACCAGAACGGCTACGGCTGCGCCGTCGACGAGCGCATTGCGCAGGCTCTGGTCGACTTCTCCCAGGCCTGCAAGGCGGAGGGCCTTCCCGTCTACCTTTCCTCGGGCTACCGCTCTTATGACGAACAGATGACGCTCTTCCAGCGCAAGGTAAATCAGGGTTATACGGAGGATGTCGCCAAGACGATCGTCGCCTACCCCGGCACAAGCGAGCACCAGACCGGTCTCAGCTGCGACATTACCGACTATTACCGCGAGACCAAGGACAGCTCCCTCGAGCAGACGGCCACCTACCAGTGGCTCTGCGCACACTGCGCGGAGTACGGCTTCGTGGTCCGCTACCCCGCCGACAAGAGCGGCAGCGCCGACAGCGTCACCGGCATCATCTACGAGCCCTGGCATTTCCGTTATGTCGGAACGGAAGCCGCGCAATATATGACGGACAACAACCTCTGCCTGGAGGAGTTCGTCGCGCTGTACGAATAAAGCTTTGCATGAAAAAAGACCCGCTTCGGCGGGTCTTTTTTCATGCCTGTATTCTTTTCAGAAATCGAACGTATGAGGCAGCAGCTCGCTGAGGCGGTAGCTGACGTATCGGCCGCCGGCCTTGGCGCAGAGGACCTCCATCTCGGGGGAGAACTCCGCCAGGAACTGCCGGCAGGCGCCGCAGGGAGTGCACCAGTTTTCGCTCTCCGCATAGATGGCGATCCGCCGGAAGCTCGTATGCCCCTCGCTGACCGCCTTCACGCAGGCGGTGCGCTCCGCGCAGATCGTGCTGCCGAGCGCCGCATTTTCCACGTTGCACCCGGTATAGATCGTTCCGTCGTCGCATTCGAGCGCTGCGCCGACGCCGAAGTGGGAATACGGCGCGTAGGCCTTCAGCGAAGCCTCCTGCGCCTGTGCCATTAACTCTCGGTCTGTCATGTTTTGTTTCCTTTCCGTCAGTCGCTGTTGAAGCGGATGGTCCAGTTGGTGAAATTATAGAGAGGATTGCCCATGTTCGGCTCAATGCCGCGGATGGCCTGGCGGTGCGTGATGATCTGCTGCTTCTCGAACCCGATCACCACGAGCTGCGCCGCATTCGTCAGCACATATTCGCAGAAGGAGCGGTAATTCGTCTTGCGCGAGCTGTCGCCGGAGGCGAGATAATTATAAAGGTAGGTTTCATACCCGTTGCCGACGGAGCGCGAGAAGTTCACGTTCGAGGAGCGGTTGTTCTCCGTCCGCTCCTGCAGGAGCTGCGTAATGTCGAAATTGTTGCGCAGCTTGACCTCCGCATAGTACATATCATACTCGATGGGGGAAAAGTCCTCGTCCTCGAGCTGCTCCTCGGTATAGTCCTCGTAATTTGTGACGGCCGCGTAGTATTCGTCCCACGTCAGCTCCTGCACATTGACATTGATGCCGATGGTCAGCATATCCTCCTTGAACCGGTTCACGACGCCGGCCTTGGCCGAGCTGTCGCTGCAGAGGATGAAGTTGATGGTCAGATCGTCGTTGGTCCCGTTCATGATCTCCATCATGCCGTCTTCATCGTAATCCCGGATGCCGTTGTTCTCGAGAATGGTCTTGCACTTGGTGAGGTCAAACTGGAGGGCCGTGTTGAGATCCGCGGGATACTCCTCCACCGTCGGGTACATCGGGATCGCGGACGCCACCGCGTTGCTGTTCAGCAGGTCTACGAGATACTCCCGGTCGAACGCATACTGCATCGCGTAGCGGAAGCCGCTGTTGGACCCGAGGCGCGTCTCCTCGTTGAAGGAGACGAAGTGCATGTTCGTCGTGGCATAGGTGTGGATCTCGTTCGTGCTGGCATAGCCGAGGTTGGTGTAGCTGGAGGGGTCGTTGATGACGCAGTCGATATAGGAGTCCTCAAAGGCGTTGATGATGTCTTCCGCGTCCTTGTATTCCTTGATATACACGGTCTCGACCGGGAGGTTTTTATAGTCCGGATGGCCCTCGTAGCCGTCCAGCGCAACGAGCGTCTGCTGCGCCTCCGTTACGACATTGCCCTCCTCGTCGAGCACCTCCTCCGTCTCCTCCAGGCGGTAGGTATACGGGCCGCTCCCCTGAGGGAACTTCTCATCGTAGCTGCCGTACTGAATGATGGGGATGTTCAGCAGCTTGATGAACTGGGTATCTCCAATGCTGAGCGTCACATAGAGCTTGTCGTCTCCGTCCTGCGAGGCGCCCTGGTAGGTGGAAAAGCGCCCGGAATAGCGGTCGGAGGACACGGCGCGGTCCAGCGAATAGCGCACGTCCTTGCTCGTGAGAGGCGTCCCGTCGTGGAAGGTGCGGGAGGTGTCGATCGTGAGCTCCCAGTAGGTGGCGGCATCGTTGTACTTCCAGTCGGTGATCACATTCGGGATCACCTCAAAGTTGTCGTCCAGCTCCACCATGTTGTCGTATACGAGGCAGCAGACCAGCTGGTTGGCGTGGTTCGTGGCGATGAGCGGATTGAAGCTGTAGGTCCGGTTGCAGTTGAGCGAAAAGACGTTGTCCGCCGCCTCGCCCATGGTCAGGTCCTTGCCTTCCGTCGATTCCGGCACCTCGTCCGCCTGCAGGTTCGTGCCCGGTAGCGAGATGTCGCAGCCCGTCGCCGTGAAGGCGATCGCCAGCACAAGCAGCAGGGCGATCCATCGGTTCTTTCTCTGCATCTCCCTCACCTCAGCACGATCCCCGCCGCGAGGATCCCGCGGACCGTCCCTGCCCGGTTCGTATAGCGGGCAGACCAGAATTTTTCCGGATGGCACATCGTGCATTCCTCTGAAATGTCGATATTTTCCGCCTTTACGCCCAGCTGCTGCAGCCTCCGGGCATTCGCGGCGCGCAGATCCACCATGTATTTCCCGTCCGCCCGGACGGTCCACAGCCCATCGGTGTCTCCGCCGAGCCAGCGGTCAATGGCATCCGGAACGTCCCGGTCCGTTTCAAAGCAGCATTTTCCGATCGACGGCCCGATCGCCGCGACGATCTTCTCCGGCTTCGTCCCGAACTTTGCCATTTCCTCCAGCGCGACGCCGAGAATGTCCTTCACGGAGCTCTTCCAGCCGCAGTGCACGGCTCCGGCCGATCTTTCTTCTCCGTCATAGAGCAGGACCGGAACGCAGTCCGCCGTGAAGCAGAAGATCGGCAGGTTCTTCGTGCCGGTCACGAGCCCGTCCGCCTGATACGGCAGATCCGCAAGGCAGACGTGCCGGTCCGCGTCTCCGACGACCTGGATATGGTTCCCGTGGACCTGGTCGGTAATGCAGCAGTCGTCCGGCCCCGCGCCGAAGAGGGCGCACCAGCGGGTGTAGTTCTCCCGTACATTCTCCCGGCTGTCTCCCCGCGTCGTGCTGAAATTCATCGACGCGAAGCCTCCCATGCTCACGCCGCCGTAACGCGTGGAAAAGGCATGCATGGCGGGAAGGAGCGAGGATGCGCTGTAAACGATCCCGTTTTCTGTTTTATGATCCCGAAACATTCGTCTTTTTACTCATTTCTGCCGCAGCATTCCTTGTATTTCAGCCTGCGGCTGCCGTCTGCTTTCATTCTGCCGCACGGGCAGGGGTCGTTTCTTCCCGGCTTCACGGCCGCTTTGACCGGCTTCTTCTTTTCCGGCTCTCCCCCCGCGTTTGCCGCAACGTTTTTGGCCACGGCCTTGCGCTCCACGGTCTGCTCCGCGCGCACGCGGACGGTGTACAGGCGGCGGACGGTCTCCTCGCGGATGCCGTTGACCATGTTTTCGAACATGTCAAAGCCTTCCTGCTTGTAGGCATCGATCGGCTTGACGGAGCCGTAGCCGCGCAGCCCGATGCCGCGCTTCAGCTCTTCCATGGCGTCGATATGGTCCATCCAGTATTCGTCCACCACACGCAGCATGACGACCCGCTCCAGCTCCCGGATGAGGGGCGTTCCGTTCGGCATATTGCCGAAGGCCTGCTCCCGGGCCGCATAGGCCTTTTCCGCCAGCCCCTGCAGGATCTCCGTCAGCTTTTCCTGACCGATGGAACCGTTCTCGCCGAGGCGGACGGCCCCGGCCGGCAGGAAGAGCTTCGTGAACGGGGCAAGCGTCTCGTCGAGCTGCGCCTGGCTTTCGATCTCGGTTCCGCCGCAGCCTTCGGCGACGTTGGAGGAGACGAACTCCCGGATCATTTTCCGGATCTGCTGCTGCAGATCCTCGCCGTTGAGCACCTTCTGCCGCTCGCCGTAGATGATCTCTCTCTGCTTGTTCATGACGTCGTCATACTCCAGAACCGTCTTGCGGGTCTGGAAGTTGCGGGACTCCACGGTCTTCTGCGCCTGCTCGATCGCGTTGGAGAGGAGCTTGTGGTCGAGCGGCGTATCGTCGTCCACGTTCAGCGCCTCCATCATTCCCATGATGCGCTCGGAGCCGAAGAGGCGCATGATATCGTCCGTCATCGCGAGATAGAACCGGCTCTCGCCCGGATCTCCCTGGCGGCCGGAGCGGCCGCGGAGCTGGTTGTCGATGCGGCGGGACTCGTGGCGCTCGGTGCCGAGGATGAAGAGGCCGCCTGCGGCGCGGACGCGTTCGGCCTCGGCGTCGGTCTCCTTCTTGTGTTCCGCCAGCTTTTCGGCAAAGAGCTTGCGGGCGGCAAGAATGTCCTCGTTGTCCGTCTCGGCAAAGCCCGTGGCCTCCGCGATGACGGCGTCCTCAAAGCCGGCCTTCCGGAGATCCTGCCTTGCGAGAAATTCCGGGTTGCCGCCGAGCACGATGTCCGTGCCGCGCCCCGCCATGTTCGTCGCGATCGTCACGCTTCCGATGCGCCCCGCCTGGGCGACGATCTCCGCTTCCTTCTCGTGATACTTCGCGTTGAGCACGGTATGCGGCACGCCGCGGCGCTTGAGCAGCGTGGAGATGTATTCGCTCTTTTCGATCGAGACCGTGCCGACGAGGATCGGCTGCCCCTTCTCGTAGCAGGCGGCGATCTGCTCGATGATCGCGCGGTTCTTTCCGGCGTCGTTTTTGTAGACCACGTCCGGATGATCCTCGCGGATCACGGGGCGGTTCGTCGGGATCTCGATGATGTCCAGGCCGTAGATCGCCTGGAACTCCTCCGCTTCGGTCGCGGCCGTGCCGGTCATGCCGGAGAGCTTGCCGTAAAGGCGGAAGTAGTTCTGGAAGGTGATCGTTGCGAGCGTCTTGTTCTCTTTCTGGACGTCGACATGCTCCTTTGCCTCGATGGCCTGGTGCAGGCCCTCCGAATAGCGCCGGCCCAGCATCAGGCGGCCGGTGAACTCGTCGACGATGATGATCTCCCCGTCCTTGACGATATAGTCGATATCGCGCTTCATGATGCCGTGAGCCTTCAGCGCCTGGTTGATATGATGGCTCAGCGTTGCGTTTTCGATGTCCGCCAGATTCTCGAGGCCGAAGGCGCGCTCGGCCTTCGCGATGCCGCGTGCCGTGAGCGTGGCCGTCTTGGCCTTTTCATCGACGACGTAGTCCGCGTCGAGATCCTCGCTCTCCTCTTCCTTTTCGTCCACCGTCGCGTAGACGACCTTCTTCAGCCCGGAGACAAAGCCGTCCGCCTGGCGGTAAAGGTCCGTGCTCTCATCCCCCTGGCCGGAGATGATCAAGGGGGTGCGCGCCTCGTCGATCAGGATCGAGTCGACCTCGTCGACGATGGCGAAGCTGTGGCCGCGCTGCACCATGTTTTCCTTGTAGAGGGCCATGTTGTCGCGCAGATAGTCAAAGCCCATCTCGTTGTTCGTGCCGTAGGTGATGTCGCAGGCGTAGGCCGCCTTGCGCTGCGGCGGCGTCAGGTCATGCACGATGAGCCCCACGCTCAGCCCGAGGAAGCGGTGCACCTTGCCCATCCACTCGCTGTCGCGCCGTGCGAGATAGTCGTTCACGGTGACAACGTGCACGCCCTCTCCGGTCAGCGCGTTGAGGTAGGACGGCAGCACGGCGACGAGCGTTTTTCCTTCGCCCGTCTTCATCTCGGCGATGCGCCCCTGGTGCAGCACGATCCCGCCGATGACCTGCACGTAGAACGGCTTCATCCCCAGCACGCGCCAGGCCGCCTCGCGGACGGTCGCAAACGCGTCCGGCAGGATGTCGTCCGTCGTTTCGCCGGAAGAAAGGCGCGCCTTGAGCTCGTCCGTCTTCGCGCGCAGCTCGGCGTCGCTCAGGGCGGCGTACTTCTCCTCGAGCGCCATGACGCTCTTGGCGATCGGAACGATCTTTTTCAGTTCCCGGTCCGAATAGCTTCCGAATATTTTATCTAAAAGTCCCATAACGTTTTTCTTCCTTTTCGCGGATAATAATTCAGAATGCAGTATATCACAAAACCGAAAGCTTGACTATCTTTATTCCGAAAGTTTATGCATTATTCACGATTTTCGCTTCTTGTAGAAATTCTGCATCTGTGCTAATATTGTTGGTCGTGTAAATCAGGTATTGGATCAGGAGGAGCTCTCTCATGCAGGAAATCGGCTTCAGCAGCGAGAAGTACAAGACGCTGCAGTCTCAGCACATCAAAGACCGGATCTCCCGCTTCGGCGGCAAGCTTTATCTCGAATTCGGCGGCAAGCTTTTTGACGACTATCATGCATCCCGCGTCCTTCCCGGCTTCGAGCCGGACAGCAAGGTCAAGATGCTCCTTGAAATGAAGGACGAGGCCGAGATCGTCATCGCCATCTCCGCCGATGACATTGAGCGTTCCAAGCGCCGCGGCGACCTCGGCATTACCTATGATGCCGAAACGCTCCGCCTCATTGACGCCTTCCGCGGCATCGGCCTTTACGTCGGCAGCGTTGTGATCACGCATTACCGCGGCCAAAAGGCGGCGGACCAGTTCCGCTCCCGTCTGGAAGCCCTCGGCATCCGCTGCTACCGGCACTACATCATCCCCGAATACCCGTCCAACGTCGAGCTCATCATTTCGGAGGACGGCTTCGGAAAGAACGATTATATCGAGACCTCCCGCCCCCTCGTCGTCGTCACGGCTCCCGGCCCCGGCAGCGGCAAGATGGCGACGTGCCTCTCCCAGCTCTATCACGAGCACAAGCACGGCGTCAGCGCCGGATACGCCAAGTTTGAGAGCTTCCCGGTCTGGAATCTTCCGCTCAAGCACCCGGTGAACCTGGCCTACGAGGCCGCCACCGCCGACCTGCAGGACGTCAACATGATCGACCCCTTCCACCTCGACGCCTACGGTGTCACGACGGTCAACTACAACCGCGACGTGGAGATCTTCCCCGTCCTTGAGGCCATGTTCCGCCAGATCTACGGCGAGAGCCCCTACAAGAGCCCGACCGACATGGGCGTCAACCAGATCGGCAACTGCATCGTCAATGACGAAGTCTGCTGCGAGGCCTCCCGCCAGGAGATCATCCGGCGTTACTACACGACGGCCTGCAATGTTCTCCAGGGTCTCTCCGTTCCGTCCGAGCTGCAGAAGATCGAGCTCATCATGAAGTCCATTCATCTCACGGCGCAGGACCGCCCGGTCGTCGCCGCCGCTCTGAGCCGCGCCGAGGAGACCGGCGCCCCTGCCGTTGCCATCGAGCTGAAGGACGGACGCATCATCACCGGCAAGACGACGGACCTGCTCGGCGCCGCCTCGGCCTGCCTGCTCAACGCCATGAAGGAGATCACCGGCATCCCCAAGCGCACCAAGCTGATCCCGAAAAACATCATCGAGCCGATCCAGCATCTCAAGGTCGAGCATCTCGGCAACAAGAATCCCCGCCTCCACACGGACGAGCTCCTCATTGCTCTCTCCGCCTGCGCGGTCACGAACCCCGTCGCCGAGGAGGCTATCGACGCTCTCTCCGAGCTGAGAGGCTGCGAGGCCCATTCCAGCGTGATCCTCTCCCATTCCGATGCCGAGCTCTTCAAGCGCATCGGCGTCAACATCACCTACGAGCCCCGCTACCAGACGGAGAAGCTCTATCACGTTTAATTGTTAAGTTAAGGATTTCTGCCATGTTGGAACTGAAAAATATCACTTATACCGTCGACGACGGAGGCGAAAAGCGGTCGATCATCCGCGATCTCTCTCTCGTCATCCCGGATGACAAATTCATCGTCATCACCGGGCCGAACGGCGGAGGAAAATCCACGCTCGCCCGCCTCATCATGGGCATCGAGCCCGTGACCTCCGGCACGATCCTCTTCAACGGAGAGGATATCACGGCCAAGTCCGTCACCGAGCGCGCCCGCCTCGGCCTCAGCTTTGCCTTCCAGCAGCCGGTCCGCTTCAAGGGGATCCATGTCATCGATCTGCTCCGCCTTGCCTCCGGCAAAAAGCTGAGCGTTTCGGAAGCCTGCGAGTATCTCTCCCGCGTCGGCCTCTGCGCCAAGGACTATATCGACCGCGAGGTCAACGCCAGCCTCTCCGGCGGCGAGCTCAAGCGCATCGAGATCGCAACGGTCCTTGCCCGCGGCACGCAGCTTTCGATCTTCGACGAGCCCGAGGCCGGCATCGACCTCTGGAGCTTCCAGAACCTGATCCAGGTCTTTGAAAATCTCCGCAAGACCGTCCACGGGACGATTCTGATCATCTCCCACCAGGAGCGTATCCTGAACATTGCCGACGAGATCGTCCTTCTCCGCGCCGGCCAGGTCGCAAAGCACGGGCCGAAGGAAGAGGTCCTTCCCGAGCTTCTCGGGACGCCTGCCGCAGGCAGCCCTGCCTGCGCGAAGCTGATGCAGGAGGTGTGATCACATGCTCAACGAGATCCAGAAACACATCCTTGAGGAGATCGCCGATCTGCATTCGGTTCCGGAGGGTGCCTACAATATCCGCGCCAACGGCGTTTCCGCCGCCCGCAACTCGACGGCCCATATCGACATTTCCTCCAAGCAGGACAAGAGCGGCATCGACATCCGCATTCAGCCGGGCACGGTCAACGAAAGCGTCCACATCCCGGTCGTCCTCAGCCAGAGCGGCCTCAAGGAAATGGTCTATAACGACTTTTATATCGGGGAAGACTGCGACGTCACCATCGTTGCCGGCTGCGGCATCCACAACTGCGGCGACCAGGACTCCCAGCATGACGGCATCCACCGCTTCTTCGTCGGCAAAAATTCCCGCGTCCGCTATGTGGAAAAGCACTACGGCGAAGGGGAAGGCGCCGGCAAGCGCATCCTGAACCCCGTCACGGAGGTCTATCAGGAAGAGAACAGCGCCGTAGAGATGGAGATGGTCCAGATCAAGGGCGTGGACACCACCGTCCGCACGACGAAGGCGGAGCTTGCCGCCGGTGCCTCGCTCATCGTCCGCGAGCGCCTTATGACGCACGCCGATCAGGTGGCGGAAAGCATCTACGAGGTCGCGCTCAACGGTGAGGGCTCGAAGACGGACGTCGTCTCCCGCTCCGTCGCGAAGGACAGCTCCGTTCAGACCTTCCAGGCCAGCATAATTGGCAATACCGTCTGCTCCGGCCACGCCGAGTGCGATGCCATCATCATGGACCATGCCCGCGTGATCGCCGTCCCGAAGCTGGACGCCAACTGCGTCGACGCCTCCCTCATCCACGAGGCCGCCATCGGCAAGATCGCCGGCGAGCAGCTCATCAAGCTCATGACGCTCGGCCTCACGGAGGAGCAGGCAGAGGAGCAGATCATCTCCGGCTTCCTGCGCTGACGAGAATTTTCAAATACAAAAAAGAAGCCTTTCGGCTTCTTTTTTTGTTTATTTGATTCCGAGAGATTCCTTCATGTTCTCGTATTCTTCCTTCAGCTCCTCATACGGCAGCGAGTTGACGTCAAGATCCCAGAAGTAATATTTGCCCTCCTTCTGCGCCTCCATCATCTCATACCGCATCTGCATGATCTCCTTGTTGACGGCCCGGATCTCGTCCACCGTCATGGAATAATAGTCCATTTTTCTCCTCCGTTGTTATTTTTCGATCAGTTCCAGGATCAGCTGCCCGACGCCGCCCTCGTTGTTGGAACGCGCGACCCGGTCCGCCGCCGCGAGCACCTTCCGGTCGGCATTCGCCATTGCCGCCCCGATCCCGGCCGCCTCGATCATGCTGAGATCGTTGGTGCCGTCTCCGAAGGCGAGCGCGTTTTCTTTGGAAAAGCCGAGATGCGAGCAGAGCGTCTCCAGGGCTTTGCCCTTGCTGGCCTCGATGGAGTTGATCTCAATGTTGCTCCGCAGAGAGGCCGTCGCCTTCACCCCGGGGACGATCTCGCCCAGATGCTCCATTACCTCGGCGCGTTTTTCCATATCGCGGAAGAAGTACTGCACCTTCTGCACGCTCCCGCCGGCTTCCCGCACCGTCTCCCGCAGATCCTCCACCGGCGTGCGGATGCTCTTCATGTAGCCGACGTAGTTCTTCTCCGGCACATAGTCCTCCAGCTGTTCGAGAAACCGCCGGGACATATAGGCCCGGTCCCCCATATAGCAGTCATAGAGGCATCCGAGCTCTTCTCCGCAAGCAAACAGAGCCTGCGCCTGCTCCCGGCTCAGCTCGGCGGAAGCGAGCACGCGGTCTTCTTTGGCGTCATAGATCTGCGCTCCGTTGATCAGGATATAATAGCGGATCTCTTCCCGCTCCCGCAGCTCCTGCGGCAGGCCTTCCCACAGCCGCCCGGTCGCCGGCACGATGCAGATCCCCTGCTCCGCCGCCGCCCGGATCGCCCGCAGGTTGACCTCCGGGATCTTCTTTTCCTCGTCCAGAAACGTTCCGTCCAGATCAAAGGCGATCAGCCGGATCTCTTTTTCGTTCATTTCCGTTTCTCTTCTCCTCTGTTCGTCTGAGCTCCATTATCCTTCATCTTCCGAAAAAATGCAATCTTTCTTCCGCATTTTTCCACTTTCGGCGTTTTGCTTGAGCCGCATTTTGGAAATATACAAAAATAATTGAAATTTCATACAATTTTTATTATTTACTTTATCACTTTCCTGTATTATAGTATCAGCATCCCAAATTTATTAAAAAGTGAGGAAAGTTTCATGAAGAAAATGCTCTCCCTTGTCCTCGCGCTGTGCATGGTATTTGCTCTCTGCAGCATCTCTGCCTCCGCAGCGGAAGACATCACCTTCACGACCGGCGGCGAAGCCGGCACCTACTATGCATACGGCGGCGTCCTCGCCTCCTATGTCAACAACAATGCCGAGGATATGGACATCACGGTCGTCTCCTCCGGCGGTTCCCAGGCCAACATTGAAGACATCAATGAAGACTTTGCTCAGCTCGGCTTCTCCCAGTCCGACGTTATGAGCTATGCCTATGCCGGCTCCCGCACCTTCGAAGAGATCGGCGCCATTGATTCCTTCTCCGCCGTCGCCTGCCTCTACATGGAGCAGGTCCAGATCGTCACCATGGATCCGGACATCAAGACGGTTGCCGACCTCAAGGGCAAGACGGTCTCTGTCGGCGCTTCCGGTTCCGGCACTTACTTCAACGCCATTGACTGCCTCGGCGCTTACGGCCTCACCGAGGAGGACATCAACCCGGTCTACCAGAACTTCGCCGATTCCGCCGAGTCTCTGAAGGACCACAAGATCGATGCCGCCTTCATCGTTGCCGGTGCTCCGACCACCGCCATCGTTGACCTCGCCACCACCGGCGACGTCTACATCGTCGCCATTGAAGACGATGTTGCCGACAAGCTCATCGAGTCCTCTCCTTACTACAGCAAGTACACCATCCCTGCCGGCACCTACGGCATGGAGAATGAAGTCAACACGGTCGCCATCGCCGCCGTTGTCCTCGCCCGCGACACCGTCTCCGAAGACACGGTCTACAAGTTCGTCTCCACGATCTTTGACAATGCCGATGCCATCACCGAGCTCCACGGCAAGGGCGCCGAGCTGGATCTCGAATTCGCTTCCTCCATCACGGATGTTCCTTATCATGCCGGCGCTGCCAAGTACTTTGCAGAGCAGGGCATCGAGGTCGCCGTCAAGTAACCGGTAAGCGCATCTCATCGTTGCGGCGCTGATTCTCTCAGCGCCGCAGTTCTTTATTTCCTTCTCAAGGAGGGTCCCATGGATCTGAAGAAGCCTGCTTCCCCGTCCTCGAATGCCGACGTGGAAGATATCATGCGCAAGTACGACCGCGAGTCGAACACGCGCATCTGGAAGGGCACTCCGGCCTGGATCGTCAAGATCATCGTCGTTGCCTTCTCCGTTTACTGCATTTTTTCTACGCTCTTCAGCGTTGCCGCCCTGGAAAAGCGCCTCACGAGCTTCCTCGGCATGATCATTGTCATCGGCTTTCTCACCTATCCCGCCAGCAAGCGCAATGTCCGGCCGAACCGCGTCCCCTGGTATGACTATGTTCTCATGGTGCTCGGCTCGGGCTCCTTCTTCTGGTATTATTTCAATTATGACGTGCTCTGCAAGTCGCTCACCTCGGCCAGCCGCATGACGACGACCTATATCATCATCGGCTGTGTCGGCATCCTGGTCCTGATGGAGCTGTGCCGGCGCTGTGTCGGCATTCCGATCCTCTGCGTGGCGGGCGTTCTTCTTGTTTATACGTTTACCTGCAAAAAGGTCAAGCAGATCCTCTTCACGCTCTTCTTCTCTACCTCCGGCGTCCTCGCGACTCCGGTTCAGGTCTGCGCCAAGTATATCGTCGTCTTCATCATCTTTGGCGCCTTCCTGGAGAGGACGGGCATCTCCGAGTTCTTCATCAACCTTGCCAACGCCCTCGTCGGCCGCTTCTCCGGCGGCCCGGCCAAGGTCGCCGTCATCTCCTCCGCGCTCTGCGGCATGGTGTCCGGCTCCTCCGTCGGCAACACGGTCACGACGGGCTCCGTCACGATCCCCATGATGAAGAAGACCGGCTATAAGCCGGAGTTTGCCGGCGCCGTTGAGGCCGCCGCCTCCACCGGCGGACAGATCATGCCCCCCATTATGGGCGCCGCCGCCTTCCTGATGGCGGAATATATGGGCGTTACCTATGCCGAGGTCGCCCTCCGGGCGATCCTTCCCGCCGTCCTCTACTTCACCGGCATCTTCATTGCTGTCCACCTGGAGGCAAAGAAGCTGAAGCTGCGCGGCATTGACCGGGAGCTTCTCCCCAAGTGGGGCCCGCTTCTGAAGAAGATCTATCTGCTCCTCCCGCTGATTGTCCTCGTCTATCTCGTCACGACCAATACGCGCACGATGCAGTTCTCCGCTTCCGTCGCCATTCTCGTCGCCATTGCGGTGAGCCTCGTCAACAAGGATAACCGCATCACGATTTGGAAGATCCTCGATGCTCTCGAGGCCGGCGGCAAGAGCGTCATCACGGTCGCCGTCGCCTGCTCCATGGCCGGTGTCATCTCCGGCTGCATTACGGCCACCGGCCTCGCCTCCAAGCTGGTCACGGGCGTCGTTTCCGTCAGCAACAGCATCTCCTTCATCGATCCTACGCTCATCGCTCTCTTCCTTACGATGCTCTGCTGCATCGTCCTCGGCATGGGCGTCCCGACGACGGCGAACTACTGCATCATGGCTTCCACCTGCGCCCCGATCCTCATTACGATCGGCGTCCCCAAGATCGCGGCTCACTTTTTCGTGTTCTACTTCGGCATCGTGGCGGATATCACGCCGCCGGTCGCTCTCGCGGCCTATGCCGGCTCCGCCATCGCCAAGTCCAGCCCGATGAAGACCGGCATCAACGCCACCAAGCTCGCCATCGCCGCCTTTGTCGTGCCGTACATCTTCTGCCTCGATCCCGCCATGCTCCTGGTGGATACGACGTTCTTGCAGGTGATCGAGATCGTGCTCACGTCTCTCCTCGGCCTCTTCGGCGTTGCCGCCTGCATGAACGGCCATCTCTTCTGCCGCATCTCCTGGCCGGTCCGCCTCGCGCTCCTGGTCGGCGGCATCCTCACGATGTATCCCTCGCTCTCAACGGATCTCATCGGCCTTGCGATCCTCGCAGCCGCCGTCGCTTTCCAGTATATGTCCGGCAAAAAGACCGCAGCCGCCGCATAAAATCCTTTCCAAAAAATTCTGCCGCTTCCCGGTTTGGTTCGGGAAGCGGCAGTTTTCGTTTTATGGAATTTTTTCAGCAGAGGCTCTTTGGCTTCTTCGGTCTCTTTGAGATTTCGTATCCCTGCCGCAAGACACGGGAACCGTTCGTCCGTTACTTCTTCCTGCAGCATACAGTTCATCAGTCCCGCAATATCCGAGCCGTCATTTACGGCCGTGTTGACAAAGATGATATGCTCTCCGTCGTCGATCCGCGTCCCGGTCTCCCGCAGGATCTCTTTGAGAATATTATAATCGATACTTCAGTGGAAAATCCAGCATTTCCAATAACAGCTGTCCTCTACATCAGCTCCAGCGTAAACTTCTCCATTATTTCCAGTCCTCCGGAGAGGTCGTCTCTGCGCTCATTCAGGATCGGCAGGAGCTTCTCACAGGAGTTTTCTTCTGCAATTCGAAGAAAGTCCATAATTTGGGCAAGTGTAAACTCTTCGAATTTGTCGGCTGCCGTCTCATCATCTCTCCGGATCCGCTCGGCCATTGCCTCTTTGTCCAGGAGAGCTAGGATATGATCCGTCTGCTGGGTGCGCGAGGTCACGCGTAGGTTCGTGAGCTCAAAGAGATTGTCCTGCCAATCCTGCCCGCTCTCCGCGAAACGGAGATCTGCCGAGAAGCCTTCGCTTTCCAGTCTTTTATTGTCATCCTTCGCCCAGGCCATCAAGGCCCGCAGCGGGATCGGACTGCCTTCGTAGCGGCCGGGCGCGATGGCCTCATTCTCGATCACGGGCTCCCAGAGCTGCTCAAAAGGCTGGCGGAGACGATTCACGAGAAAATAAAACTGCCACGCCTCCCGATCGGCCATATCCAGCTCTTTCGGGTGCGCCAGGTGGACGGGCGCGTCCGTGAACGGAAGCTCCATGTCGTATACATCATAAGCTTTGCCGTCGTCCTTGGGGAGGAAGCTTCTGCCTTCCTGCTCCCAGACGAGAAGGCAGGAGAGGCGAAGCAGAACGGGGTTATTTTGAATGCTTTGCCACCAAACGTCGACCGGCTGCGCTTTCCCGGAGAGGAAATCCGCAAACAGCCGCTCGGTCCACCGTTTTGCCGCAGGGTCAAGCCCGCGCTTCAGCTCGGCGAGCTCTGCAGATGCTTTCTTGTACTGATCCGGGTCTGCGTTCTTTCTCGCGATCGTCTTTACTGTTTTTCCAGTCTCGTCCTGCAGAACGAGAGACAGGTCGCTGCCAATGGAGGCGGTGTAGGTCTTTCCGGAAACGGGCCAGGACTTGCTGCCGCCGGGATCCATGCCGGCAAACAAGATATGATCTTGAATATCATCTGTCGATAGCCCGCGCGACTCGGCGTATTTCATTGCTGCCAGCGTATCGTTGAGACGAATCACTCCACACACAAGAGTGATCTTAAAGGATTCGGAGAGGATCGATTGAAAGAATTCTGAGCTTAGATTGATGTAAAAAGCCGGCCGAATGCCCCCACCGACGAAGTACACGCGGTAGCCGAGGTCATAGACGGACCCGACGGTGCGGACGCCTGCAGCGTCGCTCTGGTCGTAGCCGGGCGACCGAAGCCACCACCAGCGGCCCGTGGCCCGGTCGTCATCGCTCTTGAAGTATTTCCGCGCCTCATCCAGGCTCAGGAGAAAAAGCTTGTCCTGCGTGTCATTGCCGCCCTTGGTGCCGTATTTCATGTTGTCCGGTGTGTGGATCGTACGTTCAAGAATTGCCTCCCGTTCCTGCGCGTTGAAGGTCTTCTTCCAATATGCTCCGTTCAGCCATTTG
>R14__coassemble_266_pt1 | contig 41111 bp, 40 predicted proteins | sample R14__metabat2_low_PE_019 | metagenome-assembled genome bin R14 | reverse complement strand
GTTTGTTTTACTCCTCTTCCGCCTTGCGAAGGATCTCAAAGCTGACGTCCAGCTTTTCGGCGTTATAGATCTTGTAATAATACACGAACGCCATCTGGAGGAACTGGGCCAGATCCGGCCCGTCCACGACCCGGCGGACCGCGATGATCTGCGTCCGGGAGATCCGCTCGACAGCGACCAGCTCGGCGACCGTATTGCTGACGGACTTCTGCATCACATCCAGCGCGGAGTTCAGCTCTTCCTCCGACAGCATGATCTCGGCGGAGGCCTTCACCGTGACCAGCGCGATCTCGATGCTGGCCTGATTATGATCGGCTATGCGCATGAGGGAACTGCGCATCTGTTCGGTCGTCTGAGGATCCTCCTCCCCGTCGCCCCGTTTGTCGCGCGCTTCCTGAAGCGATGCGAAAAATTCCCGCAGCTCGTCGGCGAAAGGATCTTCGACCACGCGCCGGATGTCCTGCCTGCCTTCGGCAGCGATCTCGTCCGTGGCGCCTTCCTGATAGAGCTTTAGGAACACGTCCGCCAGCTCCGGATCAAACTGCGTGCCCTTACCCTTTTCCAGTTCCTTGATAATAATATCCTTGGAAAGAGCCCGGCGATAGATCCGGTCGGAATTCATGGCGTCAAACGTGTCTGCAATGCTGATGATGCGGGCCGTCTCCGGGATCTCCTTGCCCGCGATCTTGTCCGGATAGCCTCTGCCGTCAAACCGTTCATGGTGCCAGCGGGCCGCCTGATAGGCGCCCGGAAGGGCCGTCATCTGAGAAAGGATGTCCGCGCCGAAGACCGTGTGGGATTTGATGATATTGAATTCCGCGTCGGTCAGGCGCCCCGGCTTGTTCAGGACCGAATCCGGAATGCCGATCTTGCCGACGTCGTGCAGAAGAGCCTCGTACTTCAGGCGGAACAGCCGGTCTTCGTCCCAGCCGAGCGTCCTGGCAAGAAGGACGGAATAATCCGCCACACGGCGGCTGTGGCCATTGGTATATTTGTCCTTCGCATCGACCGCGCTGACCAGTGCGTTCACCACCTGCAGGGACAGCTCCTTGTTTCGCTCGTTGCTGGCCTCAAGATCGGAATAAAGCTGCCGCTGCGTCAGATTTTCATAGTAAGAATAGATCAGCAGGAAAGCAAACGCCATGCCAAGCGTACGGATGATGTCATAGGCCCCTGCCATACTGAGCGCCTGGGAAGCGATCTCAACGGCTGCGATCAGGACGAGAATGACCGGATGCTGCGTGTGAAAGCGAATTCCGAGCCACACCAGCATCAGCAGGGAGAGGCCGGACCAGATGAGCAGCAGGCTGTAAAGCACGACCGGCCAGCTTCCGAGCTGATAAAAGCCGTCTGCAGAGATCGTAAAAACAAGCCCGAAGGGTGCCGTGACGAGGAAGAGGAGCGTATAAAAAGCGCCGAGCCCGGCCACGATCTTCCCGATCTTCCGGAAGGAAAAGCCCAGCAGCTGGCCCGGCACGATCCAGGCGCTGGCCACCAGGGAGACCGTCACGTTGGCGGTATAGAGCCTACTGTATTCCGGACGGCCTTCCATGCGGAGGGAAGCGCATTCCGTCAGCAATACAGCGATCAAAGAAACGGCAGCCAGCATCAGAAACGTACGGTTGCTCTTCTGCAGGACCGGATTGCACCCGATGTGCACGGCAAAAGCCACCATGCCGATCGTAAAAAGGATCGCGACGTAAAACAGCGTCAGTTCCATAAGATTTTTCTCCTTGTTCCGAAATCGTATTAAAGATAGGAGATTCCGTATGATCTGCAAGATTCACTCGATCAAATTGTAATTATAACAGCCGCCGTATGGTTTTGCAAGGCGGGAAAACGCGGCATTTTTCGTTTGCCGAATTTTGCTATTTTTTGCGTTTGGGGCTCAGATTGGATGGCCGAATTTTACCATTCCTTGGCGGCATTTTAGGATTATTTTCGAGTTTAATCGTATTTTTTATGTTTTTTCTGCGTTTTTCGCTTGCCGAATCCTGCTATTTTTGGGCGGGATTCGGCTTTTTTTCTCCGGCCGTTTCGGGTAGAATACAGTCATCGTCGCGAGAGATTAAGTCAATTCTCTTATGTAAATCATTTCAATGTGCGGCGAAGTCCTGCAGCCTTTTTCCGGCTGCCCAAAACCCGAAAGAGCTCCGGCTCTTTCCGAATTCATAAGGAGGTATCATTATGATCCATACAAATCTTTCCGCTGCAGAGGCAGCTCAGGGAAAGGAGAATTCCCTTGCATGCAAGGCCGCCAGAGCCGTATTTCTGCTGATGGCGGCAGGGGCGGTCTTCTGTGCCGTCGGCCTCATGAGCATGAACGGCGCTTCCGTCCGCTATATCATGGAGAACGATCCGGCCGTTGATCTGAGCCGCTTCAACCTCTATGTCGGCGCCGCGCTTCTCCTCTTCGCCGCGCTTGCCGCAAACGCCCGCAACGTCGAGGCACACTTCCGCAAGGACCGGTGAGACAGGAGGGCTGCTGCAATGAAGATCCGAAATACCCGCGAGCTGCACGAGCTTCTGGAAGCCGTGGACAGCTGCGAGAGATCCGTCTGGCTGGAGTCCGTATCCGGTGAGCGATACGATCTGAAGGACGAGCTGGACCGCTTCCGCGGCATCGGCCGTCTTCTGGACGACAAGGGCGAAGAGCTCGAGCTTTTCACCAGCTCCCGCGAGGACGAGACCCGCATGATCCGTTATTTCATGAAATGTGCATAAAAATGGGGAGCCGCTCTTCGGAACGGCTCTCCATTTTTCTTGCTTTCAAGCCTTTCTGTTTATTCTGCAGCATAGACAATTATGAAAGCGGAGCAGATTCTGCTTGCGCTGCCAAACGTTCTGCGTTAGAATAACGTCATTACGGAATTGGAGGATTTGCTTTTATATGTTGGAACGTTCTGCAAAATATCCGAAGAACCTTGTACGCAAATGCATGGCCGGTCCGAATGCGCTTTATCTTACAGAAGAGCTGACCGACAGCATGCATCTCTCCTCCGGGATGACCGTGCTTGATCTCGGCTGCGGCCGGGCTCTTTCTTCCGTGTTCCTTGCGAAGGAGTACGGTGTCACCGTTTATGCCGTTGACAAATCGGTCTACGCTTCCGAAACCTGTCTCATGCTCCGGGATCTCGGGCTGGATTCTCAGGTCTTTCCGATTCGGGCCGACGCTGCCGCGCTGCCTATGCCCCGGGGAATTGCGGATGCGCTGGTCTGCGTCAACGCCTATCATAATTTTGGCATGGAAGCCGGATTTTTCGAAGAAAAACTCCGCCCGATCCTGCAAGAAGACGCAGAAGTCGGCTTTGTCCTTCTTGGCCGCGAAGAGAAAGCAGTCCCTCCCGACGATATGAACGAGAACCCTGTCTTTTGGTCTGCTTCCGAGTGGAAAAAATGGATGGAGAGCGAGGGGATCGAGGTCGAGGTGTGCGAACAGCTCTCTTCGACCGAGCAGGCCTGGAAGGAATGGATGACCATTATGTCTCCGGATCTTAGTGAGGAGGAGTTGAAAAAGACGAAGATCAATCCGGATCTTGCCCTTATTAAAATCATCGGCCATATCTAAGCTTTCTGACAGTGAAAAGATCTGCACATGGGATGCGACCCGTGCAGATCTTTTTTTGTATGCCTAAAGTACAGAATAAAGAACCGTCTCCGTAATGCTGGAAGAATAATGCCGAAAATAAAATCGATATTCCGGCACAAGTTCAAGCAGGAGCAGCGGGATTCGGAGCACATCATCTTTCCTGTGATCCACGCAGACTGCAATCTTGGGGCGATACTGCGAGATGATATTGCCCGCTCCTTTCAAAGCTGCCAGTTCCGCTCCTTCGAGATGGAGCTTCAGAAACGTTGGGGGCGGAGCATCCGCCAAAAGATGATCTAACGAATCCGAAGGCACCTTCGTGCTGCCCGACTGATCCGGGTGTGAATTCTGCCGGTCCTCCATGAAACCGATCTCGCCTTCCCGATCGTTTAAGGCGGTTTGGGAGAGAAACAGCCGCCCGTCAAAAAGCTCCCGGTTTGCACAGCACTCCAGGAAATTCACGCTGCTCGGCTCGAAGGCATAGATCGCGCGGTATTGCTTCCGTACCTTTTGGGCAAAACGGTAGGAGGTAAAAAGGTCCTGTGCCCCGGCATCGACAAAAACTTCTTCTGAGCCGAGCTTTATGATTCCGGAATCAAAATAGCAATTATAAATATCCGTAAAACGCTCCGGGATTGCCTTCAGCCCTGCATAAAAATTTTTTTCTCGTTCTCCCGAATGCGATCCGGACATTTCCGTTCCTTTGGAAAATGCAGCATCCATCACACCGAAAAGTTCCGGACAGTCCCGGCGCAGGGCTTCGGGCGCCGAGAGAAAGTAATCGCGCAGCGCCATTCCGATCGTTTCTTCGTTCCCGGTCTCTCCATAGGCGAAACGTCCTTCAAAAAGGATCTCCGAGCTTTTATCCCCCAGACGCTCCCGAATGAGTTCCGCCTTCTCCGCCTCCGGTACCATAGCCAAATTCCTCCTGTTACGGTCTAGGAAAAGAATATCGGGATTTTCCTTCGCTGTCAATAGTGAAAAAATATACGAGATATGTAGCCTACGCTACATTTGCAGCCTTGTCAAACCGGTTCTCTGTATGTTAGGCTTTTCACAGTATGAAGAAGGGGATTCCTGTACTGGGGAGAACTTCATATATTTTAAAGAAAGGGAATACAAGAATGGCAAATAACGAGACGATTTCCATGACGATCAACGGCAGAAGATATGTCTTCGCCGTTGGCCATGAATTCGGTCAGATCCCGACAAGCGAGACGCTTTGCCAGACGCTTCGCAATCGTCTGGATCTCACCGGCACCAAAGAATCCTGCTCGGAGGGAGCCTGCGGCTGCTGCACCGTTATTATCAACGGCGACGCCGTAGCATCCTGCATTACGCTCACCGTTGAGTGCGACGGCGCCGAAATCACAACGATCGAGGGGCTTCAGGATCCCGTGACCAACGAGCTTGATCCGATTCAGCAGGCTTTCATTGATGAATATGCCTTCCAGTGCGGCTATTGCACCCCCGGCATTATCATGGCCTCCCGTGCGCTTTTCAACCACAACCCGCACCCGACCCGTGAAGAGATCGGCGAGGCGCTCTCCGGCAACTATTGCCGCTGCATCAGCCACTATCATGTTCTCGATGCCCTCGAGAAGCTTGCAAAGAAGGGAGCAGAAGAATGAGCTCTGTGAAGAAGCCGGAATACCGCCACATCGGCAAATATCGTCCGAGAAAAGAAGCCCGTGATATTGTCACCGGCAAATGCGTATACCTCGATGATTACAAGATGAAGGACATGCTGCACGCAAGGCTTATGCCCTCCCCTTACGCACATGCCATGATCCTCGACATCGACACCAGCAAGGCCGAGGCGCTGCCCGGTGTCCATGCCGTTGTAACCTACAAAAACCAGCCGGAATTTTCCAAGGACTTTCTGCAGGGACTCCCTCCCATTAAAAAAGTCTGCGACCCGCATCTGCGTTACGTTGGAGACTGCGTCGCTCTGGTTTGCGCTGAGAGCGAAGAGCTCTGTGAGGAAGCGATCCGCCTGATCAAGGTCAAGTATGAAGTTCTCCCTGCTGTGTTCGATATTGAAGAGGCCAAGGCTGACGGCGCCGCCCAGCTTTATCCGGGCTTCTTCCAGAACAACCGCTATGAGAAGGACCTGGGCTTCGGCGATGAGAAGATGCTCTTCTCCGTTGAACGCGGCGACTGCGACAAAGCCTGCGCAGAGGCGGACTATGTCTATGAAGGCACCGGTTATTTTGAGACCAATCCTTCCCCGCTCGCTCCCGAACCTCCCGAAATGATCATGTACTACGATGACATCAACAACAAGTATCTTATGTGGGCCACCGCTCAGTCGGACCGCGTTCCCAAGATGCCTCCCGATGTCGGCCGTATGCCGGCAGACGCCGTAATTGAGACCCGCGTATTCAACGTCGGCGGTTCCTACGGCAACAAGCAGGAAATGACGCTCATGTGCCTCTATACGGCTATGCTCTCCCGCCTCACCGGTCATCCCGTCCGCTTCCGCATGAACAAGGAAGACCAGCTCACGATCCATGAGATGCGTCTTGCCTCCCGCTTCACAGCCCGTTTCTCCGTAAAAGACGGAATCATGACCTCTGTTGACGGTCACTGGTACGTTATGCCCGGCTACACGGACGATGCCGGCTACTGCATCACAGCCGTCGGTCTCGGCGAGATGCAGGTTGCTTTGGCCAAGTGCAAGAACTGGAACATCGACACGTGCATGTATGCCACCAACACGATTTCCTGCGGTACAGTCCGCGGCTTCGGCGGCCAGGAGCTCAAATCGGCCATGATGCCGGTCATTGCCCATATGCTTGCCGATATGAATCTTGATCCTGTGCAGTTCTTCCATGACAATTTTGTCTGCGCCGGTGACCGCTATATGTGGCGTGACTGCAACTGGTGGACCTGCCACGAGGTGGACTACCGCGAGGCGATTCTGGAAGCAGCCGAAAAGTTCGGCTGGAAAGACAAATTCAAGGGCTGGTATGTTCCTACATCGGTCAACGGTTCAAAGCGGATCGGCGTTGGTGTGTCCATTCACGGAAACGGTGACGTCGGCGAGGACAACTCCGAAGCGATCGTCCGTCTCCACACCAACGGCTCTGTTATTCTCAACCAGTCTCTCGTAGAATCCGGTCAGGGTCAGCGTGCCGCTTGCGCCAAGATGGTCGCGGAAGTGCTGAATGTTCCCTTTGAAGCCGTCACAGTCACGAATACAGGCACCGTCGACAATCCGGTAGAATTCGGTCTTTGCGGCTCCCGCGGTACACTTACCTCCGGCACAGCTGCGACCCGCGCTGCGGAAGACGCACTTCGCCAGCTTCAGGTCATGGCTTCTGCCGTATTCCGCTGCTCTCCCACGGAGATTGAAACCTGCGACGGCTTTGTCTGGGTCTCCAACAAGCCGGATAACAAGCTTCCCTGGGCTGCCATCATTCCTTATTCCACATCGATCACGGGCTTTGGCCGCTGGAAGGCCAACTATGCCCAGCCGAACATGTGCATCAACTTTGTCGAAATGGAAGTTGATATGGAGACCGGTGAGGCAAAGCTTCTCCGCGAGCTCATCGGCACAGACGTCGGCCAGATCATCGATCCGAAGGCCTGTGAAATGCAGCTTCAGGCTTCCATCGGTTCTGCCATGGTCGATACCGGTACCTTTGAAGAAACGATCTACGACAAGTATACCGGTCGCATCATGACCAACAACCTCATCGATTACAAATGGCGTCCCTTCAACGAGTTTCCGCCCATTGATCTGGTCATCAAGGAAAGCCAGCCCAACATCTCCCGCTTCAAAGCGGTCGGTGTTGGTGAGATCTCCGGCTCCGCCGGTGCAGCCGCCATTGCAATGGCCATTGGAAATGCCATTGGAAAACCCTATCTCAAGTATCCTGCAACGCCGGTCAACGTTCTGCAGGTAATCAACGAAGGCTAAAGGAGGAACGGAAATGCAGGAATTTAAGCATATCAATGCCAGATCCTTTGAGGAAGCTTCTCGGGAGCTTGCCGAGGGCAAGGCTGCTGCCAACCAGGCAATTGCTGGCGGCACAGACCTCATGACGGAACTGCGCACCCGCATCCAGCCGATTTACCCCGACAAGATCGTAAACCTGAAAACGATTGAAAATGCTGCCTATATTGAAGGCACCGATTCCGTTTCGATCGGCGCACTTACGAAACTCAAGGACATCGAAACTTCCGACTGTCTTCCCGCCGTGCTGAAGGAGGCCGCCCATTCGGTTGCTACCCCGCTGGTCCGCAACAAGGCAACCATTGGCGGCAATATCTGTCAGGATGTCCGCTGCTGGTTCTACCGCTATCCGGAAGGAAGCGGCGGTGTGCTCAACTGCGCACGAAAGGGCGGCGAGGAATGCTATGCTCTCAAGGGCGACAGCCGTTTCCACTCCATCTTCGGAGGCATGAAGACGGTCTCCCCCGTCGGCTGCGGCGGCGGATGCCCGAACAATACCGATATCTCCGGTTATATGGAAAAGCTTCGCAAGGGTGACTGGGCAGCAGCTGCAGAGATCTTCTATCGCGTCAACCCGATGCCCTCCATTACCAGCCGCGTCTGCGCGCACCCGTGCCAGGATCACTGCAACCGCACCCGCGTCATGGCTACGCAGGCTGCATCCGAGGCAGATGACTGCGTCTCGATCCATACGGTAGAGCGTGCGCTCGGCGACTATGCGATGGAGCATGTTGCTGAATACTATCCCGCTCCCGTGGCAGAGACCGGAGTCAACGTTGCCGTCGTCGGCGCAGGCCCTGCCGGGCTCACAGCCGCTTACTATCTCCGCAAAGCCGGCAATGCCGTCACCGTCTACGACAAGATGGAAAAGGCCGGCGGCATGCTCCAGTATGCCATTCCGAACTACCGCCTCCCCAAGCATTACGTGGATGCCGTTGTTGCAGCGATCGAAGGAATGGGGGTCAAGTTCGAATACAATAAGGAGCTTGGTAAAGACATTCTTGCCGAGGATCTGGAAAAGTCCTATGACAAGGTGTTCTATGCAACCGGTGCCTGGAAACGCCCGGTCCTCGGCTTCGATGGGGAGGAATTCACGGAATTCGGCCTCCAGTTCCTTGTGGAAGTCAACAAGTGGATGAACAAGAAAGATCGCCGAAATGTTGTTGTTGTCGGCGGTGGCAATGTTGCTATGGACGTTGCGGTTACAGCCAAGCGCCTCGGCGCGCAGACCGTCACGCTGGTCTTCCGTAAGCCCGAATCCGAATTGACCGCCTCGAAGGAAGAGATTGCCCGTGCCAAGGAAGAAGGCGTGCAGATCATGGAACGCTGGGCACCTAAGAGCACGCTCTATTCCGATGGAGCTGTTACCGGTATTGAACTCAAGCGCTGCGAATATGATCTTGACGAAGCTACCGGCCGCCTCGTTCTCCGCTACAACGAGGACGAAACTGCTGTCATCAACGCCGACTCCATTCTGATGGCAGCCGGTCAACAGGTCGATCTCAGTTTCCTCTCCGAGGGCTATGCCAGTGCCCGCGGCCGCCTCGTCGTCGAGGAAGGTTCTCAGGCGACCAGCCGCGCAGGCGTTTATGCTGGCGGCGATATTGTCTCCGGTCCTTCTACGGTAATATCGGCAATCCGTCAGGGCCGTAACGCAGCAGAGGCGATCAATGCCTCTGCAGGAATTGCAAAGCCTTCTTACAAGCATGACGGCTTCCTTCGCTTTGATCCCGCTTTTGCCGAGCTGCACCGTGGCGTGCAGGATATCAGCATTCCGATGGAAGAGCGTTCTTTGGAGAAAGAGGACACCGTCACGATCTCTCGTGAGGCCGCCGAGGCCGAAGCTCGCCGTTGCATGAACTGCGGCTGCTACTCGGTCAATGCCTCCGACATCTCTCCCGCGCTCCTTGTTCTCGATGCCGATATCGTTACAACAGAGAAAACGATTCCTGCATCCGAATTCTTCACTGCCTGCCTCGACACCAAGGACCAGCTTGCTCCCGGTGAGATCGTCCGTGAGATCGTAGTCCGTCCGGATCCGGAAGCTGTAACGCATTACGAAAAGTTCCGCATCCGCAAGAGTCTGGACTTTGCGATCGTCTCCCTGGCTACTTCCTACAAGCCCGGTGCCAAGAACATCCGTCTTGTGTTGGGCGGTGTTGCTCCGGTGCCTGTTGAGCTGACGAAGGTGGAAGCCTATCTTGCAGGAAAGGCGCTCACGCCGGAGGTCATAACCACAGCTTCCGAAATGGCCGTAGAAGATGCTCTTCCCATTCGCAACAACGAATATAAGGTGCAGGAAGTCCGCGTTATGGTGCGTCGCTTCCTTGAGAGCATTGCATAATTTATCCCGTATTTCCTAAAGGAAAAAAACGGCAGGCAGCGTCTGCTGCCTGCCGTTTTTCCACAATTCGTGTTAATTTATCATCAGCTAGAAAGGGATTTTTATGAAAAAAAATGCTTCCTACAAATGGATCGTGCTTGCCATTCTCATGGTAGGAACTGCGATTCTTTATTATTCCAACATGATTTTTGCCGTCCGTGCAGTGGATACGCTTGCCAAGTTTTCGATCTCTCAGGGACAGCTCGCTGCAATTTCCACGATAGGCTGTCTCCCGGGCGCCTTTCTCAGTGTTATCGTCGGCCGCGTCCTCGATGAAAAGGGCGTAAAGAAATTCACTGCGCTCGGTCTTGCCCTGACGCTTGCCTGCATGGTTTGGCGTATCTTCGCACAGTCCTATATCGAACTTCTTCTTGCCACCGTTCTGATTGGCACTTTTCTTCTCCCCATCACCATCGTCGGGCCGAAGATGGTCGGCGGACTCTTCCTCCCGCAGGAAATGCCGCTTGCCATGGGCTTCTTCGGCGCAGCCGGCGGGCTTGGCACCACGCTTGCCTTTGCCACCGGCAATATTTACTCCTCCTTGGAAGCTGCATTTACCGGAGTCGCCATTCTGGGTGCCGCACTGCTGGCTGCCTGGGTTCTTCTCGTGAAAGAGCCGGAGCGGGCTCCTGCTCCCCAGGGTGCTCCGCAGAGCGGCAAAGAAGATCTCTCCAAGCTGCTGAAAAGCAAGAATCTTTGGAAAGTCCTTTTCTGCTCCGGCTTTGCCGTGGGTGCCTCCCTTTTGATCAACACCTATCTCACACAGGCTTTTATCTCAAAGGGTGCCTCTGTTGAAATGGCAAGCACTATCGGCACTGTTCTGAACTTCTGTCTCATTCTCGGCGGAATTCTCTCCGGCGCAGTCATTGGACGGCTGGGCAAGATCAATCTGCCGTACGCCTTCATCTGCATCGTTGGCGGAGCTTTCTATCTTCTCGCTTACCTTCTTCCGGTCAGCGGTTTTACTTTTGTTCTGGTAGCTCTCGGCGGCCTGATTTGCTCCGGTTCTGTCGGTGTGAGCTTCACGCGTCTTCCTCTTCTGCCGCTAACGGGTGACTTTGATCCCTCCTGCATCGGTACGGCCACCGGCATGAATCAAACTGCACTCGGCCTCATGTCCTTTGCCCTTCCCACGATCATTGCGACCGTCGCCGGAAGCAACTATACGCTTGTCTTCATCATCGCCTATGTATTCCTGGTACTCTGCGGTATCGTCGGTCTTCTGATTCCGGAGCTCGGTGAGAAGGGTGAACTGGCACAGAAACGCAAATAAATTCGTTCTTTCCCGCTGCGGCATCACGCTGTATTGACTCATGCGTCTCTTTATGATATCATATTAACAGTTTAGGCGCTGCTCTCCCTTTTCTTGGAATTGGGAGAGCAGCCTCCCGATTTTGGAGGACTTGTCTATGGAATCTACTTACTGGATCCGCTACAGTGCTTATGAGACACTCCGGGATGAGCGCGGAACCGTTACGATCCGCCCAGCAGAGAATGCTGTTCCGTTAGCTTACGATGTAGGAAAAAATATCGGAAAAAACGTTGCCGACCTAATCAACATTGTCTTGAATGACCAGGACGAAGAGGCGCGTAATCTCGAATTTGTTACGCGCTTCGGATTGCTCGGCCTTGCCTTGGAGGAGGATTACTATCTCTCTTTGCCTGATGTCCGCGCAGACATGACCCAGGCCGCTTTTTCTGTCACCGGTCGTACCGGTGAAAAATATGCCGGTGTTTTCTCTCCCGTTTATTCCGAGAAAGCAGCAAATATCAGTGCCTGGCTGGACTGGATCGCTGTTCTGTACAACCGGGCGCAAATTTCACGCAACGGCCGCATGGTACAGGAACCTTTTGCTCCGCTCACTCTGCAGACGATGCTGGAATCCGCCTGCAAGCAGATGCTGTCGGAGAAAACGCTCAAGCCGTGCCCGGTCTGCCACAAAGTTTTTTATGATCCCGATCCAACTGCCGAGGCATGCAGTGACTCCTGCCGCTATGTCTATGACAATATGAAGCACCTTGACTGGATGAAAAAGAACTTTCATTCCGCGCCGATTTCCGGAGGCTGATGCCTATGTCTCGCCACGTTTTTCTTACGGGTGGAACTTCTGAAGACCGTTCCGCTCTGCTGATCCGGGCTCTGTCAGATCTGCGCGTAATTTCCGGAGGATATGCTCTTCTCTCTTTAGCGGAAGAAGACGGCTCCCGTTCTCCCGTTCTCCTTCTTCCTCAGGAAGCAGCTGCCGCTGTTTTTCCCCGGCGTTTTTTCCCGGATGCCGGCATTGCTTCTTCCGAGGCGCTGTGCGATGCGCTTGCTTCCGCTCTTCCTTCAATTCAGGAAAAGGAACTCGGATACCTTGATCCTCTTCCCCCTGTTTCTCTGCTTTCAGCGGAACTCCAAAGTGATTTGTCTGCGCTCTTTGCCTCGGATGTGGCTCTTGTCGGTACTGTCGAAGCGGAGGATTCTCTTGCTTTCTTGCGTGCGCAGGATTCTGTTCTCCTTCTTTCTCTTGACGAAAACACAGAAGAAGATCTCATTTCTCTCCTGCGCGCATGGGCAGACGATACGCTCGACCGGGCTCACCACAAAAAATTTGATCCGCTTATGAAACTCCGTGCACGCCGCAGGCGGCCGGATCCTCTGTCCGGAGAGTCCAAATGATTTGTTCGAATGATCCTTCCGTCTCCCGCTGCGGGAGCTTCTATGACGGGTCTGACGTCCGGATCCCGGATTCGGATGTCTTTCGCCGCAGGCTCGTAAAGCGGCGATATCTGACGGAGTTTGAAAAGGGAGACCGTATCGCCAATCCCGGAGATACGATCGACACCTGCTATTTCATTGATTCCGGCTCTGTAATCGAATATGAGGTATTGGGCAATCGACGCAGAATTTATGAGATTTTCCGCCCTGACACCCTTCTCTTTCAAACATATGCTCTCTATCAGCGTCCATGCTCTTTTTATTACGAAGCTCGTGAACATTGCATGCTCTATTCCATTACGCTTGACAAAGTCAGCCAGCTGATGGTCACCAGCCGTGCTTTTCTCATGTCCTGTACGGTTCAGACAACGCGTGAGCTCATGGTCACGAAAGATCTCCTCCGCAAGACGGCGAACCGCTCTGCTTCCTGGCTCATTGCGGATCTGATCCTTATTCTTGCCTCCCGCGAAAGCCATATGGAAAACGGGCTTCTTTGCCTCAACGCCCGCTACACGCAGCAGGAGATTGCCGATATGCTCGCGCTCAATCGAGTGACCTGCCTCCGTGAGCTTCATCGATTAGAAGATCTTGAGCTCATTCGTCTGCTCTCCGGCCGCATCGCGCTTACCAACCCGGAAGGGCTCGCCGCATATCGCTGCAGCACTTGTGAAAGGTAGAGATGTAAATGGCATTATCCGATTTTTCCGAGCGCTACAGCCGACAGATGATTTTCCCATTTATCGGTCGTTACGGACAGGAAAAGCTCCGTACTGCTTCCGTTGCTATTGTCGGTCAGGGAGCGCTTGGGACGGCATGCGCCTCCTATCTTGCCCGGGCGGGTGTCGGCCGACTGATTCTTATCGATGACGACCATATCGAACTGAGCAATCTTCAACGTCAGACGCTTTTTACTGAAAGCGATATTGGCAGAAACAAGGCTCAGGCCGCTGCTTCCCATTTACGAGAGATCAATTCCTCCATTTGTATCGATGCCATTTCTTTTTGCCTGACGGAGCAGAACGCAGAAGAACTTCTCGGGGATGCACAGCTTGTGCTCGATGCTACGGATAACTTTGCTGCCAGAATTACGATCAACAGCTTCTGTGTTCCCCGCTTGATTCCCTGGATCTACGCAGGCGTTGTAAAGGGAAACGGTATGACGCTGAACATTCTGCCCGGCGGACCCTGCTTCCGCTGTCTAATGCCGGAGGATCCGGATTCCGCAGATGAATATCCGATTGCAGGGACAACCGGCATTCTCAGTACAACTGCTCCGTTTCTTTCCGCCCTGCAGTGCACAGAAGCTATAAAAATTCTTGTCCATGGCTCCGGGCATACGAGTGTTCGCCGCACTCTTTTTTATTTTGACTTGTGCGAAAATATTTTTGAACAGACTCCGGTTGCGCGCATTCCGTCCTGTCCGGTCTGCGGCTGCCAAAGGAGGAATTGACCGCATGGCAACCAACGTAAAACAAATGCTGCAGCTCATTCAGGATCGCACCTGCGCCGTCCTCCCTTCAGAAATTCAAGGGGAAAGCTGCATGAAGGACGAAAACGGAGAAGATCTTCTGCGCCTCGGTATTGCCGTTCAGAGAGATATTATCCTATCCGCCGGATACGAGGCTGCGCCTGACATTCCGGCTGACACCGCGGCCTGTCTTGCCGCTGTCTGCACGCTTATGGCCAATCGCACGATTGCCTCTGCCTTTCTCCTCACTGCAGCAGATATTGCGTCTTCTCTTTCCGATAACGGAGAACTCGATGAGGCGAATCGCCCAGCAGCCGCAATTGCCGCGTTAATGGCTCGGGAATGCCTGCGCAATTATTCTTTCCATTATAACGAAGCCCGAAATGCCCGTCTTGGCAGGAAGGAAAGCTCATGAATCGAATCCGAATTGATGTGTCACAAGACGCTTCTTGCAGGGGAAACGTGGATGCGCTCTGCTCACTCGTCCCTCAGCTTACGAATGAATGGTCCGAGTTGCTTTTACAGGCCGAAGGTCAACAGACAGAAACACTTTTCCTTTCCTACTGCTCACTCTCCTCCGTGCCTTCCCGCAATTTTCAGGTCATTGGGCAGCAGCTGCAGATCGTCAACCGCTTTCTTCTGCATCACACCTATCCAGCAGAGGTTCATATCACCTGTGCAGACGAAGAGGAAGCTTTGATTTATCGCAAGATCTATAATTTTTATATTCCAAAAACAAAAGAAGAGCGGCTTCCGGTATAAATTCTCAGAACAGCTGAATTGTGTTATGTGAATTTAATTATGTTTTGTTTCGAGTATAAAATGGGGAGCCGCTCTTCGGAACGGCTCTCTTCTTGATTTGCCCTCTTCGATATGGTATGATTCTTCCCCGCGATCACAAAACAGGAGGCATCGGATATGTTTGGGCTTGGAACGCTGATCAATGTCGGCTGCATCATTCTCGGCGGGCTGCTTGGGCTGCTCGGTGGGAAACGGATCCCCGAACGCGTGCGGAACGGGATCAGCATGGCAAACGGAGTCTGTGTGCTCTTTATCGGCATTGCCGGCGCGCTGACCGGCCTGCTCTCGCTCTCCGGAGACCGGCTCGTCAGCGGGAATTCCATGATGACGGTCTGCTGCCTCGCCATCGGCACGCTGATGGGAGAGCTTTTGAATCTGGAGGCTCTGGTGGAACGCTTCGGCGTCTTTCTCCGGAATCGGACCGGCAACGCCCGCGATCCCCGGTTTGTCGAAGGCTTTGTCACGGCCTCGCTCACCGTCTGCATCGGGGCGATGGCCGTCGTCGGTTCCGTGGAGGACGGGATGCGAGGAGATCCTTCGATCCTCGCGACGAAGGGCGTTCTCGACCTCGTCATCATTCTCGTGATGACCGGCTCTCTGGGGAAAGGCTGCATCTTCTCCGCCGTCCCGGTCGCATTGGTTCAGGGTTCCCTGACGCTTCTCGCCCGCCTCATTGCCCCGCTCATTACAGAGGCGGCCATGAATAATCTCTCCTTCATCGGCTCGATCCTGATTTTCTGCGTCGGCGTCAATCTCGTCTGGGACCGGAAGATCCGCGTCGCCAACATGCTGCCGGCGCTGCTGTGCGCCGTGGCGGCCGCATTTCTTCCATCTTCTCTGCTGTGAGGCTGCGCAGCGTTAAAGTGCTTCCGCGCAGGACCGCTCTCTGCCCGGCATATCGTCGCCTTTTTCATAGTGCGCCGAAAAGCGCATGTTGATCTCGCTCAGCTCCATTTCGCCGTCGATATACGGCTGATACATCTCCACGATCCCCGGCATGCAGCCGTCGCAGCTGCCGTACATGGTTCCGAGCGAATCCTCTACGATCTTCTCCCGCTCCTCGCGCGTGGTCTCAGCGATCCGAAATTTCATCCCAGGTGTTCCTTTCTTGTTTTTCTTTCATTCTGTGCCTTCCGGTGCCAGCTCGTCGAGCGTCATCAGTTCGTCCGTGCGGATGCTCGGGCCGCCTCCGGCCGGAATGGTTCCGGCGGTCTCCTCCGGAGCGGCCGTCTCCGTGCTGTTCTGCGGAGCAGCACTTTCGCAGGAGGAGAGCAAAAGGAGCGCCGCAAGCAGCAGAAGCAGCGTTATGATTCGTTTCATCTGTCGTACCTTCTTTCCAATGGAGTTTCATTTTAATCCGCCGGCGCTTTGAAATCAAGACGGAGGACAAATTCGCGCTTGCAATTTTGAAAAAAGCAGGTATAATTTCTTTATTTTATTCAGGAGGGAAACCGAACATGAAACAAGCACTGACCCTGCTCCTGGCGCTGGCAATGCTCCTCTCCCTTTCCGTCTTCGCATTCGCGGAAGAAGACGGATACGCGGACACGGTTTACACCAATGCTCTCTTCTACACGGAAGACGAGAGCTGCCCCGAGGCCGAGACCATGGCCGTGAAGGACGGCAAGATCGTCTACGTGGGCGCGGCCGGATCTGAAGAGCTGTCTGCTCTGACCGGGCCGGACACGGAAACGGTCGACCTCGGCGGAGCCTTCGTCACTCCGAACCTCATCGACGCGCACACGCATCCCTACACCGTCGGCAAGACCTGGTGGTACACGGATTTCCCCGACGATGTCTATGAGCTGGACACGATCCTCGCCTATGTAAAGCAGTACTGCGAGGAGCACCCGGTGGAAGAGCAGCCCTTCATCTACTTTGAGTATTATCCTTCCAATCTGTTTGACGAAAACGGCCCCCGCAAGGAGCTGATTGACGAGGTCGCGTCGGACCGCCCGATCCTGATCGAGGACTTCTCCGACCATGCCTGCTGGGTCAACTCCCGCTTCCTTGAGCTCCTGGACACGGACGCCATCGAGCAGGACGAGGTCTGGCGTGACAACTTCATCAAGGATGAAAGCGGCGAATACACCGGCTGGATCCTCGAAGGCGCCTGGACCTATTATGTAGACGGGCTCTATGAGGCCATCGGCTGGTATCCCGAGGAGGATCCCACGGAAGAAGTGATGGGCCTCCTGCTCAACGACCTCAAGAGCTGGGGTACGACCGCCGTGGAGGACGGCTTCATTGAGGACGAGGGGCAGCTCGTCACGCTCAAGGCCATGGACGACGCCGGCCGCCTCAACATGTATTATGACGGAATGGTCCCCCTCTTCTACTATGACACGATCGAGGAAGCCATCGACGTCGTCAAATACTACAACGAGACCTATGCGACCGACCATATCAAGATCGACACGATCAAGGTCTTCTACGACGGCACCAACGAGCTCGGCGACGCCGCTCTGATCGACGGCTGGATCGACGACCCGTCCCAGACCGGGTATATTCTCACCGACACGCAGGGCACCTACGAGATGATCCGCGCCTGCAACGAAAACGGCGTCGACATCCACTTCCACATGGTGGGCGACCTTGCCTTCCGCCAGGTCATGGACGCCACCGAAATGCTCATCGACGAGGTCGGCCCGTTGGACATCCAGGTAGAGGTCTGCCACTGCGAATATGTCAGCCCCGAGGACTACACCCGTCCGGCCGAGCTCGGCATCATCGTCAACTGGACGCCGCACTGGTCCGGCGGATACTTCGGAGACGCCTCCCTGCGCTACCTGGGCGAGGAGCGCTATAACAACATGTATCAGTTCAACCCGATGATCGAATCCGGTGCGATCGTCACCTTCGGCTCCGACGTCTACTCCATGCACGAGGAACAGCGGGCCAACCCCTATTTCGGCATGCAGACGGCCATGACCCGCGTGGATCTCTGGGACGGGATCTATGACGGAATGCGCCCATCCGAAGACGCCAAGCTCTCGCTGGAGGATCTGCTGAAGGGCTATACGATCAACGCCGCCATCCAGCTCCGCATTGACGACGTCACCGGCAGCCTGACCGTCGGCAAGTCCGCAAACTTCAATGTCTATGCCGAGAATCTCTTCGATGTGCCGGAAACGGAATTCTACCAGGTCCTCCCCCAGGCCGTGATTTTCGAAGGCAGCTGCATCTCCGGCAGCCTCTGAACGGTTCCCCTTTCAGCGTAAAAAGTCCGGGCAGCGATCCGCTGCCCGGGCTTGACATTTCGCGCGCTTTGCTCTAAAATACTGCCAACCGAATAGCAGGGGAGCTGGGTAGGCCCGGCTGAGACGGACGCGGCATGACGCGCCGGACCCTTGGAACCTGTACGGATAATGCCGGCGTAGGGACATCAGACAGCGGGATTGCGGGTTTCAGCCATGCAGGCCCGCTGTTTCTGTTCCTCCAAAGCAAATTTTGAACATCATGGAGGAAAAACATGAACAGCAAGTCACATCTCAAGGTACGCGCCCTGACGGAGGGGGCCATCTTCGTCGCTGCAGCCCAGGTGCTCAGCTATCTCAAGCTTTTTGAGCTTCCGCAGGGCGGCTCGATCGTGATCGGTATGCTCCCGATCTTCATTTACTGCGCCCGCTGGGGCTTCGGGCCCGGCATGCTTGCAAGCTTTGCCTATGCGCTGCTTCAGCTCGTTCTCGACGGAGCCTACGCCTGGGGCTGGGAATCCATGCTGGGCGACTATATCATTGCCTTCGCCGTGCTCGGCGTTGCGGGGCTGTTCCACAAATCGAAAAACGGCATCTTCCTCGGCACGGTCGCCGGCAGCGCTGCCCGCTTCCTCGTGCACTGGGTGGTCGGCGCAACCGTCTGGGGCGCCTACATGCCGGACACCTTTTTCGGCATGACCATGACCTCCCCCTGGTTCTATTCCATTCTCTACAACGGAAGCTACATGCTCGCCGACATGGTGCTCTGCCTCATCATCGAAGCGATCCTCGTCAAGCCGCTCGGCAAATACTTCCGCGGCGAAGACCTCGGAAAGACGGCCTGATCTCAAATTCCGGATGCAAAAATACGGGAGACGCGTTTCGGCGTCTCCCGTATTTCTGTTTTCTGTCCAAGCTCAGTCGGGGATGCTCTCGGAGAAGACCCACTCGTCGATCAGGTCGTCGATCTCGCTCGCGCTGAGGCCGGCAAAGCAGCTGTAGTCCACGCCGCTGAAGACGGTGTCTCCGTCGCTGTCCACATAGGAATAGGAGTAGGTGGGGCTGTAGGAGGAATCGGCGGCAACGCCGTATTCGTCAAAGTAGCTCTCCCAGATGAAGTCTCCGCGCTCCTCGGGATAGGAGTAGGAATAGGAAGGATAGTAATAGGAGTAGTTATAGATCTCGGTATCGTCGGGGATATAGGAATCGGCGATCCACTCGTTGATGAGCTGCTGCATCTCCTGCTGCGTGAGGCCGGACATGCCGCTCGTGTCTACATCGCCGTAGAGGTAGGTGTAGGAGGGATAGTAATAGGAAGTGCCGGAAGTGCTCGTCGTGTAGGAGCCGGTGTAGGGATCGTAGTAATAGATGGTGCCGGAGCTGCCGCTGTAGTTGGTGTAATTGTTGTTGTAGTAAACGCCGTTGTAGTTGGTGTAGTCAATGCAGTCCACGGTGTAGCTGCAGGAGATGGCGTTGGTGGGATTGGTGGTAACGTAGGCATAGAGTGTCACGGTGTGGTTCTCGTTGGCAACGCCTTCGATCCAGACCGTTTCGCCGGAAGAGATGGTGCCGCTGCTGAGAGTCTTTCCGTCGCGGTACATCGTGTAGGCAATGCGTTCACCGGCGGCGGAGGTCAGGACGACGCCGGTATAGACCGTCTGGAAATAGCCGGAGGACGGCGTTGCGAAGAGGTAGGAGCCCGTGGCTTCGTTGACGGTGATAGTGGCGCGGGCGGAGGTCACGGAGCCGGTGCTTCCGGTGAAGACGGCCTCGACCATCCAGCCGTTGAGCGTGGCAGGAATGTTGCAGAGCGTCAGCTGCTGCGTGCCGTCACCGGTAACGGTGAGGCCGTTGAAGCTGTAGGGAGCGGCGTTCATATAGATGACCGAGCCGTCCGTCGGGCTGACGAGGCGCCAGTTCATATAGTTGAAGTTGACGGCCGTGGAGATGAAGATCGCGTTGCCGCCGACGGTGACCGTCTCGCTCGTGGGATCCTTGGTGATGGCAACGGCTCCGCTGTTGACAATGGTCGTGGCGGCGCCGTACTGGCTGTAGTCATAGACATAGCCGGGAGTGGCGACGATGCTGTTGACATCGCAGGGAGTCTGGTTCGTATAGGCGGAGAGATCCTGCTGCAGGCCGCCGGCCAGAACGTAATTGTTGTACATCGTCTCGACGGCTTCCGTGGCGCGGAAGGCGATCGTACCGGAGACAGTCTTTGCGGCGCCCTGGATCGAGAACTCGGCAGGCGTCTGAGCCGTGGCGAGCTCGGAGACGAGCTTGAGCGTGTCGGCAGAGGTCAGGTACAGGACCATGGTCTCGGTCGGCTTGCCGTCCTCGGCCTGGGTGTAGGAAACGGCAGGCGTGAAGGCATAGCGGTGATCCGCCGTCGTGATGACGACCTTCTGTGCGGAGGGGACCGTCGTGTTGGTGTAGGCAAGGACCAGGCGGAAGACATAGAGCCCGTCCGTGCCGTAGAGGATGTCGGGATCGGCCGTCAGGTTGCCAATGTCATTGTCATTGAGCGTGACGGACGCGTCGGCATAGCCGCTGATGGCGGTCTTGTTGAGCGCGATCTGCATCGCGCCGCCGTCCAGCGCGGTAACGCTGTAATCCGCAGAGGACGTAAAGACGGAAGCATTGAAATCTGCCGAAGCCGCGACCGTGAAGGCACAGAGCAGCACGCAGGCTGTCAGCAGAAGCGCGAGGATCTTTTTCATAGATCGGTTCTCCTTTTTGATGTTCATAATAATTTATGACAACCATATTATAACACAAAGCATTGGCTTTTCCAATACGCCTCCGCAGAAAAATGCGGATTTTTTCCGCAGAGAAATTGCAAGTGCGCATCGGGCATGTTAAAATACGCAAAAAAGCCAAAGGAGTGGCACGGATATGACCATCCATGAATTTTCGGAACAGGTTCTGCAGGAGACCGGGAAGGTGATCCTCGGGAAGCGGGAGCAGACGGAGCTGATGCTGACGGCGCTTCTCGCGGACGGGCACGTTCTGCTTGACGATCTCCCCGGCGTCGGAAAAACGACGCTCGTGAAGACCTTTGCCCGCGCCAGCGGCTGCAGCATGGGCAGGATCCAGTTCGTGCCGGATCTCATGCCGGCGGATATTACCGGCATGAGCGTCTATGACCGCAAGACGAACGACTTCCGCCGGGTGCCCGGGCCGATCTTCTGCAACATTCTTCTGGCCGACGAGATCAACCGCGCCGTGCCGCGCACGCAGTCTGCCCTGCTGGAGGCCATGGAGGAGAAGACCGTGACCATCGACGGAGAGACGCTGCCCCTTCCCGCCCCCTTCCTGGTGCTCGCGACGCAGAACCCGGTGGAGTCCGAGAGCACCTTCCGCCTTCCCGCCGCGCAGATGGACCGTTTTCTTCTGCGCATCTCGCTCGGCTATCCGGATGCGGAAAGCGAAAAGCAGATGCTTGCCCAGAGTGAGGTCGGACCGGAGCAGGCGGACATCGTCGGAGATTCCGAAACGATCCTCGCGCTGCGAAAGGACGCCGCCAATGTGGAAGCTGCGGAGAGCATCCGGGAATATATCGTCTCCCTCACCTCCGCCACGCGCGAGATGCGCGGCGTGACCATGGGGGCCGGTCCCCGGGCGACAAAAGCTCTCTACCGGGCAGCAAAGGCCTTCGCCGCGATCCGGGGAAGAAGCTTCGTCACCCCGGACGATGTGAAGTATCTCGCGCCCTTCGTCCTGACGCACCGCATTCTCCTCTCCGGCGAGGCGCGCATGGCCGGCAGAAGCGCGGAAAAGGTCATCGAAGAGGTGCTGCAAAGCACGCCCGTACCGCCGGAGCGGACGGAGCTTTTTGACCGGAAGCCATGAACAAAAAGGAAAGCACGGAATCGAGCCGCTTCGTCTCCCGCTTCGCCATTGCGCTCTTTTTCCTCGGGGCCGCGCTCTGTTTTGTCTGGAAAAAGGAGCTTCCGGCAGGGCTGCTGCTGTTTCTCGCTCTGTTTACCGGGGCCGCGCGGATCTGGGGCCTGCGCGCGATGCAGGATCTCACGCTGGAAGCCGAGGCCTCCCCTTCCTTTCTTTATCCGGGAGGGAGCGTGGAATTCCGGTATGAATTCGGCAACGACAAGCTTCTCCCGCTCCCCTGGGTCGAGATCGGGCAGGATCTGCCGGAGCGCTGCTGCCTTCAGCCCGCGGACGAAGACCCCTCCCGCATTCTGACGGAGGGGCCGGAGGAGACGCGGATGTACCGCTGCACCTTCTCCGGCATCCGCTCGCACGAGACGGTCACCTTTGCGCTCACGTGGAACGCCGTCCGGCGCGGGCTCTATCGGCCGAAGCATTTTTTCGCCCGCTCGGGAGACGGCTTCGGGCTCATGCAGGCGGAGCTGGCCTATCCGGAGGAGCAGGCGCCCTTCTGCGCCGTCTGGCCGGAAAAAGTGGACGTGGACATTTCGCCGTTTCTGCTGCAGCTCGCCGAAGACCGGGCCGGGAAGCGAGGCCGGAGCGAGGATCTCTCCGTCATCCGCGGGATGCGGGACTACACTCCGGCCGACAGCCGCAAGCGGATCAACCGCCGCATGGAGGCCAAAGACCCCGACCGGCTGCAGGTCAACCTCTATGAAACGCTGCAGCCCGGCGGGCTGCTCTTTGTGCTGGACGGGGAGAGCTTCGCCCGCCCGGATCCGGAAGAGGAAAACGAGACGCTCGAGGAGGCGCTGAAGACGCTTGGCTCGGTCCTGACGGAGCTTTTTTCCGCCGGGCTCTGCTGCGGGCTCTGTTTGCCGCGCTCAAGGGCCTTCGGCCCCGTTTCTCTGCCGCCGGAGGGCGGGCAGGAGCTTGCGGACGTGATGCTCTATCTTGCTGGCTACGAATGCCGTGCCGAGCGGAAGCTGCGGGAGGACGGCTCCTTTACGGGCGAGCTGCTCCCCTCCCGCTTTGCGCGGGAGGCCGCCGGGGCCTGCATGCGGCACGCCTCCTCCATCTACATCGTCACGGCCGACCCGGCCCGTGTGCCGGAGGTCCTGCTTCCGCCTGCCTTCGCGCAGAAGACGACGATCCTCTCCGACCGCGCGTCCGCGATTCCCGGGGAGCAGCGTTTGCGGCGGCTCTCCGCTCTCCGGAGGTAGGCCTATGGAAACCAGATCCGTTTTTTACCGCGTGTCGATGCTCTTGTCCACCGTCACGGCATTTTCTATCACGCTTGCCTTTTTCTCCGCAGGCCGCAGCCTGCTGGACGCCTGCTACCCGCTCTGGTGCGCCGCTTCCCTGCTCTGCCTTCTGACGCTCTCGCTCCTGCTGCGAAGAGAGCGCCCGCTCTCCCTGCTGCTCGGCACGGAGATCGGCTTTTTCCTTGCGCAGGCGGCCCTGAGCTTTCTTCTCTTCGGCCGCTGGGCAAGCTGGGGCGGAGTCTTTATCTCGATGCTCGCCTGGGCCGGCGGCTATCTGCTGCTCTTTTCGATCGCGACGAAGCCGGCCACGCCCCAGATGCTCGTCAATCATTTTGACGCCGACGTGCTCGTCCTTGTTCTGGCCGTTCTCCTTGCCTCCGGGGGTACGCTCCCGGTCCGCTATTCCGCCTATGCCGGCGCGGCTGCGCTGCTGTCTCTTTTCAGCCTGATGCTCTGCCGTATGCCGGGTGCCGGCAAGGAAGGGGCCTCCGGCGCCCGTGCGTTGCTCGCAGCCGGCTCTCTTGCGATCGCGCTCGCCGCCGGCGTCATTGCCTGGCTTGCCTCCGGAGGGATCCGGGCGGGGCTCGTCGGGCTTTGGAACGCGTTTCTCTCTCTCCTGCGGTGGCTCGCGCATATCGGCGGGCAGATCCTCGACTGGCTCTTCTCCCTTTTTCCCGCCGGCGAAGAGGAAGCCGTGCAGTGGATGGAGCAGGACTCCGTCACGCTCGGCACTGCCGCCGAGGAGACAAGCGAAAACGGCTTCGGCCTCATCGTGCTCGGCATCCTTCTCGCCGCCGCGATCCTGGCGGCGCTGATCTGGCTCTTCCGCCGGAGAGGGCATGTCCGCTTCCGGCTCCCGCAGGGAAAGGCCGCCGTCCGGAGAAGCCGCAGGCGGCGGAAGCCGGTCCTGCGCCCGTGGCTGCAGCGGCTGAAGAAAGGGCTTCTCTACCGCCTCCGCGTCCTGACGCGCAGGAACACCGCGCAGGGCGCCTATGCCCGTCTGGAGCTGGCCTATGCCCGCCGGCGCCGTGGCCGAAAGAAGGGCGAGAGCTGCCGGGAATTTCTTCTTCGCGCCGCGCTCGACTGCCCCAGCGCAAGGGAAGACCTGCAGAAACTTGCCGATGCGCTCGATGCCGAGCTGTACGGCTTCGGCGGAGCATGGGGAAAGCCGGAAACGGACGCCCTGCGAAAAGCCATGAGGCGGACATAAAAAAGACCGGGGTCTTTGCTCCCCGGTCTTTTTTGCTGTTTTCTTAAATTCCGATGTTCTGCTCGGCGATCACATCGGGCGCCATGTTCATATCGACGGGAACATTGGCGTAGGGATCTTCCTCCTCTTCCTTCGGGAGGCTCTGCATATAGCGGTCCATCGCCGCGGCGACTTCCTTGGCGTAGGCAACAGCCTCGACGACCGTGCGCGCGCCGCGGACGGCGTCACCTCCGGCGAAGATGCCGGGGCGGGTCGTGCTGCCGTCGCCGTCGACCTTCAGCAGGCCCTTTTCCGCATCCAGGCCGCTGAGCGTGATGAGGTTGCTCTGGCTCTCCTGGGAGACGGAAATGATGACGCCGGTATGCGGATAGAGCTTTTCGCTGCCCGGGACGGGATGGAACTTGCCCTCCTCGTCCTTTTCCATATCCTGGCAGATGAGGCCGCTCTCGCGGATCTCGACGGGAGCCTTGCAGTAGCGGAAGGTGACGCCCTCGAGCTCGGCGTAGCGCTTCTCATACTCGGAAGCCGTCACGCAGGATTCGTCGCGCCGGGCGTAGCACGTCACGTGGCGGGCGCCGCGCCGGATGGCCGTACGGGCGCAGTCCATTGCCGCGTTTCCAACGCCGATCACGGCCACGTCGTCTCCCAGGCGGAAGCCCTTGGAGTTGCCCAGATAATCGATGCCGAAGGCGACATTGCCCAGAGACTCGCCCTTGATATGCAGTGCCTTCGCCTTCCAGAGACCGGCGCCGATAAAGATGCTCTTGTATCCGTCGCGGAACAGATCGTCCACCTGAAGGGTCCTGCCGATGGTCGTGTTGGTGCGGACCTTGATGCCCTTGAGCTCGAGATGGCGATAGCGGAAGTCGTCCAGCACCTCGTCCGGCAGGCGGAAGTTCGGGATGCCGTAGCGCATAACGCCGCCGATCTTGTCGTGCTGCTCGAAGATCGTGACGTCGTAGCCCCAGCGCTGCAGCAGCACTGCGATCGTGAGCCCGGCGGGGCCGGCGCCGACAATGGCCGCCTTCATGCCGTTTCTCGGGGCAGGGCCCTGGATCATCTTGGTGGCATAGGTGGAGCTGATATAGTCTTCAATGACGGAGAAATGCACGGGGTCGTGCGTCGGGAGCTTGTTGCGGATGCAGTGCCCCTCGCACTGCTTTTCGTGGTTGCAGACGATGGCGCAGACCGTCGTCAGCGGGTTGTTCTCGAAGAGCATGCGGCCGGCATCGTCCAGCTTTTTGTCCTTCAGGAGGCGGATCGCCTCGGGGATATTCGTGTGGATCGGGCAGCCCTGCTGGCACATCGGCTTTTTGCAGCCGAGGCAGCGCTGCGCTTCGTCCATAACATGAAGAGCCATTTTTCCGATTCTCCCTTACCGAAATAATTTTTTTCTGATAATGATATGATAATCAAATCCGCGCAAGAAAACAAGAGCAATTTTCTTAAAATGAGAAAAAACTCCGTGATATTCCGTTCCCGCTATGATATACTGCAGAGCATCAGGCTTTTTCTTTCAAGAAAGGATCGGATTTATGCGGACCGTCATCTTCTTCCTCTATCTCTGGGGCTATATGCTCCTTCATCCCTTCGTTCTTCTCCGCGGAAAACGCGCGCTCAAGCGCGGAGACTTTGCCGAAGCGGACCGGATCGCCTACAAACACGTGCCCGTCTGGGCGGGGACACTTCTGAGGCTCGCCGGCTGCAGCGTCACGGTGACCGGGGAGGAAAACATCCCGAAGGACCGCCCCTGCGTCTTCGCGGCCAACCACCGGAGCTATTTTGACATTGCCCTTATGCTGACGCAGCTCGGCAAGCCCATTCCGCTCATCTCCAAGATCGAGATCAAAAAGCTACCGCTCATCCGCACTTGGATGGAGCTGCTGCACTGCCTCTTCCTCGACCGCTCGGACCCCCGGCAAAGCGTGCGCGTGCTCGACGAGGCGCAGGAGCTGATTGAAAAGGGCTACAGCATCGGCATTTTCCCCGAGGGGACCCGCTGGAAGGGCGAAGAGGGCGGCCTCGGCACCTTCCAGGGAGGCGCCTTCCGCATCGCCTACAAGACCGGAGCGCCCATCGTGCCCGTGGTGCTCTACAATACGAGAGCCTGCCTGGAGGCGACCGGCCGTCTCTCCATCCGCAGTGCTCCCCTTGCCGTTCACATTCTCCCGCCCGTGGAAACGGCCGGGAAGACCCGGGCCGAGATGAAGGAGCTGCCGGCGCAGGTAGAGGAAATGGTGCGGCAGGAGCTGGCCGGGGGCATGTAAATTCGGGAATACGGAAAAACGCTGCTCTCCCCGGATCGGGAGGGCAGCGTTTCGGTTTTTCTGCAGCGCTCAGTCGCCCATACAGATGCCGATGCTGCGGGCGACGCGGATCATCGGGTGGTCCACAGGGAGGAACTTCGTGCGGCTCGCGGCCAGGTCGAGCGGGATCGCCGTGGTCACGCCGTTCTGGATGGCGACCATCTTGCCGTAATCCTTCCGGATAATGAGCTCGGCCGCCGCCTCGCCGAACTGCGTGGCGAGAACCCGGTCATACGGGCAGGGAGGGCCGCCTCTCTGGTAATGTCCCGGCACGACCACGCGCGCCTCGTGCCCCGTCATCCGTTCGAGATCCGCCGCGACCTTGTAGGAGACCGTCGGGTAGGCGGCAGCCTCCTTCCGCTTGCGGCTGGCCTCCTCGTCGAGGACCTCGCCGCCCTTTTCCACGGCGCCCTCGGCACAGGCAATGATCGTGAAGCTGCGGCCGTGCTTTTTGCGCTTTTCGACAAGCGCGGCAAGCTTTTCGATGTCATAGGGGATCTCGGGGATCAGAATGGCGTCGGCGCCGCTTCCAATGCCGGCATAGAGCGTCAGCCAGCCGGCATCCCTCCCCATGAGCTCGACGACGAAGATGCGCCCGTGGGAGCAGGCCGTCGTGTGGATATAGTCGATCACGTTCGTGGCGATGTCCACGGCGCTCTGGAAGCCGAAGGTCGTATCCGTGCCGTAAATGTCGTTGTCGATCGTTTTCGGCAGCGTCACGACGTTCATGCCGGCGTCCTGGATGAGCTTGGCGCTCTTCTGCGTGCCGTTTCCTCCCATGATGACGATGCAGTCCAGATTCAGGCGGTTGTACGTCGTCTTCATGGCGGGGATCATGCTCTCGCCGTCTTCTCCGATAATGTCCATGCCCGGAATGTATTTCTGGCGCGAGGTGCCGAGGATCGTGCCTCCCTGCGTCAGGATGCCGGAGAAGTCCTTTTCCTCCATGAACTTATAGTCGTTCTCGGCCAGGCCGCGGTAGCCGTCATACATGCCGTAGATCTCGAGATCGTCGATCTTTTCAAAAAGCGTCTTGCCGACGCCGCGAATGGCGGCGTTCAGCCCCTGGCAGTCTCCTCCGCTCGTCACGAGGGCAACGCGTGTCATATTTTTCATGTCTGCCTCCTGCAGAAAGAATTCGCGGTAACCGGATCTTCCCCGATCCCGTGTGTGTTAATATTATAATCCATTCCGGGCAATTTGCAAGAGCGGGATATTGATTCCGTCCCTGAAAAATGATATACTGAGAAAAATATGGAATTTAAGGGAAGGGAGGAGCCGGTTTTGAAGCAGCGTGTCATTTCCGCCGTGATCCTGCTCGCGATTGCGGCAGCCTGCATTCCGTTTGAGGTCTCGCGCGTTCTTCTCATCGGTCTGCTGGGCGTTCTCTGCGCCTACGAATATGTGTCCTGCATGAAGAAGATCGATGTGAACTGCACGGGCTGGGTGCTCTATGCCTATCTTGCGGTCCAGACCTTTCTGACGCTGACGCACTCGGGCCTCATGGCCTATATTGCCTGGTTCACGGGCGCCGTGTATCTCTCGCTCTTCTCGGGCGTGCTGCACAAGAACGTCTCCGGAAAGGGCGCCGTATATACCGTGGCCGGGCTTTCCTATCCCTGCTTCCCCTTTGCTTTGGTCATGATCATCTCCATCAGCGCCCGCTGGGTGCAGGCCATGGCGCTCGGCTGCCTCGCGACGTGGTTCTGCGACAGCTTCGCGCTCATTGGCGGGAAGCGCTTCGGGAAGCACAAGCTTGCCCCGCTCGTCTCCCCGAAGAAGACGGTCGAGGGCTGTCTGACCGGTGCGGCCTGCTCCGTTCTCGCCGGGCTCATCGTGTATCTTGCCTCCCGGTATTATCTGCCCATCCCGCTGCTCCCCTGCCTCGTGACGGCGCTTGCCGCCTCCACGCTCGGGCAGATCGGCGATCTCGCCGAGTCGCTTCTCAAGCGCTATCTCGGCGTAAAGGATTTTTCGGATCTTATTCCGGGGCACGGCGGCGTTTTCGACCGGCTGGACAGCCTGATGTTCTCCATCCCGACGGCGTACCTCTGCCTCTATCTGTTCCGCCTCTGAGCAGAGGTTTTTGAACATTTCGAAAACTCTTGCCCCGCTGAATTGACTTTTCCCTTCTATATTTTATAATAACACGCTGAGTTTTTGCTCCGCGTGTTTTTTTACTTCCGAAAGAAAGGAATTCCCCCGAATGAAACGATGGTACAAATACGTAAGACCCTATCTCCCCTATTTCATCATCGGGCCGATCTGCATGATCGTGGAGGTCATCGGAGAGGTCGTCATGCCGAAGCTCCTGGCCGTGGTCATCAATAACGCCAACGCCGGCACGCTCACCACCGCCACCAGCCTGCGCACGATGGTCCTCATGATCCTGACGGCGCTGGGTATGATGCTGGGGGGCGTCGGCGGCGCCTGGTTCAGCACCAAGGCCTCCGTCAACTTTGCGGCCGACCTGCGCTCGGATCTGTACGCCAAGATTCAGACCTTCTCCTTCAGCAACATTGACCGTTTCTCGACCGGCTCCCTCGTAACGCGCCTCACAAACGACGTTACGCAGATGCAGAACTTCATCACGATGCTGCTGCGCATGGCTCTGCGCGCACCGGGGATGATGGTTGCGGCGCTCATTATGGCCATTCTGATCAAGCCGTCGCTCTCCCTCGTCTTCGCCGTCAGCATGCCTCTGCTCATTCTGACGATCCTCCTGCTTATCCGCGCCGCCTTCCCCCGCTTCGGACGGATGCAGGAAAAGATCGACGCGCTCAACTCGACCGTGCAGGAAGAGGTGACGAACGTGCGCGTCGTGAAGAGCTTCGTGCGGGAGGACTTCGGCATTGCGAAGTTCCGCCGCGCCAACGGAAACCTCAAGGAAGCCGGGCTCTCCGCCATGAAGCTCATGATCCTGATCCAGCCGATCATGACGGCCTTCATGAACGGGACGGTCATCGCCGTTCTTCTGCTCGGCGGCCGCATCGTGCTGAATCTCGACATGCAGGTCGGCGATCTGTCGGCGTTCATCACCTACGTGACGCAGATCCTCTCCTCCCTCGTCATGGTGTCGGTCCTGTTCATCATGTCCTCCCGTGCGCTCGCCTCGGCACGCCGCATTGCCGAGGTGCTCGACGAGGTGCCGGACATCCGCGACGATGCCGCCGTCTGCCGGGACAAGGCCGTGGAGAGCGGCCGCATCGAGTTTCGCGACGTCTCCTTCCGCTATTACAAGAACAGCGAGGAGAGCGTGCTCGACCATATCTCCCTCACCATTCCCGACAAGACGACCGTCGGCATTATCGGGTCGACCGGCTGCGGCAAGTCCACGCTCGTCTCCATGATCCCCCGTCTCTATGACTGCGACGAGGGCGAGATCCTCGTCGACGGTGTGAACGTCAAAGATTATGACCTCGTCCGCCTGCGCGACGGGATCGGCATGGTGCTGCAGAAGAACACGCTCTTCTCCGGCACGATCGCCGACAATCTCCGCTGGGGCGACGAGAACGCATCGGAAGAGGAGGTCACGCGCGCCGCCGAATACGCGCAGGCCGACAAGTTCGTGCGCAGCTTCCCCGAAGGCTACGGCACGGAGATCGAGCAGGGCGGCTCCAACGTCTCCGGCGGGCAGAAGCAGCGCCTCTGCATTGCCCGCGCCCTGCTGAAAAAGCCGAAGATCCTGATCCTGGATGACTCGACGAGCGCCGTCGACACCGCGACGGAAGCCATGATCCGCAAGGCCTTCCACGAGGAGCTGCAGGATTCCACGAAGATCATCATCGCCCAGCGCATCACCTCCGTCATGGACTCGGACATGATCATCGTCATGAACGACGGGAAGATCACGGGCATCGGCACCCACGAGGAGCTTCTCTCTTCCAATACCGAATACCGCGAGATCTACGATTCCCAGACCCGTACCGGAAAGGAGGCTGTCTGACCTATGGCAAGAACACTCGAGCAGCTGCAGAAGCAGTATAACTCCACCGCCTCCGCCGCCCCGGGAAGGAAGGAGCCCGGCATGGGAGGCGGCCCCGGGCGGAGAGGCCCCGTTGACAAGAGCAAGCCGAAAAACACCGGAAAGACGGTCCGCCGTCTGCTGGAATATCTGAAGGGATCGGGCGCCCTGCTTGTGCTGGTGCTCTTCTGCATGCTTTTCAGCACGCTCACCTCCCTCGTTGGCTCCTATCTCCTCGCCCCGATCATCGACAAGCTGACGCTTGCGGTGGCCCCCGGTGCGAGCGTGGAAATGTCCTCCGTAGAGCAGCTGGCCGACCGGATCATTTCCTCCCTTGCGGGAGCCGACGCCGCGCCGCTCCGCTATATCGGTGCCGCCGCCCTCCTGCTCGGCGCGCTCTATGCGCTCGGCGCCCTCTCGACCTACGTTCAGAGCCGCCTCATGCTCCAGATCTCCCAGAACATGATTGAGCGGATCCGCAACGATCTCTTCACCGCGCTGGAGCGTCTCCCCATCCGCTATTTTGACTCCCGTCCCACCGGTGAGATCATGTCCCGCTTCACAAACGATGTGGACAATATCGACACGATGATCAACCAGTCGCTCCTGTCCTTCGTTTCCGGCATCATCACGCTTGTCGGCACCTTTGTCTTCATGATCACGACGAGCTGGGTTCTGACGCTCATCACAGTTGCCTTTCTCCCGCTTCTGATGCTCGTGGTCATGACCGTGGGCAAGCGTTCCTCCCTCTACTACGGGAGCCAGCAGGCCGCCCTCGGCGCCGTCAACGGTTATATGGAGGAGACCGTCACCGGTCAGAAGGTCATCAAGGTCTTCAACCACGAGGACGAATGCATCGACGAGTTCAATCAGCTGAACAACGATATGCGCGAAAAGCAGTTCCGCGCCAACTTCTGGGGCGCCACAATGATGCCCATCATGGGCAACCTCTCGCAGGTCTCCTACGGCGTTACGGTCGGCGTCGGTGGCGTGCTGATGGTGCTTGGCAGGCTCTCCCCCGGCGGCCTGACGGTCTTCGCCAGCTATTCCCGGCAGTTCTCCATGCCGATCAGCCAGCTCTCCAACCAGATGGCAACGATCTTTGCCGCGCTGGCAGGCGCCGAGCGCGTCTTTGACGTGATGGAACAGCCGCCCGAGACCGACTCTCCCGACGTCAAGCCCATGCCCTCCATGGAAGGCCACGTCGTTCTGGAGGACGTCAGCTTCGGCTACGTCCCGGAAAAGACGGTGCTCAAGCACATCTCCCTCTACGCCAAGCCCGGACAGAAGATCGCCTTCGTCGGCAGTACCGGCGCCGGCAAGACGACCGTCACCAATCTGCTCAACCGCTTCTACGACATTGAGCAGGGCAAGATCACCATTGACGGCACTGACATCCGTTCCATCCCGCTCGACGATCTCCGGAAAAACATCGCGATGGTTCTTCAGGACACGCATCTCTTCTCCGGCACCGTAATGGAAAACATCCGCTACGGCCGCCTCGATGCGACCGACGAGGAGGTCATCCAGGCCGCCAAGACCGCCTCGGCCCACAGCTTCATCATGCGCCTCTCGGACGGCTATCAGACGAAGCTGGAAGGTGACGGCGCCAACCTCTCGCAGGGCCAGCGCCAGCTGCTCAACATTGCCCGCGCCGCGCTCTCCAAGGCCCCGATCCTCGTTCTCGACGAGGCGACCTCCTCCGTCGACACCCGCACCGAGCGCCACATTGAGCACGGCATGGATCGCCTCATGAAAAACCGCACGACCTTCGTCATCGCCCATCGCCTCTCGACCGTCCGCAACGCCAACGCCATCATGGTGCTGGAAAACGGCGAGATCCTCGAGCGCGGCACGCACGACGAGCTGCTCCAAATGAAAGGGCGCTATTACGAGCTCTATACCGGAAAGAAGGAGCTCGACTGAGCGTCTTCTTTCCCCGGGTCTCCCGAAAAATGCAAAACGCAGAATGCCGAAAAAGCATTCTGCGTTTGTTTTTTATTCCAGCCCGAAGGCATGCTTGACGGAGGCAAAGAATTCCGCGACGGAATCGATCCAGCCCTTGACCTTCTGCAGGAAGCCGACGGCCTTTTCGGCCGTTTCGGTCAGCTTCTGCGCCTTGTCCTTCAAATCTGAGATCACCGAAGCGATGTGCTCGGCATCCAGCCCCTCCAGAGAGCGGAGGAAAGCGAGGATCTGGGAGACCTGGCTCTCCGTCAGCGTCACGCCGAGACGGGAGGCAATGCCCGTGATCCGGGTGCGCAGCTCCTCGTCCGTCATACTTGAAGTATCGCCGGCGGACTGCCGGATCCCGGAGATCAGCCCCTCCAGATCCGCATCGCCGAGCGTGCCGAGGAGCCCGTCGAGAAGCCCTTCCGCCTCTGCCGTCTGCTGCTCCGCATCCGACGGATTCACCATGCTCACGGCAAAGCCCTGCAGCGGGAGCGCCGCAAGCAGCGAAAGCACCAGCAGCAGAGTTACGATCCGCTTCATTTTCAGAACAGGCCGCCGAAGCCGCCGAGACCGCCCTGAAGCTTCGTCATAGACTCGTTCGTCTTGTCGTCGCAGAGCTTGAGCGCGCCGTTGACGGCCGTGAGGATCAGATCCTGCAGCATTTCCACGTCTTCGGGATCCACCACGTCCTTGTCGATCTCGATCGACTTGAACTGTCTCGTCCCGCTGACGACGGCCTTCACTGCACCGCCGCCGGAGGTGAATTCAAACTCGGATGCCTCGATCTCGTTCTGCATCTTGAGGAATTCCTGCTGCATGCGCTGCGCCTGCTTCATCATGTTTGCCTGATTGCCGGGGATGCCCCCGCGAAATCCGCTTTTTGCCATAAATCATTTCCTCCGAAATTTAATCAACAAATTTTACGATATCATACTGCCGCAGATCCGACAGCTTTGCTCCGCCGCCCGCAGCCGGCTTCGGCTTCATCTCCCGGGCCCTCGCCGTGATCGGCCTTCCGGCCAGTGCCGAAGCTTCCTCCGCGAAGATCTCCAGATTCTTGGGCTGGCCGAGACGGCCAAGATAAAAACCGTTTGCCTCAACGATCAGCACATCGCCCTCGATGGATCCGAATACATTATTCGGATCATTCAGAATTCTTCTCAGTTCCATGCCGATCTTCGGCTGCACACGGGCAACGATCGCCTTCCAGACCTCCGCTCCGAGTTCCGCCGGCTTTGCGCTTTTCGGTTCTGCAGGCAGCAGCTCCGGTTCCTTCGGCAAAGGTTCCGGTTCTTCCGGAAGCGGCTCAGGCTCTTCCTGCAAAGGTTCCGGTTCTTCCGGTTCGGGTTCGGGTTCGGGTTCGGGTTTTGGTTCTGCCTTCGGTTCGGGCTCCGGAGCGCTCTGCGGAGAGGCGCTCACGGGGACGCCGCGTTTTACGGCCTCCTCCAGCTCCGCCACACGGTGCTCCAGGCCGGGGAGCGTATCGCCCGCGATCTCCGTGCAGAGTGTCACCAGGCAGAGCTCGGCCGTGATCTTGGGGCTCAGCCGTTCGCGCATGTTGCCGAGCGCCGCCTGCAGCGTCTCCAGCATGCCGGAGAGCTCCTCCACCGTATGCTCCGCGGCATAGCGCCGCAGACGCGCGCGGTCGTATCCGCCGGCAACCAAATCTGCGCTGCCCTGCGGCGCGATCTTGACCATCAGAATGTCACGCGCAAGCGTGCTCAGCTCGCGCAGGAGCGAGGCGGGATCCTTCCCGTCCAGCCAGAGCTCGTTGAAAAAGCGCACGGCCTGCTCCGTCTTGTGAGCGCAGAGCAGCTCAAAGAGTTCCTGGATCCTCCGGTTCCCCGCCAGACCGACCGAGGCATAGACCTCCTCCACGCCGACGCTCTCATACGTTGAGCACTGGTCGAGCATGCTGAGCGAATCGCGGACGCCGCCTTCAGCCAGCCCGGCGATCAACTCCGCCGCCTCCGGGGAGAGGCGGATCTGCTCGCGGGAGGCGATCGTCTCCAGATAGGCGCTGAGCGGCTTGGCCGGGATGCGGCGGAAGCTGTGCCGCTGGCAGCGGGAAAGGATCGTTGCGGGAACCTTCTGGAGCTCCGTCGTCGCGAGGATGAACATCAGATGCTCGGGCGGCTCCTCCAGGATCTTCAAAAGCGCATTGAAGGCGCTCGTGGAGAGCATGTGGACTTCGTCGATAATATAAACACGCTTTTTCAGGACGGCGGGCGAATAGACCGCCTCGTCCCGCAGGGCGCGGACATTTTCCACGCCGTTATTCGACGCGGCGTCCAGCTCGACGATATCCGTTGCCGTCCCTTCGGCAATGGAGAGGCAGGCCGGGCAGGCGCAGCAGGGATTCCCGTTCACCGGGTGCTCGCAGTTGACGGCCTTGGCGAGAATGCGGGCGCAGGTCGTCTTCCCTGTGCCGCGCGTGCCGATAAAAATATAGGCATGCGAAAGATGCCCGGTCGAGATCTGGCTCTTCAGGGCTTCCGTAATATGCTCCTGGCCGATCACATCGTCAAAGATCTGCGGCCGCCATTTGCGGTACAACGCCTGATACATGCTCTGCCTCCTTTCCCTCTTTTCGGGATAAAACAAGGCCCTTGACAAGACTGCACACCCGAGATCGTGAAATGCCATATACCCGCATCTCCGGCAGCCGGCTCGGACCCGGTATCCTCACGGCACACGAAAAGCACTGCTTAATGCTGCTGGATTCCTCCCCTGACATGGTTCGCAGGTTTCCGTTGCGCGAGACCGAATCTTCAACGCTGCTTACCGGAAGCAGACAATACATAGCACACCCTCAAACGGGAATTCATCCCTGCTGTAGCGGATTGCAGGTAACAGGGCACCGCTGGCTCCCCGACTAGTGCAGCCTTATCAAAAGCCTTGCAGCTATCATACTACAAAAAATACAGAATAGCAACAAATTTTTCTTTACATTTCCGTAAACTGTGATATAATACATAAGCTAAATTCAATACGGGCTATTAGCTCAGCTGGGAGAGCGCCAGGTTCGCAATCTGGAGGTCAGGGGTTCGATCCCCCTATGGTCCACCAAAACGAGCAGGAACTTCAAATTCGAAGTTCCTGCTTTTTCTTGCTTTTTTGTCCGTTTTTTATAACTTTTTTACTTATTTCCGAAAATCCGTGAACTTTTCGCCCAATTTCATTTTTGAGAAAGTCATCTGTAAAACTACCATAGCAATCTATAAAATTCCCCTGGAAACCTTCAAAAATGGCAATGAAATTAAGCCGGATTCCATTCCCCTCTTCCCTTTTCCGCCGAATCTGTTAAAATGCTTTTGAAATCCAAACACCCGGGGAGGCAAGCCATGCCGAACACGACCAAACTGCAGCTCGATTCCGTACGCGATCTGAAGCTCGATGCCAACGCTTACTGCAACGACAATTCCCAGGAAAAATACCACATTGTCCTGGACGCCCTTCTGCGATGCTATCTCAGCGAAGCCGTGCTGATCTGCCCCTATCAGGACAGCGGCGACGGGATGACGACTCCGGGCGTTCTTCCCGGCCCGGACGGGAAATTCTACTATGTCGCCTTCACCTCCGAGAAAGAGGCCGCGCGGGCCAACATGAACCGGCACATGGAAATGAAGCTTTCCGATATTCTCTATACGCTGTACACCTACCGCGAAGACGAGGAGCTGGGCGGCCTCATGATCAATCTCCGCTCGCATGGAGACTGTCTCCTTTCCCTGAAGGACTGTGTGGACATGGAGGAAAAATACGCCAAGCTCGTCGGGCACGTCGAGATCCTGCAGAGATGACAAAAGAAGCCGCTCGCGCGGCTTCTTTGCTTTTCTGTATTGCTTTTTCTCCGCTTATCCCTTGTAAGGAATGAGGAGCTTATTGTAAGCGTAGATCAAATTCGGGTTGCTGATGTTGTTGATCTGGCAGAGAACGGAGACCGTCGTGCCATAGCGCTGGGCCAGAACGGAGAGGCAGTCGCCCGGCTGGATCGTGTAGACGAAGCAGGGGCCGGAATAAGCGCCGCCGCTGACTTCCTGGATGTCGTTGTCCTTCAGAGATTCAAGATTTTCAAGCATTGTTGTATCCTCCATAAAATTATTTTGTAAGTGGATCTGTAAGCTTTCCATCGCTTACATAACCAAGTACGCAGGGAGGAGGACGGGTGTTACAAGTTTTTTATATTCAAGAAAACTTACCCTTCCGCCCGAAAATCTGCCATAAGAGCATCGATATCTTCTTCTGTCCGGATTCCGGCTTCCGCAGCGGATCCTTTCATTTCTTCCTGCAGCATTTGCATCGCATAGGCCGCAGCATTTACCATTCGGACCATATTGCCTTCCACAATAAATGTAACTCTGTCCCCATTCGAGACACCGAGGACATTGCGAACGTCTTTAGGAATCGTGATCTGTCCCTTTGCCATAACCTTTGCATTATCCAAAAAAGCCGTAGCGACCATGTAAGTACCCCCATTTGAAAGTAGGAAAAGTAGGGATTCTCTATCTGGAATCAGTATAACTTACTGGCCGGATTTTTTCAAGTCTCACAGATGATCCATCTGCCCTCTCATTCATACGCAAAACGTATAATTATCCGCTAGTCAGAAGTATTTGTTTTATTCTAACTCCAGTGCTATACTGCAGATAGTTCCAAGGGGAACGAAAATAAATCAAAACGAAAGGACGCAACGATCATGAAAAAGCTGGAGAAGATGCTGAAGGCCTACTACGAAGAATTTGCAGCAAAGTAAGAAAGGATCAACATGAAAAAGAGAATACACGATGCCGGCTGGCAGAGCCCCGACATCACTTAAAGCACAGTTCGTTTACGGTGGTACCGATAACGGGTTGTGCTTTTTTCTACGTTTTTTATGATCAATCAACTTATATAAATCTATTATGCGCCAGGGAGAGGGCGAGGCTTATGATCGCTCCGGCTGCAGTCATGGCCGTAAAGCTGATTGGCCACCTGCCGTTCTGATTGAAGAGATAAAAGTCAGGCCAGCCGCCGTTCGCCTCGCCGATCTTAACGACCTTGATAAGATAAATAACCGCATATATTATAACGGTGGATCCTCCCAGCAGGCTGAGTGGGAAGCGGATGCTGAAGCTGTTCTCCACAAAAACGAACTGCACCGCCGCCAGCACCGGCCCCACAAGGTGCATATAAAACGAGTCCTTTGTATACATCTCTTTAAAGCCCATGGCCGGAGCCAGGAATACCAGAACCGTAAGAAATGTTACAGCGACAGACGTCGCAGCTACGAGTCTGAGCAGGACGGCCCACTCCGGAAGCGCTGCGGCGCCATTTGAAAGACGCACAAGCTCGTATAGGAGAATTACCAGTGACGCGGCGGCAGAGAGGATGTTGGAGTTATAGGTATAATATCGGAACATCACTTTTTTCTGCCTTACAGTTTTTCCCCGCTCAAATATGTGATAGGTCCACCAGCAGGTATACAGTGTGAGGCATACGATCGCGATATTTATCGCCATTGAAAGATAGATCCTTTGCATGTTTGTCCTCCCTGTCTTATTTTGTGTTCCTATATATTTTATATTGTCCGTCCGCCGGATGCAAGATGAACTGAGGTTCCTGTATGTTCGTTAAAATTCATGGACCACTAAGACAAACTGTATTTCGCACAGAGAGTTGATTATTCGCTTGAAATATGATATAAATTGTGCGAATAAGCATAGAGGTAAGCGAATGTGAGAGATTTTAACTATTCCGCCATAAGTACGCAAAAGTGGGATTCCGATATTCTTGGTCTGGTTGCTGCCATATACAAAGCAGCGGGAAAGCAGGAAATGTATCTCCGGCAGCGCCCGGAGGAGTTGGATAAGTTGGTAGAAATTGCGAAAATACAGAGCACGGAGGCATCGAATGCCATAGAAGGGATCGTCACGACGAATACCAGAATCCGGCAGCTTGTTGAGGATAAAACCACACCGAAAAACCGTGACGAGCAGGAGATTGCCGGCTATCGGGATGTGCTGAATCTCATTCATGAAAGCTTCGATGCTATTCACATTACCAGAAATTATATTCTTCAGTTACATAAAATGTTGTATAGTCATATGTATAACTCGTTTGCGGGGCAGACCAAAAATGTACAGAACTATATCAGTGCCAGATATCCGGACGGGCACGTAGAAACGCTGTTCACCCCACCGGCACCTTATGAAACGCCGGAAGCGCTGGATCGGATCTGCCAGGAGTACAATCGGGTAATCGGTAATATGGAGCTTGAGCCGCTGATTGCCATCCCTGTTTTTATCCATGATTTTCTGTGCATTCATCCGTTCAATGACGGGAATGGCAGAATGAGCCGTCTGCTTACAACGCTGCTGCTGTATCGCAACGGGTTTTATGTTGGCAAATACATTTCTCTTGAGGCAAAAATTGCCAAGAATAAGGATCTGTACTATGATGCTCTTGCCCTGTCCCAAGTCGGTTGGCACGAAGGCACGGAGGATCCGGTTCCGTTTATCAAGTATATTCTTGGAACCATTCTTGCCGCATATAAGGATTTTGAAGATCGGATGGCTTTGGTAACGCCAAAACTGCCGGCTTTGGAAATGGTACGCAGGGCAAGCATCAATAAAATCGGCCGTTTTACAAAGCAGGATATCCGTGAATTATGTCCCACGCTCAGCGACAGTTCAATTGAAGGTGCCTTGCGTAAGCTGATTGAACTCGGGGAAGTGCAGAGAGAAGGGAAAGGAAAGAACACCAATTATTACAGGCTGAAGTAGGCAGAGATTTTTATTGGCCAGTTGCACTTGCGCTTCATTTCTTTTATAATAAGAACACAAAAACAATTCCCGGAACGGACGGAGGCTTTAGGATGGATCTGCATTCGGAAAAACTGCTCTTTGAAAAGCTGGAGCTGATGGAAGTCGTAGAAAAAGAACTGAACCGGCAGCGGTCTGATGCCGTGACCAGCCTCACTGTCTTTCTCTGCTCGGTCAGCGCCTGGGTGATGGCCGTGGCGCTTTGGGATAAGCTCGACCGGCCGCTCTCCGCGCATACCATGACTTACGGCGTCGAGATCATCGCGGTCTTCATGCTGATCTTTCTCAATCGCAAAACCGATATCAAGGTCCGCAATCTGGGGCTGAACCGGCGAAACCTGAAGGTGACCTTCATTCATGACGGCGCAATCTCGCTTGAGCTGATCCTCCTGATTGCGCTCGTAAAGCATTTCGTTAAGCCGGGCGAGGCGATCTTTGACTGGTCGCTGTTTCGCCCCGTCTATGTGCTCACGTCGGTCCTGCAGGAGTTCCTGGCCCGTGGCTTCTTGCTGACTTGCCTTCTGACGATCTATACCGGCAAGCACAACCGCGCCGCTGCCGTGCTCTGCTCTTCTCTCATCTTCACGACGCTGCATCTCTACTACGGCTTCGCCTTCATGTGTGGGGCAGGTGCCCTCTCCCTGCTCCTCGGCGCCCTCTATATCCGGGACGGAAACATCTGGGGCGTGAGCCTGATCCACTTTGTCTTCGGGACCTTCGGCGTCATGTCTCATCTCGTATAATTTCCTTTGACCGCATCAAAAAGCAGATTCCTGTCACAATTGTGTGTCGGGAATCTGCTTTTCTTTTTTATGAATTCAGTCCAGCTTTTCGAGCCAGTATTCGATCAGATAGGGCTGCGTCTCCTTCTCGACCGTGTAGCGGTAGATCATGGAGAAATCGTCGTCCGTTGTGTTCATCGCACGCAGGGCGGATCTTCTCACGCAGAAGCGGAAGACCTCAGAGGCCGCTTCGATGGCGTCCCGGTTGACGGAACCGGCCGGATAGGCAAAGGCGATGGGGTATTCCCCGGAGATCTCTCCGATCTTATTCCGCGCGGAGCGAAGCTGAGAGAGGAGCTCTGTTTGATCCATCGGCGTTGCGTAATCCGAATACGGCGGCGCGCCCACCTGCAGGCTGACCAGACCGGAGGCCGCAAGCGTATCCAGCTGGGAGGCCGTCAGATGGCCCGCCGTCCCGATATCGTCCGGCCAGACGAAGACCGTGATCTTCGTGTTAAACTTTTGGATCAGCGGCAGGACATCGGTATAGACGCCTTCATAAGCGCCGTCAAACGTGAGGATCACGGGGCGGTCATAGCCGCCGAGATCGCCGAGATCCTCAAACCAGATAGGGTCGTATCCCCCGCCGTGGATAAACTGAAGGACCTCCTCGAACACATCCGGCTTGACCGTCTCATGCGTGATCTCCCGGATCTCGTTGTCGACCGTCTCGGAGACATTGTAATAAGAAAGGATCACGACATCGCGGTCTGCCGGAACGGTGAATTCCGCCAATAACGCCGCTTTGATCCTGAAGGAGCGTTATCCGGAGCGCACGGTCCGGGTGGTGGATTCCTTAGGCGCTTCCTCCGGCTATGGTCTGTTCATGATGACCCTGGGCCG
>R14__coassemble_241_pt1 | contig 43432 bp, 38 predicted proteins | sample R14__metabat2_low_PE_019 | metagenome-assembled genome bin R14 | reverse complement strand
GTAGCACAGCGGACTCTGACTCCGTATGTGAGGGTTCGAATCCTTCTCCCGCTGCTTATAACCTGAGGTTCTGTGCCTCAGGTTTTTTTATTGTGATATTTCGGAAAGGAGAAAATGCGAAATGAACCGGAAAAAAGGAATGGTTTTACTGATCCTTCTTTTGTGCGTTCTGCTTTGCTTGGATCTGCTTGGAGTTTGTCTGCTTTATCTGCACCGAAATGAAGGTGCTGTCGAGCAGAATACGGCAGCTGCAGCGGATCCCTCCGCTATAGCTCCAATGCATACACCGACTCCAACACCGGAGCCTACTCCGCTGCCTACCCCGGAACCCACCCCCACACCGACAGCGGAACCGGAAAAACTCTATGCCTATATTGACGGAGGAGTCGACCTGAGGTGGTATCTGCCTGAGGCGGAGTTTGAGCTCCTCTTTACAACCAATCAGAATGTGACAGGGCGGAGCCTCTATCCTGCGGTGCCTCTGCTGGAGGAGAATACGGCGAGAATGCTGAAGGCGGCCTATGAGCAGTTTCGTGCTGACGGGTACATATTGAAAATCTATGATGCCTACCGCCCGCGCTCTGCTCAGCAGGCACTATGGAATGCTGTGCATAACAGTAAATATATAGCTGACCCAAGCAATGGAGGCTCCTGGCATCAGGGCGGCCGCGCCGTTGATATTTCCCTGGTAGACGCGGCAACCGGTGAGGAGCTTGAGATGCCGACTCCAATGCACACCTTCACGGATGCTGCCGGCCGATATGCCAACAACGGATGGAGCGAAGAGGCAGAGAAGAATGTTGCTTACATGACAGATGTGATGCGTGCCGCCGGCTTCAGCACGATTCGGACGGAGTGGTGGCATTTTGAATATAACGCCAAGGGGGCCCCAGTCCTTGACTCTGAGGTCGACTATGACAGCCTCGAATATTTGACTGCGGATGAGATGACCGCAAGAAAGGGGTATTCCCCTGTTATTTGAAAGATAAAATGCAGCAGAGCCTTTCAGCTCTGCTGTTTCGCTCTTTTCAATTCATCAAGCCATATCTCGGGAACGCTGAGGAGACCCTTGCCACAGCCGAGACGAATATCTGGCTTGACTTCTCCGTGAAAATCACTTCCTCCGGTCTTTAAGAGGCCATATTCATCCGCAAGGTGCTCCAAATAGACCATTTGGCCGGTATCGTGGATGGAGTGGCGGCACTCGATCCCCTGAAGCCCGAAGCCCATGCATACCTCAATGAGCTCGGGGAGGCTTTTCTGCTGATAGGTGTATTCGAAGGGATGTGCAAGAACCGGGATGCCTCCTGCGGCCCGGATGAGTGTAATGCACTGCTCCAGGGAGGGAAGCGTGCGGGGAATCCAGTATTGCCCACCTTTGTTGAGAAAACGGCGGAAGGCATCGGCCGTAGAGGAGGCTAGATGATGTTCCATCAGGATCTCTGCAAAATGCGGACGGCCAATCGAGCCTCCGAAGCGCTCTTTCATCGCATCATAGGAGACGTTGATCCCGTCATCCTGCATACGGGCCGCAATGCGACGGTTGCGGCTGTCTCGCTCGTCGATGATCTGCTGCAGCTCCCGGCAGAGCTCGGGATGCGCGGGGTCAATGAAATAGCCGAGAATGTGTACGGCACCCTTGTAATTTGTACTCAGTTCAATGCCGGGAATGACCTCAATGTCGAGTTTTCGCCCTTCGGCTGCAGCCTCAGAGTAACCGGAGACGGTGTCATGGTCCGTGATGGCAATGGCAGAGAGCCCAAGGCTATGCGCCAGGGAGACAGTTTCAGCAGGAGAAAATGTGCCGTCGGAGGCCGTCGTATGGACATGAAGATCGATGCGCCTCATGCCTGCGTCTCCTCGCCCTCGTCCGAAAGCTTCTGCAGTGCCTGCCGGATGAGGCGAAAGTCTGAAAAAGCATCCGGCCGTTTAGACTCGTCCCGCAGCAGGGCAGAGGGATGATAGGTCGCAATAAACTGTCGGCCGTCAATGGTGTGCCACTGCCCATGTTCCCTCGTAATGCGAAAGTCCTGGGAAATGAGCGTTGTGGCAGAGATGCGGCCAAGACAGACAATGATCTTCGGATCAATAAGCGCAATCTGCTGCTGCAGCCAGCCAATGCAGGCCTCGCGCTCCTCCGGCCGAGGATCACGGTTATGCGGCGGACGGCATTTGACGATATTTGCGATATATACATCTTTCCGATCGAGCCCGATCAGCTTCAGCTCGATATCCAGCAGCTTCCCTGCAGGACCGACGAACGGCTCGCCGCTCAGGTCTTCCTGCTCCCCAGGACCTTCTCCAATGAACATGATCCTTGAGCGGACATTGCCAACACCGAAGACGAGCTTGGTGCGCGTCTCGGAAAGAGGGCAGCGCACGCAGGAGAGGCAGCTTTGATGCAAGGTTTTCATAGCGTCCATAGGCATTATTCCTCACCGGAGGTTGCGGCGAGGGCAAGCAGCAGCTCCCGCGTATTGTTCTCCGGATAATCGATCACATAATCCAAAAGAAAATTCAGCATTTCGCCGACTGTTTTTCCGGAAAAACCGAGAGGCGCAAGATCTTTTCCGTTTACGGCGAGATTTTTAAGCGAGAAGCACTCGCCGCTATTCAGAACCTTGCGGAAGGCAGCTTCAAAATTCGCACTGTAAAAGACATCCCAGCACATGGCAGCACATTCCACGGCATCGACACCGAAATGTGCCAATAGGCGCTTCCACTCGGCCGGAGATGCAGGCGGCGCATGCGAGATGATCTCAGCGGCATCGCTGCAGCAGCGGATAGAGCGATTGTCCAGGCGCAGCGCATGCAGAAAAGCATCGACGCGGTGGATGCACTCGTCTGCCGAAAGGGCGGCGCTGAAGGCGGCCCAGCGGGGAAGAGATTTCCGTTTAAGGGAAGCAATGCAGCGCAGTGCCGTATCACGGCTGAGATGTGCGCAGAGGTAATTGTCGAGCAGACCGCAGTCGATGACATCAAAGAGCAATTCCGGATGCGGCGTAAGGAGAGTTTTTTCAATCTCGTCCCGAACGCGTTCGGCGGAAAGGCGGGAGGAGAGAGAGGCGTTGCTGCGGATGGCGCGAAGAGTCTCCTCCTCAATGGGAAAACCGAGACGGGCGGAAAAGCGGAACGCGCGGAACATACGAAGCGCATCTTCGTCAAAACGCATATCCGGCGATCCGACACAGCGGATCACACCGCGGCGGAGATCGTCAATGCCGTGATAAGGGTCGACGACCGTGCCGTCGGCAGTGATGGCAATGGCATTGATGGTAAAGTCCCGCCGCGACAGGTCGGAAGAGAGATCTCCAACAAAGGTGACGACGTCGGGGTGGCGGTGGTCGGTATATTCAGCTTCCGTACGGAAGGTTGTGACCTCCACAAAGTGCGATCCGGAGCGGACTGTCACAGTGCCGTGACGGACGCCGGTCGGAATTGAATTCGGGAACAGCGCCATGACCTGCTCCGGACGAGCTGCCGTTGCAATGTCCCAATCATTCGGTGTGACTTCCAGAATCATATCACGGACGCACCCGCCGACGATGCAGGAGGGATATTCGTGCGCATTCAGAACGCGTAGGACTGATTTTACATATTTGGGCAGCCGGATTTCCATGCTGACTCCCTTCCCGAAAAATCTTGCATTGGTTTCCCGCACGGGTTATAATACCCATGCATAGACCCCTGCTTGTCTATCTTATCATTTTGCAGCTATTTTATCAATTATAAAATCCGAAAAAGATTACGGGAGAACCGATATGGCAGAGTTTGAAAATTATATGTCCCCCGGAAGGCGGGGACATCTGATCGGAATTGGCGGCGTTTCCATGTCCTCTTTGGCGGAGGTGCTGGCAGACATGGGCATCATCGTTTCCGGCTCGGATACCATGGAGAGCCAGAATGTCCGCAACCTGCGGGAACTCGGCATTGAGGTATCGATCGGGCACAGTGCGAAGAATATTACAGACGATGTCGAATTTGTCGTCCGAACGGCGGCGGTCCATGACGACAATCCAGAGATCGTTGCGGCACGGGAGAAGGATATCCCGGTTTTTGAGCGCACGCAGGCCTGGGGCGCGATCTCACGGGATTACAGCAATGCTCTCTGCATTTCCGGCACACACGGAAAGACGACGACGACCTCCATGTGCACACATATCCTCATGGCTGCGGAAAAGGATCCGACCGTCATGATAGGAGGAACGCTTCCGCTTCTGAATTCCGGCTATCGCATTGGCCGGGGAAATACGATCGTTATGGAATCGTGCGAATACTACAACAGCTTTCTCTCTTTCTATCCCACGATTGCTGTCGTGCTGAATATCGAGGCCGACCATTTGGACTTTTTCAAAGATCTCGAGGAAGTCAAGCGCAGCTTCCGAATCTTTGCGTCCAAGGTGCCGGAGGACGGCGGAACGATCGTTGCAAACATTGACGACGAGAACACGATGGATGCCCTGAAGGACATTCGCCGCAAAATGATTACCTTTGGTCTCGGCAGCAATGCGGATGTTTATGCCAAGAACATCATTTTTAACGGAACGAATACCCGCTTCGATATCTACTACAAGAACCGCCTCTTTACCGACGTTACGCTTCATGTGCCCGGTATGCACAATGTTAAGAATGCGCTGGCCGCCGCCGCAGCATCGATCTGCCTCGGAATCCGGCCGAATGCCGTGAAGTATGGTCTTGCCGGCTTCAACGGAGCCGGCCGCCGGTTTGAGTTTAAGGGCAAGTTCAACGGAGCAGATGTTTACGACGACTATGCGCACCATCCGGGCGAGCTGAAGGCTCTGCTGGATGCGCTGGGGACGCTCGATTACAAGCGTTCGATCGTCGTTTTCCAGCCGCACACCTATTCCCGCACGGAGGCGCTGTTTGACGACTTTGTCGAGCAGCTCAAACGGCCGGACGTCGTGCTCCTTGCGGAGATCTATGCCGCCCGTGAGACCAACACAATCGGCATCTCTTCAAGCGACCTTGCGGAGAAGATCCCGAATGCGACCTTCTACCCGGACTTTGATGCTCTGGAAAAGACGCTTCGCGCCATCGCCCGCCCGGGCGACGTAATCTTCACGGTCGGAGCGGGAGACGTATACAAGATCGGCGAACGCCTGCTGAAGTAATGAAAATGCCTCACCGAGAAAAAGGTGAGGCATTTTTGCGTCATGCAGCGGTATGCTCGCTGAGAAGAGCGGCGGCAATTGAAGAGACGTCGCCGTATTTATCATTGGGGTAATTGGAGAGAACGATGACAGCTGCCTGCTTTTCCCGGTCGATCCGCAAGGCGGCAGCATAGTGAGAGGTCTCCCCGGAGGAGGCAAGGATACTGCCGCCGTTATAAACGTCCCAGAAGTAGCCGAGCAGATGGTCGGCGCTTGCTTCATAGAACGGCTCGGAGGCGAGGCGGAGATAGTCCTCGTCGGCATAGAGATAATGCTTGACATAGGAAGCCATATCGCCAATCGTAGAAGTCAGGCCGCAGGAGGCAAGATAGGCGTCCGAACTGTTCCAGATCCAGCCGTATTCCACAGTCTTCTCCAAAGAGACATAGGTGTGCGTGAGCCCAAGCTCCGTCTGGGCGAAGATCGTGAGGATGCTGTAGAAATCAACATCATAGACCTCGGAGATGACGGCCCCCATTGCGGCGGCCCCGAAGGGAGAGAAGGAATAGAGATACGGCGCTTCGCTTGTGAGGTGAAAGGTGTTCATCGCGGAGACGAGAGCGTTGATGTCCGTTCCGGTATACGGGTTTTTCCCAAGGAGCCGGGCGGAGGACGAATCGTCGGGCGCATAATCCGCATAGGCGGAGGAATGCGTCAGAAGCTCGGAGACCGTTGGCGTATAGGCGGAGCGTGAGAGCGGGAGAACCTCCGAGATCGCCTCGTTTGGCGAGAGCCGGCCCTCCGCAACGGCCTTTGCGGCAATGGCTCCGGTAAAGGTCTGCGTGATCTCGCCAATCTCGTAAGCGCGCTCCGGGACAGGGATGATCTTGCCGTCATGTCCGTAGGCCTGAACCTGAGTACCGCCGGAATCGAGGATGGCAACGGTCACCTCGGCGGTGGGCTTGTTGCGGGTATAAGTGACGATCTGCGCTTCGGCGGAGGAAGGAATCGGCACTCTCGTCAGAAGGGCGACTGCTGTACCGAGACCGACCGCAAGGAGAGCAGCGAGGAGAAAAAGCAGGAGACGTTTCCGGTTCATAGACGATCCGGGTCAGTTCTGCGCGGCTTCGCAGATGAGGCGGACGCAAAGCTCATAACCCAGAATTCCGGTGTTGAGCATAAGGTCATAGTTCTCGGGGCTGCCCCATTCCTTGTCGGTATAATAGTTGAAGTAGGCATGGCGGCTGGCATCAATGGTCTTGATCGTCTTCTTAATGAAGGAGGCGTCGGAATTGTGGAGTAGGTCGGCAGCGCGGGCGGCGCGATGCGCATAGTCGGAATAGAGAAAGACATTCAGTGTTTCATAACCGGCATCGCGCAGAATGGCATCGGCGCAACGGCCGAGGATCACGCAGGGGCCCTGCGAGGCAAAGTTCAGAATGGCGTCCTTTTCCGCGGAAAAGATAATGTCTTTTTGCTCATATGTGACGGGATTGATGCTGCGGATGAAGCTGTCAAGACGAGTGATGACCTCCTCTGTGCGGGAGACCGTATCACGGTCCAGCCCGCTTGCAACGGCGGCGCGGGTAATAATATCTTCATCATAGAGTTCAAGACCGAGCGCTTCGGCGGCGCGGGCACCGACCGAATGCCCGCCGGCAGCATATTCACGGCTGATGGTAATGATTTTCATAAGGAATTCCTCCGTAATGTTATAAAGGCTTCGCAGTTTATTTTAATCATCCGAAAGAGGAAAAGCAACAGAGAAAACAAAAAAATTGGATCATGCCAGGCATTTAATGGCATGATCCGTTTTGCTGGGGATCGTTTCAGAGCGTTCACAGAGCATTTAACCGTTACTAACTTTTTCAATTCTGATCAGTCGCCGGAGAATTTATCTTAAATCAAAGAAAAATAACCAGAGCACAAACAGGAATCGCAAAAACGTTCCGCATATATCGAAGGAAACCCTTCGTTGACATAATAATACATGCTCCCCGGAGAAATGTCAAGCGTTTTTTGGAAAAATCCACAAATTTATATTTGTTCACAGTTTCGACATATACCAATCTGCACAAATTCGCTTTTCAAAAAATAAGGATTGATTTTTAAACGGATTATGTTACAATGAAAAAGACCCAACAAGGGAAACTAAGAGGAGGATGTTTCTATGTTTGTTATTAGTGATGACTGCCTGTCCTGCGGGACCTGCGCAGCAAACTGCCCGGCCGAAGCGATCGATATGGGTGCTGCTCACTACGAGATCGACCAGGACAAGTGCCTGCAGTGCGGCACCTGCCAGTCTAACTGCCCGGCAGACGCAATCTCTGAGGAGTAATCGTTTATTCTCCCGGAAGAAAAAGAGGGCGAATGTTTCGCCCTCTTTTTTTATCTCTTTTCTACGGAAAGCAGAGGTGAAGAAGACGGAAGCCAAAGACTATCTCTGGGAAAACGGACCGGTGCTGGAGCAGGCGGAGCACTTCCGTTTCGGGACGGACGCCGTTCTGCTCGGAAATTTTGTCGATCTCGGGAATGCCCGGCGGGGGATCGACCTCGGGTGCGCCTCGGGGGTCATTGCCGTTCTGATGCTGGCACGGAGCGAACGGATCCATATGACGGGCCTTGAGATTAACGCTGCGGCGGCGGAGGCGGCGCGACGAAATATGGAGCGAAACGGCTTTGCAGAGCGCAGCGCCATTCTGCACGGAGACATCCGCCGTGTCCGGGAGCTGCTGCCGGCAGGCAGCTTTGACCTCGCCGTCTCCAATCCGCCTTATTTCGCTTCCAACGCAGGAAAGCCCTGCCCGTCGGAGGCGCGTGCGGCGGCACGGGGAGAGACGGAATGTACGCTCGAGGAGCTCTGTGCTGCAGCGGAATATCTCTGCCGGTGGGACGGGCGCTTTGCCGTCGTCTACCGGCCGGACCGGCTGAGCGAGCTCTTCCTTACGCTGACGCGGCATGGCCTGGAGCCGAAACGCCTGCGCCTTGTGGCTCACAATGTGCATTCCGCTCCGAGTCTCGCTTTGGTTGAGGCGCGGCGCGGAGGAAAAACGGGGCTCACGGTCGAGCCGATGCTCTTCCTCCGGGATGAAAACGGGGCCGACACTGAGGAGATCCGAACGATCTATCACAGAAAATAGACCCGCACGCAGGAAGCCGGGGAGCTTCTTCACGTGCGGGTCTTCTTTTTTCAGGCGAGATCAGCTGACATCGTCCACCACGCGAGTGGGAGAGCGTTCCAAAATTTCCGGGTGAGCAAAAATATAACGCATTGCCTGAAGGAACTGGGCGTAATAATGACCGTCTACAATGCGCTCGTCGAGCGTCATCTTGCAGTCGACATATTTTTTGTCGACCATACGGCCGTGGCGGTCCAGCTCGTAGGCGTGGCGCTTGGCACCGAAGGCAATGAAGACAGGAACGGTGCCAAAGTTATAGATGTGGTGGAAGACGGGACCGATGCGGAGAGAGCCGAGATCCGTGATGACCATCGAGCCATGGAAGGGACTGATGTCCGTCAGAGAGGTCGGCAGGAGACCGAAATAATCCAAAATGCGGAGAACGGTGATCGCGAGGCGGAGAATGACGCGGGGGAGGCGGCAGACCGTTTCGGCAAATTCCTCCGTGTCGTTGGCACTCTCGTCGGTCTTGATCTCCTCAATCTTTTCGTTCATCTTCCGATAGACGTCAAAGATCGTGTCTGTCGGCTCAAAGACGACTTTGATCGTCGTCTCCGAAGCGTCGACGGAGAGGGAACGCTTGACGGTCATAATGACGGAGATCTCGTTGCGGGCATAGATCCTGCGTCCGCAGACAAAGCGGTTGACGCCCGGAAGCATGGAGATGCAGCGGATGTAGGCGGCGATGATGAAATGAAGAAAACCGATGCCCTTGTAGCCGTTAACGCGCTCCTGACGGAGGCACTTGTCCACGGCAGTTACTTCCATGGACTCCTCGTAATAGTTGAGCGCATCGTTGCGGGTCGGCATGATGAAGGGGACAAATTTGGAAAATGCGGGGAGCGAACGCAGAAGACGGCCTTCCTTGCGGTCCCCGGCGCGGCGTTTACCTGAAGCCATAAATCAACCTCTTTCCCTTCTAATTTCTCTTTCTCTTCGGCTATTATATAAGAATCGGGAAAAAATACAAGATAAAAATCATTTTTTCCGCAGCAGGCGGATATCGTCTCCCACGAAGGTGACCATCCGATAGCCCCCGCGGATGCGGGAGACGACCGAGGCGGGGTAGCGGGCAGCAAGCTCGTCCGGCGTAAGATTGGTGTTAATGAGCGTGGGGAGAGAGGCAGAGAGACGGGAGTTGACGAGCGTATAGAGCGCGCTTGAGGCGGCGGGACGGGGCATCTCGGTGCCGAGATCGTCGAGAATGAACAGATCGCTCGACAGCATGAGCTTTACCTTCTCTGCCGCTGCGGCGCCCTCTTCACTGCCGCGGGCGAACTGTTCCTTCTCAAAGGCGGAGAGAGCCGAGACGGCGGTGTCGTAATAGACTGTAAAGCCGGCTTCAAAGACCGTGCGGGCGATGCAGGCGGAGAGATAGGTCTTGCCGAGGCCGGGGTCGCCGCAGAAGAGCATATTGTCCGAAGCATGGGAGAACTCCTCCGCGTAGCTCTTCGCCCGCTGCAGGACCTTTGCCATATATTCCCGCGGCGAGCAGCCCCAGGCGGGGTTGAAGGCATCGGAATAATAGGAAAGATCAAAGCGTTCGAAACTTTCATCCCCCTGAAAGGACAGGGAGGAAAATTCCTCCGTCAGCTCACGGCGGTAGATCTCCAGCAGGCAGGAGCAGAGGCCGGTGCCGTCATTGCCGGTATCTTTGCACTTCGGGCAGGTGTGGAGCTCCTCCAACCAGTCCCGCGGGAAGCCGTTTTCCACCAGAAGCTCAGCGCGGCGCATCTGAAGATCGAGGCTGCGCTGCCGGAGGGCGGAGACCGCATCCGCCGTGTTTCCTTTGCCGGAGACGGCGGTCTTTGCCAGACCGACCCAAAGCCCGGTCAGCTCCCGGTCAAGTTCCGGGAGAGCGGGAATGCGGCGGTAGGCCTCCGAAAGGCGGCGGTTGTGCTCAAGAATATTCTTCTGTCGTCTCTCCTCGAGCCGGCTGCGGCTGCGCGAGAGGATCTTTTTGTTGTAGGGCATGGCGGCTCCTTTTTATTCAATGGTCGGGACGAACCGGGAACCTTTTTCCCCGGCAGACTTTCCGGAGGGGTTCTTGCCGAGCTTTCCGGCCCGTTCGATCTCGGCGAGGGTATGAAGCCCCTCTTCGTCCCAGCGCATGAGGATCTTGTCCATATAGGGAAGGGAACGCTTGCCGATACTGTCGACCGTGCGCTCGTAGGCGGCGGCAATGGCGGCATCGTCAAACTTCTTCCCGATCCAGGCGGCAATATAGTTGCGCTCGGAGGAGGTCAGGTTCCGGTCATGAATTTCAAGAATGCGGCGGATGCGCCCCAGGGCGGAGTGCAGCGCCTTCTGCTCCTCGGCATAGGCTTCGGCTGTCTCCATCGTACGGATCCCACGGCGGACCCAGGCATAGGCCTGGCGCTCAATATAGGCGGCCGTCGGCCGGCGGAGCGAGCCGTCTTCATTGACGGAGAGATCCTCGCAGGACTGCAGCAGCACGAGGACGACCTCTGCGGGGAGACCAAGATAGCTGTAGATCCCGAGGAGGCGGCTGAGATCCGTACGCCCGAGCGGCTTGCCGAGAACGGACTGGGCCTTGTCCCGGATCGCAAGAAAGGCGGGATCCTGCCGGAGGCAGGCCTCGACCTCGTCGGCCGTATATTCCGGAAGCTCCTCGATGGGATTCTCCGGCGCACGGGAATGGGACGGAGCCGGTTGATCTGCTGCCGGCGGAGCTGCGGGCGCAGCGCCCTCGGAAACAGTGAGAAGCCCCATCCGCCGCAGCTTTTCCAGCGAGGAATCGACCTCGGAGCGCGTCATGCACAGCTCGAGGGCGGCCGCCTCGGCGTCCGTGCTGGCGCGGGCAAGATGCCAGAGATAGAGCAGCGCACAGTTTCCGTCATGCGCGCGGATCAGCGGCTCAAGAGCCGGGGATATGAAATTGGAAGAAGCGCTCTCCTGCATACGGCCCTCCGGGAAATTGAACGTGAATGAAATGTGAATTCTGTAAGATGACCCTATTATAACATCAAAATTAACTTGTAGCAAGTAAGAGAACTGTGTTATAATACCATGATGTATTATCCTCGGCAAAGAATGGAATGCTTTGCCGGGCAAGGAGCGGAACATGCTGGAATTGCTTTCTCCCGCAGGCTCGCCGGAGGCGGTGATCGCAGCCGTACAGAACGGCGCGGACGCGGTCTATCTCGGCTTTGGCGACTATAATGCCAGACGCGGGGCGAAAAACTTCACAGGGGAAGAGTTCGAGCGGGCGGCGCGCTACTGCCGTATCCGCGGCTGCAAGCTCTATGTTACGATGAACACGCTCGTGAACGACCGCGAGCTTGAGGGAGCCGTACAATGCGCTCGAATGGCCTCAAAGTACGGGGCGGACGGGCTTATCATTCAGGACCTCGGCCTTATCCGTATCCTGCGGGAGGCTGTGCCGGATCTGCCGCTGCATGCAAGCACGCAGATGAGCATCCACAATCTCGCCGGGGCAGAGGCTGCGGCAGAGATGGGGCTCAAGCGTGTGGTGCTGGCCCGGGAGCTGAATTTTGACCAGATCCGGTTTATCACGAAAAACTGCTCCGTCGAGACGGAGATCTTTGTCCACGGCGCGCTCTGCTTCTGCCATTCCGGGCAGTGCTATATGTCCTCTCTCATCGGGAGAAGGAGCGGAAACCGCGGCATGTGCGCCCAGCCCTGCCGCATGCAGTATTCGCTCGGCGGGCGGATGGACAATTATCCGCTCTCTCTGAAGGACAACTGCCTGGTTGACCGCCTGCAGGAGATCGAGGACGCCGGCGTTGCCTGCGTGAAGATCGAGGGCAGGATGAAGCGCCCGGAATACACCGCCATTGTGACGCAGATCTATTCCAAGGCGCTCAAGGAGCACCGCAAGCCGACGCGCGAGGAGATGCGGATGCTCGAGGACGCCTTCTCCCGCAACGGGTTCACCCAGGGCTATTTCAACGGAGACAAACAGGATATGTTCGGCGTGCGCGGCGAACCGGGGCAGGAGACGGAGAAGCTCTTTGCCGCAACGCGCAAGGCCTATGCGGAGGGAGAGATGCGCCGCATTCCGGTGCATTTCTACACCGTGTGCGAGAAGGATCAGCCGCTGCGCGCCATCGCATTTGACGATGAAGGGCACAAGGCAGCCGTTACGGGCCCGGTTCCCGAGCCGGCCAACCGGCAGGGGCTGACGGCCGTCTATATTCAGGAACAGATGTACAAGACGGGAGGCACTCCCTATAACGTCATCGAGAACCGCGCGCAGACGGACGAGGGGCTCTTTGTCTCCGCCTCGGCCATCAACGAGGTGCGCCGCCGGCTCGTCAATCAGCTCTCCGAGCAGCGTGCCGCCGTGCCGGAGCGAAGAGGCGGGAGGATCCCGGCTCTGCCGAAGGGTGCCGGCGCTGCGGCAGACCCGAAGGTCATTTTCCAGGTGACGCAGGAAAGCCAGCTCACGGAGGATCTCGCTGCGCTGAAGCCGGACTATCTCTATGTTCCCGCACTGCTGCTGCAGGAGCACTTTGAGCTTTTAAAGCCCTTTGTCGAGCGGGGAACCGTCCCGGTGGCGGTGCTGCCGCGGATCATGGCGGACGATCAGATCCAGCCGATCTGCGACTTGCTGGCCTCTCTCTATGAAAAGGGTATCCGCGAGGTACTGCTCGGGAATCTCGGGCAGATCTACTATGCCCGCCGTGCCGGAATGACGCTGCGGGGAGACTTCGGGCTCAATGCCTTCAATTCCTTCTCGCTGGAAGTGCTGAAGAATGCGGGGCTGGCCTCGGCAACGGCTTCTTTTGAGCTGCGCCTCAGCCAGATCCGGGATCTTCACAAGCCTCTGCCGACGGAGCTCATCGTCTACGGCCGGCTGCCGCTGATGGTGTCCGACCAGTGCATCATCAAGGAAAGCGCGGGAAAATGTGCCTGCCAGCTGCCGGGGCAGATGTCGGACCGGATGGGATCCGTGTTCCCGGTGATGAAGGAATACGGCTGCCGGAATGTCATTTACAACGCACACAAGCTCTTTCTCGCCGACAAGAAGGAGGATCTCTTCTCCTGCGGCGTATGGGGCCTGCGTTTGCTGTTCACCACGGAGAGCGCAAGGGAATGCGCCGAGGTGGCGAAGGTCTATCTCGGGCAGTCTGACTATCGGCCGAATGTGCTGACGCGCGGGCTCTATTACAGGGGAGTGGACTGAATGAAGATCATTCTTGCCTCGGCGTCCCCGCGGCGCCGGGAGCTGCTGGAAATGCTGGGCGTGAAGAAACTCGAGATCGTCCCCGCAAGGGGAGCGGAGCTCGCACCGGAGGGAGCCGGCCCGGGAGAGACCGTGAAGGCTCTTTCACGCGCCAAGGCGCTCGAGGTTCGGGAGCGGACCGGGGCTGAAGAGAAAAGCGATGTCTGTATCCTGGCGGCGGACACGGTCGTCTACGCCGGTGGCCGGATCCTCGGTAAGCCGCACAGCGAGGCGGAGGCGAAAGAGATGCTGCGCTCCCTTTCCGGAAGGGCACATGAGGTCTATACCGGCATTACGGTCTGCTGCGGCGAAGCGTGCCGGAGCGAATTTGAAGTGACGGAGGTCCGCTTCCGCGATCTGAGCGAAGAGGAGATCGACGCCTATGTCGCCACCGGCGAGCCAATGGACAAGGCCGGCGCCTACGGCATCCAGGGCAAAGCCTCGCTCTTCGTGAGCGGGATCGCGGGGGACTATTTCAACGTCGTCGGGCTGCCGGTCTGCCGCACGGGAGAGATGCTCAAAACAATAGGAGTTCATCTGATTTGAAGGATTATCTGAAGAAAAACGGAATACGGATGGCCGTCATTGTGTTCTCTGTGGCGTTGATCATCGTTCTGGGCGCTTCGGCGCGCAGCGGAAGGATTGGTTTCCTGCAGAATGTGACCGGCATTCTCGAATCCCCGGTCAAGAAGGTTCTGAGCTCGACGGTCAACTGGTTTGACACGCTCTACGGCTATCTGTTCGAATACGATTCGCTGCGGGCGGAGAACGAGTCGCTCCGCTCCCAGCTGGCGGACGCACAGGAATCGGCCCGCGAGGGCATCCAGGCCTCTGAGGAGAACACGCGCCTTCGCAAGCTTCTGGAGCTGCGCGAGGCGAACACGGACTATGTGCTGGAATCGAGCAAGATCGTGCTCTGGTCTTCCTCCAACTGGTCCTCCTCGTTCACCATCAGCAAGGGTTCCTCAAGCGGTATCGAGGTCGGCGACCCGGTCATCACGGAGTACGGCGTGCTCGTCGGGCAGATCACGGAACTCGGCACGACGTGGGCGACGGTGTCTACGGTCATTGACGTCGACATGTCCGTCGGCGCTTTCGTCGGCACGGCGCAGACCTCGGGCATGGTCGTCGGCGAATATTCGTTTATGAAAAAGAATCAGGCAAAGCTGACGTATATGGCGGACGGGGCACAGATCTTCGTGGGAGACGATGTGCTCACCTCCGGTTCGGGCGGCGCCTTCCCCGCAGGGCTCGTCATCGGAACGCTCAGCGCCGTCAAGACGGAGAGCGGCGGACAGCTGGAATACGGCGTCGTCGAGCCGGGATGCGACTACAGCCAGCTTGTGCAGGTGTTTATTATCAAGGACTTTTCGGTGACGGAATGAAGCCAATCAAGATCGATCTGAGCGGGCTCAAGGAGTTCTTTGAGCAGCTTTATATCCGGCGCGTTCTGCTCTACGCACTCTATCTTTTCCTCGCACTTGTGACGCAGAATATGCTCTTCACACAGATCCGGCCGCTGGGCGTGTGCCCTATGATATTGCCGGGGGTCTGCGTGGCAGTCGGAATGTTTGAAGGATCCACATGGGGGGCCGTGTTTGCGCTGATCCTCGGGATCTTTGCAGACATGGCGTACGTGGAGAACACGGTGCTCTTCACGATCCTCTTCCCGGCACTCGCGTTTGCGGCGGGATTTGCGTGCCAGTTCTTTGTGAACCGGAGATTCTTCGCCTTCATGGGGCTGACGGCGGCGGCCTCGCTCGTGACGGCTGCGGTGCAGATGGTCACGACGGCGGCGGGAGATGCCTGGTCCGTCTCTATGCTGAGCACGGTCGCGCTGCAGACGCTCTGGTCTCTTCCTCCGTCGATCCTCGCCTTCTTCCCGCCGGCACGGTGGATCGAATGAGCGAGAAAGGCACATATTTTCAGAAAGGCTAAGGCATGTATAAGCTTGTAAAACCCGGGCGCGTTGCGGCGCTTGGGATCCTGTTTTTCACGATCATCGCGGTGTATCTCGTCTTCCTCTACCGCCTGCAGATCATTCAGGGCGCGCAGTATTACAACCAGAGCAACGAGCTCACCTCCGAGACAAAGACGGTCACGGCTGCCCGCGGCAATATTCTCGATCGTTACGGCCGCATTCTCGTGACGAACAAGGAATGCTACAACATCAAGATCGATACCTCCAAGCTCTTCGCAAGCGACGACCCGAACGCCGTCATCCTCGAGCTCATCGAGATGGTGCGCGGATACGGGGACGACTACACGGACGATCTGCCCATTACCAAGGATCCCCCCTTCGAGTATGATCCGAACATGACGGAGATCCAGCGCACGATGCTCCAGGCCTACTTTGTCGACAAGTCCGACAGCCTGCCGGACGATCCGACGGCCGTCGAGCTGCTGGCCTATATGCGGACGCGCTATTCCATCGACAACAGCTACTCCGCGGAGGAGACACGCCTCATCGCAGGCGTGCGCTACAGCATCAACGTCCGCTACGCGATCAACACGGCGGACTATGTCTTCGTCGAGGACGCAAGCATGGGTCTCATCTCTTCGATCCTCGAGAACAAGCTCACGGGCATTGAGGTCTCGCGCGCCTATGAGCGCTCCTACAATACCGAGTATGCGGCGCATCTGCTGGGCTATGTCGGCCTCATGACGCAGGAGGAATATGAGAAGTATTCCCTCCTGAATTACGCCAACGACGCCTATGTCGGGAAGGACGGCATTGAATACGCCTTTGAGACCGAGCTCCACGGGAAGGACGGGGAGGTCATCGAAACGCGCAACTCCTCCGGAACGATCCTTTCCACGGTCTATACGCAGGAGCCGGAGCCCGGAAACCATATTTATCTCACCATTGACTCCGTCCTCCAGGAGCAGACGGAGCGTATCCTTGCCAACGGCATCACCTACCTCCGCAAGAACCGCGCCACGGAGCGCGCGGAGGGCATCGCCCGCGGCGACTATGACCCCGATCTCAAGGACGAGATTACGGGCGGCGCCGCCGTCGTCGTGAACGTGAAGACCGGAGAGCCGCTCGCCATCGCGAGCTACCCGACCTACGACGTCTCGACCATTATCGAGAAGTATTCCGAGCTGCTTGAGGAGGACAACACACCGCTCTTCAACCGCGCACTGCTCGGCGCCTACGCACCAGGCTCGGCCTTCAAACCATGCACGGCCATTGCCAGCCTCTCGGAGGGCATCATCAACACGGAGACGAAAGTGAAGTGCGAGGGCGTCTTCACCAAGTACGCCGCCGAAGGCTACGCGCCGGAATGCTGGATCTGGCAGCAGGGCTACACGCACCCGGAGGAGACCGTCTCCACCGCGCTGCGCGACAGCTGCAATTACTTCTTCTACACCTGCGGCAACGAGCTCGGCGTCGACCTGCTGGGCGAATATGCGCACAAGTTCGGCCTCGGTTCCTCCACCGGCATCGAGCTCGTGGAGACAACGGGCAACATGTCCAACCGCAACAACCACTCGGACTATACGGGCACCGAGTGGCGTATCGGTGATACGCTGCAGGCCGCCATCGGCCAGTCGGACAGCATCTTCTCTCCCCTGCAGCTCGCTGAATACTGCGCGACGGTCGCAAACGGAGGAACGCGGCACTCGGCCTCCATTCTCAAGGCCATCCGCACCTACGACTACAGCGACAAGACCTATGAGCGCACGAACGAGGTCATGGACGTGGTGGAGAGCGACGAGTGGAACTGGGACGCCGTGCATGAAGGCATGTACCTCGTGCTGAACAGCCCCTACAATGCCACGAACTATCTCGAGTGGATCGACTGCGCATGGACCTGCGCCGGCAAAACGGGGACGGCCCAGAAGGGCGAAGGCATCACGAACGACGGTATCTTCATCTGCTACGGACCCTACCGCGATCCCGAGATCGCCATCTGCATCATCGTCGAGCGCGGCGGCGCCGGCGCAAACACGCAGTTCATGGCCCGCGAGATCATGGACGTCTATATCAACATCTGCTCCTATTCCGACACATCCGAGGCAGAGATGACGCTGCTTCGCTGATATAATATACATTATTTCGTCAAGAGAGGGGAAAACGGAATGAACATCGCACTTATGGCACACGACCGGAAAAAAGAACTCATGACGCAGTTCTGTACGGCTTACTGCGGCATCCTCGCGGAGCATGACCTCTGCGCCACGCACGTGACGGGCAAGCTCGTCTCGGACGCGACCGGGCTTCCAATCACGCTCTATATGCATGCAAGCGAGGGCGGCGCCCAGCAGATCGCGGCGCGGCTGAGCTTTAACGAGATCGACCTTGTCCTCTTCTTCTGCGACCCGGACAACCCGGGCGGTTTTGAGGACATCAACCGCATCGAACGCCTGTGCGACATGTATCAGGTTCCCTTTGCCACCAATGCCGCGACGGCAGAGGTCCTCGTGCAGGGCCTGCGCCGCGGCGACCTCGACTGGCGCAACATCGTCAACCCGCCCAAACGCAGATAAAGCATTCCCGAATCAGATAAAGAAGGAAAGAAAAGCATATGGCAAAAGTATCACCGCGTACGCTCTCGGGCTTTATGGAGCTCCTGCCTGCCGACCAGATGAAGATGGAGCGGATGCTCTCCGTCCTCCGGGAAACGTACTCTCTCTACGGCTTCACGCCGCTCGACACGCCCATTATCGAATCCTCCGAGGTCCTGCTTGCCAAGGGCGGCGGGGAGACGGAGAAGCAGATCTACCGCTTCACGAAGGGGGACAGCGACCTCTCCCTCCGCTTTGACCTGACTGTTCCGCTTGCAAAGTACGTTGCGGAGCACTACGGGGAACTGACCTTCCCCTTCCGCCGCTATCAGATCGGCAAGGTCTACCGCGGCGAGCGCGCCCAGCGGGGCCGCTTCCGCGAGTTCTATCAGGCGGACATCGACATTATCGGGGATTCCTCGCTCGACATCATGAACGAGGCCGAGATCCCCTCCATCATCTACCGCACCTTTACGCGCCTCGGGTTCCAAAAGTTCCAGATCCACGTGAACAACCGCAAGCTTCTCAACGGCTTCTATTCCATGAACGGCATGGCGGAAAAGGCCGGCGAGATCATGCGCACGGTGGACAAGCTTGACAAGATCGGCGCGGAAAAGGTCCGCCTCCTGCTCATCGACGAGGTGAAGATGCTGCCCTGCAAGGCGGAGAACGTGCTCGACTTCATGGCCATCCAGGGGACGAACGAGGAAGTTCTCGCCGCGCTCGAGCGCTACCGCGGCATGGACGCGACGTTCGACGAGGGGCTTGACGAGCTCATCGCGGTCACGGCCTACCTCAAGGAGTTCGGCGTGCCGGAGGAAAACTTCCGGATCGACCTCACCATTGCACGCGGGCTGGACTACTACACCGGCACCGTCTATGAGACCATCATGACCGAGCACCCCGAGATCGGCTCCGTCTGCTCCGGCGGGCGGTACGACAACCTCGCGGAGTACTATACCGACAAGAAGCTCCCGGGCGTCGGCATCTCCATCGGGCTGACGCGCCTGTTCTACGTGCTGCAGGAGCAGGGCATGCTTGCGGAAAACAACGTCTCCGCACCGGCGGATGCGCTCGTCATCCCGATGGCGGAAGACATCGCCCCTGCGATCGCGGCCGCGACGGCGCTCCGCACCGGCGGCGTGCGTGCGCAGCTCTATGTGGAGAAGAAGAAATTCAAGGCAAAAATGAACTATGCCGACAAGCTGAAGATCCCCTTTGTCGTGCTTCTGGGAGAGGACGAGATCGCGGAGAACGTCGTTTCCGTCAAGAACATGGCGACGGGCGAGCAGGTCAAGCTGTCCGCGGCGGAAGCGGCAGAGCTCATCAAAAAGGAAATCGACGCAAGAAATTCTGCGCCTATTATTTGCGAATAAAAGAGGGAAAAGAAACATGATGCAGAACAGAACCCATACCTGCAACGAGCTCCGCGCGGAGCACATCGGGCAGCAGGTCAAGATCTCCGGCTGGATGGAGAATGTCCGCGTGGTCGGAAGCAACTTTGCTTTCATGGTCGTCCGCGATTTCTACGGGACGACGCAGGTCGTCATCGAGGACGCCGCGCTCATCGCGCAGGTCAAGGGCATCAACAAGGAGTCCACGATCTCCGTCGAGGGCATCGTACGCGCCCGCGAGAATCCGAATCCCAAGCAGGATACCGGCGAGATCGAGATCGTGCCGGAGAAGATCGAAGTGCTCGGCAAGTGCCGCTACAACGAGCTGCCCTTCGAAATCAACCGCAGCCGCGAGGCGGACGAGCTGCAGCGCCTGCGCTACCGCTATCTTGACCTCCGCAACCCGGCTGTCAAGAAGAACATCATCCTCCGCTGCAATGTCATCTCCGCGATCCGCCAGGCCATGCAGGAGCACGGCTTCCTCGAGATCACGACGCCGATCCTGACGGCCTCCTCTCCCGAGGGCGCACGCGACTATCTCGTGCCGGCCCGCAAGCACCCCGGCAAGTTCTACGCTCTGCCGCAGGCTCCGCAGCAGTTCAAGCAGCTGCTCATGACCTCGGGCTTTGACCGCTACTTCCAGATCGCCCCCTGCTTCCGCGACGAGGACGCCCGCGGTGACCGCTCTCCCGGCGAGTTCTATCAGCTGGACATGGAGATGGCCTTCGCCTCGCAGGAGGACGTGTTTGCCGTGCTCGAGGACGTGCTGCCTCCCATTTTTGCCAAATACGGCACCTATAACATCGCCTCCTCGGCTCCCTTCAAGCGCATCCCGTATCTTGAGTCGATGGAGCGCTACGGCTGCGACAAGCCGGACCTCCGCATCGACCTCCACGTTGAGGACATCTCCGCTCTTGTGAGCGACACGGAGTTCGCTCCCTTTGCCGCGGGCAACACCGTCAAGGCCGTCGCCGTGAGCGACTGCACGCTGACGCGCAAGAATATCGACAAGCTCTGCACCGACGTCGAGGTGCAGGCGGGCTACAAGCCCTACTGGTTCAAGACGGACGAGAACGGCGAGCTTGCCGGCGGCGTTGCCAAGTTCCTCACGGAAAAGAAGGCCGCCCTCACGGAAAAACTCTCTCTCGGCAAGAACACGCTCGTTCTTGTCGCAGCCGGCGAGCGCAACGCGGCTGTCAAGACGGCGGGCGTCATGCTCAAGCAGGCCGGCGCCGCCTGCCCGAACCACATGGACAAGGAACGCTACGAATTTTGCTGGATCGTCGACTTCCCGATGTATGAAATCGGAGATGAGAGCGGCGAGCTGGAGTTCTGCCACAACCCGTTCTCCATGCCGGCCGGCGGGCTGGACGTGCTGCTCAAGGCCGAGCGCGGCGAGATCGACCCGCTCACGATTACGGCCGACCAGTACGACCTCGTGTGCAACGGCATCGAGCTCTCCTCAGGCGCTGTACGCAACCATGACCCCGAGATCATGATCAAGGCCTTCGAGCTCGTCCGCCTCGGCGAGGAGGATGTGAAGAAAAAGTTCCCCGCCATGTACAACGCCTTCTGCTACGGCGCTCCCCCTCATGCCGGCATCGCCCCGGGCATTGACCGCATGGTCATGCTCCTCTCGGGCGAGGACTGCATCCGCGAGGTCATCGCCTTCCCGATGAACAAGAACGCAACGGACGTCATGATGGGCGCGCCCTCCACGGTCGAGCAGAAGCAGTTGGACGAACTGCACATCGCCGTCACGCTCGACGAGGACGCGAAGTAAGATTCGAAAAAATATCGCCGGAGGCTTGTGCTTCCGGCGAATTTTTTATTTCTGTTTTTTTCGCTCTTTCCACCAGCCCCGGTAGGCGAACCATTCGGCGGCGAGGGAGACGGGGAGGGCGGCAATGACATCGACGAAGGAGTGCTGCTTGACGAACATCGTCGAAATGGAGATGGCCACGAAGAGAGCGACCATGAAGAGCTTGACGGGGAGGGAGGTCTCCTTCCGCTTGCACCACGTGGAGGCGATGCCGGCGGAGTAGGCGACATGGAGCGAGGGGCAGACGCCCGTGGGCGTGTCGAAATTATAGATGAAGGCCATGAGGGCGGTGAGGAAATTGTCGTGCTCAAAGTGGTCGGGGCGCATGTCCTGGCGGTTGGGGTAGAGAATGTAGACGATCATGGCGATAACCTGCGTCGCGATGATGAACTTCTGCAGCCCCGTGAAGCTCGGAATGTCATAGAGCACAAAATACAGCAGCGAGAGCACGATCCAGGCGTACCACGAGCAGTAGAAAATGAGGAAGTATTCGTTGAACGCAATGAGATCGTCCACCGGGGAGTGGATCACATGGCAGGCCTCGGCGGGGATGAAGTTCTCCGTGAGAAAATAGAAAATGAAGTAGACGACCCAGCCGAGGAGCAGGAGCAGGTGCCGGTAGCGGGGGGAGGCAAGGTTCGAGAGGCGAAGGTCGCGGTAGTCAACAACGGGTCTTTTCATAAAGCGCCTCGTCAGATATTGGTAGGATAATCCCGTCGGGCAATGTTGCGGTAGGGGATGACGGTGTGCTTCGGCAGGGAGCGGGCAAGGGCCGTGATCTCGGACATCAGATAGTCCTTGATGCGCACACGTTCCTCCTCAATGGGAGCCGTTGGGTCAAAGCGGATCGGCGTGCCGATGACCATTTTCCGCAGGCGCGGCGCGAGGTACATCGGAACAAAGAGCGCGCACTTCTGCGTCTTTTTGTAATAAAAGCGGGCAACGTCGATGAACTTGTCGAGAAAATCGTAGATGATGTTGTTGAACTTCTTATTGTGCTCCGGAAAGATCACGAGGCTGATGCCCTCCTGCAGCCGGGCCACGCTCTGGCGGAACGTCGTGATGACGCGGTTGTCGCGGTAGACGGGGAGCGTCTCGGAGCTGTCGAGAATCTGGATGGCGAGGGGCGTGATGAGGTGGGAGAGAAGGCGGAAGAATCCGTGCGTCCACTTCGGCTTGAAGGACCAGAAGTCCGTAAACGCGTAGTCCGGGATCTCTTTGGCGTTCATCATCTCGCCGCGGCACCAGACAACGCGTTTGCCGGGAAAGTTGAGGATCGTCATGATGGGGCCGTGGATCTGGCAGTGGTTCCCGACGGCAATGACGGGCTCGTCCTTCGGCAGATTCTCAAGGCCGACGACCTCGATCTTCGGATAAAAGAAACGGATCAGGGCCTTGAGAAAGGCATAAAAGCGATGATCCTTCCGCTCGGTTTCCATGGAGAAAAAAGCACTTCCTTAAAACAAATTAACCCTTACTATAGCATAGATTTATGAACAAATAAACCATTGTTAAAAAATGCTTTTTCAAGAGAATCCTTGCACTTTGAAAAAAAGCGGGTATACTGTTAGGAAATGCAACGATCAGGAGGACCGGAACCCTTATGAAAGTCATCGACCTGCACTGCGACACCCTGCATGAGATGCGCCTTGCGAAGAAGCGCGGCGAGGAGCTCGACCTGGGGCGCAATTCCCTTCAGATCGACCTCGAGAAGCTCGAGGCGGGGGACTATCTGCTGCAGTGCTTTGCCCTATTCAACAATCTCGAAAGCGGAGACGATCCGCTCGTCGGCACGATGGAGATGATCGAGCGCTTCCAGAGCTTCCTGCAGAAATATCCCGGGCGCATTGCCCAGGTGAAGACCATGGAGGATCTGGAGCGCAACCGCCGCGAAGGGAAGATCAGCGCTCTGCTGACCGTGGAGGAGGGCGAGTGCTGCAAGGGGAACCTCGACGTGCTCCGCGTGCTCTATTCCCTCGGCGTGCGCATCATGACGCTCACGTGGAACTATGAGAACAGCCTCGGCTATCCCAACACCGTCCCCGAAGGGCACGGCACGCTCGGCACGCCGAACGGGCAGGGGCTCAAGGAGCGCGGCATCGAGTTTCTTGCCGAGATGGAAAAGCTTGGCATCCTGGTGGACGTTTCGCACCTGTCGGACGGGGGCTTCTGGGACGTCGTGCGGCATACGGAGAAGCCCTTTATCGCGAGCCACTCCAACGCCCGCGCGCTCTGCCCGCACGTCCGCAACCTGACGGACGAGATGCTCCGCGCGATTGCCGACCGCGGCGGCGTGACGGGCATCAATTACTTCCCGTTCTTCCTCGACGTGCGCCGCGGGGAGGTCGACCCCGTCTCTTCCGTGAAGCGCATGGTCGACCATATGGACTATATCCGCAATCTCGGCGGCATCGGCATGCTCGCCCTGGGCTCGGACTTTGACGGCATCAGCGGCGAACAGGAGCTTAAGGACGCCTCCTGTCTCCCCCTGCTCGCGCAGGAGATGGACCGCCGCGGCTACCGGGAGGACGAGATCGAGGCCGTCTTCTATCGGAACGCCCTGCGCGTGCTGAAGGAGGTGCTGTAAAAGAGCATGGAGATCTTTGATATCGTCAACGAATTCGGCGAGCCCACGGGGGAGACCGTGGAGCGGACGGAGGCGCACGACCGGGGCATCCTCCACCGCACGGCCCACATCTGGATCCTCCGCGAGGAGGAAGGGGAGCTGCAGGTCCTGCTGCAGAAGCGGAGCCTCGAGAAGGATTCCTTCCCCGGCGGGCTCGACACCTCCTCCGCCGGGCATATCCAGGCGGGGGACGGCGTGCTTGAATCGGCGCAGCGGGAGCTCGAGGAGGAGCTCGGCATCTGCGCCGCGCCCGAAGATCTCATCCCCATCGGCACCTTCCGCGTGGACCTGGAGCTGGCGTTTCACGGAAAGCCTTTCCGCGACCAGGAGATCGCCTTTGTCTTTGCCTACGAAAAGAACGTGGACGCTTCTTCGCTCCGCCTGCAGGAGGAAGAGGTCATGGCCGTGGAGTGGCACGGATACGAGGAGGCGAGAGCGGCCCTGGAGCGGGACGATCCCCTTTACGTCATTCCCCCGCAGGGGCTGAAGCTCGTCGGGGATTACTGGCGCAGAAAGAAAGCACGCGCGCAACAAAAGAATTGATTTGTTCGTTTTTGCTGCTATAATAACAGAGAAGAGAAATTTACCCGAAAAAATAAGAAGGGAGAACACCATATGCCACCCAGAGGACACAGCGGAGGTTCCTTCGGCGGAGGAGGACACTCGAGCTTTTCCGGAGGAAGATCCTCCTTCGGCTCCTCCCGCCCGAGCAGCCATTCCGGCTCCAGCTTTTCCCGCCCGAGCTCCGGCCCGAGCTTTTCGCGCCCCAGCGCAAGCCCGTCCCGTCCGAGCCCGCGGCCGAGCTCCGGATTTTCCGGCCAGCGGCCGTCCTATTCCCGCCCGGCGGCGCGGCCGACGCCGGTGCACCGCCCACGGCGCAATCAGCCGCTTTACCGCCCCAGCCTTATCACGCCGATCCTGCGCACGTGCCTCAACCATGAGTATCTTTACTTCAGCGAGCCCTGGGATTACGAGGGCAAGCATTACGACGCCGGCTATTACGATGAGAACGGCAAGTATTACAAGGAAGTTGCCATGAAGCAGGAGGACGGCACCACGACCGTCGAGCTCGAATGCGAATACTGCGGCAACCGCGTGAAGGTCGAATGGAAGGAAGGGGAGATGCCCGTCTGCTCCCACTGCGGCGCCCCCATGAAGCTGCCTGACATGGAAACGGACACGCTCAATTCCGAGACGGCCTACACGGAGGACGCGGCCTCTTCCGCTTCCTACGAAAAGCCGACCCTGCTCGGCCGCATGAAGAAGCACCCCGTGCTCACGTTCGTCATCCTCGTCTTCATCTGCATGCTTATCAAGTCCGCCATCACGATCGTCCGCTATGAAAGCGAGCCGGTGAGCTACAGCGGCGGCTCCGGCTATGAGCAGGCGGCCGTGCAGAGCAACACCCAGCTCTTCGGGAGAACGGTCTACCTCGAGGAGACCGGCATTGGCACCTACCGCCGCGTAAGCTCCTCCTCGGGCGCGGACAAGACCGTGACCTGGAGCAGCGACGCCGAGAGCTATTACGACAAAGCCACCGACACCTATCTCTGGTACAACAACGAGACGGCCGACGGCGTCTGGCAGTACTGGGTCGAGGGCATCTCCTCCCGGTACGGAGACTACGGCTGGATGGAATATGACGCCTCCCGCGGCATCTGGGGCATCGAGACCTCGGCAAACAACTGGGTCGAATACACCGGAGACACGAGCGCGCTCTGGCACATCGACGAGTAAAGAATAGGCTTGGCATGGAATTTTTAAAGCATCTGCCCGAAGATCCGCAGGCGCTGGCCGGGCTGATCGAGATCCGCCCGGGGCGGGTCGTCAGCATGAGTTTGAGCCGCAGCGAGTGCTGCCAGATGATGATTATGGCGGTATCCCAGGGGGAAGAGGTCACCGCGGAGGAATACCCGGGAGATACGCTGTATCTCGTGCTGGAGGGCGTCATGCCCCTCATCCGCGACGGGGTCCGGCAGGAGATGCATGCCGGGGAGATCGCCGCCGTGCCGCGCGGCGTGCCCCACGCCATCGGAGGGGCCGGGGACTTCAAGCTTCTGCAGCTGATCCTGACGAAATAAAACGAAAGAAAGAAAAAGGAGATCCGCCCGATGGAACTGATCAAGAATATCGAGAAATCCGCCGTCCTTCCGCTGAAGGAGCTGATCGCGTATGAGGACAACAAGGTCGCGAGCCTCACGCTGGCCAGCCAGCCGGGCGTCGGCATTACCCTGATGGCCTTCGACGCCGACGAATCCATCAGCACGCACGCCGCCGGAGGCGATGCGATGGTCGTCGTGCTGGAGGGCGAGGTGGAGATCACGGTTGGCGGCGTGCTGCACGTCCTCAAGGAAGGCGAAACGATCGTTATGCCCTGCGGCATCCCGCACGCGCTGCATTCCCTGACCCGGTACAAGATGATGCTGGTGGTCGTTTTTCCGGGGAAGGCGTAAAGGAAAAGAAAGCAAATAAAAAATCAGCAGGCCGATGGGCCTGCTGATTTTTTATAGATCTGTGTTTTTCGGCTGCTTTATTTTTCCGGAATGCAGCGGGCGACTCCATCGCGGATCGCAGCTTCCGCCGTCGCTTTGGCAACCGTCTCGCCTACACGCGGGTCAAAGGCTTTTGGCAGAATGTAATCTGCGGAGAGCTCCTCTTCGCTGACCAGACCCGCCAGCGCATAGGCTGCTGCAATCTTCATGTTCTCGGTGATCTCGGAAGCGCGTACGTCTAAAGCACCGCGGAAAAGGCCCGGGAAGCAGAGAACGTTATTGACCTGGTTGGGGAAATCGCTGCGACCGGTGGAGACGACCGCGGCTCCGGCTGCCTTCGCCTCGTCCGGGAAGATCTCCGGAGTCGGGTTGGCACAGGCAAAGATGATCGGATCCTTCGCCATGGTGCGGACCATGTCCTGCGTCAGTGTGCCGGGTGCGGATACTCCAATGAAAACATCCGCTCCGCGAATTACCTCAGCCAGCGTACCTTTTTCATGCTTCCGGTTGGTGATAGCGGCCATTTCCTGCTTGATGGGGTTAAGACCTTCCCGGCCTTCGTAAATGGCACCGGTGCGGTCCGTCATGACAACGTTCTGCAGGCCCATGCTGCAAAGAAGCCGGATAATGGCAATGCCGGCAGCACCTGCACCGCTGGTAACGACTTTTACATCGCAGATATCCTTTCCGACCACTTTCAGGGCGTTCAGCAGACCGGCCAGCACGATGCATGCGGTGCCGTGCTGATCGTCATGGAAGACCGGAATATCGCAGCGTTCCTTCAGCTTCTTCTCAATTTCAAAGCAGCGGGGGGCACTGATGTCCTCAAGATTGATGCCGCCCCAGCTGCCTGCCATCAGGGCTACCGCATCCACAAAACGGTCCGGGTCCTTCGTGCGCAGACAGAGAGGAATGGCGTCTACATTGCCAAAGGCCTTGAAGAGAACACACTTACCTTCCATGACCGGCATGCCGGCTTCCGGGCCGATGTCGCCCAGACCGAGCACGGCCGTACCGTCTGTGATGACGGCAACGGTATTCCAGCGACGGGTCAGGTCATAGCTCTTGTTGACGTCCTTCTGAATCTCCAGGCAGGGCTGAGCAACGCCCGGAGTGTAGGCCAGAGAAAGGGATTCCTTGTCGTTGACCGCTGCCCGGGCGGTCACTTCAATTTTTCCGCGAAGCTGATAGTGCAGCTTCAGAGATTCTGCCGCATAATCCATCATGATTCCTCCGTATATATTCCCGTTCAGGCCAGCCGGATGAGCTCGTCCCCAGGCTTGACGCTGCCGGCCTTGCAGATTTCAAGAGTTTTGTAATCGTCCGCGTTGGAGACAAGAACGGCTGTCGTGCTGTTCAGACCGGCTTCCCGGATCTTGGCCGGATCGAAACGGAGAAGAACATCGCCTTTTTTCACCTTGTCGCCTTCAGAAACCAGCGCTTCAAATCCGTCTCCCTTCATTTTGACGGTATCAACGCCGACATGAATCAGAAGCTCTACGCCGTTTTCGGAAGTGAGACCGACGGCATGCTTCGTTTCCGGAACGGTTTCAACGGTTCCGTCAAAGGGAGCCCGGACTTCCGTGCCGGTCGGCTCAATGCCGAGACCTCTGCCAAGCGTATCGGTGCAGAAAACACCGTCGGGGATGGCTTCCTGAGCAATGACCTTGCCTTCAACCGGCGCGTAAACCATGCCGGCGTCTGCTGCTACTGCTTTGGGGGCCGCCGCTGCGGGCGTTTCCGGCAGAGCAGGTTCGGAGGCACCCTCTGCGGGGACATCTTCAAAACCGAGGACAAAGGTAACCGCGGCAGCGACAATGATGTCAACGGCGATTGCGGCCGCCATAGCGATCATCGTATCCTGGAAGATCGGAAGAGCAAGAATGGTGGAGTAGCCGTAAACATAGGCGGTAACATGGAGCAGGCCTGCAACGATGCCGCCGGCTGCGCCGCCTGCCATAATGCCGATCATCGGCTTCTTGAGGCGGAAGTTGACACCGTAAAGGGCCGGCTCGGTAACACCGGCAACGATGCAGCCGAAGGCCAGAGAGAGGCACTCTGCGCGGAAGTTCTTGCTCTTGGTGCGAAGGGCAACACCGAGGCAGGCGCCGCCTTCTGCCATGTTGTGCAGAATATAGGAAGGACGGAAGAATACGTCATAGCCCGGGTCGGCAAAGGCCTGAACCATGAAAGGAGTGACGGCATGGTGCATGCCGGTCATCACAAGCCAGGGCATGCAGGCGGCGAGCAGCGCGATGGCAACCGGGCCAAAGTGATTGGAGGCAAAGAGGAAGACGTTGACGATGACAGAGCCGACCACGTCGCCAAGAGGTCCGAGGACCGTAATTGCAGCGGTATAGGTGATCGCAATGGTCAGCATGCCGACCAGAACGGTTCGGAGAATGCCGGGGATAATCTTGGTCAGGAGCTTCTCGCAGTAATAGGCGAAGAGACCGATCAGCAGGGCGGGAAGCAGCGTGCTGGAGTAGGTGACAACGGTAACGGGAATGCCGAAGATGGAAACCGGATCACCGGCCTTCAAAAGGCTGACGAAGTCCGGATAGACCAGAGCACCGGCGACGGCCATCGCATAGATCGGGGTAGCACCAAGTTTCTTGGCGGCGCCGTATGCTACAAAGATCGGCATAAAGTAGAAGGGGATGTTGGCGACCTGGCTGAGCAGCGTATATGCCTGGGCCGACTTGAAGGCAGGCCAGATCAGCGTAGCCAGCAGAAGGAAGACCTTCAGCATACCGCCGGAGACAAGACCGGGTATCAGCGGGGTGACGGCGGCGGAAACAAAACCGACCACGGCATTCACGACGCCGCCTGCGGTCTTCTTTTCGCTCTTTTTCTCTGCCGGAGCGGATGCATTCTTCGTGCCTTCGGCATCAAAGATTTTCGCGGCTTCGTTATAGAAGGGAATCACGTTTTTGCCGAGAACCATCTGAAGCTCATCGTTGTTGTAAACGACGCCGAGGACAGGCTTTACTTTGGCGATGGCGTCCTTGTCTACAGCGGAGCGGTCTTTGACGAAGAAGCGGAGGCGGGTGGAGCAGTGAGTCACGCTGCTGATGTTGTCGATCCCGCCGGCCAGGCGGTATAATTCGCGTACGGTTTCATTGATTTCCATAGTGCGCCCTTTCTTTTATTTTATTTTGTCAGCTCTGCGGCTGCGTGCAACGATCTTTCAGCCCGTTCGGGGCTGCGCTTCAAAGGTCCTCGCCGTTTGAGGCAATCAGCTTTTTGTAATACTCAAAGGAGTCTTTTTTGCGACGTTCCAGCGTGCCGTTGCCCTCGTTGTCCCGGTCCACATAAACGAAACCGTAACGCTTGGCCATTTCGCCGGTACCCGCGCTGATAATGTCAATGGGCCCCCAGTAGGTGTAGCCATAAATGGGAACACCGTCCTGAATGGCTTCCTTCAGGGCCTGCACGTGACGGCGGATGTAGTCAATGCGGTAATCATCGTGGATCTGACCGTTTTCATCAGGCGTGTCGATCTGCCCAAGACCGTTTTCCACAACGAAGAGGGGGATCTGATAACGGTCATAGAGCTCGTTGCAGGTGTAGCGGAGGCCGACCGGGTCGATCTGCCAGCCCCAGGGAGTGGTCTCCAGATAGGGATTCGGAGTGCCCTGGTCGCCGCCGGTATCGCCGTGGAAGGGCTGGCCGTATTCGTGAGTGGAGGTCCGGTAGTAGCTGAAAGCAAGAAAATCGGAAGTATAGCTGCGAAGAATTTCTTCGTCGCCCTGCTCCATCACCACGTGAACATCATCCTGCGCCCAGATGCGCGCCATATAGTTGGGATAATATCCGCGGATCATAACATCGCCAAAGAGCAGCGATCTGCGGCGCAGCTCCATCGTCTCGAAGACATCCTCCGGACGGCAGGTATGCGGATAGGTGTTGCTCAGGGAGAGCATGCTGCCGATCTTCGCTTCCGGATCGATCTCGTGGCAGAGCTTGATTGCAAGAGAATGGGCGAGGAACATGTGGTGGCTGGCCTGATAGACGGCCTGCTGCAGATTTTCTCCCGGCTGCGGAAAAATTCCGCCGGCGGCGCCGGGCATGCGGCGCATGTTGTTGATCTCATTGAAGGTCAGCCAGTATTTCACCTTTCCCTTGTAGCGGTTGAAAACGGTCTCGCAATACTTCAGGAAGAAGCCGATCAGCTTGCGGCTTCTCCAGCTGCCGTACTCCTTGACCAGGTGAACCGGCGTTTCATAATGGCTGAGCGTGACGACCGGCTGCATACCGCGCTTGAGCATTTCATTGAAGAGATCGTCGTAATACTGCAGCCCCTTTTCGTTGGGCTCTGCATCGTCCCCGTTCGGGAAGATGCGGGTCCAGCTGATGGAGGTGCGGAAGGCTTTGAAGCCCATCTCTTCCATTAGAGCAAGATCTTCCTTGTAGCGGTGATAGAAGTCGATCGCTTCATGGGTCGGATAAAATTTGCCGGGAACCAGGTCCCAGTCATACTCATGCTTGATGCCGTGAGGGAAGCAGGAGGCAATGTCCAGGCCCTTCCCGTCTTCCAGATAGGCTCCTTCCGCCTGGTTCGCCGCAATGGCGCCGCCCCAGAGGAAGTCCTTCGGGAAGCCGGTCTGTAATTCTTTCATTCGATTTCCACCTTTCTTTGATTTGAATTGCGGTTTTTGCTTTGGTGATTGTATTTTAAAAGAACGGATCTTCGTTTGCCAGCGTTGGAGCGCATTCTGAAAGTTTTCTTCAGACTTTCTGCATTTATCGCCCGAATCCTGCAAGCCAGCTTGCAAATTTTTCTTCAAACTGCTAAACTGAGAGCGCTGAAGAATATCCCGTCCTCTTTTTTTTATGCCGTCTTGAAAGGATCGGAGAGTGCTATGATCGTAGAGCAGTTTTTGGATGAGTCCCGTTTTACTTCCGCGGAAAAACAGGTGATCGACTTTATACAGAAGGTTCCGAATGTCATCATTAATCTGTCTCTGGAGGAACTGTGCGCGGAGTGCCATGTTTCGCAGGCATCCGTGATCCGTCTCTGCAAAAAACTGGGCACGAAGGGGTACAGCGATTTCAAGATCGCACTGGCAAAGGAGCTATACAATTTCGTTCTGGATGACCAGCAGATCAGCGTCGATGTCCCCATTCGCGCCGGCAGCAGCAACCAGGAGATCGCGGACCGGTTCTTTTCTCTTTCCAGGCATGCGCTGGAAAAGGCCAAAAACGGTCTGAATCTGACAGAGCTGAGCCGCGCTGCCAGCATGATTGCGACGGCGGACATCGTTCATATCTACGGCCGGGGAGAGTCTCTGATCCTCGCGGAGGATCTCACCTACAAGCTTTCCCGCATCGGCAAGCATTGCCTTCTGGAGCCTCTGAACGGTTTCAGCGAAAACCACAATATCAAGCGCGCCAACGGCCGGATCCGCGAATGTGCCCTCGTCATCAGCCAGTACTGCAACAGCACGCAGGTCCACTATATTATCGACGAGCTGGTCAGCGCGAAGATCCCGTTTATCCTGCTGACGGCCGCTGTCAACCTTTGGCCTTATGACAAATACGCGGAATGTGTCCTGCGGATCGACTGCCAGGAAAGCCGCTATAAAATGGGCTGCTTTGAATCCCGAACGGCGTTTACTTATGTGCTGGACTGTCTGTACGGCATCGTCTTTTCCAAGGATTATGAAAAAAATTCGGAGCATCTGCTCCAGTGCGCGCGGCAAAAAGCCGCACACGATTATTTCTATACTTATCTGACGGATACAAAATAAAAAATCGGCAGGCCGGCGGGCCTGCTGATTTCTTTTGGTGCGGGGCATCGGGGTCAGTAGACGGAATAATCGTATCGGGCTCCGTCCCGGAGCCGGTCGCGGACGTATTCGATAAAGGAGCCGGGTCCGTCTGCGGCGCGGGGGGAATAGAAAAATCCGTAGTGGAAGGAGGCGTTCCAGGAGCAGGGGACGGCCTTCAGCGAGGGATGGATATTGGCCGAGCAGAGCGGCACGGCGAGCAGGCTGTCCTCTACGATACACTGCGCGAGCACGGCGGAGGAATAAAAGGGCACGCCGCGGATCCGTGCGCCGACCGCGGAAAGCGTGCGGAGCGGCTTCTCCAGGCGGGCGCGAAAGGCCCCGTCGTTGACGGTCACGGTCTCGCCCGCAAGGTCTTCCGGAGAGAGCATGGAAGCGGAGGCGAGGCGATGGTGCGCCGGGACAAGAAGGACCACCGGCATGGAGCACAGCGGCAGAAAGGAAAGGCCGCGCTGCCAGTCCGCCCCGAACTGGATGAACTCGACGATGTCGGCCTGCGCATAGGTCTCGGCAACGGACTTTCCGGCGGAATCCGGCGCCTCCAGGAATTGGATCTTCTGCTCCGGATGAAGAACGCTGTAATTCGTCCAGAGCTCGTAAAAAAAGCGGCATTTGTGCATCTTCGGCAAAGCGATGCGGAGAACCTCGCGGCTGTCCTCGGAAAGAAGGATCAGCTTTCGGCGGACGGCTTCGTTCCAGGCCGTCAGGCGCGGCATTTCTCCGAGGAGGTATTCTCCCGCCGGAGTCAGCCGGAGCCCGCGGCTGCTGCGGTCAAAGAGGCGGACCTTCAGGCTGCTCTCCAGGCTGTTGATCTGCTGCAGGACCGCGCTGGAAGAGACAAAAAGCCTTTGGGAAGCCTTTGCGAAGCTGCCGGCCTCGGCAACGACCTGAAAGGTGTCCAGCTGGGGATTGTACATACGGCGCGCCTCCTTTGAAGCATTAAGGTTGTCCTTAATGCATTCTAACAAATTTGAAGTGGGAACGCAAGAAGATCTGTGGCATAATAGACAAAGTTGAAACCGCAGATCCCCATCAAATATAAAGGAGAGTTTCTTATGGCAAACAAAAACATCACCCGCCGCGATTTCCTGAAGGGCATGGCTGCAGGCGCAGTCAGCCTCTCCGCAATGGCGGCCGTCCCCGCATTTGCAGGCGCAGATGACGCCGCCCTCTACACCCCAGGCACATACTCCGCTTCCGCCAAGGGCATTGCCAGCGACGTCACCGTCACGATGACCTTCTCCGAGACGGCCATCACGGACGTTCAGATCGACGTTTCCGGCGAGACGGCTACCATCGGCGGAGCCATCGGCCCCGAGATGATCGAGCAGATCATGGCTGCCCAGGGCGCCGACGTTGACGGCGTTGCCAGCGCGACCATCACGAGCACGGCCGTCCGCACCGCCGCGGCCGACTGCATCAGCCAGGCCTCCGGCAAGACCGTTGTCCTCGCCAAGAAGGAAGAGTCCGCCGACTGGCTCGGCGAGGCCCCTGAGATCGCCGAGAGCGAGATCACCGAGACCGTCGACACCGAGATCATCGTGGCCGGCTGCGGTACCGGCGGCTGGATCACGGCCATGTCCGCGGCAGAAGAGGGCGCCAAGGTCCTCGTCATCGAGCGCAACGAGAATCCCACCGGCATCCGCGAAGATATCGGCTCCATCGATTCCAAGCTGCAGCAGGCCTCCTTTGAGGAATTCCCTGAGTTCAAGATCGACAAGATGGAAGCGCTGCAGGAGATCGTCCGCTACGGCGCCGGCTATGTGGACAGCGATCTGATCAAGGTCTGGATCAACGAGTCCGGCGAGATGGTCGACTGGCTGACGGATCTGATGGAATCCACGGGCGACTGGTATATGAGCTTCGAGGGCGGCGTCGGCAATCTGGACGACCCCGGCCGCGACAAGGCCTATGCCACCGGCCACTCCCCCCACAAGACCGAGCAGGGCACGGCAAACGAGGTAACGACGAGCTCCACCTTCCGGGATTACTGCGACAAGTTCGGCGTGGAGTGGAAGCTCTCCACCAAGATCGTCAAGCTCGAGCAGGATGAGACCGGCCGCGTGACCGGCGTCATCGCCCAGGATGCTTCCGACGGGCACTATATCCGCTGCAACGCCTCTAAGGGTGTCATCATGTGCACGGGTGGCTATGCTACCAACACCCAGATGATGAAGGCGCTCCAGCCCGAGACGCTGGAAATGAAGGCTGCTACCACGATGGGCTCCACCTGCGACGGCTCCGGCATTAAGGCCATGCTTTGGGCCGGCGCCGTGATGAATCCGGTGCACGCCTCCATGATGTTCAACCGCTGCTGCGTCAAGCCCGACGAGACCGCCGGCTACGAGACGAGCGGCAGATGGTACTGGTTCGGCGAGCAGCCGTTCCTCAAGGTCAACCTCAACGGCAAGCGCTTCTGCAACGAGTCCGGCCCCTACGAGTTCATGCTCCACTCCATGGAGATGCAGCCGTATCACACCTATTGCGACATCTTCGACGCCAACAACGAGCAGTACTGCGAGCAGTTCGACGAAGTCGGCTGCTGCCGCCTCTTCAAGTTCAACAACGGCGCCGAGAGCAACATGCCCTACAGCTACGTCTGGTCCAGCAATGAGAAGATGATGGAAGACGGTTACATTCAGCAGGCCGACACGCTTGAGGAGCTGGCCGAGAAGCTCAACATCCCCGCAGACAACTTCGTTGCCGCCGTTGAGCGTTACAACGAGCTCTGCGCCAAGGGCGTGGACGAGGACTACGGCAAGGAAGCCCACCGCATGACGCCGGTCGACACGGCCCCGTTCTACGGTGTCCGCACCTGCGCCTGGCACCTCACGACCCTGAGCGGTGTCCGCATCAACACCGACATGCAGGTCATCCGCGCAGACGGCACGCCGATCGAAGGCCTCTATGCCACCGGCGACGGCACCGGCGGTATGTTCGGCATCACGTATCCGAACCTCATGACCGGCCTTGCCTGCGGCCGCACGATGACGTTTGGCCGCCACGCTGCCAAGGTCGTCGCCGCCCTGTAAGAATTTTCCACGGAAAAACAGCATCCCGGAGCACGAAGGTGCTCCGGGATGTTTCTTGTTCCGGATGATTTCCGTTCCGGGCGGACGAGAAGAAAAATGCCGCTCAGCAGCAGAACCGTGCCCTTTACGAGCTCCGCCCCGTCGTGGAGGTAGGCGCGGATGAAATACACCAGCAGGGAGACGGCCCCGAACACCACCAGCAGGATCCCGCTGATCCGGCACAGCAGCGCCGAGGACTCCACCGGAAGCGCGACGAACAGAACTCCGATCACGATGAGCAGGGAAGCGATCAGGATCCCGTCCAGCCGGATGCGGCGGAAAAAGCTTTTCATAGAATCCATAAAACATCACCTTTCAGCTTTTTTTCTTTCATTATAGCTTTTTACAAAAATGATGTCAACTGCGGGAGAGAGGAAGGATCCGCAGGCCCGGCCGGGGAGAGATTCGTTTGATCAGCCGAAGAAATATTTTTTCCCGCCCGTTCCGAGAAGAAGGAAGGCCATAATGGCCGACAGAGCTTCCGCCATCAGCACCGAAAGCCAGATGCCGTCGGAACCGATCAGAATCGGAAGGATGAAGATGCTTGCCATCTGAAAGACCATTGTCCTTGTCAGGGACAGCGCCGCGGAAGTCCTTCCGTCATTCAGGGCCGCAAAGAGCGCCGCGATAAAGAGATTGAAGCCGCACAGCAGGAAGGACCAGGCGTACAGACGGATCGCGCCGGTCGTCAGGATCATCAGCTGCTCATCATAGCTGACAAAGATCGCGGCAAGCGCCCGCGCGAAGAGCATGACAAGGATCGTCATCCCGATCGCGGAGACCGCGATCAGGATCAGGCTTTTTTCCAGAAGCCCCCGGATCTCCTCTCGGCGCTTTGCCCCGAGGCTGTAGCTGAATACCGGCGCGATGCCGGTGGAATAGCCGTTGAAGAAGCCCGTTACGATGTAATTCACATACATGACCACGCCGTAGGCCACCACACCGGCGGAGCCGATGAGCGCCATCAGGCGCAGATTGAAAACAATGCCGATGATGGAGGCGGAAGCATTTCCGATAAAAGCGGAAAGCCCGTTGCTCATGGTCATGAGGATCGTTTCCCGATCCCATCCGGCCTTTACAAACCACAGGATGTGATTTTTCTTCCGCAGAAAATAGGCGAGCGGAACCAGACCTCCAATCATCTGCCCGGTGACCGTGGCCGCCGCCGCACCGGCCACGCCCCAGCGGAATACCGCAACGAACAGCGCGTCCAGCAGGATATTGGTCACGCCGGAGGAAATGGCAATGGCCATCCCCATCTTCGGACATTCGGCCACCACAAGGAAATTCTGAAAGAGGATCTGCAGCAGAAAGGCCGGCAGAGCCGCAGTCAGAATGCGCCCGTAGATGACGCAGTTATCGTAGACCGCAGCTTCCGCACCCATCCCGGCGGATATCTGCGGGATCAGCAGGAAGACGATCACACCGATGACGGCGGCCAGCCCGACCACCACATAGAGGATCAGGGAAAACTGCTCTCTGGCTTTTTCCTCCTGCTTTTCCCCCAGCGTCTTGGAGACCAGCGCGCTGCCTCCGGCGCCCGCCATGAAGCCGATGCAGCTGACCAGCATGGCAATGGGCATGATGAGATTCACTGCCGCGAAGCCGTCGCTTCCGGCAAAATTCGAAATAAACAGCCCGTCCACAATGCTGTAGACCGAAGAGATGACCATCATCAGAATGGAGGGAACCGTAAAGCGCAGCAGCCTGACATAATCGAAATGGTCAGACAGCGAGATCTTCTGCTTTTCCAACTTGCATACCGTCCTTTATATCCGAGATCGGATAAGTGAATTTTAATCCGATTCCGGATAGGCGTCAATTGGAAATTGGGAGCTCAGCCATAAAGAAAGGCAGGCCCTGTTATTCCGCGAGATATCGTATGATCTCCGCGAAATCCTCTTTCGCTTCCCGGAAATAAGGCAGCATCGGATAGCAGTGGATCATTCCGGGTCTGCTCTTGATGGTGTACTTCACGCCGTATTTCTCGCAGGCGTCGATATAGTTCTGCTTTGCGCCGTACAGGACTTCGTCCTCGCTCCAATAGAAATGGATCCTGCCGACTCCGGTCAGATCTCCCTTGGAAATGTGGATCATATATTCCGGCACGTCATCGCGGCCGTGCCTTTCAAACTTCTCCACTCTCTCCATAAAAGCATAATCCACCATCGTATCCTTGGGATTGTTCTGCTTCATGATGGCACGCTCCGCATCATTCCACGGCACTTCCCCCGGAGAGACCGAGACGATGCAGCGCGGCATGGGAAGGCTTTCTCCTCTTGCGTTGATATGTGCGGCGACGCCAAGCGCCAACGCTCCGCCCGAAGAAAATCCGCAGGTGCTGACGTTGCCCGCGCCGTAAATTCCGATCAGCTGGCGATAACATTCCAGAGCCATGTCAAAGGCTTCCGTGATGCAGTGATCCGTACAAAGAGGATACATTGGGAACCAGACATCACAGCCTGCCTGGTTTACCAGCTGCCGGACACAGTCCAGATCTCCTTTATCCGGCCCAATCATCATGCCTCCGCCAAAGAAATACAGAACGGCTCTTGGCGCTGCCTTTTCTGCCTTCTGAACCACCAGCACCGGATTTCCGCATACATGATGTTCTCTGTATACTGCTTTTTTATCCTTCGGCATGAAAAATCCCCGGGATCGATTCATCTTGCGGATCTCTTCCAGGAACTGTTCTTCCGGAAGGGAGTATTTCTTCTTCAGACCGGACAGCTTCAAGCCCAGGTTTATTAATTTTGCTGCGATGCTCATTAAAGACCCTCCATTTGGTTAGTTACAGCTAACGCACAATGTATTATAGCACCTCCGCACCAAAATGCAATACGCAGGAAATTCGAAAGCGGGAAAGAAGAATCAGCAGGCCGATCGACCTGCTGATTCTTTTATTTTGTATTTACTTCCGGAGCTCAGGCGGCGTGTTAATTAAGCGAATGCGATAATTCATGGATTATACTTGATTTATTTGCAAATAATAGCTTATAATAAACGCAAAGAAAGATTTAAGGATGCTTTATGGAACTTACATTAGAGCAGAAGATCGAAAAAGTAAAAGACCTGCGTCCGATCGACGATGTTTTCTTCGAGGTCCTCGCACAAGACAAAGAGGTCTGCCAGGAAATGCTGCGGACGATTCTGGAAGATCGGAATCTAATCGTTGAAGATGTTATCGTCCAGAGCAGCGAGCGAAATTTATACGGGCGTTCTGTCCGGCTTGACGCGCTGTGCACTTTGGGTGACGGTTCTAAGGTCAACATCGAAGTTCAGCGTTCGGACAATGACGACCATTTGAAGCGGGCTCGTTTTAACGCTGCCAGCATAACGGTCAAAGAATCAAACGCCGGTGACGATTACAGCAAGATTCCGGAAGTAATTGTCATCTATATCTCTGAATTCGATTTTCTGCAGGAGGGCAAAACCACATATCACATCGATAAGGTCATCCGGGAGACCGGAACGGTCGTAGACGATGGGCTGCAGGAAATATTCGTGAATACAGTAAATGACGACGGAAGCGATACGGCGGATCTGATGAGCTGCTTTACGAAAAAGATGGTCAATGATCCGAAGTTTCCAAAGCTGTCGTCGGAAGTAAAGCGCTTAAAAGATACAGAAGGAGGAGTAAACGCCATGTGTCAGGTCATGCAGCATTATGAGAATATTGCAAGGGATGAAGAGAAAAAACGCAATGCCTCTGAATTTCTTAAGGCCGGCGTAGATAAAGCAATTGTAGCAAAGTGTACAGGTCTGACCATCCCTCAGATTGAGCAGCTCCTTGCTGCAGCAAAATCATAATTTGCACGGATTCTCTTACGGGGTGCCGGTTGGCGCCCCGTTTTTATTTCCGGACAAGAGAAGTCTTCTTCCTTTGAAAATACCTCCGCCGGAGACAGCAAGGATCCGCAGGCCGATCGGTCTGCGGATCCTTTTATCCTGTATTTTGTATTTTCTGCCAACGCTCAGGCGGCGGCTTCAACTTCCTCGACCGGGGCTTCGTAGTCGAAGACGGCGGTGGTGCCGTCCCAGGTGAAGGAGGCGAGGTCGGAGAGCTGTTCGGCGCCGAAGACGTCCGTCAGGGAGAAGGCGTAGGCGTAGGTGCCGGCGGGGAGCTCGGTCAGCTCGATCGAGAGCTCGTCGGTGACCTCCAGGGCTTCGGCGGCGTCGGTGCCGTTTTCATCGCCGGACGGGAAGTCGACCACGGTGAGCTCGGGGGTGATGGAATAGCCGAGGTAATCGGAAAGCGGATGGGTGTTGCGGCCGGGGAGCGCCGAATGAAGGCCCGAATCGATGCCGAGGAGCTCGTAGCTGCCGGCATAGGACAGTTCCTCGCCTTCCGCAAGCGCGGAGGAATCGAGCGGCGTGTCGTATTCGTAGGCGACGACGAGGCCGGCCGTGCTCTCGCCGAGCTCCACGGGGATCTCATAGAGCGTATAGTCGACATTCTCGGCCGTGACATTGAGCTCGCAGAGGGCGCCGCTCAGCGTCGGCCAGAGGCCGTCAAACGTGGCGACGAATTCGCCGGTGGCGAAGTCGCCCTCGATATCCAGCGCGTTGTGGCCGAGGCGGAGCCAGGTGTCGTCCTCCTCGTCATAATAGAAGAGAACGGCGTCGGCGGCGGAGACGGCGGAGGGGGCGTTGGTGACGGAGAGGCGATATTCCCCGTCCTCCGTGACGGCGGCGGTGAACTCCACGACATAATCGTCGTACGTGATGCCGGGAAGCTGCTCCACGGTCTCATAGACCCAGGCGGGAGCCGTCCACTTCATGTTCACGCGGTCGAGGAAGGCCAGATACGAGGCGCTCTTGCAGGCGCGGGCGTAGTGATCCAGGACGGTGGGAGAACCGGCGGGGTTATAATAGAAGGAGAGGCCGGTGGAATAGCTGTGGTCCACGCCCTTGGCGTTATAGAGAACGGCGTCCGAGAGGGCGGAGAGCAGGGCGTTGGCCGTCTTGTCGGAGACGCCGTAGCCGCGGGCGCGGTCGGCAAGGTCGCCGAGGTCGAGCATCACTTCGTAATAATAGCTCTCCGTGAGGCGGGCGGCGTAGCTGAAGGAGAGCATGACGGAGGGATCGTCCACCTGGGCATAGAGCTCGGCAAAGAGCGCGTCGAAGGCCTCGGAGACGGGATCGAGCTGCGTCAGGTCAATGAGAGAGAAGGTGACCCCGTTATACGAATAGCCCAGGCGGGCATACTTCTGCATGGCCGAGTCGCAGACCCGGCGGCCCAGCTGGCGGCCGTCGCATTCCGGCATGTTGTAAAGATACTGGAGCCAGGACGCATAGTCGCTGCCCTCGCCGGGAACGGTCTCCTCCGAGGCGATCAGGTAATGCGTGGTGGACTGGAGGGCCTGGGCCGTCTCGAGGTTGGCCATGAGGCAGGTGTCCAGCAGGACGGCCTCAAAGGAGACGCCGGAGCGCTCGAGGCCGAGCTGCAGCTGGTCGAGCGTCATGATGGCGCGGTTATACTTTTCGTCCACGATGAGGCCCGTGGCGGATCCGCCGCCATGGTCCCAGAGGACGAGGAGATACTTGTCGGCGGGGAACTGTTCGGCGCAGTAGGAGACAAAGTCCGTCAGCGTGGAGGCGGAGGCCATGTTGGCCAGGGGGAGCTCCTCATCGAGGACGAAGCCGTCGGAGCCGTAATGGTAGCGCTGGGACTTGTCGGGGTCAACGGTCAGGCCGAAGGAATTGGCCTGCCAGTTCTTCGTGCCGCCGGTCTGAACGACGACGTTCACGCTCTCGTTGGGGCGCGTGGAGGCAATGTCCTCCAGATTGGACGTCGCCATGCCGTAGTTGGACTCGAGATCCGTCCCGCAGAGATAGAGCATGACGGTCCAGTCGGCCTTCTCCGCCGCAGCGGAAACGGACGCCGGGACGGCGTCCAGCACCTCCACGGGGGCTTCCTCCTCCGCAGGATCGGCTTCCAGCTCCTCGCCGGTGGCGAGGGCATAGTATTCGGCAATGGTGTCCATCCAGCCTTCATAGCTGTTGCTGCCGGTGATCTGCCCGTAGGTCTCGGACGGCTCGTCGCCGTAGATCTCGTTGACGTCCTCGCGGAAGTAGTCCGCCAGCGTGCCGTTCTTGTCCCGTTCGTCGAGCTCGGAGAAGAAGGCGTAGGTCTCCTGCTCGTCCGGGTCCTCGCTGTCCTTCCAGTCGTCATAGTCGCCGCTGCGGAAGCCTTCCAGATAGCTTTCCGCCTGCGCGACGGCGCTCTCGACGGCCGATTCGATCCAGGCGTCAAATTCCTCCTGCGTCATCTGCGTGTACTCGGGGAGCACGAGGTTGCCCTCCCGGTCGACAAAGAAGGAGGTGGGGCGGCTGTCCGTGTCGATAAATTCAAAGTCTTCCGTGTAGCAGAGCAGGGGATAGGTGATGCCGTTGGACTCGCGGAGCTCGGCAAGATCGTCCGGGTCCGAGGCTTCCACGTATTCATCGCCCAGCATGCAGACACCGACGATGCCGACGCCCTTGTCCTTCAGCTCTTCATAGATCCGCTCCAGATCTCCCAGCTCGCTCTTGCAGGGAGAGCACCAGGTCTCCCACAGGTTGACGAGCGTCAGATCATAGGCTCCGAAGAGCTCCTCGGAGGTCACGGAGTTTCCGTCCACGTCCGTGGTGGTGAAATGCAGGGAAAGGGGCTCTTCCGCTTCGGCAGCATCCGCAAAGGCAAAGGAGCTGCAGAGCGACAGAAGAAGCGCAAGCGAGAGAAGAACGGCGCAGAGCTTTTTCATTTCGGTTTCTTCCTTTCGTATGGTTGGGGTCGGTCAGGATTCGCGGAAATCGTAGGTGCGGTATTGGATGGCTTCTGCAAGATGTTCGGGGGCGATCTCGGCTTTTCCGTCGAGATCAGCAATGGTACGGGCAACGCGGAGAATACGGTCATAGCTTCTCGCCGTGAGCCCCATCGTGTCAAAGGCCTGGCGCATCAGCTCCTCGCACTCCGATGAGAGCGCACAGGCCGTCCGAAGCTCCTTGGCGGAGAGAAAGGCATTGCACATCGAGCTGTCCGCAAAGCGGGCGCGCTGGATCTCACGCGCGGCATTGACGCGCTTTTTGATCTCGGCAGAACCCTCGCTCGGACGGCGATTTTTCAGCTCGTCAAACTCCAGAGACGGGACATAGACGATGATGTCAATGCGGTCCAGCAGCGGACCGGAGATCCGGCTCTGATAGCGGCGGACCTCATTGGGCGAGCACTTGCAGCGCCCGGACGGATGCCCGTACCAGCCGCACTTGCAGGGGTTCATTGCACAGACCAACATAAAGCGGCTGGGATAAGTTACCGTGCCCGATACGCGGGAGACCGTCACCTCGCCGTCTTCCAGCGGCTGGCGGAGAACTTCAAGCACATCGCCGCGGAATTCCGGCAGTTCGTCGAGAAAAAGGACACCGTTATGCGCAAGGCTGATCTCACCCGGACGGAGGGCACTGCTTCCGCCGGAGAGGCCGGGACCGGAGACGGTATGGTGCGGGGCACGGAAGGGACGGCTGACAATAACCGGGTGGGCGCGGCTTGTGAGGCCGGCAACGGAATAGATCTCGGTGCAGCGCGTCATCTCCTCGCGCGTCATGTCGGGGAGGATCGTCGGCAGGCGTTTGGCCATCATGGATTTGCCCGCACCGGGACTGCCGACAATGAGAATATTGTGCCCGCCGGCCGCTGCAATTTCCAGGGCGCGCTTGACGTTTTCCTGCCCTTTGACATCGGAGAAGTCCGGGAGATCCTCGCAGAAGGAGCTGAGGTCCGGCATGGGGGCGGGCGGAATTTCCTGTTCGCCGCGCAGATGCCGGATCAACTGGGGTACATTCTCTACCGGGTAGATCTCGACCCCTTCGGCAAAGGCGGCCTCCTGCGCGTTTTCTGCAGGAACAAAAAGCTTTTTGACGCCGCAGCGCGCTGCGGCGATCGCCATCGGCAGAGCGCCGGTGACGGGCCGCACTTCGCCGGCAAGGGAGAGCTCTCCGATAAATCCAAGCTCTGCAGCAGGCTCCTCGATAATGCGTTCCGACTTGGACAGATTTTGTCCGCAGGCAGCAAGAATGCCGATGAGGACCGGAAGGTCATACACTGTGCCGACCTTCTTTTTGTCGGCAGGGGCGAGATTGACGGTCATACGGCTGACCGGGAATGAATAGCCGCAGCATTTGATCGCGGCTCGGACACGCTCGCGGGATTCCTTGACTGCGGCATCCGGCAACCCGACAAGAT
>R14__coassemble_239_pt1 | contig 43548 bp, 32 predicted proteins | sample R14__metabat2_low_PE_019 | metagenome-assembled genome bin R14 | reverse complement strand
GAATTACGACCGCCTGATCTACACCAATGACCGCGCCACGAACCTCAACCTCATGGTCGGCCTCAATGCCTACATGCTCTGCTCCGGCATCATCTGCGAGGAGCTCAACGGCAGCGACTATCTCGCCATTCCCTACGCCGGGGGCGATGGGGACGCCGGCTCCTCCATGGAGATCGGCTATATCCGCAAAAAGGGCCTCAGCTTCAGCGCCGTCGGCGAGACCTTTGTTTCGGAGATGAAGGCCTATCTCGCCTCCCAGGGCAGCGAAAAGAAATCGCTCCTTTTGGACGAAACGGTTTGAAATGCACCCCGTCTCCGTGTATAATGGATCAGGCCGGCCAAAACAAAAATAATAAAAATAAAAATAAATAATAGAGGTGGAAGAATATGTCGATTCAGACAAAGCCCTTTGGCTTCGATCAGCAGGGAAGCCCCGTCACGCAGTATACGATGACCAATGCCCGCGGAGCCTCCGCCTCCGTGATCGATTTCGGCGGCATTCTGACGAATGTCGTCGTCCCCGACAAAGCCGGAAATTTTGCGGACGTGGTCTGCGGCTTTGACAGCGTCGAGCCCTATCTTGTGCCGCACGGCAGCATGGGCGACACGGTCGGCCGCTACGGCAACCGCATCTGTGACGGCGTCTTTACGCTCGACGGCGTGACCTATCAGCTCGCGAAGAACAACGGCAAGAACCATCTTCACGGCGGCTTCGAAGGCTTCTCCCGCAAAATGTGGGAGGTGACGCCCGTCGAAGGCGCGGGGGAGGACCGCCTGATCCTTCACTATGTGAGCCCGGACGGCGAGGAGAACTATCCCGGCACGCTCGACGTGACGGTCACGTATTCCTGGTCCGACGCCTGCGACCTCACGATCCGCTACGAGGCCGTGACGGACAAGCCCACCCTCTGCAACATGACGGACCACAGCTACTTTAACCTTGCCGGCCATGCCTGCGGCACGGTCAAAGGCCATCTCCTGCGCATCGACGCCGACGCGATCACGGCCGTGGACAGCACGCTCATCCCGGTCGGCTATATGCCCGTCGCCGGAACGCCCTTTGATTTCCGCACGCCCGCTCTCCTTTCCGACGCCCTGAGCCATGCGCAGGACGATCCCCAGATGATCTACGGCCACGGCTTTGACCATAACTTTGTCCTCCGCAAGGGTGAGGCAATGGGCCTTGCCGCCCGCCTGACCGATCCCGCCTCCGGCCGCGTCCTCGAGGTCATCACGGACCAGCCCGGCGTGCAGTGCTATACGGCCAGCTGCTGCAATCTCCATGGCGGCAAGGACGGCGCCGACTACGGTCAGTACTGCGCCGTCTGCCTCGAAACGCAGCATTTCCCTGATTCCCCGAACCATCCCGAGTTCCTCGGCACGACGGTCCTCCGCCCCGGCGAGAAATACGATACCACGACGATCTACGCCTTCCGCGCCGAGTAAACCGGACGAAAAAAGCTTCCGCCTGCAGTCCTCCTGCAGCGGAAGCTTTTTGTTTATATGCTCAATTACAGCGTCGCGTAGGCGACGAACCCGAGATACCCTGCATACACGCCCAGCAGCGCGATCCCTGTCCCGCGCGTGACCTTTTTCCGCACGGCGCAGAAAAGAAGGACTATGCCCATCAGCAGGGCGACCGGGAGGTCGAGCACCTGCAGCTGGTCGAGCCCTGCGAGGACGCCGCTCTCGGCGACCGAGGTCGTGAGCCCGCCTCGGGCGAAGAGGCTGGAGGTCGCCATGACGAGCACGATGTTGAGGATATTCGCCCCGATGATATTGCCGATGGAGAGCCCCGCCTCCTTTTTGCGGATCGCGGTCAGGGAGGTGACGAGCTCCGGCAGCGAAGTGCCGAGGGCGACGAGCGAGAGCGCGATCAGCTTTTCCGGCACGTGCAGCATCTCGGCGATGGCGCTCGCGGAATTGACCAGCAGCCGCGACCCGAGGACGATCGCGGCCGCCCCGAGCGCGAATTTGACAGGCGTTTTCCGGGAGTAGTCGTTCTCCCCGGCCTCCTCCGGCGGAGCGGAGCGGGCCTCCCTCAGGTTCATCAGCACATAGGCGCCCAGAATGCAGTAGAGGATCAGCCCCTCATACCAGTGGATGGCGCTGAAAAAGGTCATGACGAGGATCGTGACGAGGGAAAAGAGGAGCAGCGCGGCCTTCTTCACCTGGCTTGCTCCGTTCAGCGCCATCGGCGAGAGCACGGCGCACAGCCCGAGGATCAGCCCCGTGTTGCAGATGATGGAGCCGATGGCGTTGCCGATCGCCATGTCGACGTGCCCCTCGGCGGATGCGAACGTGGAGACGAAGAGCTCCGGCAGCGTCGTCGTGAGCGAGACGATCGTCGCCCCCAGCACGAGCGTGGAAATGCCGATCTTCCGCCCGATGCTGAGCGCCGCGTCGACAAAGGCGTCTCCTCCCCGAATGATCAGCAGAAAGCTGATCACGAAGATCGCGATCTGTATCAGAAGCTCCATGAGATCTCCTCCGTGAAAAATAGTTGGGCAAGAATACCACAGCCAAAAGAAAATTGCAAGGCTCCCGCCTGGTCAAAAAGAGCGGAAACAGACGATTTCAGGAACTTTTCCTTTCCCTCAGCGGCTTTTTTTCGCCTTTTTCAGCGCAAGCAGGTCCCGCAGCGAGAAGCTCCAGATCGAGAGCGGGCGCGTCCAGGAGAGGGAAGAGGCGGAGGCGATCCGGGCCTTCAGCGCCCCGCAGGCGTCGGCGGAGCCGTCTGCTGCCGCGACGGACGCGGCGAGCACCATATAGCCCGAGGCCTTGCTCGTGAAGAGATAGAGATATTCTCCGTCCTCAAGGATGCGGAAAAGGCTCGCATAGGGGATCTCTTTTTTTTCATTCCCTTCCCCGAAGGAAAAGCGGCTCTCGCAAAAAGTATATTCGAGCGTGGGGTATTTCCCGCCCATCGCCTTCGCGACGTCGTCCGCGATCCCGTCGGCCTTGGCGTTGAGGTTCGTCAGCACAAGGCAGCCGACGAGAAGCGCGGCGATGCCGAGGATCGTGCCGTCGGCGAGCATCTGCCCCGCGCCGAAGACGATCAGCGCAAGCGAGATCAGGAGCAAAATTGCCTTCCCGCCGAATTCAAAGGTGTTGTACTGCAGCCGGGTAAACCGCCGCAGCGTCTCGCGGCTGTGCGGCATGCGCGCGGTGAAAAGCGTCATAGGAGACCTCCGAAAAACAGGGTGCCTTCATTTTATTCTGCCCCGCCGCATATTGCAAGAGGACGGCGCGGAATTCTAGTGAAATTGCACAAAATCAAAGGCCAAAATTTGTACAACTTTCCAATATAGCCAAGAAAAGCAAACGGTTGTATACTAGAATAGCGTTAAAGAGGACGCAGAGCGTCCAAAAAATTTTTAAGGAGGAAGACCCATGAAAAAGTTCCTTGCACTTGTTCTCGCGCTTTGCATGGTATTTGCCCTCGCAGCAACGGCCCATGCGGAAAAGACCTATGAGCTCAAGCTCTCCACCACCCAGAATGAAAACTCCATGATCTATGCCGGCATGAAGGCTGCCGCCGACAAGATCCTCGAGGACACCAACGGCCAGGTCAAGGTCACCATTTACCCCTCCTCCCAGCTCGGCGCTGAGGAAGACATGATCGACCAGGCTCTCCAGGGCATGAACATCGCCGTCCTGACCGACGCCGGCCGTCTCTCCAGCTATGTTTCCGACATGGGCATCATGAACATGGCCTACTTCGTGAACTCCTATGACGATGGCTGCAAGGTCATGGCCACCGACACCTTCGCTTCCTGGGACGAAGCTCTCGCCGAGGAAGGCCTCCGCGGTCTCTGCTACAACTACTATGACGGTGCCCGCTCCTTCTGCGGCCACGAAGCATGGACCGAGCCCGAAGACCTCAAGGGCGTCGTCATCCGCACGCCGGGTGCAGCTCCCTACACCAAGTCCATCGAAGCCATGGGCGCTACCGCCTACAACATTGCCTGGTCCGAAGTCTACAACGGCATCCAGACCAAGTCCATCGACGGCTGCGAAGTCCAGTTCACCTCTCTCGTTTCCTCCAAGATCTATGAAGTCTGCGAATACGTGAGCAAGACCGAGCACATCAACCTCTTCAACATGGTCGTCTGCGGCGAGACCTGGTTCCAGTCTCTCCCCGAAGATCTCCAGGAGATCGTCAAGCAGGATTTCTATGACTGCGCTTACGAGTCCGCAAAGCAGGTCGAAGCCGCTCAGGCCGACCTCGAGCAGACTGCCATCGACAACGGCATGCAGATCGTTGAAGTTGACCGCGAAGCCTTCGAAGAGGCTGCCAAGACCGCTTACGAAGAGCTCGGCTGGACCGAACTGCGCGAGCAGCTCTACGTCGAAGCCGGCCTGAACTGATTCTTTCGAACCGGTCGGATCAAACAGAATAACCAGGTGGGGATATCTCTCAAACGGGCGATATCCCCATTTCAGAATTAACAGGAACGAAACAAAATGAAAAAAATCTATCAGGCATTCTGCAAGTTCGAGGAGCTGCTTGCCATGTTCCTCCTCGCCGGCCTGGCGGTGCTCGTCTTTATCTCCGCCCTGATGCGGACGCTCAAGCATCCGCTCAACTGGGCGCAGGACGTTGCGCTCGTCGCCTTCGCCTGGCTCATTTTCTTCGGCAGTGACGTCGCCGTCCGCGGCTCCGGCCTCATCGGTATCGACATGGTCGTCAAGCACCTCCCGAAGAAGGTCCAGAAGGGGATCGATATCGTCTTCAAGATCCTGATCCTCATTTTCCTCTGCATCCTGGTCTATTACGGCATCATCATGACGAAGACGGGCTGGAAGCGCCAGATCACGGCTCTCGGCATCAGCTACGGCTGGGTCACGATGGCGGTCCCGACGGGCTCCTTCTTCATGATCATTTCCACCGTGCTCAAGCTCATCGAGCGCATCAAAACTCCTGCGGATCAGGAGATCAAAAAAGAAGCGGGGAGGGAGCTGGCCTAAATGTATACTGCGATCATTATTTTCCTCGTGCTTCTGTTTCTGGGAATGCCGGTTGCCTTCTCCATCGGCATCAGCGGTCTTTCCTTCTTCCTCATCCGCGGCCTTCCGCTGACGGTTCTGGTCCAGAAGTCGATCTCGACCTCCCAGAGCTTCACGATGCTGGCCATTCCGCTCTTCATCCTCGCCGGCAACCTCATGAACTCCTGCGGCATCACCAAGCGCCTGACGCGCTTCTGCAATGCCTGCACGGGCCATATGTACGGCAACATGGGCCAGGTCTCCTGCCTGCTCAGCACGCTCATGGGCGGCGTTTCCGGCTCCGCCGCGGCGGACGCTGCCATGGAATGCCGCATCCTCGGGCCGGAGATGCTCCGCCTGGGTTATTCCCGCGGCTGGTCCGCCGCCATCAACGGCCTCTCCGGTCTCATCGTTGCAACGATCCCTCCCAGCATGGGCCTCATTATTTACGGCACGGTCGGCGAAGTCTCCATCGGCCGTCTCTTCATGGCAGGCTGGGTGCCCGGCATCCTGATGTGCGTTCTCCTCATGCTGGCCACCGGCTGGTCCGCCCGCCGCTTCGGCTACAAGCCCGAGCATGACAAGCCCGCCCCCTTCAAGGAGATCGCCGCGGCCTTCCTTGAGAGTATCTGGGCCATGCTCTTCCCGATCCTCCTCATCGTGCTCATCCGCTTCGGCATCATGAGCCCGACGGAGTCCGGCTCCTTCGCCTGCGCCTACGCCCTCCTCGTCGGCATCGTGATCTATCGCGACCTGACGTGGGAAGCCCTGAAGCAGACGCTTCGCGACAGCGTCAAGGACGTCACGGTCATCACCATCATCCTCGCCTTCTCCGGCGTGTTCGGCTTCGGCGTCGTGTACGATGACATCACGGTCTCCATCGCGACCTGGCTCACGTCCCTTACGTCGAACCCGACGATCCTTCTCTTCCTGATCATTCTCTTCCTGATGATCTGCGGCATGTTCATGGAGACGACGGTCATCGCCCTCATCCTCACGCCGATCCTCCTTCCCGTTGTCAAGTCCATCGGGGTAGACGAGGTCGTCTTCGGCATGATCATGATGACGACGGTCACCTTCGGCGTCATGACGCCTCCGGTCGGCGTTGCCCTCTATTCCGTCTCGGACATCATGGGCTGCCCGGTGGAGGAGACGTTCAAGAAGGGCTGGCCGTTCTATGTCTGCGTGCTTCTGGTCATTGCCTTTATGGTCCTCTTCCCCAAAGCGGTCCTCTGGCTCCCGAACCTCGTTTACGGCGTCGCCGCATAAACACTCCGGATCCTCTGCCGGTTCCCGGCAGGGGATCCTTCTGTTTTGCCTTTGGTCAATCTGCACAAATTTCGGGGCTGAATTTTGTGAAAATATACTAGTGTACTAGGAAATAAAAATAAGTTATAATAACTGCGCCCATTCGGCATTCAGGAGAAGCTATGCATATACCGGAACAGCTCCCGCGGGAGACGGCCAGGGATTACGCCCTGCGCACGCTGAAAGAGAATATCATTTCCCTCGAGCTTGCTCCGGGGGCGGCCATCAGTGAGAACGAGCTGGCGGATGCCATGGGCATCTCCCGCACGCCCGTCCGCGAGGCGCTGCAGGAGCTTGCCAAGGTGCGCATCGTCGAGATCGTTCCGCAGAAGCGGAGCACGGTTTCGTATATTGAGGATGCCCTTGTGGAGGAGGCGCAGTTCATGCGCTACCACCTCGAGACGGCCGTGACGGCGGAGGTCTGCCTTTCTCATTCGGCCGAGGATCTCTCCCGCTTGAAGGAGAGCCTTGCCCTGCAGCGCTACTGCCTGGAGAGCGGCCTCTATGCCCGCCTCTACGAGCAGGATGACGCGTTCCACAGGGAGTTTTACGCGATCGCGCATAAGCCGGAAGTTTATGAGCTCATGAAGATGCTCTCCATTCATTTTGACCGCCTGCGTTTTCTTTCCGCCGAAACGCAGACTTTCCCGGAGATCGTGGAGGAGCATGAAGCGTTGCTCTCCTGCGTGGAGCAGAAGGATGCTCCCCGGGCCGTCGCCGTTCTGCAGGCCCATCTGAGCCGCTACAAGCTCGATGCCGTCGAGCTGCGGGAAAAGCATCCGGATTATTTTAAATAGGCGGAGGGGGCGCGCTTATGTCCAAATGCCTTTATACGGCCGAGATCCGGCATACGGAAAAGACCATTGAGTCGATCTACCGCGCCGAGTACTTTGCCTTTGAAAAGCTTCGCATCTATGCCCGCCTTGCTGTGGGCGTTGCCTTCATCGCGTTTGCTCTCATAACGAATCTGCCCACCTGGGCCAAAGGGATCCTTCTCCTCATCGGCGCCTGGCTTGCCGTCAGCAGCGATTTTCAGGCGCAGATCCGTGCCGACAAGGCGCTGCAGGAGCGCAGGGCCGCCCTGCCGAGAATGGAATACGAATTCCATGAGAGCACCTTTCACATCTCCGGCGAAGGGGACATGAACGCCCGCTATGCGCAGCTCATTCATCTCTCGGAGGACAAGGACTATTTCTATCTTTTCCTCTCCCGCACCTCCGTCTGCATGATCGATCGCTCTTCCATCCGCCCGAAGGGCGATGCCGCCTTCAAGGAATTCATCGAGAAACGCACGGATCTGAAGTTCAAGCGGGAGATCTCGCTTCTCGCCATGTCGCTCTACGATATTTTGGATATCTTCAAGCTCCGCAAGGCCGAAAAGGGAACCAAGCGGAAATGACACGGGATCGATCAGGCCGGCAGCTGCCGGTCCTGTTTCGAAATATAAAAAAGGAGTATGTACCCATGAAAAAGATCCTGCCCCTCTTCCTCGCACTGGCACTGATCCTGAGCCTCTCCTGCGCGGCATTCGCGGATGACGGTTTTGACTTCTCGGCCTACGAGCCGGGCGTCACGGTCGTCGAGGACGCGGCCTCTCCCACCGGCTATACGGCCGTCTTCGTGTACGACAGCAATCTGGTCGACGCAGAAGCCCTTGGCCTCAAGGACATTGCCGCTGTCACCATGTATTCCGACTGCATGAAGCTCTACACCTATGAAGAGCAGACCGCAGGCGCGATCGACGGCACCTACGGCCACCTCCCCGAAGAGTATGCCGAAGGCATGTATCCTGCCGGCGGCTCCGGCGCGACCCGCCTGGACGTCGAGCTCGAGGACCTCGGGGACGGCCTCTTCGGCTGCACGGTTCCCCTTTCCTCCGGCGCATTCGTTTATAACTACACCCTGACGGATTCCGAAGGTACGGCCAAGTCCCGCCTGAGCGATCCGTCCAACCCCGCCGCCGTGAACGAAGTCACCGGCATCAGCGACCTCTCCTCCATGCTCTACGTTCCCTACAATGCAGACACGATGAACACCGACGAGTGGGCAGACCGCTCCCTTGAGCTCCCGAAGACGGACGGCGAGACGGGCACCTATCTCACCACCGGCTACGTTGGCGCCGACGGCACGACCCACGGCCTCGCCATCTATCTCCCCGCCGGCTACGACGAGAACCGGGAAGAGCCCTACAATGTTCTCTACATCTCCCACGGCACCGGCTCCGACCTCTACGGTGAAGAAATGCGCTGGCTCAACGAAGGCGCAGTCTGCAACATCAACGACAACCTCGGCCTTGACTATGTCGTCGTCGGCATGAACAACCAGGAATTCGCCCGCAGCGGCGCCGGCATGCCGGACTGGGACTTCACTCTGATTGAAGACGATATGCTCAACTACATCATGCCCTTCGTAGAAGAGAACTACAATGTTTCCACCGAGCCCTCCGGACGCGCCTACGCCGGCCTTTCCATGGGCGGTGCCACGACCTCCAACTTCTATATGCATGACGGCGACGTCTTCGGTTACTACGGCATCTGGAGCTACGCCAACGTCAACGGTGTGGACGGCGCGGAATCCGCGGCAGACTATGACTACTGCAACGTCGCCGGCCTTGCTGATGAAGCCATGCAGGAAGCCGTCTCCAAGCTGGACGCCAAGGTCATGATCTCCTATGGCTCTTGGGACTTCGGCCAGACCCCCTGCAAGAACTTCGCTTCCATCCTGAGCGATCTCGGTGTGGAATATGTTGAGCTGGAAGTCCCGGCTGCACATGACTGGGAGAACTGGCAGCTCGTCTATGCCTGGGCCGCACAGAACTTCTTCTGGGCCGAGTAATTCGCTCTTGTAATTTGAAGCGGAATCTTTTATAATCAACTTATCCACAAGGGGAGTGGATCTCCCCAAAAAATATATTGGAGGAAAAACAATGAAAAAGCTCCTTGCACTCGCACTTGCTCTTGTCATGGTATTCTCCCTGTGCGCAATCTCCGCATCCGCAGATGACGATCCGTACATCTACCTTGCCCTTGCACACAACATGGCAGAAGACCACGCTGTCAACGTCGCTCTGACCCAGTGGGCAGAAGATGTCTACGAGAAGTCCAACGGCTCCATCGAGATCGAGATCTTCTTCGGCGGCACCCTCGGCTCCGAGACCGAATGCCTCCAGCAGGTTCAGGCCGGCACCCTCGAGATGACCAAGGTCTCCGCCGGCTCCCTCGGCGACTTCGCAACCGAGTGGAACTGCCTCTCCGTTCCTTATGTCTTCAACGATCGTGACCACCTCTACAACGTCATGAACGGCGAGATCGCTCAGGACCTCTACATGCTCACCGAAGATCAGGGCTTCATCGGCATGACCTGGCTCGAGTCCGGCGTCCGCTGCTTCTACACCAAGAACACTGCCATCCGTACCCCGGCTGACCTCGCCGGCCTCAAGATCCGCACCATGCAGTCCCAGATGGCCATCGCCATGATGAACGCTCTCGGCGCTTCCTCCACGGCTCAGTCCTACTCCGAAGCCATCACTGCTATGTCCACCGGCGTTATCGACGGCGCTGAGAACAACGTCACCGCTCTGCGTGACTTCATCGACTGCACCGGCTACTATTGCTACGACGAGCACACCATGATCCCTGACATCGTTGTCATCTCCACCACTGCCTGGAACCAGATGACCGACAACCAGAAGGAGATCATGCGCTCCACCGCTCTTGACATGACGGCCAACTATCGTCAGCTGTGGGCCGACTTCGAGCAGGAAGTCATCGACCTCGCCAACGAGAAGGGCATCGAGTTCGTCACGGATGTCGACAAGGAAGCCTTCCAGGAAGCCTGCGCTCCCATCTATGAAGACCTCGCCGCAAATTCTCCCTCCACCTACGAATTCGTAGAGCGCATCCAGGCTGCTGCATAATTTCGTTTCAGAAAACTGAAGAGAAAGACCAGGGTCTTTAAGCAGTCTTAATGTAAGCACAGTCCGATGGGGCGGCTCTTAACCTGGCGTTAAGAGCTGTCCCTTTTCTTATTCTTCTTTCTCGTTAATTTTTCATTAGGAGATAAAACCTTGAAAAAAGTAGAAAAAGTACTGGATGTCGTCATGCGCTTCCTGATGGCGGTGGCAATGCTTGCCCTTGTCGCCGGCGGCACATGGCAGATCTTCACCCGCTGGGTGCTGAACAATCCGTCGACGGTGACGGATGAGTTCCTCCGCTACGTTCTGATCATCGCCTCCTTCATCGGCTCGGCCTACTGCTTCTATCGCGACGAGCACCTCTCCCTGACCCTCGCAACGGATCGCGCCAAGGGCCCCGTCAAGGTGATCCTGAACGTGTTCATCGAGGCCTGCATTCTTTTCTTTGTCATTTATGTCTTCATCTGGGGCGGCTGGCAGCAGGCTCAGAATGCCACCAACGTTTCCCCGGTCATGCAGATCCCCTACAAGACCCTTTATATGATCGAGCCGGTCTGCGGCGTCCTCATCGTCCTGGCCCGCATCCTCAAGTATGTCAATCTGTTTACTGAGAAAAAGGAGGAGAAGCAGGCATGAGCGTAACCGTAACTGCTACCATTATCCTTTTTGCATCCTTCTTCGTGATGCTCTTCGCCGGCGTCCCCATTTCCGCGGGCATCGGCATTGCCTCCATCATTGCGGCTCTGACGAGCGGCCGCTGCGGCGACTTCTCCCAGTTTGCCTTCATCGCGGCCCAGAAGTGCTTCTCCGGGCTTGACTCCTTCTCCCTCCTCGCCCTCCCGTTCTTCTCCCTGGGCGGCAACATCATGAACAAGGGCGGCATTGCCAAGCGCCTGGTTCGCCTGGCCCGCCTTCTCGTCGGCTGGATCCCCGGTTACCTCGCTGCCACGAACGTTCTCGCGAACATGTTCTTCGGCGCTGTCTCCGGCTCCTCCGTCGCTGCTACCTCCGCCATGGGCTCCATCCTCTCTCCTCTGGAGAAGGACGAAGGCTATGACCCGAACTATGCGGCAGCCGTCAACATCTGCTCCGCTCCGACCGGCATTCTGATTCCTCCGTCCGGTCCGCTGATCCTCTTCTCCATCACCGCCGGCGGCGTTTCCATCACGGCCCTCTTCATGGGCGGTTACTTTGTCGGCGCCCTGCTCGGCATTGCCGTTGCGGCGGTTGCGATCGTCCTTGCTCTGAAGCTCGGCTACAAGAAGAGCGAAGTCAAGGATTCCGATCCTGCCTGGAAGATCTGGGTCGACGCGATTCCCTCTCTGCTCGCCGTTATCATCGTTATGGGCGGCATCATGGGCGGCATCTTCACGGCAACCGAAGCCGGCGTTGTCATGTGCCTCTACTGCGGCATCCTCGCCATCTTCTACCGTGAGCTCGACCTCAAGACCTTCTACAATCTGCTTGCCGACACGATGAAGAGCTCCGCTACGATCCTCTTCCTCATTGCGGCCTCCTCGATCATGGCCTACACGATGTCCCGTACCCGCATTCCGGACGTCATCTCCAGTGCCATCATGAGCGTTTCCGAGAACCGCTATGTCATCCTCCTGATCATGAACGTCTTCCTGCTCGTCATGGGCATGTTCCTTGACCTGACGCCTGCCGTTCTGATCTTCACTCCGATCTTCATGCCCATCGCGCGCAAGGTCGGCATGAGCGATGTCCAGTTCGGTCTCATGCTCATCATGAACCTCGGCATCGGCTCTGTTACGCCGCCGGTCGGCTCCTGCCTGTTCGTCGGCTGCGGCATTGCCAAGGTCAAGATCGAAGGCGTCACGAAGTACATCATCCCGTGCTTCTGCGCCATGGTCGTTGCCCTGTTCCTTGTCACCTTCATTCCGCAGATCAGCCTTTCCGTCCCGTACTGGACCGGTCTCGTGTCCTCCATGGGCTGGACGGCCTGACCTCTCTTAAACATCCCGGCGGTCCTCTGCTTTTCTTTCTGTGCCGTGCGCAGGTAAGCGGCAGGACCGCCGCTTTTATTTGAAACAGGAGAATCAGATTTTATGGATATCGTATCAAAGATCACCGGGCTGGAAAAGCTCGACGGCGCCTGTCTGATCCACACCAACGCAGCCGACCTGAAGGTCATTTTTGTCACGGATGAGATCGTCCGTGTCCGCTGCTCCTTCGACAAGGAGTTTGCCGAGGAGTCCTACATCCTCTCCACCACGGCCTGGGAGGACCGCCTGGACGACGTTGTCGGCGCGGAGCGCACGCGTGTGCAGCCCGTGACGCCGGAGGTCAGGGACGAGGAGAAGAAGCTCGTCTTCGCCGGCGCGAAGCTCACGCTGGAGCTGGACAAGGATCCCATCTGCATCCGCCTCTATGACGATGCCGGAACCGAGCTTTACTGCAGCATTGCCGGCAGCCCCTTCATTCTTGACTCCAACAAGCGCGTCAATCACTACAGCCGCATGAAGGAGGAGGACTGCTTCTACGGCTTCGGCGAGAAGGCGGGCGCTTTGAATAAGAACAAGGAATTCCTCCGCGAGCGCGCCACGGACGCCATGGGCTATGACGCCACCAAAATGGATACGCTCTACAAGCATATCCCGTTCTACATCCGCCTCGACCGCGACACGCAGAAGGCGGTCGGCCTCTTCTATCACAACTTCTATGAGTCCGTCTTCAACATGGGCAGAGAGAAGAGCAACTACTGGCCGCGTTATACCTACTGGCAGGCCGACGGCGGCGATATTGACCTTTTCCTCCTCGGCGGCAACACCATCGCGAAGGTCGTGGACAACTACACGCTCCTGACCGGCCGCCCGGCGCTCCTTCCGAAGCGCGGCCTTGGCTACCAGGGCTCTTCGATGTATTATCCCGAGCTCGAGAAGGACAGCGATGACGCCGTCCTCGGCTTCATCGACACCATCAAGGAGGAAGGCTTCCCGATCGACGGTTTCCATCTTTCCTCCGGCTACACGAGCTACAACAACAAGCGCTGTGTCTTCTACTGGAACAAGGACCGCTTCAAGGATCCCTCCGCCTACTTCCATGCCATGAACGAAAAGGGCGCCCAGAACGTGCCGAACGTCAAGCCCGGCATTCTGCTCTGCCATCCCTGGTTTGATCAGTTCGCCGCAAAGGACGTTTTCGTCAAGGACAGCAAGGATCCCTCTCAGTATGCCGTCGGCAGCTGGTGGGGCGGCCCCGGCGCCTTCTGGGATTACACCAAGCCCGAAGCCCGCCGTGCCTGGAAGGATTACCTGATCGAGAACATCATCGATGTCGGCACGGATTCCGTCTGGGATGACAACTGTGAGTATGACTCCCTCCTCGACAAGGACACCATATGCGACTTTGACGGCAAGGGCGGCACCATCGGTCAGCTCAAGCCTCTTATGTGCACCATCATGTGCAAGATCGGCGGCGAGGCCGTCGTCGAGCACAACGAGAATGCCCGCCCGTACATCGTCTGCCGCAGCGGCAGCTCCGGCATTCAGAAGTACGCCCAGACCTGGTGCGGCGACAACTACACCTCCTGGACGAGCCTTCAGTACAACATCCCCATCATCACCGGCATGGGCCTCTCCGGCCAGCCGAATGAGGGCGCCGACATCGGCGGCTTTGCCGGCCCGGCCCCCGAGGAGGAGCTCTTCGTCCGCTGGGTGCAGAACGGCATCTTCCAGGCCCGCTTCTCCATCCACTCCGCCTCCAACGACAATACCGTCACGGAGCCCTGGATGTTCCATGATTCGGCCGATATCATCCGCAATGCCATCCTTCTCCGCTACCGCCTGACGCCGTACCTCTATTCTGCGGAATATGAGGCCAATCAGACCGGCGCTCCCATCATGCGTGCTCTCGTCTACGAATTCCAGAACGATCCGAACGTCTATGACGAGAGCTTCGAGTTCATGTACGGCAAGTCTCTCCTCGTGGCCAACGTCATCGAGAAGGGCGCCAAGACGAAGAAGGTCTATCTCCCGGCCGGCTGCAAGTGGTATGACTGGAACGACAATTACCGCGAGTATGAAGGCGGCCAGACGATCGAGATCCCCGTCACGATGGAGACGATCCCGATGTTCATCCGCGAGGGCGGCATCATCCCGATGGCCGACAACCAGCTCATGAGCATGGCCAACGACCATATGACGGCGCTGCACCTCATCATGGCCCCCGGCGGAGACCAGGAATATACGCTTTATGACGACGACGGCATCACGAACGACTTCAAGAAGGGCATCTCCCGCAAGACGGCCATCCGTATGTCCGGCAAGAGCGTCGTGAAGGTCGACTTCGAAGCCGAAGGCAGCTATACCGACTTTGTCGACACGGTCACCGTCGAGATGATCCGCAAGGACCGCAGCCCGTTCTGGGTGGCGCTCGGCAGCGACAAGCTCGAGCATTATCTCAACCGCAAGAAGTTTGAAGCCGCCTCCTCCGGCTGGTATTACAGCCAGACCAGGAAGGCCGTCCTCGTCAAGTACCCCAACCCGAAGCAGAATGTCACTTTGACGGTCTCCTTCGAGGACTTCGACCTGATCGGTATGTAAGCCATGATCCTGAGAAAATTCGAATCTATCGAGAAGACCTCGAACGGTTATCTCGTCCACGGGGACTGCGCCGATGTGATGCTCGTCTTTATGACGGACGATATCATCCGCATCCGCGTCTCCTTTGACCGCACGATGGAGGAGGCCTCCTACACTCTCGTCACGACGGCGTGGGAGGACCGCCTCGACCCGATGTTCGTCTCCGAGCGCACGCGCATCACCGCGCTCGACGTCCCCTGTGAGGAGACGGAGAAAAAGCTCGTCTTCCGCACGGCCACGCTGAAGCTCGTCCTGACGAAGGCGCCCTTCTCCTTTGCGCTTTACAACACCGAAGGCGTCTGCATTTATCGCGACATCGCGGAGCGCTCCTTCGAAAAGGACCAGCTCGGCCGCCTGAGCCACTATTCCTATATGGACCGCGACACGGACCACTTCTACGGCTTCGGCGAGAAGACCGGCTATCTCGACAAGAAGTTCCGCCGCATGCGCATGTGCCCCAAGGACGCCATCGGCACGGACCCCGAGACTGGCGACCCGATGTACAAGCACATTCCTTTCTACATCCGCGTCAACGATACCAATCTCCACGCGCTCGGCCTCTTCTACCACAACTCCTATGACTGTGTCTTCGACATGGGCCAGGAGATCTCCGGCTACTGGGAGCGCTACAGCTATTATCAGACGGACGGCGGCGACATTGATCTCTTCCTCATCAACGGCCCGGACATGAACAAGGTCATCGAGCGCTACACGCTCCTCACCGGCCGCACGATCCTCCCCACGAAGCAGTCTCTCGGTTACTGTGCCTCGACGATGTACTATGCCGAGCTGGAGAAGGACTGCGATCAGGAGATCTACAACGTCATCGACAAGCACAACAAGGAAGATATCTATATCGACAACTTCTGGCTTGCCTCCGGCTATTCCTCCGGCGAGGAGGACAATCTCCGCTATACCTTCAACTGGAACCACAAGCGCTTCCCCGACCCCGAGAAGTTCTTTGAGACCATGAACGCCAAGGGCATCAACGTCATCTGCAACCTCAAGCCCGGCGTCCTGAAGAACCATCCGTATGCCAAGTATTATGAGGACGCGGACGCCTTCATCAAGACGGCCGACGGCTCGGATGCCTACTACGGCCGCTGGTGGGGCGGCGAGGGCCGCTTCATTGACTTCACCGGCGAGGCCGGCCGCAATGCCTGGAAGAAGCTCCTCAAGGAGAACATTCTCGCCAAGGGCACGAAGACGGTCTGGAATGACAACTGCGAAATGGACGGCATTGAAGACCGCAACGCGCAGTGCGCCTACGAAGGCAAGCCCGGCACGATGGCCGAGCTGAAGATCCTGCACTCCAACCTCATGGCCTACACGGCCATTCAGGCTCTGGCCGAGCAGTATCCGAACGAGCGCCCGTATGTCATCAACCGTGCCGGCTTTGCGGGCGTGCAGCGCTATGCCCAGGTCTGGGGCGGCGACAATATCACCAAGTGGAAGACGCCGAAGTTCAACATCGCCACCATCATGGGCATGGGCCTTTCCGGCTGCGCCAATATGGGCTGCGATATCGGCGGCTTTGCCGGCCCGGCTCCGGACGGAGAGCTTCTCCTGCGCTGGATCCAGAACGGCATCTTCCAGCCCCGCTTCGTCATCAACTCCGCCAATAATGACAATACCGTCACGCAGCCCTGGCAGTGCGAGGAGACGCTTCCCTATGTGCGCGAGGCCTATGCCCTGCGCTACCGTATGCTCCCGTATCTCTATTCCCTGATGCGGGAAGCGAGCGTCAACGGCAAGCCTGCGATGCGCGCGCTCTTCCTGGAGTTCCCGGAGGACAAGCAGTGCTATGTCGACGAGAGCATGACGTTTATGTTCGGCCCGTCGGTCCTCGTGGCAAACGTCGTCGAGCAGGGTGCCAAAACGCGTACGCTCTATCTCCCGAAGGGTGCCAAGTGGTTCGACATGAACGACAATTACCGCGCCTACGAGGGCGGCCAGACCATCACGGTTCCCGTGACGCTCGGCAGCATCCCGATGTTCCTGCGCGGCAACGGCATCTTCCTTACGAGCGACGATGTCAAGCACATCCTTGCCGACACGATGCACACGCTCGACCTCACGATCGGCGCCGAGGAGGATTCGTCCTTCGCCTTCTATGACGACGACGGCCACACGGAGAACTACAAGCGCGGCGAATATGCCCTGACGGAGATCTCCGTCAAGGCCGGAGCGCGCAAGGTGATCTCCTTCCACAAGGAGGGTTCCTATCCCTGCACGATCGACCGCCTGAACCTCAAGCTCGTCAGTAAGGAAAAGGGTGCCTTCTGGGTCACCGTGGACGGCAAGCCCATTACGCGCTACATTGTCAGCGACAACTTTGACGCTGCCGACGAGGGCTGGTTCTACAACCTGTCCGACCGCACCATCCTCGTCAAGTGCGCCCGCCCGGAGAAGGACGATTTCGACATCGTCGTCTCCACCGAAAAGTTTGACCTCATCGGCATGGCCGATGACGACTGAAAAATATTTAAATTCACTACAGGAGGAACTGCAACATGCCCATGCAAATGAGCTGGCGCTGGTACGGCGAGGGGAATGACCCCGTAACGCTGAACGACATCCGCCAGATCCCCGGCGTATCCACGATCGTCTGGGCCCTTCACAACAAGATGCCCGGCGAGATCTGGGAAGTCGAAGAGATCGAAGAAGTCCGCAAGCAGATCGAGAGCTACGGCTTCAATATGGACGTTGTCGAATCCGTCAACGTGCATGACGACATCAAGATCGGCCTTCCCACGCGCGACAAGTACATCGAAAACTACAAGACCACCATGCGCAACCTCGCCAAGTTCGGCGTCAAGGTCATCTGCTACAACTTCATGCCGATCTTTGACTGGACGCGTACGGACCTCTTCCACCCCGTCGGCGACGGCTCCACGGCCCTCTTCTATCAGAAGGATATGATCCAGGACGACTACAAGTCCATGGCCGCCTACATCCTCAACTTCACCGAGAAGTACAACATGACCTTCCCCGGCTGGGAGCCGGAGCGCATGGCAAAGCTGGACGAGCTCTTCGAGGCCTACAAGGACGTCACCAAGGAAAAGCTCTGGGCCAACTTCAAGTATTTCCTTGAGGCCCTCATGCCCACCTGCCACGAGACCGGCATCAAGATGGCCGTTCATATGGACGATCCCCCCTGGGACATCTTCGGCCTGCCCCGCCTTCTCGTCGACGCCGAGAGCATTGACCGCTTCCTCTCCATGGTCGACGACCCGTACAACTGCCTCACGCTCTGCTCCGGCAGCCTGAACGCGAACCCGAACAACAATGTTGCCGAGATCGTCCGCAAGCACTGCGACCGCATCGCCTTTGCCCACATCCGCAACATTCATCACTTTGACAACGGTGACTTCTCCGAAGCGGCCCATCGCGACTGCTGCGGCGAGACCGGCATCATCGACATCCTCCGCGCCTACCACGAGGGCGGCTACGAAGGCTACATCCGCCCGGACCACGGCCGTCAGTTGTGGGAGGAAGGCCCCGGCACCTGCCGCCCGGGCTACGGCAAGTATGACCGCGCGCTCGGCATCCAGTACATGCTCGGCGTCTGGGATCTCCTCGACAAGCTTGAGGAAGAAAAGAAAAAATAAGGAGAACTTGCATCATGGAACTCATTCTCAGCAATGAAGGCCTGAAGGACCGCGCCTCCTGGGAAGCAAAGGGCTATCAGCTCCCGCAGTATGACCGCGCAGCCATGGTCGCAAACACCAAGGCCGACCCGACCTGGATCCACTTCGGCGCCGGCAACATTTTCAAGGCCTTCCAGTGCGCCGCCGTCCAGAAGCTCCTGAATGACGGCACGCTCGACAAGGGCGTCATCGCCGTCGAGCGCGTGAAGAAGGGCGAGGACACGCACGACGGCCTGACCGTCGCTGTCACGCTCAAGGCCAACGGCACGGTGGAAAAGGCCGTGATCGGCTCGATCGCGGAAACCGTTTATCTCTATGGCGACGAGGAGCGCATGGCAGAGATCTTCTCCGCCCCCTCCCTCCAGATGGCGAGCTTCACGATCACCGAAAAGGGCTACGCCACGCGTACGCCCGCCGGCGAGCTGACGCAGGATATCACGGACGATATCGCGGCCGGCCCCGCTGCCGCGAAGACCTACATGGGCAAGGTCGCGGCTCTGCTGCTTGCCCGCTTCAACGCCGGCGCCCTGCCGATCGCCATGGTCAGCATGGACAACTGCTCCCACAACGGCGACAAGCTCTATTCCGCCATCACGACGGTCGTCGACGGCTGGGCTGCCAACGGCCTCGTTTCGGCTGACTTTGTCTCCTACATCAAGGACGCCTCCAAGGTCAGCTTCCCCTGGTCGATGATCGACAAGATCACTCCGAGCCCGGACCTCTCCGTCGGCGCCATTCTGGAGGAGGACGGCCTGCACGGCTTCGCCCCCGTCCGCAATGCCCGCGGCACGGTCACGGCTCCCTTCGTCAATGCCGAGGAGACCGAGTATCTCGTCATTGAGGACAGCTTCCCCAACGGCCGCCCCGCCCTGGAGAAGGCCGGCATCTACTTCACCACCCGCGAGACGGTCGACCTCGTCGAGCGCATGAAGGTCACGACCTGCCTCAACCCGCTGCACACGGCCCTTGCCGTTTACGGCTGCCTCCTGGGCTACAAGCGCATCTGTGAGGAGATGAAGGACGAAGATCTCGTCGCTCTCATCAAGCAGGTCGGCTATGTCGAGGGCATGCCCGTGGTCGAAAATCCTGGCATCCTTGACCCGAAGGAATTCATCGACGCCGTCATCAATGTCCGCCTCCCGAACCCGTTCATGCCGGACGCTCCGCAGCGCATCGCCACGGACACCTCCCAGAAGATCCCCGTGCGTTACGGCGAGACCATCAAGAAGTACATGGCCACCGGGCGCGACATGTCCGCCCTCAAGCTCAGCCCTCTGGTTCTGGCCGGCTGGCTGCGCTACCTCATGGCCGTCGATGACGAAGGCAACGAGTTCACGCTCTCTCCCGATCCTCTGCTTGAGGTCCTCTGCCCCGTCGTGCAGCAGGTCAAGCTCGGCGAAGACGCAGACGTCAATGCCGTCCTCGAGCCGATCCTCAGCAACGCGAACATCTTCGGCGTCAGCCTTTATGAAGCCGGCCTTGCAGACAAGGTCTGCGGCTACTTCACCGAGCTCACGGCCGGCCCCGGCGCAGTCCGCGCGACTCTGAAGAAGTACACCCACGCATAAACATAAAAATTTTGAAGAAAGAGGTACCCTCCCATGAATGACATTCTGAACCAGTTCAGCCAGATCGGCATTGTTCCTGTTGTCGTCCTCAACGATGCCAAGGATGCCGAGCCTCTCGGCGAAGCCCTGATGGCCGGCGGTCTGCCCTGCGCCGAGGTCACCTTCCGTACGGAAGCTGCTGAAGAGTCCATCCGCCGCATGGCCAAGAAGTTCCCGGATATGCTCGTCGGTGCCGGCACTGTCCTGACGACGGAGCAGGTCGACCGCGCGATCGACGCCGGCGCCAAGTTCATCGTCAGCCCCGGCATCAACCCGAAGATCGTGGAATACTGCCTCAAGAAGGGCATCACCATCACTCCGGGCACCTGCAACCCGACGAACGTCGAGACCGCTCTTGAGTTCGGCCTCGAGGCTGTCAAGTTCTTCCCGGCAGAGCCGGCCGGCGGCCTGAAGTACATCAAGGCCATCGCCGCTCCCTACACCACGATGAAGTTCATGCCCACCGGCGGCATCAGCGCCACCAACGTGCGCGATTATCTCGCTTACAACCGCATCCTTTGCTGCGGCGGCAGCTGGATGGTCAAGGGCGACCTCATCAAGGCCGGCGAGTTTGACAAGATCCGCGAGCTGACCGCAGAAGCTGCCGGCATCGTCAAGGAGATCCGCGGCTGATCCCGTTTTCCCGAACCAGAGAATATTAATATAAAATTTTAGGAGGAATCCCCCAATGATCGATCTGAACCTGCGCCCTGCTGAAGAGTGCAAATATGATGCCGTATCCCTCGGCGAAGTCATGCTCCGTCTGGATCCGGGCGAAGGCCGCATCCGCACCGCCCGTTCCTTCCGCGCCTGGGAAGGCGGCGGCGAGTATAACGTCGTCCGCGGTCTGCGCCGCTGCTTCGGCATGCGCACGGCAGTTCTCACGGCCTTTGCCGACAACGAAGTCGGCAAGCTGATGGAAGACTTCATCCTTCAGGGCGGCGTAGACACCTCTCTGATCTACTGGAAGAAGACGGACGGCATCGGCCGCATCTGCCGCAACGGCATCAACTTCACCGAGCGCGGCTTCGGCATCCGCGGCGCTGTCGGCTGCTCCGACCGTGCCAATACCGCCATCTCCCAGGCCACTCCGGCGGACTTTGACTTTGAGCACATCTTCGGTGACCTCGGCGTTCGCTGGCTCCACACCGGCGGCATCTATGCAGCCCTTTCCGAGCAGTCCTGCGAGACCGTCATCGAGTGCTGCAAGGTCGCCAAGAAATACGGCACCGTCATCTCCTATGACCTGAACTACCGTCCCTCCATGTGGAGCGCCATCGGCGGCCAGGCCAAGGCGCAGGAAGTCAACAAGGAGATCGCCAAGTATGTCGACGTCATGATCGGCAACGAGGAAGACTTCACGGCCTGCCTCGGCTTCGAGATCGAAGGCAACGATGCCAACCTCAAGACCCTCAACCTCGACGGCTACAAGAAGATGATCAACGAAGCCGCTGCGACCTATCCCAACTTCAAGGCCGTTGCCACCACGCTCCGCCAGGTCAAGACGGCCACCGTCAACGACTGGAGCGCCATCTGCTGGGCAGACGGCGAGATCTACAAGGCCAAGCAGTATGACGGCCTCGAGATCATGGACCGCGTCGGCGGCGGCGACAGCTTCGCTTCCGGCCTTGTTTACGGCCTCATGACCACCGGCGATGCCGAGCTCGCGGTCAACTACGGCGCAGCCCACGGCGCTCTCGCCATGACCACCCCGGGCGACACCACCATGGCCTCCAAGAAGGAAGTCGAAGCCGTTATGGGCGGTGCCGGCGCACGCGTAGCCCGCTGATTCCCTTCTCCGCATAAATAGAAAGATCCTCGCAGCATCTGCTGCGAGGATCTTTTTTGATGGTGTGGGGCGCGGAGCTCAGTCTCCGTCGCCGTAGATCCCGTAGGGATCGAAGTGATGGGTCCCGTAGAACCAGTCAAGCTGCACGCCCGTGACCTCCTGGCCGTGCGGCGTGTTCAGATAAGGGTCGTTCTGCGTGAAGTTGTACATGATGCGGTTGTCCTCCTTGTAGTGGAAGATCTCGCAGAGGCGGGCATAGCAGGGCGTCCGGTTCTCAACGGTATCCGCCACGTGGACGGGGTCGATCCAGCGCCAGGAGGAGATGGCGGAATTGTCGGTGGTATTGACCTCGCAGTTCGGATGGTTCTTCTGAAATTCGTCGATCTCGCTTTGGGGGATCAGCCCGCCGGTCAGATAGAGCCTCTGCAGATTCGGCACCTTGTCCGCCGGAACGATCGGGGCGATGCTGTTGAGATTGTAGCAGGCGCAGAGCATCAGATCCGTCAGCTCGTAGAGCTCGCCGATGGCGTCGATGTTGTACATGGAGCTGGCATAGAGCTCGAGATAGCGGAGATGCGTGGCATACTTGAGGTCGTCGACGTCGCGCAGATAATCCTCGTAGGTGACGAAGACCTCCAGATTCGGCATATACTTGAGAAAGCTCAGCGTGCGGAGATTGCTGTTGTGCCCGAGGTCGAGATTGATGACGTCCGTGCAGTAGGTCAGCGGCAGGCAGCTCTCCTCGTTCGTGAGCCCCGCGTAGTCGCCGACGCCGGAGAGCGAGGCCAGAATGGTCTTCACGTCCGTGCGCACGCTGTAGTTCATCGTGCCGAAGGTCACGCGCCACACGACCTTCACGTCCGGGAACCGGTCGCGGATCTCGGCGCAGCGCGTGCTGTCGAGCCCGGACTCGTCGAGGTCGAGATAGGTGCATTTCTTCATGCATTTCAGCGCCGCACAGACGGCCTCTCCGTTGTCGCCGATCTTGATCTTCCTCAGGTCGATCGTCTCGTCGTCCAGCGTTGCCGCCTCTCCGTAAAGGGAGAAGCTGTAATGGAAGTCCGCCTGCGGCGCGGCCTTCTGCAGCCGTTCGATCGTCTCCCAGGAGACCGGCGTGCTCTCCTCGGCCCCGAGCTCTACGTCCTTCAGCTCCGTAAAGTAGGGAGCGGCAGCTTCAAAGAGGGCAATGTCCGCCTCGGCGGAGATCCCGCTGAGGTCGATCGCAGAGGCGTTCTCGGCATAATGCTTTCCGAGCAGGTCGATGCCGTCGGCATAGGGGTCGGGCGTCGGCGTCGGGGTCGGAACAGGTGTCGGCTCCGCAGTCTCCGCGGCAGGGGCGGCCGAGGCCGCGGCCGCATCCGCCGGCGCGTCGGCCGAGAGCCGGCTCCGCCCGAAGACGATGAAGGCCAGAAGGCCGGCCAGCAGGGCCAGCAGCAGGATTTTCAGGATTCGCATTTTGATCGTTTCCTCCGGTTTCAGTCGTGCGGGTTGTAGAGCGGGTCCTTCCACTTGAAGGCGTAGGCCGCTTCGGCGTAGCCGAACTGCTGCGAGAGCAGCTCATAGCGCTCGTTGCCCCAGCGCCAGTCGTCATGCGGGTCGACGGCGGTCGTGTTGATGACGCAGTCCGGCGCCAGCTTCTGCATGATCTCGACCTGCTCCTCGGGGATCGGGGTATAGCGTCCGATCCAGAGCCGCTCGAGGCCGGTCAGGGAATAGACGGGCGAGAGATCCGTCAGGTTGAAGTCGTCGCAGATGTTGAGGTGGCGCAGCTTTGTGAGGCCGATGAGCGGGGTGAGATCCTCTACGCGGGTGGTCTGCACTTCGAGATACTCGAGCTCCGGGCAGTGGCTGAGCGCCGAGATGTCTGTAATCTTGCTCATTGCCACGATGAGCACTTCCAGCTTCGGCATATAAGAAACGAAGGAAATATCTGTCATTTCCTCATTGTGCCCAATGTCGAGATACTTGACCTCTGTGCAGTATTTCAGCGCGTCTGCGTTCGTGCCGTAAAGCATGCCGCCGTTGGAGGGCTGGGAGGCCAGGATCTTTTCCACATCGGTCCTCACGGAGTACTGCGACCCGAACCAGATCCTCCACACGACTTTGATATTCGGGAAATCGTCCCGGATCGCCGCCATGTGCTCGTTGTCCACGCCGCAGAAGTCCATGTCGAGATAGGCGAGGTGCTTCATGCAGGGCAGGATCTGCCGCACGAGCTCTCCCTGATCGTCGATCGTGATGTGGTTGAGGTCCAGCTCCGTCGCCGCGAGGGAATAGGAGCGGCCGTAAAGCGTGAAGTAGTAGAGAAACTCCGCCTCAGGCGCGGCATCCTCCATGCGCGCGATGCTCTCCCAGGAGAGGGAGGTGGAATCCTCCGTCCCGAGATAGACCGTCTTCAAGTCGGTAAATTCGCCGGCGTGGAGCACAAAGTCGTCCACGTCCTCCTCGCCCATCCCGCGCAGGCTGATGATCGAGGCGTCGGCAGCGAAGGCCGTGCCGCACATCTCCACGGTCTCACGCTCTGCGCAGGCGAAGCCGCACAGCAGGCAGAAGGCGAGGATCAGCGCGGGGAAAAGAAGAAATCGTTTTTTCATGAAGATCGTCCCTTCTTTGTGCCCTCAGGACGGAGGCAGAGCCTCGCTCGGGTCGTCCGGGTCATACGGCTCGAAGAGGAAGGACGTATCGTGGACCGTCACGTTGATGGGCTCCACGTCGTCTCCGTGCACATTGAGAAGCGGATCGTTGGAGGCAAAGGCATAGGCGGCATTGCCGTTGCCGTATTCAAAGATCTCGTAGATCACCTTGAAATAGCCCTTCGGCTTCTGGGCGGGGAAGTAGCCGTTGGCGGAATAGAAGGCCCAGTCGGAGGTGCCGTAGTTGTAATAAGTCTTCCAGCCCATGGTGTATCCCTCGTTGGCGACCTCGCCGAGCTCGTTGCGCTCAAAGCCCGTGGGAGCCTCGGTGTTGATGGTGCAGTCGGGGTGGCGGCTCTGCATCTCCTCGATCTGCGAGTCAGGCACGGGGTCTCCGATGCCGAGCCAGAGGCGGAGGAGGTCGAGGTCATAGAGCGGGGAGATGTCTGTGATGTTGGGGCAGGTGCCGATGTTGAGGTGGCGGAGGTTCTTGCAGTTCTGCAGCGGCGTGAGGTCGCTGATATTCGTGTTGCCGGCCTCGAGGTAGATCAGATTCGGGCAGCTGGCAAAGGGCGTGAGGTCGGAGATGTCCGCCATTGAAATGACGGCGACCTCCAGCTCAGGCATGCATGTGACAAAGGAAAAGTCCGACAGCTCGTCGTTGTGCCCGAGGTCGAGATAGCGCACCTTGGTGCAGTATTTCAGCGAGGCGGCATTGGAATTCGTCAGTGTCCCGCCGACGGAGGGCTTGGAGGCGAGGATCTTGACCACGTCGGTCCGGACGCTGTAATTGGATCCGAAATAGATTCTCCAGATGACGTTGCAGTTCGGCACCATCTCGCGGATCTGCTCCATGGCGCTGTCGGAAACGCCGCAGGAATCCATGTCGAGCGTGGTGAGATTGCGCATATAGGGCAGGATCTGTTTGACGGCGGCGCCCTCGTCGCTCATCGTGATGTGGTTGAGGTCGAGCGTGGCATCCGCGAGGTTGACGGCCTTTCCGCAGACGGTCGTGTTGTACGAGATCGTCGCGTTCGGGCAGGCGGCAAAGAGCCGCTCGACGTCGCTCCAGGCAAGGCTGCTGCTCCCGAGCTCGATATAGTTCAGCTGGCTCATTCCGGGCAGCACGGCGAGCACGGCGTCGAGATCCGAGCTCTGCATGGAGCTGAGGTCGAGGCTCGTGTCTGCCATGGTCGCCGTCACGCCGCAGACGGTGAAGTTATAGTCGATGGCGGCGTTCGGGCAGGCGGCGGCGATAGCCGTGAGGTCGCTCCAGGCAAGGCTGCCGTCCGTCGTGGCGTTTTCGGCGATCTTGATCCGGGTGAGGGACGGCAGCGCGGAGAGCCCCGCTGCAACGTCGCCGACCTGTGCGGAGGTCATCCCGGAGAGATCCACATAGTCCGCGTCGAGCTCATAGCGTGTCCCGAGAATTTCGGTGGCGTAGGATACGGAGGCACCCGGGCAGGCGCTTCGGATCGCCGCGAGATCCTCGGAATTGACAGGGGAGGAGGACTGCGCCGTCGTGCCGAGCTCGATGGAGCTGAGATTCGGCAGATAGGCCAGCAGAGACACCGCGGAGGACACGTCCTCATGCCGCAGCCCGGTCAGATCCAGCGCCGCTGCCGTGTTGGCCGCGGCCGTCCCGTTCGGAAAGCTCACGGTATACCGCACGCTGACCTGCGGATGCGCATCCGCCCAGCTCTGGATCTCGGCATAGTTGGAGCTGCCGCTGAAGTCGGCCGTCTGAAGCTCGGTGAGCTCGTCGAGCAGAGCCGTCTCTCCGCTCTGCAGCACGAGCGTCACGTCCGTGGCCTTTTTGCTGACGGAGCCCGACGCAAATTCCACGCGCCCCGTCCCCGTCCAGGACCCGGCCGCATCGCCGATTCCCTCCAGATTGGAAAAGCCGAACAGGAACAGGCTCAGCGAGTAGATCAGCAGAAGAAAAAATACAGTGATATAAGGTATATGCCGTTTCAGCCACATAAGTCGGCCCTCCCGGTGAATATTTTGTGACTCCTTATCTTATCATTCTCGGCGGGGGTTTTCAATATTTAATTAAAGGGGGAATTTTTATAAAATTTGAAGGATTGAAAATAAAAAATTTGAAGGATTGAAATCAGAAAATTTGACGGATTGAGATTGCAAAACCGAACGGATCGGGATATACTGTATACGGCAGAAAGATGAGATGGAGGCAGGATGATTATGAAAAGATCGGAATATCGGCCAAGAATTATAGATCACCAGGTCGAAGAATATCTGGCTTCGTTCGGCGCCGTCTGCATTGAGGGCCCAAAATGGTGCGGAAAGACGTGGACTTCGTCCTATCATTGCAGCAGCGCGATCTATATCGGAGATCCCGCCGGAAACTTTCAGAATCGGAAATTGGCAGAAATGTCTCCGGACCTTGTCCTGGACGGCAAGACGCCGAGACTAATCGACGAATGGCAGGAGGTTCCGCCCTTGTGGGACGCTGTGCGCTATCGCGCAGACCGGACCGGAGAAAAAGGGCAATTTATTTTGACCGGCTCGGCAACTCCGAACCATAAAGGAATCCTCCACAGCGGGGCCGGCAGAATTGCAAGGCTGCGTATGCGCCCCATGTCTCTCTATGAATCCGGAGATTCCGGCGGCCAGATCTCTTTGGAGGAATTGTGCAATGGCAGGATTGCTCCGGCGATGACCGGAGAAGTTGATCTGAAAAGGCTTATTGAATACATTATTCGGGGCGGTTGGCCGGGCAATTTAGGAATACCGCTGAAACGGGCAGCATACCTCCCGGCGGCATATTTGAATGCAGTGATCGATGACGATGTTTATCGAATGGACGGCATAAAAAGAGATACCGCGAAAATGCGGCTGCTTCTGCGTTCGCTTGCCCGGAACGAGAGCACCACGGCGACCAACAAAACGCTGATGAAGGATATCAAAGCGACGGATGATGCGGATATTGACGGCGCAACCGTATCGGCTTATCTCGATATCTTTCAGCGGCTGTTTCTCACGGACAATCAGCCGCCGTTTTCAACGGGGATCCGCTCTTCTGTGAGGATCAAGCAGGCAGAGAAACGGCATTTTTCCGATCCGTCGTTGGCATGTGCCTTATTGAAAGCAACGCCGGAAGGTCTGCTGAACGATCTGGAAACTCTTGGGTTCCTGTTTGAGGCATTGTGCGAGCGGGATCTGAAAATATATGCCGAGTCTTTTGGCGGAAATCTGTATCACTATCGGGACTATAAAAATCAGGAGATCGATGCAGTGATCGAAATGCCGGATGGCCAATGGGCGGCATTTGAGATCAAATTGGGAGCGAATCAGATCGACGCTGCGGCCGAGAATCTTCTGGATCTGAAAAGGCAGATGGAGGAAGATCCGGGGGATAAAGCTCCTTCTGTTCTTTGCGTTCTTTCCGGGTTGAGCAATGCGGCCTATTGCAGGCCGGATGGAGTGTTCGTTGTTCCGATTACCGCTTTGAAAAATTGAATTGAATTTCACAATATAAAAGGAGATCTTGCCCAAATGATATCTTCCATCCTGAAAAAGATGATTTTTACCTCTGAAGGCAGCCTGCATGATATTGACCATTTCCTCCGCGTCTGGGCCTATGCGAAGACGATCGGCGAGCTGGAGCAGATCGGGGAGGAGAAGCTGTTCATCCTCGAAGCGGCGGCATTGGTGCATGACATCGCTTGCCCGTCCCTGCGCGCTCGCTACGGCTGCTGCGACGGAAAGCGGCAGGAGGCGGAGGGCGTGCCGATGGCGCGGGAACTGCTGGAGGAGTTCGCTCTGCCGGAATCTCAGCTGGAGCGGATCCTGTATCTCGTAGGGCATCACCATACGCTCACCGGAGTGGACGGGATCGATCTTCAGATCCTGCTTGAGGCGGACGCGATCGCCAATCTGGGCGAGACTGGAGCCGACCCGGAAAAGATCCGCAATACGCGGGAGCATCTCTTCCAAACCTCCTCCGGCACTGCGCTGCTCAATAGCATTTATCGAATTTAGGGAGGAACCATGCTTCGTCTGATCACAGGAAAAGCAAAAACAGGGAAAACGGCCCGGATCTACCGGGAGATCCGGGAGCGGGTCGGGCAGAAGCGGGCGGGGGCGGTGCTGATCGTCCCCGAGCAGTACAGCCATGAAGCGGAGCGGGAGCTCTGCCGGGCGTGCGGCGATGCGCTCTCCCTGTATGCGGAGGTCGTGAGCTTCACGGCCTTTGCCCGCCATGTCGCCGCCGAGGTCGGGGGCATTGCGGTCCCTTATCTGGACAAGGGCGGCAAGCAGCTCTGCATGGCGCTGGCGGCCCGGCATGCCGAGAGCCGGCTGGAGCTTTTCCGTTCGGCCGCCCACCGGCCCGAGCTGCAGACGGCGCTCCTCGCGCTGAATGACCGCCTGAAGACCGCCTGCGTCTCGCCGGAGGAGCTTCTGCGCGCCTCGGAGCAGTGCGGGGAGGAGCTGGGGAAGAAGCTGCGGGATCTCGCTCTCCTGGCGGAGAGCTATGATGCCGTCGTCGGGCAGGCGCAGGCCGACCCGGCCGACCGCCTTTCCGTCCTGGCCGCTCAGATCCCGGAAAGCACGCTCGGCGCACGCAGCGCCGTCTATGTGGACGGTTTTCTGGACTTTACCAACGCCGAGCTGGCCGTCCTCAATGCCCTGATGAAGCAGGGCGTGGAGCTGACGGTCTGCCTGACGCTGGACAGCCTTTCCGGGAATAACGAGATCTTTGCCCTGTCGCGTTCGAGCGCGCGGAAGCTGCTCGCCGCGGCAAAGGAGCTCGGCGTTCCCGCAGAGCTTCTCCCGACGGAGGCGCCCGCCCCGGAAGCGCGCTCGCCGCTTTCCCTTTTCGCAGACGAGCTCTTTTCCTATTCGGAAACGACGGCAGAGGCTTCCGGCAGCATCGAGCTTTGGAAGACGGACAGCCCCATGGCCGAGTGCGAATTCGCAGCGGCGGAGGCGCTCCGCCTGGTGCGGGAGACGGGCTGCCGCTGGAGAGACATTGCGATCGCCGTGCGGGGCTTTTCGTCCTATTCCGCTGCGCTCGAGAGCGTATTCGAAGAGTACGGCGTGCCTCTCTTTACGGCGGAAAAGGTCTCGCTTGCTTCCCGCCCTCTGCCCAGCCTGATCCGCTCGGCTTATGCCATCCTCGCCAAAGGCTGGCGGGAAGACGATGTCCTCAGCTATATGGACACCGGGCTCACCGGGCTCACGCGGCAGGAGTGCGACGATCTTTCAGAGTATATCAGCCGCTGGCAGCTGAGCGACCGGGCCTGGCATTCGTCTGCGCCCTGGCGTCAGCATCCGGACGGATATGGAAAAGATCCTACGCAAGGATCGGAACAGCGCCTCTCCCGGCTCAACGCGCTGCGCCGGGCCATTGCGTCGCCCCTTCTCGCCCTGGAAGAGGCCTGCAGCTGCGCGGAGACGGCAACGCAGCATGCCCTGGCGCTGGCCGGCTTTTTGGAACAGCTGCGCCTGCCGGAGCTTCTCGCTCAGAAGGCCGAGGAGCTTCGCGCCTGCGCGGACGAGGCGGCCGCCGAGGAATACCGCCAGCTGTGGGAGGTCACTGTCCGTGCGCTGGAGCAAGTCAGTGCCGTGCTCGGCGATGCCCCGATGAAAACGGATGAATTTTCGCGCCTCTTTTTGTCCACGCTCTGCAGCTATGACGTTGGCCGGATCCCGGCCTCGCTCGATGCCGTCACGGCGGGGGATCTGGACCGCATGCGGCGTCGGAATCTTCGCTTTCTCCTCGTGCTGGGCGCTTCGGATGACCGCCTTCCGGCGGCTGCGGAAGAGAACGGTTTCTTTTCCGACGATGAGCTGCGCACGCTCGACGCGCTCGGCGCCGGCATCGGTGAACATCCGGACGTGGAGATGTGGCGTGAATATGCCCTGATCTATCAGTGCGTCTCGCTCCCGTCGGAGCGGCTGATCTTCTGCTGTCCGCAGACCGACGCCTCCGGGACGCTCCAGCGCCCGTCGATGGTCGTAACGCGCGCGCAGAAGCTGTTCCGCCTGCCCGTCGAGGTCTGTGCGCCGCGCCGCTCGCGTTTGGCATCGGTCCGCCCTGCCCTGCGCCTGGCGGCCTCCGGCGAAGGAAAAGAGGGCGCCGCCGCCCGCGCCTATTTTCACGAAACGGATCCGGACGGCCTGACGGCATTGCAGGCGGCGGCCTCCGGCGTACGCGGCCGACTTTCTCCGGAGAGCGTGGAAGCGCTCTACGGGAAGAGCTTCCGCATCTCGGCCTCCCGGGCCGACCGCTTCTATGCCTGCCGCCTGGCCTATTTCTACAGCTACGGCCTTCGTCTGAAAAAGCACGCTCCCGCGGAATTTGACGCTTCCCAGATCGGGACCTTTACGCACTATGTGCTGGAAAATACGGCCCGCGAAGTTCGGGAGGCAGGCGGATTCCAAACCGTGGACGAGAGCTTCGTCTCGGATGCGGCCGAGAGCTATATCCGGCGCTATGAGCAGGAAAAGCTGAACGGGCTTGCGGAAAAGAGCCCGCGCTTCCGCTATCTCCTCCGCCGCTCCGAGCAGGACATCCGCAATGTCGCTCTCGACATGGCGGGCGAGCTGAAACGTTCAAAATTTGTGCCGCTTGCCTTTGAGCTGGACTTTGGCAAGGCGGATCGGTTCCCTCCCGTCCGCCTCGGAAGCGGGGAAGACGAGCTGCGCATTGCCGGCATTGCCGACCGGGTCGACGGCTGGGAAACGGAGGGCAAGGTCTATCTCCGCGTGGACGATTACAAGACCGGAACCAAAAAGTTCTCCCTTTCCGATATCTGGTACGGGCTGAGCATGCAGATGGTGCTCTATCTCTATGCGCTGCATTCCGGGGGAGACCGTACTGTCGAACAGCTGGGGCTGCCCTGCGGCGCGGCGCTGCTGCCGGCAGGCGTGGAATATATTCCCGCCCGGGATCCCTATGTCTCCGCAAAGACCGGAGACGGCCCGGAGGAGATCGAAAAAAAGCGGCATGCCGATCTGCGCCGCTCCGGCATTATGCTGGCGGACGCCGGGCTTCTCTCCGCCTGGGAGACGGAGAGCCCCGCCCTTTATGCGCCGGCCAAAGCGGGAGCAGACGGCGAACTCAAGGGCGAAGCCTTCGTGACCGAAGAGCAGTTCGAGCTTCTGTATGCGCATATTCAGAAGCGCCTGACGGACATGGCAGCGGAGCTCCGCAAGGGCTCCATCGAGGCGGACCCGTATGAAAGATCTCCCGGAGACCGCCCCTGCGCTTACTGCGATTATGCGGAGCGCTGCGGCTTTGCCGACGGCGAGAACGGAGAGGATCTGCGCCCGGAGCCGCCGCAGAAGGCGGAAGCGATCTGGGAAAAAATGCGGAAGGAGGCAGAAGAACATGACACAGTTTGACCCGACGCCCTCTCAAAAGGACGCCATCGAAACGCGCGGCCGATCCATTCTGGTCTCCGCCGGCGCCGGCAGCGGCAAAACGCGTGTCTTGACGCAGCGCCTGATGGGCTATGTGCTCGACGTGGCCTCTCCCGCGGACATCAGCTCCTTCGTCATTATCACCTTTACCCAGGCGGCGGCGGCCGAGCTGCGCGGGCGCATTGCCCAGGAGCTGTCGGAAGCGCTGACGGCGGCCGAGGCAGATCCCGCTGTTTCCGAAGCGCGGAAGCAGCATCTCCGCCGCCAGCAGGCGCTCCTGCGCAAGGCTCCCATCGGCACCATTCACCATTTCTGCGCCTCGATCCTGCGGGAAAACGGCCACGCCGTCGGCCTGACGTCGGACTTCAAGATCATCAGCGAGGAGCGCTCCTCGGCTATGAAGGACATGATCCTGGACCGCCTGCTCGAGCAGCGCTACGAGGACCTCTCTGCTTACCCCGGGTTTGAGGACCTGGTGAACTCCGTCGGCCTCGGGCGGGACGACAGCCGCCTTGCCGCCGTCGCCCTGAGCCTGTATGAAAAAATGCAGAGCCATCCCCGCCCGGAATCCTGGGCCCGCCGCTGCATTGCGCAGCTCTCCCGCCCCTGCGAGGACGTCGGGAAAACGCCCTGGGGCGAGGTGATGCTCGCCCATGCCCGCGCCATCGCTTCTTATTGGGCCGGAGAGCTGGACCGTGCGCTCGCGGCTATGGCCGCTGAGCCGGACGTCCTCGCCGCCTACGGAGACGCGATCGCGGACGGAGCGGCGCAGATCCGGGAGCTGTGCCGCTGTCTGGATCTCGGCTGGGACAGGGCCCGCGCCTGCCCTCCGGTGAAGTTCCCCCGGATGAAGGCCCTGCGCGGGGCAAAAAAAACGCCGCTCTCCGAACGCGTCAAAGCGCGGAAGAACGACTGCGCCGAGGCTATGAAAAAGATCCCGGAGCTTCTCTATGCCGACTCGGCCGTGCTGGAAGAGGAGCTGCGGCAGACGGCGCCCGCCATGCAGGCGCTTCTTGCCCTTGTGCTGGATTTCGAGAATGCCTATACCGCGGCCAAACGGGAAGAGAATTTTGCCGACTATTCCGACCTTGAGCATTGTACGGCCCGCCTCCTGACGGAAGAGGAAGGCGGCGTCCTCCGCCCCTCCTCCCTGGCGGAGAGCCTTGCTTCCCGCTATACGGAGATCATGGTCGACGAATATCAGGACGTCAGCCGGGTGCAGGAGACGATCTTTGAAGCCGTTTCCCGTCAGAAGAAGAATCTTTTCCTGGTGGGCGACGTCAAGCAGGCGATCTACCGCTTCCGCCTGGCCGACCCTGAGATCTTCAATGAAAAATACCGGACCTTTGCCCTCCTGCCGGACGCTGCGCCCGGAGCGCCGGCCAAGATCCTCCTGCGGGAGAATTTCCGCTCCCGTTCCGAGATCCTGAACTGCGCCAATGCCGTCTTCTCCTCCTGCATGAGCCGCGCTCTGGGCGAGATCGAATACGATGAGGCGGCCTCTCTGGTCTTCGGCGCCGCCGGAGCTTATCCGGACCTGGCTCCGGTCCCCGAAGTCCTCCTGATTGAAAAAGAGGGGGCGGAAGAGGATGCGCCCGAACACCGGAAGGAGCTGCAGGAGGCGGCCTTTGTCGCGGAGAAGATCCTTCAGCTGGTCTCCTCTGGGGAGACCGTCCGCGGCGGGAACGGTCCGAGGCCCATCGGCTTCGGGGACATTGCCGTTCTCCTGCGCAATGCCAACAGCGTGGGCGCCGTTTATCGCAGAGAGTTCCTGCGCCGGGGCATCCCCGTCGTCAGCGGCCAGGGCGGCGGCTTTTTCGAGACGAAAGAGATCTCCTTCGTCCTTTCGCTCCTCAAGACCATGGACTGTCCGCACGACGACGTGGAGCTCTCCGCGGTCCTGAGCTCTCCCTTCTATTCCTTTACGCCGGACGAGCTTGCAACCGTCCGCAGCTTTTCGGAAGGAAAGGATGTGGATTTCTATACCTGCCTGCAGGCGGCGGCTGCCGCGGGGGAGACGCGATGCGCAGCTTTCCTGCAGTCGCTCTCTTCCCTGCGCGCGCAGGCTCCGGATCTGACGGCGGACCGCCTGATCCGCCTTATTCTCCGCACGACGGAGATCCTGCCTGTCTGCGCCGCCATGCCGGACGGAGCGCTGCGCACGGCCAACCTCTATCATCTCGTCGACATCGCGCAGAATTTCGAGGCGGACGGCTACCAGGGGCTTCACCGCTTCGTCCTCTATTTAAAGCGCCTTAAAAGCAAAGGAACGGAATCCTCTGCGGCCGAGGTCGCGGACAACTGCGTGCAGATCCTCAGCATCCACCGCTCCAAGGGCCTGGAGTTCCCCGTCGTCTTTCTGTGCGACACGGCGCGCCGCTTCAACATCCAGGACAGCCAGGAACCCGTCCTGGTCCATCCGCAGCTGGGGCTCGGGCCCAAGATGACGGACCATGTGCTGCATGCGCAGATCCCGACGCTGGCCCGCAACGCGATCGCGGAGCGCCTGACCGCGGAGATGCTCTCCGAGGAGATGCGCCTGCTCTATGTCGCCCTCACGCGCCCCAAGGAGCGGCTCTACATCACGGCCGTGCAGAGATCTCCGGAGGATTATCTGGAAAAGCAGAGAGACCGCCTTCCTCTGAGCGGAGGCCGGCTTGAACCGGAGGCTCTGTCCAAAGCCCGGTGCTATATCGACTGGCTCACGCTTGCCGCTTTGGCGGAGGGAGAGCAGCATCTGAAGCTGCGCGCTTCCGTGCTCTCCCCGCAGGCAGGCGCGGCGGAGGTCGGGGAAGCGGAGCGGGAGGCCGCGGAAGGCTTTGCGGAAGAGCTTGCTCTTCTGCGGGAAGCTCTTGCCTTTTCCTATCCCCACGCCGAGGCGGCCCTTCTCCTCTCCAAGATCACGGCTACGGAGCTGAAGCATTATGCCCCCGCCTCCGCGCCGGAGGATCCGGAGGCGCTTCCGCTGGTGGCGGCCTCCCCGGGAAAAATAAGCTTCCGCCTGCCGGACTTTGCCCTGCAGGAAAAGCGCGTTACGCCCGCCGAGCGCGGCATTGCCACCCATTTGGCGCTGCAGTATATGGACATTTCCCGCGCCGAAACACCGGAAGGCATTGCCTCCGAGATCGCCCGGCTGGAGGAGGGCCGCTTTCTTTCGCCCCGTCAGGCCGGTGCCGTGGATCAGAAGGCCATCGCTGCCCTTTTCGCCTCCCCCCTGGGCCGGCGCATCCGCTTGGCAGACCGGGTACACCGCGAGCTGCGCTTCTCTCTCCTCTGCGATGCCGCAGCGCTTCTTCCTGCGCCTTCCGGCGAGGAGCTTCTCCTTCAGGGCGTGGTCGACTGCTGCCTGGAGGAAAACGGCGAGCTCGTAATTATCGATTACAAAACGGATGCCGTCCGCACCCCCGGGCAGCTCGCCTCCCGCGTCCGGCTCTATGCCTCCCAGGTCAAGGCCTACGCTTCCGCCCTCGAACGCATGTTCGCTCTGCCGGTAAAGGAGACCGTGCTCTATTTTCTTGCCTGCGGGGAAGCAGTCACGATCGCATAAAAGAAAAAATAAAAAGAGACGTGAGAAGATCACGTCTCTTTTTATATAGCCCTTTCGGAAGCTTACTTGATGCCGTACTTCTTGTTGAACTTGTCAACGCGGCCGCTGGTATCGACGAGCTTCTGCTTGCCGGTGTAGAACGGGTGGCACTTGGCGCAGATTTCAACGGTGATGTTCTGCTTGGTGCTGCCGGTCGGGTAAGTGGCGCCGCAGGCGCACTTGATCACAGTGGGCTGGTAATTCGGATGGATGCCTTTCTTCATTTCGGTACACTCCTCAGTCAGATGCTGTTTTGATTGTGCATGAAAGCATAGTTACAAAACGCTTGACTATATTATCATAGCCTTTTCCCGATTGCAAGAATTTTTCTACGCTTTGTAAGCTTTTCCTTTTTCCTTCTGCGCCTGCGCGAGTGCGAGCAGGTCGACTTTGCCGGAGGTCCGCTCCTTCTGCGCCCGGATGGCGGAGATATAATCCTGCAGCGTCTGTGCGGAGGCGGAGAGATTTTCCGGCTTTTGCAGCAGGCGGACGAGAAGGCTGATTTCCTCCTTGCTCAGCTCTTCGGCGAGCACATCGGCGCTGACGCTGCGCTGCTCCCGGATGCGGGCGAGGAGCACGGCATAAATATGCCGGAGCGGTTCGGAGGTGAAGTCTTCGGCTTTCAGGCTGCTCTCTGCGGTCGGGGCAAGCGAAGGCTCAAGATAGAGCAGCCGGATCACGCCCTCCTCGGCCACGGCCGAGCCGAGATCGGAATATTTCATTCCGCGCTCCGTCGGCTGGGCGATGACCTCCGGGCGGCTGTCGCGCTCCGTGTCTCTCTGCGCTCCGTTGAGCAGACGCTTTCGCTGCCCCTCGGCCTCCTTGATGACTGCTTCGGAGGAAACGCCGGCCGCTTCCGCCACGCGAATGGAATAGACCTGCCGCTCCACGCTCCCGGGGAAGCTCGCGATGAGGCGCGTCGCCTCCTTGAGATAGTCCACCTTCTGCTCCGGAATGTCGAGGTCGTAGCGGCTGCGGATGTTCATCAGGCGATAGTCGATCTGGGATTCGGATCTTTCAATGAGGCTCCGGAAGGCGCCGGCGCCGCGGCTTTTGATGTATTCATCGGGGTCCTTTGCACCCTCCCAGCGGAGGAGGCGGGTCTTCAGATCCAGTTTTTCCAGGATCCCGATGGCGCGCTGCGAGGCCTTGGCTCCGGCTCCGTCGTTGTCGTAGGCGAGGATCACCTCTCCGGTATAGCGGGAGATGAGCCGGGCCTGCTCCGGCGTCAGGGAGGTGCCGAGGGAGGCAACGGCGCTGTCAAAGCCTGCCTGGTGCAGGCTTACAACGTCGACATTGCCTTCGACCAGCAGAATATATCCGCTCTTGCTTTTTTTCGCAAGGTTCAGCGCAAAGAGATTTTTTCCTTTGTTGAAGACGAGCGTTTCCTTCGTGTTGAGATACTTCGGCTCTCCGTCTCCGAGAATGCGCCCGGAAAAGCCGATCACATTTCCGCGCACGTCGATCACGGGGAACATCAGCCGGTTGCGGAAGGTGTCATAGTAGCTGCCGCTTTTCCCGGCGCGCACGAGGTCGGCGTCGAGCAGCTCCTGGTCGGTATAGCCTTTGGCTTTGAGCGCAAGCCGGAGTGTATCCCAGCTGTCGGGGGCATAGCCGAGGCCGAAGCTTGTCGCCGTGGCGGGCGTGATCTTGCGCCCGGCCATATATTCCTGCCCGCGTGCGCCCGAGGGAGCCTTCAGCTGACTGTGGAAAAAGCGGGCCGCCTCCTTGTTGAGGGCAAGCATGCGGCTGCGGCGCTGCGCTTCCCGGTCGTTCTCCTGCTCGGGCATCGGCATTCCGGCGCGCTTGGCCAGAAACTCGACGGCCTCCGGAAAGCTCAGCCCCTCGATCTCCATGACAAAGCTGATGACGCCGCCGCCCTTCCCGCAGCCGAAGCAGTGATAGATCTGCTTGTCGGGCGAGACGGAAAAGCTCGGCGTTTTTTCGCTGTGGAAGGGGCAGAGGCCGAAAAGGTTCGCCCCGCTCTTTTTTCCGAGATGCACGTAGCTCCCGACGACGTCTACGATATCGTTCCGGTCGGCAAGCTCGGTCAGAAATGCTTCGCTGAATGCCATATTATTTCACCGTCCAGGCAAAGGGAATGAAAAGATCGCCATATTTTTCCATGGCGTAGCTGTCTGTCATGCCGGAGATATAGTCGCAGGCAGCGCGCTCCGGCCCCTCGAGCAGGGCAATGGCGGCATATTCCTCCGGCAGCTGTCCGGGGTCGGAGGTATAGTAGGTATAGAGCTTTTCGATGATCCCGTCCACCTTGCGCTCTTCGCCTTTGGCTTTGGGGTCGACGTAGATCTCCGAATACATGTATCCGTGGAAAAAGTCAAACAGATCCTTGACCGGCTCGGAAAAGCCGATGACGCCGTCGTGGCTGTTGGCAATGAGATCCTGCACGAAGGTGTTGATGCGCTCGCTGTTGCTCTCGCCGCATTCCTCCCGGATCCGGCGGGGGACATCGTCCTCCGTGATGATCCCCGCCCGCAGGGCGTCGTCGAGGTCATGGTTGATATATGCCACGCGGTCGCTCAGCCGGACGACGGTCGCCTCCCGCGTGTCGTCGGGGGCTCCATGGGTGTGGTTGAGAATACCCATGCGCGTTTCATAGCAGAGGTTCAGCCCGTGGCCTTCTCTTTCCAGATAGTCCACTACGCGCAGGCTCTGCTCATAATGCCGGAAGCCGGGGGCGAAGATCCGGTTGAGCGCGCGCTCGCCCGCATGGCCGAAGGGCGTATGCCCCAGGTCATGCCCCAGGCCGATGGCCTCGGCCAGATCCTCATTGAGCCGCAGGGCGCGCGCAATGGTCCTTGCCAGGCGCGTGACTTCCAGCGTGTGCGTGAGGCGTGTGCGGTAATGATCTCCCTCCGGCTGGAGAAAGACCTGCGTTTTGTGCTTCAGCCGACGGAAGGATTTCGAGTGCGTGATCCGGTCTACATCTCTTTGAAAGCAGGTGCGGACGGTGCATTCCTCTTCTTCGATCCGCCTTCCCTGCGACTGCTCCGCCAGGACCCCATACGGCCCGACGATGAAATGCTCCAGCTTTTCCCGTTCTTCCCGGGGACAGCTCATGTTCTCATCCTCCTTTGCCTGATCTTTTTATTTTTCCCGCATCCGGCACTTTACTGTGCCGTTCGTCAGATCAAAGATCCTTGCGGCGTAGCTCTCGGCCTTTTCCGCGAGGACTGTGACCGTCATTGCGACCTCTGCACCGTATTCGATCCCGGCGACGGCTCCACCGAAGGATGCCGTTTCCGTGCGGATCCGGTCGGCAAGAGAATAGGGGCAGGAGAGAAACAGCGTCTCCTGCGGGAGGACCTCCGTGATGCCCGCGTCCTCCAGAGCGTCCTTCGCGGCTTTGGTATAGGCCCGCAGCAGTCCGCCCGTCCCGAGCAGGACGCCTCCGAAGTAGCGCGTCACGACGCATACGGCGTTCGTGACCTCTGCCTTGCGGAAGATCTCCAGCATGGGGATGCCGGCCGTGCCCTGCGGCTCTCCGTCGTCGGAATAGCGCTCCGGCCCGTCCTGGATGAGATAGCACCAGCAGTTGTGCCGGGCATCGCGGTGCTCCTTCTTCTTTTCGGCAATAAAGGCGCGGGCTTCTTCCTCGGAACTGACACCGGCCACATGTCCGAGAAAACTGGAGCGCTTTTCCACATATTCGCTCCGGCCCTCCCCGGCAGGAATGCGGTATCCGCTCATTGTTCCCACTCCTCCCGCGGCTCCTCATAGTCCGGAATAAACTGCTTGACCCGCCCGAAGATTTCCGGTGTCACGATGGCCTCGACCTCGATCCCGCTTTCCGTGTATTCCTGCTTTTTCAGGACCGCCTCGCGGTTGAGCCGGTCCATAATGCCGGCCTCGGAATAGGGGATCACGAGCCGGACGTGCTTTCGTCCGAGGTCGAGCATTTCCGAGAGCTTCCGGATCAGGGCGTCGGTCCCCTCGCCGGTGCGCGCCGAGATGCAGATGACGTTCTCCCCGTGCGGGAGAATACCGAAATATCGGTCGCATTTATTAAAAATGCGCAGGCACGGCGTCTGCTCTGCCCCCAGCTGGCGTACTAGCTCGTCGACGATCCTTGCCTGCTCCTCCCACTCTGGGTTGGAGATGTCAATGACGTGGAGAAGCACATCGGCATAGCTCAGCTCCTCCAGAGTGGCCTTAAAGGCCTCGATCAGATGTGTCGGCAGCTTGCGGATAAAGCCGACGGTATCGCTGAGAAGCACTTCCTGCGTCTCGTCGATCCGCAGGCGGCGCGTTGTCGTGTCGAGTGTGTCGAAGAGCCGGTCATTGGCGGGAATGTCGGAATCCGTCAGGCAGTTGAGAAGGCTGCTCTTTCCGGCATTGGTATACCCGATGAGTGCGACAACGGGCATGGCGTTCTTCTCACGCCTGCGTCTCTGCGTCTCGCGGACCTTGCGCACGTCGGCCAGCTCTTCCTCCAACTTCTGGATCTTGCGGCGGATGTGGCGGCGATCCGTCTCCAGCTGGGTCTCGCCCGGCCCGCGCGTCCCGATCGGGGAAGAACCGCCGGAGGCGGTCTGGCGGACAAGATGCGTCCACATGCCAGTAAGCCGCGGCAGCAGATATTTATACTGCGCCAGTTCCACCTGCAGCTGCCCTTCCCGCGTCTGGGCCCGCTGCGCGAAGATGTCGAGGATCAGCCCCGAGCGGTCGAGGACCTTGACGCCGAGATCCTCGCTCAGCACGCGCATCTGGGACGGCGTCAACTCATTGTCGAAGACGGCGAGATCGCATTCGTTGGCCTCCAGCAGTTCTTTGACTTCCTGCACCTTTCCCTCTCCGATAAAGGAGCGGGGGTTCGGTGTCGGCAGATTCTGCATCACCGTTCCGAGGACGCTGCCCCCGGCCGTCTCCACCAGAGCGGCCAACTCTTCCATAGAGACATCGGAGGAGCGTTCATGCACATCCATGCTGCCGGCGCTCAGCCCGACCAGCACGGCGAGTTCTTTTTTTTCAGTTGTATCGTTCATAAACCTGCTTCCGGTCGATCAGAAAATTATACATTATAATAATACGGCATTTTCCGTGCGCTGTCAAATCGTACCGAACAATTGCGGCTATACTTGCAGGCAGATTTGTGATATAATACTTAATATTAGGGTTATCAGCCGATTTCTACCTTACAGGAGGCATGGAATGAAGATCATCGTTGCCGGCGCCGGCCGGATCGGCGGCTCGCTTGCGGAAGTGCTTGCGCAGGAAGGGCATGACATCACAGTGATCGACCGGGACGAGGAGACGCTCTCCCACCTGGCCGACGACGTGGATGTGATCTGCCTCGGCGGCAGCGCAACGAATTCGGACATTCTTCTCGAGGCCGGCGCCGACAGCGCGGACCTGATCATTGCCGTAACGGAAAAGGACGAGGTCAACATGGTCTGCGGGATCTCGGCGCATAAGCTCGGCACGCCTTACGTGGTCGCCCGCGTCCGAGATCCGGAATATCTTGGGAAAAGTGAATTTCTGCAGGAGGCGCTTGGCATTTCTTCCGTCGTCAATCCGGAATACGAGTGCGCCAAGGCGATCTCCCGCTTGCTCCGTTTTCCGAGCGCCGCCCGTGTGGATTCTTTTTCCCGCGGCAGCGCGGAGATCGTGGAGCATCGTGTCCGCGCCGGCGGTATGCTCGATGGCCTGCAGCTGAAGGAGCTGCAGAAGAAGACCGACGCAAAAGTCCTGATCTCGCTGGTGGAAAGAAACGGAGAAGCCGTCATCCCAAACGGCAATTTCACCTTTGCCGCCGATGACAAGCTCAGCATTACGGGCACGGCCAAACAGCTTCGAAAGTTCTTCGTGGCGGCGGGGGCCTACCGGAGGCCGATCCGCTCCGTCATTATTTTCGGCGGAGGGCGCATCACCATTTATCTGACGCAGCTTCTTCAGGAGATCGGCATTACGGTCACTGTGATCGAACCTGACCGGCACATCTGTGAAGCTCTCTGCGAGCTGATCCCGGAAGCCCGTATTATCTGCGGAGACGCCAAACGCAGCCAGGTCCTCCAGGAGGAGGGGATCGCCACAACAGACGCCTTTATCGCTCTGACGGACGACGACGGCGACAATATTATTACCTCCTTCTATGCAAAGCACTGCGGCGTCGGCAAGATCGTTACGTGCGTGAACCACGAGCATTTTGCCGAGATCATGAACGATTCGGATCTGGACTGTGTCGTCGCGCCGAAACAGATCGTCGTTCAGCAGATCACCCGTTATGTCCGCGCTATGAGCGATTCTGCCGGAAGCCGGATGGAGACGCTTTACCGTCTGGCAGAGGGAAAGGCGGAGGCACTGGAGTTTATCGTGGGAGAAGACGCCAAGTGCACCGGCATTCAGCTGCGTGACCTCAGGCTGAAGCCGCACACGCTGATCGCCTGTGTGATCCGCGGCAACCGCAGCATCCTGCCGGACGGCACAACGAAGATTCTCCCGGGGGACCATGCTATCGTTGTGACCCATGCAGGCCGCGTCAAAGATCTGGATGATATCCTGGAAGGCGCATAATGAATACCCGTATGATTGCACGCACGATCGGCTTGGCACTGCTGGTCGAGGCGGCGTTGATGTCTTTGCCGCTGATAACGGCGATCTACTATAGAGAATATCCCAACGCTTTTCTTGCCGTTATGCTGATCGCGGGAGCGATCGGATTTCTTCTGATGCGCATTCACCCGAAATCGACGATGATCTATGCCAGAGACGGATTTGTCGCCGTTTCTCTTGTGTGGATCGCCATGTCGGCCTTTGGCGCACTTCCGTTTGTTATCTCCAAAGATATCCCGAATTTTGTGGACGCTTTTTTTGAAACGATGTCCGGCTTTACGACAACGGGAGCGACGATCCTCACAGATATCGAGGGCCTTTCCCGTTCCGGGCTTTTCTGGCGCTCGTTTACGCATTGGATCGGCGGCATGGGAGTGCTCGTTTTCATGATGGCAGTCCTGCCGATGAGCGGGGAGCATTCGATGCATATTATGCGGGCAGAGGTCCCAGGCCCGGTCGTCGGAAAGCTGGTGCCCCGCGCAGGAGATACGGCCAAGATCCTGTATGTGATCTATGCTGCGCTGACACTGTTGGAGACGGTGTTTCTTCTCTTTGGCGGAATGAGCTTTTATGATGCCCTGCTCCATGCTTTTGCAACCGCAGGAACCGGCGGCTTCTCAACGCGCAATGCGAGCATCGCGGCATTCGACAGTGCGTATATTGAGATCGTGATCTCCACGTTCCTTGTCCTTTTTGGAACGAACTTCAACCTGTTTTACCTGATCCTCATCCGAAAGGCGAAAGAAGCATTCCGGAGCGAAGAGTTCCGCTGGTATCTGGTGCTGATTTTTGTATCCGTCAGCGCGATCACGGCAGGAATCTACGGGATCTACGGCAGTCTCGGCGAATCGGCCCGGAATGCCTATTTTTACGTCATGTCGATCGTGAGCACGGCAGGGTTCTGCACGGTAGACTATACGACTTGGCCGCAATATACGCAGGTGATCATCGTGATGCTGATGTTTATCGGGGGCTGCGCGGGCAGCACCGGCGGCGGCATCAAGCTTTCCCGTGTGATCCTTCTTCTGAAAAATGCAATGGCAGATGTGTCCCGCATGATCTCACCGCGCCGGGTCAAACGCGTACGCATGGACGGTAAGTGCGTCCCAGACGGAGTCATCAATACGATCTGCGCTTTCTTCTTCATGTACATCTTTATCCTGCTGCTGTGCACGCTGATCGTGTCCTTTGACGGTGCGGATTTCACAACGAGTTTTACGGCGGCGCTTTCCTGCATCTCCAATGTCGGCCCGGGGCTGGGAAAGGTTGGCCCGGCATATAATTACTCCGACTTCTCGATCCTTTCCAAGATCGCAATGGCATTTACGATGCTGACGGGCAGACTGGAGATCTTCCCGGTCATGATCCTGCTGATGCCCCGCTGGCTTAGAAAAAAATAAAAAATCTAAAATTAGGGGTTGACAATAAAAAAAGCGGGTGGTATAGTATCCAAGCTGTCCGCGAGGGGGCGGCGATGTACCTTGAAAATTGAACAATGTAAGAA
>R14__coassemble_217_pt1 | contig 46842 bp, 45 predicted proteins | sample R14__metabat2_low_PE_019 | metagenome-assembled genome bin R14 | reverse complement strand
TGTGCCGAAGATACTTGTCTGGCGACGGACCGGGAAAATAGGTCAATGCCAACATACAAAAAAGAACCGATTCTCCTTCGAGAGTCGGTTCTTTCTTTTACTTCGTTATTTGCCGGAGAGACGCTCAGCGGCTTCAATGACATGCAGACAGAGGATCATTGTTGTTACCGATCCAACGCCTCCCGGGACAGGGGTAATTGCCTTTACTTTTGTGCTGACCCGATTATAGTCAACATCACCGCAGATCTTGCCGTTTTCATCTGTATTGATGCCGACGTCTACTATTATTTGATTCGGGTTGGTATAGGTTTCGTCCACAATCTTTGCTTTTCCGGCGGCAACTACCAGAATCTCGGCTTCTGCACAGATCGAGGCCATGTCCTCCGTTTTTGAATGACACATGGTAACGGTGGCGTTTTCCCGCTGCAAAAGCATGGATACCGGACGTCCGATGACAAGACTTCTGCCGATTACACATATTTTTTTCCCGGTGAGCTTGAAACCATAATGCTTGAGAAGCTCTATGCAGGCTTGCGCTGTGCAAGGGGGAAAGCCGGTTTGCTCTCCGGTAAAGATACCATCGAGGGATCCGGTGGTAACACAGTCCACATCCTTCTCCGGGCGGAGAGCATCACAGATCTCACGTTCATTCAGGTGCTTTGGCAATGGACGGAAGAGCAAGCAGCCGTGAATTGCGGGATCCTCATTGATTTTACGGATCGCATTGAGCACTTGCTCCGCTTCAGCGTCCTCTTCAAATATGTATTGAATAATAGAAATACCGATTTTCTGGCAGCGCTTGACGGTGTTTCGTTCGTAAGCAATAGCGCCGGGGTCATCGCCAACGCGGACAATGGCGAGCGTTGGGAGAACGCCCTTCTTGTTCAAGGCTTCAATGCGTTTCAGCCCGTCTTCCAAGAGCGAATTGGCAACCTTGGCTCCGGGGAGCAGACGGGCACGCTTTGTGCCGGCTCCCAGATAGGCCATGACGGCATCTGTGATATCGGTTGCGCGGGGAAGATATTCTGCGAGGATCGCATTGGTTCGAGACTTGAGAACATTGGCTTCTTTGTCATCCGGAAAGAGGCGTATATTTACATAAACGTTCATAGCAGCAGATTCTAGTGCTGCTTTGCACGCTGTGGCTCCGCAGCCGACGTCGGAAAGCATGAGTTTGCTGCATTTTTCCAGCGCGGTTTCCAAAAGTTCGATGACATCGCAGCAACAGTCCAGAATTTCGAGAGGAACCTCACATGCCGCAAGGGAAGCCTGATAGAGTTTCTGATTCCGCTGCGGATCGTCTTTTGGAATTGCATATGCAACCGAAAGAGGATAAAACGCCTCGGCGTCCTTATCGATCAGTTGAAGAAGACGAACCCTAAGACTGTCTGTCTTGGCGAGGATTAGTTTCATATCCTGCTCGACGGCAGTGTATTTTTGCTTGCCGACGGTAAGGCTTGCTGCCATGGAGCAAAGAGAAGCACCAAGTGCTCCAATCGCAGCAGAGGCACCTCCGCCTCCCGGAATCGGGGCAGAGGAAGCGAGGAGAGAGGTAAATTCAGGGAGAGAATGGTCTTTCAGGTCCATGATCAATCCTTTATTGCGTTTGCCATGACGAAGTCAACCGCTTTTGTTACGCAGAGACCGTTCTTGATCTCTTCCATCTGCTCGGGTGAAATTTGCTTTTTAAGATCCGATAGAGGCATGTGGTAGGCTTGAGCCATACGGAGAAGTTCTTTCTTAAGCTCCTCATCACCGATGGTTATATTTTCAGCCTCTGCAATTGCATGCAGGACGGCGACATTCTTGGCGTTGTCTTCTGCCTGAGAGGCGAGCTGAGCGTGAAGCTCATCCGGGGAAGTGCCGCTGAGTTTGCAGTACATTTCTATATTTCCGCCCTGCATCTCCAACTGAGAAGTGAAATATTTTTCCATCTGTTCAATGGAAGCTTTGCGATACGAATCGGACAGTATAACCGTGCTGTTGCTTACGATTTCGTGAACGAGAGTGCTGACGATGCGGTTCATCTCATTTTCCTGCATCTGAGCAGCGAGGTCTTCCCGAATCGCTTTACGCAGGGCTTCAAGAGAATCAAGATGATAGATATCCTTCGCGAAGGAGTCACTGAGCGCAGGGTACTGCAGCTGCTGCACAGCATGCACTTTGCATTTGAATACGGCAGGCTTTCCGGCCAGGGAAGGCTCATGATAGACCTCTGGAAAAACAACATTGACGTCACGTTCTTCACCGGCGGAGACGCCAACGAGCTGCTGCTCAAAGCCCGGGATAAAGCTGTTGCTGCCGAGCATAAGGGGATACGGCTCGGAGGAAGTACCGCCGGGGAACTGCTTACCGTCGCAGAAACCGGCATAGTCGATGAGAACCGTATCGCCAAGCTCTGCCGTTTTGCCGACTGTAGCCAGTTTGCCGGCCTTTCGACGCTCCTGCTCCAGGACATTTTCTACCTGCTTTTCCGTGACTTCAATCTGAGGTTCGGCGTAGTGCAGACCTTTGTAGCTTCCGAGAATGACGGAATAATCTTTGCTTTCCATGAAGATTCCTTTCTTGATCAATTATTGCAAGCCTATCATATCACAGCTTGCGCTCCTGTGCAAATGAATTGAGGCGAGGTCAATCCAAGAGAGCTTCAGACAGGGAAATTTCGCAAAATTCCGGGGGAATAGGTCCGGAAGTGGACGGAAGACAGCAGGCACAGCAATATCCTTCCTGCAGTCCCCGTTCGTATCCGAGATATGACGCTATATTCAGAGAGTGGCTGTATGTGACGGGGCTATCCTCCATGCATACGGAAAAGCTGTTCAAGGAAAGCGAAAGCCCCTTGCCGACTGCTTTGATAAAGCTTTCCTTCAGTGTCCAGATGCGCGTAAAGTTTACGGGATCCGGATGCGAAGAGAGCCAGAGCTGTTCGGGCTCGGAGAAAAATCGCCGCGCAACGGAAAGAGAAGGAGACGTTCCGGCTTTTTCAATATCGCAGCCAATCTCTGTGCCGGAAATTGCGCAGACCACTTTCTCTCCGGAATGTGACAGACTGAAAAAGAGAGAGGAACTGACCCAAAATGGCTTGCCGAAGGGGCCGAGACAGATCTCCGGCATCGGACTTTCGGAAGATGCGTGTTTCCGCCAGGCATACTGAAGGAGAAGCCCTGCACCGAGGGAGAGAAATTTGTCCTTTGGAAACCGATAGCGGTCAACCTTCTGCTGGCGGGAAGAGGGAACGCTTCGATATGCTTCGGCAAAGAAGGACTCCTCAAGAAGAGGCGCAATATCGGCACAATAGACAATAGTCGGGAGATCCATAGACAGCACTGCTCCCCTTCCTGATAGGAGTAAAATCGGTGGAATGATTGTACCATTGAAAGTTAGGCTTTGCAATAAAAAACGGGTATCCTTCCGACAGGGAATATGATATACTGAAAATACGAAATGCAGGAAGGGAAACTGTATGGAGAATGTTCAGACTGCTTTGACCGTCATCGGAAAGCTTTTGGAGCAGAAGCAAAACGCAGTAATTGCTATAGAGGGCAGATGCGGTGCGGGGAAAACGACTTTTGCTGCGCTTTGCGCAGAGCGGTTCGGGGCGGAAGTGATCCACACGGATGATTTTTACCTTCCGTTTGCAAAGAGAGCACCGGATTGGACAAAGATTCCCGGGGGAAATATGGACTTTGCCCGCTTTAATGAAGAGATCGCACTCCCGATTCGGCGGAGAGAAGGAAGCCGGTATCGAAAATATAACTGCCGAAAAAACAGCTTTTCCGAACCGATCGAGCTCATTGCACAAGGACCGGTGATCGTGGAAGGCAGCTATGGCAGGCATCCTGAAGTGCAGCTGGAATATGACCTGAGCATCTATCTGACGTGTTCCCAAGAAACTCAAAAAAAACGCCTGGAAGAACGGGAAGGAAGTTACTATCCCGCATTCGAGGCGCAGTGGATCCCGGCAGAGGAAAGCTACAGCAAGATCTGCTCGATCATCGAGAGCAGCGATCTGGTGGTCTGCACGGAATAAAGCTTACCGCCTTCCCGGCTGAGCATAGCCGGAAGGGCGGTGAGCTTTTGCTTTATTCGTTTTCAAACAATGGCGTGGAGAAGTAGCGTTCTGCCGTATCAGGGAGGACGGTTACGACCGTTTTCCCGTGGCCAAGCTTTTCGGCAAGCTTCAAAGCGGCCGCAACATTGGTGCCGCTGGAGATGCCGCACATCAGCCCTTCCTTCTTGGCAAGGTCGCGTGCGGTCTGCAGGGCTTCCTCATCCGTGACGATGTAAATATCGTTGTAGATCTCGCGGTTCAGAATTGGCGGAATAATACCGTCCCCAATGCCCATCTGAAGATGCGTGCCGATGTTGCCGCCGGCGAGGATGGCGGCATTCTCAGGTTCCACAGCCCAGATCTCAATATCCGGATTCTGCGCCTTGAGGACTTCGCCGATGCCGGTGATCGTGCCGCCGGTTCCGATGCCGGAACAGAAACCGTCGATCGGACCGCCCACCTGCTCCATAATTTCCATGGCCGTGTGGTGCCGCTGCGCTTTGGTATTATTGATATTTTCAAACTGTTGAGGAACAAAAACGGAAGGATCCTCGTCCTGCATGCGAAGGGCAGTGTTGAGGCATTCCTGAATGCACGCCCCGATATCTCCGGCATCGTGAATCAGAATGACCTCGGCGCCGTAATGGCGAACCAGCTTCCGCCGTTCCTCGCTTACAGAGTCCGGCATAATAATGATCGTGCGATAACCGCGGACAGCACCAACCAAAGCAAGGCCGATGCCCTGATTCCCACTGGTGGGCTCAACGATCGTCGTCTTCTCCGGAGAAATTTTGCCTTCGCGCTCCGCCTCAAGGATCATATTGTATGCCGTACGTGTTTTGATGGAACCGCCGACGTTCAGACCTTCAAATTTTACGTAAATATCTGCATTTCCGGGGCGATTCATCCGGCTGAGTCGAACCATGGGAGTGTGCCCAATCGCTTCCAGAATATTATTATAGATCATGTCTTTCCCCTTGCATTTTAATGGATTGTTCTTTTATAGCACAAATCGGAGCAGATGTAAAGCTTCCTGAGCACAGGCAAGGGAATCTTGACATTCCGGGCGACATCGTTTAGTATCGTGAAAAAAGAAAAGGAGAGAGATCAAAATGCGTTTTTATACGATTGAAATCGGGAAGGAACCGATGCCTGCCGTTTCAGCAGACGGCGGGAAGACGGCTTTTCTGCTGAAAGACCTGGGAATGGAGCTTTCCGGCATAGCGGAGCTGGTCCGTGTGAATGCTGCGCAGCGTGTCGCTGAAATTCGCGAGGCGATCCGGACAGCAGATCCTGCAAAGGTGATCGACCTGAAGCGCGTGAAGCTTTGTGCACCGATCCCGCAGCCGGATCAGGACATGATTTGCCTTGGGATCAATTATGACGAACATGCGGGGGAGGCGGCGCGCTTTTCCGAAGAGGCTTTCGGCGGGAAACGGCCGTATACGATCTATTTTTCAAAGAGAGTCAGCTGTGCACCCGGGACCGGGGATCCAATTCCGGCTTATGAGGGCCTGGTGGAATCGCTGGACTATGAGGCAGAGCTGGGCGTCATCCTCGGGAAGGACGTGAAGCAGATCTCACCGGAGGAAGCCCTCGGCAGCGTCTTCGGATATACGGTCGTCAATGATGTAAGCGCAAGAAACCTGCAGACGCGGCACAAGCAGTGGTATCTCGGGAAGAGTCTGGACGGGTTTGCGCCGATGGGACCCTGCATTGTGACTCCGGACGAACTGGGTGATCCGCAGGATCTGAACATCAGCTGCGAGATCAACGGGGAACTTCGGCAGAACAGCAATACCCGGTATATGATCCAAACGGTGGCGGGAGCGATCGCAGAGCTGAGCGCGGGGATGACGCTGAAAGCAGGGACAATCATTGCAACCGGAACGCCGGCCGGCGTCGGGATGGGGTTTGATCCTCCCAGATTCCTGAAAAAGGGAGATACGGTGCTCTGCCGCATTGAGGGAATTGGAGAACTTTTCAACACGGTCGAGTAAGAAAGAACGATCGTCAAAACAACCGAAGCAAAAAGCCTCGGTTGTTTTCTTTCATAAGATATAACTAAAATGCATTAAAAATAAATAACTTTTATACATTTCTCTTGCTTCCAGAGAAATTTTCGGGTATAGTAGGCGAGCAAAGGTGCTTTAAGGAAGGGGAGATGGGGATGACGCTCAAACAGCTGCAGTATCTGGTGAAGATCGTGGAATGCGGCTCCTTGACGCAGGCCTCCCGACAGCTTTCCGTGAGCCAGCCGAGCATCACGAAGGCAATCGCCTCCCTGGAAGAGGAATATCATATCCGGCTTCTGGAGCGCCATGCCTATGGCGTGCAGATGACAGAGGAAGGGCAGCGTTTTCTGCACTATGCACGCAGCGTTCTGACGGCGGTCGAGACGCTTGAGGCAAGCGTGAGCGGGGAACAGCCGGGGAAAAGGCAGCTTACCGTCGCTGCGCAGCAGCTTGATTTCACCTATTCCCTGATGGGAAAATGCTATGAGAAGATCCCGCCCGAGAGCGAGCTCTTTTTCAATCTCATTGAAGCGGACCGGGCGGAGGTCGTGCGGCAGGTGCTGGCGGGGGAGACGGATCTCGGACTGATCGTCCAAAGCTCCGATGACCCGAAATATAATCTGTATACAGTGGAAGCAAAGCATCTCGATGTGTTTGAGATCGATTGCGGAGGCGCCTATATTGCCTGCGGGCCGAAATGCCCGCTCTATGAGCGGGAGAGCGTAGAGATCGACGAGGCGCTGACGATGGGGCAGGTCGCACTCGATATGGAGGCGCAGGCCAAGGAGGCGTTCCGCTCCAATCAGGAGATATACCGTTTTTTCCGGGGCGGAAGAATGATCTTCTGCAATACGGTCAGCGCAGCAGAATACTGTCTGCAGCAATCGGCGGCCGTATGCTTCGTATCCCCATGGACGCGAGGATGCTTCCAAAATCCGGAGATCCGGATCCTTCCGGTCAACGGAACCGAAGGGGCAAACCATCTGCTGTGGCTGCGGCGCGCGGGAGAGGCTCTAAGCCGGACCGAGCTCCGGTTTTTGAAATTGCTGTATGACTTCCTGCGAAAGCCGCTTCCGCAGGAACTGATATAGAACCCGGACAAAATAAAAATCGAAACCATTCGACCAAAACAAAAAGGAGAGTGTTCTTTTTGACCACCCGCAGTTTTACTGTTACCGGACCTACGCTGATCCATAACCAGGATATTGCCCGATTTATTGAATGCGCCAACTCCTACAAAAGTGTTCTTTCCATCTCCAACGGAGAGGGCAGCATCAACGCCAAAAGCATGCTCGGAGTTCTTGCGCTGCATATTACGGAAGGAACCGAAGTGGAGCTTACGGCGGACGGCCCGGATGAAGCTGAAGCACTCGATGCCCTTGTTGCGCGCCTCGCAGGCTGATATCGGAAGCGATGAGAGAATTAAGCAAGCGTACGGCGAGCTTTACGGATTCCGTGATCCGGAGAATGACGAGGATCGCGAATCAGTATGGGGCGGTCAATCTCAGCCAGGGATTTCCGGATTTTGAGCCTCCCGAGGCGATCACCGACCGGCTGAGCGAATGCGCCAAAACGGGGCCGCATCAGTATGCCCTGACCTGGGGAGCGAAGAACTTCCGGGATGCTTTGGCGGATAAATATGAGCATTTCTCCGGCATCCGCGTCGATCCGGAAAGTGAGATCGTGGTTACCTGCGGGAGCACGGAAGCAATGATGGCGGCGATGATGAGCATTGCGAACCCGGGAGACAAGGTCGCGATCTTCTCGCCGTTCTATGAAAATTACGGAGCGGATACGATCCTCTCCGGAGCAGAGCCAATCTATGTCCCGCTCATCCCTCCAACGTTCCGGTTTGAACCGGAGGCGCTGGAGAATGCCTTCCGTCAGGGCGCGAAAGCGCTCATTCTCTGCAATCCGTCCAATCCCTGCGGGAAAGTGTTTACGCTTGAGGAATGCACGACTATTGCGGACCTGGCAAAAAAATATGACACCTTTGTGGTGACAGACGAGGTGTATGAGCACATCGTTTATGCACCGAACCGGCATGTTTATATGCAGGCGCTGCCCGGCATGCGGGAGAGAACCATCGTCTGCAATTCCCTGTCCAAGACATATTCCATTACCGGCTGGCGTCTGGGATATGTGATCGCGAGCCCGGAGATCGCGGACCGCGTGAAGAAGGTACATGATTTTCTCACGGTTGGAGCGGCGGCACCGCTGATGGAGGCTGCCGTTGAAGGGCTCCGGTTCGAGGACGGCTATTATGCGGAGCTTGCGCAGAAGTATGCCCACAAAAGAGAGCTTTTCGTCGGAGGACTGAAGAAGCTGGGATTCACAGTGACGGAACCGCAGGGAGCGTATTATGTGCTGATGGATGTGAGCGAATTCGGCGTAAAGGACGACGTCGCTTTCTGCGAGTGGCTGGCGAGAGAGGTAGGCGTAGCGGCTGTGCCGGGAAGCAGCTTCTTTCAGGAGGATGTGCATCATCTCATCCGCTTCCACTTTGCAAAAAAAGACGAGACGCTGCTCCAGGCGCTGGAGAATCTGTCCCGGCTGAGAGAAAAATATGAGTCAAAATGTGCTGATCCTGACCGTTGAGCTGATCGGAACGATTGCTTTTACCGTATCCGGAGCTATGGTCGGGATCCGAAAAAAGATGGATATCTTCGGCATCATTATTCTCGGGCTTTGTCCGGCCGTCGGCGGAGGGATCCTGCGGGACCTGCTGCTGGGAAACACTCCGCCGGCGGCGTTTCGCGATCCGGTATACGCGCTGGTGTCGATCGGGGTTTCCAACATCGTGTTTCTGCGGCCGGTGCGGCAGTATCTGGGAAAGGCGCATCCGGCCTACGACAAGATCCTGCTTGTAATGGATTCCGTCGGGCTCGGAATCTTTACCGTGATGGGAGTCCGAACCGCACTGCTCAGCGTGGAAAACTGCGGGGCGTTTCTGCTGATCTTTGTCGGAGTAACAACGGGAGTCGGCGGAGGCGTGCTGCGGGATGTGCTGGCATCGGAGACCCCGGTGATCTTCCGAAAAATGTTTTATGCTTCCGCTTCTCTGCTTGGAGCCGTGACTTATATTCTGCTCTATCCCCGCATGACGGATCTGGGCTCTCTCCTGACGGGGGCGCTGGTGGTCTTTATCCTGAGGATGCTTGCGGCACACTACCACTGGAAGCTTCCGCGGGCGGAGGAATAAAAGATTTGCTCTTGCTTTTCCAAGGCACAGAGGTTTATAATCAAACAAGAATCTATCATCTTTTAGGAGGATCTGACCGAATGAGAAAAAGCTCCAAGCTTCTTGCTTTTGTCCTCGCTCTCGCAATGCTCCTGAGCCTGGGCTGCAGCGCCTTTGCGGACGGCGAAAATCCCGATGATACCACATGGGCAGTTTTCATTTATATGTGCGGCTCCGATCTGGAGTCGGACGACGGCGATGCCACGGATAATCTCATTGCCCTTACCGAGGCAGAGAATGACGAGAATATCATCTATCTCATTGAGGCCGGCGGTGCCCGGAGCTGGAACAACACCATGTTTGAAGACGGTGGGATCGGGCGCTATATCATGTATCAGGGCTCTATCTATGAAGACGATGAAAGCCCGGTCACCGATACGGACATGGGCGAGGCCTCCACGCTGACGAACTTCCTCAATTGGGGCCTTGACTATGTGGAAGACGGAATGCGCACGGCGCTCATCCTCTGGAATCATGGCGGCGGAAGCATCAGCGGCGTCTGCTTTGACGAATTGAACGACTACAATTCCCTCTCCCTCACGGATGTGGGCTCTGCACTTGCCAGCGTGAGCGGAAGAATGGGAAAAAAATTTGACGTGATCGGTTTCGACGCCTGCCTGATGGGCACGCTTGAAACGGCCAACGTGCTTGCTCCTTATGCCGACTATATGTTCGCTTCCCAGGAAACGGAACCGGGTTACGGCTGGGATTATACGGGCGGATTTTCCTATCTCGGCGCGCATCCGAATGCGACCGGCGCTGAATGGGGCGAAGCTCTCGCAAAGTCTTATTATAACTATATCGCTTCCGAAGAAGCCGGAGAGGACAACGTCACCTTCTCCATTACGGATCTGAGCAAGATTTCCGCGGTGAACTCTGCGTTGGATGCCGTGGCCAAGGAAGTTTATGAGAACCAGAATCAACAGGTCAACGGGATGACGCTCCGCCAGTGGTTCCAGAGAGCCGGTTATGTGGCAGACAACTTCGGCGGCAACAACGCGACCGACGGCTACACAAACATGATCGACCTGAAGACCTTCATGGAGACTCTGCAGGATGTGATCCCGGCAGCAAAGAATGTTGTAAGTGCGCTCAATGACGCGGTCGTCTTCTCCATCAACGGAAAATTCCATGCCAATGCAGGCGGGCTTTCCGTTTTCTACCCGCTGTCTGTCGACGACGGCAGCATGGAGATGTCTATCTTCCGCGAGGTCGCGACAAGCAGCTATTATCTTGCAATGGTCAACCTGGCTGCCTACGGATATGACATGGGAGTTTCCGCACCGGTTTCGACCCCTGCGCCTGCGGCAACCGCGGCGCCTTCCGCAACGACCGAAACGGTTACGGCCGGAGGAAATCAGGGCTCCACTTCCGATGCAGACTGCCCGCTGAATATCCATGCTCTGTATCTTGACGAATACGGCACTTATACCGTGAGCTTCAACAACATGGGCAACCTTGCAACGGCCTCCTGCATGCTGATCTGGTATGACGGAGACGAAGCAATTTTGCTCGGTGAGGACGACAACGTCGCAATCGATTACGAGAACGGCTTTATCTATGACGCTTTTGACGGTTCCTGGATGACGCTCAATGACAATCTCCTGCCGCTCAATCTTGTGAGCCAGACCGAGGAGATGAGCTTCTACAGCTGCCCCATCCTCCTCAACGGAGAAGAGACCAGCCTTCGTCTGACCTATAACTGGAAGACCGGCGAGATCGGCGTTCTCGGCACCTGGGACGGCATCAACGGAACGACCGGTATGGCCGCCCGCGACTGTGTGCCGCTCAACTTCGGTGACAAGATCGAGATCCTCTACTACTATTCCTCCGGAGACGGCATTGAGACGATCTCCTCCGATCCTGTCATTTATGCCGGTTCGCTGAATCTCCAGTATGAGATGCTGCCGGCAGGCTCCTATGACTACAGCTTTGTGCTCTACGATATCTATGGAAACAGCTGGAGCACGGACAGCGTAACGTTCTACGTCAATGACGACGGGTCGATCGGTTACTGATTCGAAAACGGCAATGAAATAAAAACAGGCAGCGCTTTCGTATGATCAAAGCGCTGCCTTCCTTTTAAAAAAGGAGGATAAAAATATGAACCTGCAGCTCCGGCAGGATGCGGAACAGATCACAGAAAGGGCCATTACGGCAGTGCTTCCCGATGCGGCCGTGAAGCGCGCGCTGAAGGAACTGCGCTGCAGCGGACGCATTCTTGCCGTTTCAGCCGGGAAAGCGGCGTGGCAGATGGCAAAGGCGGCGAGCGTCGAGCTCGGAGAACGGATCGAGCAAGGCATCGTAATTACCAAGTATGGGCATGCAAAAGGTACGATCGACCGCTTTGAATGCTTTGAGGCGGGGCATCCGGTGCCGGACCGGAACTCTTTCCTTGCAACGGAGCGGGCCATTGACCTCGTGAAGGGATTGGACAAAAACGACACAGTGCTTTTCCTGCTCTCCGGAGGAGGCAGCGCACTCTTTGAGAAGCCGCTGATCCCGGGGGAGGAACTGCAGGACATCACGGAGCAGCTGCTCCGCAGCGGGGCAGACATCACAGAGATCAATGCGATCCGCAAGCGCCTGAGCGCCGTAAAGGGAGGACGCTTTGCCGAGCTCTGTGCGCCGGCAAAGGTGTTCAGCATCGTGCTCAGCGATATTCTCGGAGATCCGTTGGATATGATCGCAAGTGGGCCCGCCTGCCCGGACAGCTCCACCTGTGAAGCGGCGCTTGGCATTGCAAAAAAATATGAGCTCCGGCTCTCAGCGGAAGCGCTTGCGTTTTTGGAGCGGGAGACCCCGAAAAAACTGGAGAATGTCACCTCTCAGATCACCGGCAGCGTGCGGGAACTGTGCCGGGCGGCAGGGGAAGAATGCGCACGGCTCGGATATGAGCCGGTATTTCTGACCGATCTGCTCCGCTGTGAGGCAAGAGAAGCGGGAAGCTTCCTTGCGTCCGTCCTTGCCTCGCATGCCGGAGGAGGGAAGAGCCTGGCGTTTATTGCCGGAGGGGAGACCGTCGTAAAGGTCACAGGAAACGGGAAAGGCGGCAGAAACCAGGAACTTGCGCTTGCGGCCGCCGAGGGTATCCGCGGGATCGAGGGCTGTGCCGTATTCAGCATTGGGAGCGACGGGACGGACGGCCCGACCGATGCAGCCGGAGGCTATGTCGATTTTGATACGGCAAGGGAACTGAAGGAGCATGGGGGCGGCATTTATGATGTGCTCCGCGAAAACGATGCCTATCATGCGCTGCAGAAGACCGGCGGATTGATCGTTACCGGCCCCACAGGGACGAATGTGAACGATGTGGCGGTTGCGCTTTATCGGGCATAAAGCTCCTTTTCCAGAAGCACGAGCTGCACACCGGGGATGCCGTTAAAGGTGCAGGGAACAATGGCCGCTTCGCGATAGCCGAGGCGGCGATAAAGAGCGCGGGCACGGAGATTGCGCGCGTTCGTATCCATACGGAGAACGGGACAGCCGTGCTGCACGGCATATTGTTCATAAAAGGCAACGAAGGCAGAGCCGATGCCTTTTCCGCTTTGGAGCGGATCGACCGTCAGCGTATGCAGAACCATGACCTCATCCTCCGAGGCCGAAAAGGCCCAAGGGGCACCTGCGTAGCTGTCGACCTGACGTTGATTGACGATCGCCGAGGCGAGGATCTCGCCGCCTTCCTCGCAGACGAACAGATCCTCTCTCGCGAGAGCGGCTTCCGCCGTTGCCCGGACAGGATAGATCGCCGGATCCCACCCAATCGCCAGCTCACCCCGCCGCTCGGCAGCATGGATCCTCTCATAGATCGCCGCCACGGCGGCGAGATCCTCAGATGTTGCTTTTCGAAATTTCATAATTCTCAAAATTCCAATCTGCCAATTGATAGGCTGTATTTTAGCAGGATCGTTATGATTTGCAAGAAAGCACAGGAAATTTCCAATCTTTTCCAACGAAATGAAGTATCTGAAAGAAAGCGAAGGAGGTGCAGCTTCCGTGTGTCAGGTCATGCAGAAATATGAAGAGATCGCCAGAGAGCAAGGCAGAGAGCAGGGCAGACTGCAGGGCATACAGCAAGGTATGCAACAAGGCATGCAGCAAGGAATAAAGCAAGGCATGCAGCAGGAAAAATACAACAATGCCCGCGCGATGCTTCGGGAAGGGCTTTCCCTCGATATGGTCTCTCGCTGCATCGGGCTTCCGGTTGCAGAATTGAAAGAGTTGAATATTCCAAGACAATAAAGTTTCTGCGGAGCTCCGAAATCGGGGCTCCGCGGTTTCACTATTTACCTTCTTACCCTTTCACCTTTTTCTCTTTGCAAAGTTAATAAGTGGAGGGAAAGAGGGAAAAGGGTAAATACCCACTGCTTGCTTGACTAGAACGGCCAAGTCGGGAGCCAGCCGAGGAGGGTGCTGCCGAGTGTGTTGTCGATCGGGAGACCGCAGAGAGCGGGGAAGAAAAGAACGAAGACGGCAGCAGAAAGCGCCGTAAAGCCGGCGAGATAGGCATTGGCGTGCGGGGTGGCGTTTTCCATCAGGCGGAAGACATATCCGAGAGCGAGCACCAGGAAGATGCAGCAGGGGAAGTAATGATACTCAAACGTCAGGCGCGTGATGAAGATCCAGGGCACCAGCTGCGCCAGATAGCCGATCAGAATAAAGATCGCTTCCCGGTCACGGCGGAAGAGCGCACGATAGAGAAGGACGAACAGGGCCAGCAGACCGCCCCAGCAGAGCACAGGATTTACCCAGGCGCCGAAGCTGACGCGCGTTCCGTCGGAATAATACTGGAGATAATAGAGAATCGGACGAATGTCCAGGATCCACTGATACCAGAGAGAGGAATACGGATGCTCGGCGACCAGAAGACGGTGATAATTGAACATATAGACCTGGTTGGAGATCACAATGTCAAAATAAGCCTTGCTGAAGGGATTCGTGATGCCGGAGGAGGTGCCGTATTCATAATAGGAAAGATAATAGATCAGAGCGGGGATGACAATAAAGAAGGGAATGCAGAAGAGCGCATTTTTCAGAAAGGCGCGGAAGCCTTTTTTGCGATGAGCGATCCAGTAGAGGAGCCAAAGAACGGCAAGACCGGCGCCGGCATAGAGGCTGGTCCATTTGCAGGCGGCGCCGATGCCGAAAAAGATGCCGCTCAAAGCCAGACCGCGGCGGCTCCCCGTACGAAGGAACTCATACATGAAAAGATACATCAGCAGAATGAAGAAGACGCTGTAGGTATCAATGGTCGCAATGCGCGTCTGGACATAGTGCATGAAGTCCGTTGCCAGGACGAGCGTGCCGCAGAGAGAAACGCGCGTGCTTCCGAAAAGACGCTTGAGGAAAACATAAAGGATCGGAAGCATCAGAACGCCGAAAAGCGTGCCGGAAAAGCGCCAGCCGAACGGCGTCATGCCGAAAAACAGAATGCCGAGAGAGACGATGATCTTGCCAAGGGGAGGATGCGAGATCTCGTAGGGGTAAATATTGTTGAGATGCTCCCAGGCCGTACGGGCATGGTAGATCTCGTCAAAGTAGGTCGAGTTGCGGTAGGTCTGATAGATCTGAACCAGCTCCTGCTCGTCGTTCAGCTCGGGAGCCGTCGAGGAAAAGGAGACGAAGGCACCGTCGCTTCGCTGCAGGGCGGCCTCGCCCAGCCAGACCTCGCCGTAGCCCGTGATGCGCAGGGAAAGGATCGGAACGGTCTCCTCCGGAGCGGCGGACTCCCATTTCAGCACATCCGCGGCCGTCTGCTGGAGGCTTGCCCAGGGGAAGAAGGTCTCGCCGTCCGTGGAGGCTTCCACAGAATAGTTCCCGATGCCGACACCGGTATAATAATAAAGCGCGGAGATCTCGGCGGGCTCGTCCAGCGTGAGGATCACGGAATTCCCGTTCATGGAAGCAAAGCTCTCAATGCCCTCTGTGTCTCCGAGATTCCAAAAGTCCACGCAGCCGAAAAACAGCGTGGTCACCAGCATCAGAACCGCATCCAGGCGCGTGAGAGCGCGGCAAAAACGGCGTCTCCTGCCGGAAGAAGGATCCGGCAGGAGAGAGGTATGATTCAAATCGGGAAGACCGAGGAAAAAAAGCAAAAGGAGAACCGCGCAGGCAAGCGGGAGAATATAGCGGGTCATTTCAGAATTTCATGCAGCTCGCGGACATCGGCGAGAATGTAATCCGGCTGACGCTCCGCGGCCTTTACCATCTCCTCCGTCGTCTCACCGGACATGACGAGAACGGAGACGGAGCCGGCATTCTGGGCAACGGCAATGTCCGTATAGAGCCGGTCGCCGACGGCGCAGATCTTTTCATTGGGAACGCCTGTCATCTTGGAGATCACATCGATCATGTTGCGGTTGGGCTTGCCGATATATTCGGGCTTTGCTCCGGAGGAGGCCGTCAGCAGGGCGCAGATGCTGCCGCAGTCCGGCAGGACCTCGTCGTGCGGCATCGGGCAGACCCAGTCCGGGTTGGCAGCGATGAATTTTTTCCCGCGGCGAAGGAAATGGCAGGCTTTGTCGAGCTTTTCATAGACAAGCTCTGTGTCAAAGCCAACGACGACAACGTCCGCATCCTCTTCGACCAGGTTGATGCCGTAAGAGAGCAGCTCGCTGCGGAAGGCCTTAGTGCCGACGAGGTAGACCTTGGCACCGGGAAAGTTCTGATTGAGATACATACCGGTCGCCATGCCGGAGGTGAAGATGTTTTCCGCCTCGCAGGGGAAGCCGAGGCGCTTGAGGCGCGTAATATAATCCACACCGGCGCGAGAGGAATTGTTGGTGAGGTAAATGTACTTCTTGCCGAGCTTCGGCAGATCCTCCATAAGATCGATGGCGCCGTCAAAAACATCGTCTCCAAGATAGATCGTCCCGTCCATGTCGAAAAGGAACAGCTCGCATGCCTTCAGCTTGTCGTAATTCATGTCTGATCTCCTAAAATATATATAAAATTTATAGCTCGCTTACATCGAGGATCCGAACCTCCAGCCCTTCGCGCATCGCATAGGCCAGCGTGCTCATGGTGCCGCCGGGGCGACCGTCAAAGCAGGCGACCAGGGCAGAGGACTCATCGACCATATAACGGTTTCGACGCTGCATACAGTCGGCAGAATAGGAGTCCTGAAAGGTCTTGACGCGGTCACACTGAGAGAGCAGCTGCCGGTATTTTTCCTGCTGGACGCGGTTCCAGCGGCTTGCCTGGTCAGAGCAGGGAACGGCCGCTTCCAGACGGACGTCCGGGCAGCGCTCCTTCAGATCCAGAACGGCGTCCGCAAAATAGGTATCACAGCCGATGGCCATGCCGCAGAGAAAACGCCGATAGCCTTCCCGGTACAGCTCCTCCAGCTGCTGCGCGATCCAGGCGCGGGCAGAAAGGCAGCGCGGATCCGACTCCCGCATACCCCAGGGCAGCTTCATCGGCCGGTGCCCGGAAAAACAGCAGGTGATTTTTCTTACTTCATCAAATTCTTCCATGTGCTCTATTGTATAACACAAATTGCCTCTTGTCAAAACAAGAATAATGTGATATGCTCTCATCATCTTCAGGGCAGGGTGTGATTCCCGATCGGCGGTTAAAGTCCGCGAGCCAGAAATGGCACGAACCGGTGCAATTCCGGTACCGACTGTACAGTCAGGATGAAAGAAGACCTTGGAGTGCATGTGTGCACTCTTTTCTTTTTCCATTTTAACCATGTGCCTGAAGTCCGGCGAGCCGGATTTCAGGCTTTTTTGTTTTTCGGATAAAAAGATCCGATCCGGGAAAGGAGTAGCGGGCGTGAACGGAGCCGAAGTGCTTCCGGGCAGAGGAAAAGGGCGGAGAATTTCGGCAAAGCCGTATCTTTTCCTTCTGCCCATGCTGATCTTTGCAGGACTATTCGTTTATTATCCTTTTTTTAAGACGTTTTTATACAGTTTTTCCACCGTGAATGCCAAGGGCGAGATCGTCGGTACGGTCGGGCTTGAAAACTTCCGGTATCTCTTCAGCCGCCGGGAATTTGCCTCGGCGCTGAAGAACACGCTGAAGCTCACGGCACTGAATGTGCCGATCACGGTCGCGCTGACGCTTCTGATGGCGCTGCTCTGTGTGCGCAAGCGCCGAATCTCTCCTATCGTAGAGACGATGTTCGCCCTCCCGATGGCCATTGCGATGCCCGCCATCGCACTGATCTACAAGGTGCTGCTGAATCCCACCGTCGGCTATGTGAACCGTGTACTCGGACTGAATATCGGATGGTACCGGGACAAGGAGACGGCTCTTTACGGGATCCTGCTTCTCACAGTGTGGATGGGGATCGGGTTTAACTTTCTGCTGTTCCTCTCCGCGCTCCGCGGCGTACCGGAGGATGTGGTAGGGAGCGCGAGGCTGGACGGGGCCTCCGATGCGGGCGTGTTCTTCCGCATCCAGCTGCCGCTGATCTCGCCGACGATCCTTTATGTGGTCTGCACCAATATGGTGCAGGCAATGATGACGAGCGGACCGATCCTGATTCTGACGCAGGGAGGACCTTCCCGCAGCACGACGACGCTGATCTATATGATGTATTCCTCCGGCTACGGGTCATCGAATTATTCGCTTGCGGCCTGCGTGAGCCTCGTGACCTTTGCTCTGACGTTTGCCGGAACGCTGGTCGCGTTTCTGGCAGAGAGAAAGAAGGTGCACTACCAGTGAGCGCAAAAACAAAAAAACGGCTGAGATACGTCCTTCTGGATGCCCTTACGCTGGGTCTCGGTTTGCTTGTGATCTTCCCGATCGTTTATGGCTTCTGCGGCGCATTCAAGACGGCATCGGAGTTTGCTTCCCAGCCGCCCACGGTGCTGCCGAAAAGCTTCTTTAACTTCGAAAATTTCCGGACGGTCCTCCGCCAGATCCCGATCGCCAGATATTTCTTTAATTCCCTGGTCGTGGCCGTCCTCGTCAGCTCGGTGAAGCTGATCCTTGCGGTGCTGGCGGCATATGCCTTCGTTTATTATCGCTTCCCCGGGAGAAAGGTGCTGTTCTTCGTCATCCTGGCAACGATGATGCTGCCGGCCGATACGCTCCTGGTCACCAATTATCAGACGGTGGCACGCATGGGGTTGCTGAACACGTATCTTGGAATGAGCATCGTTTCCTTCGTGGGCGCGTCGCAGATGTTTATGCTGCGGCAGGCATTCAAGAAGATCCCGCCGGCCCTTCGCGAGGCGGCCGTGCTCGACGGCTGTGGAGATCTCCGGTTCCTGTTCCGGATGCTGCTGCCGGTCTGCCGGCCGGTCCTGGTGACGCTCTTTGTGCAGAGCTTCGTCGCAACCTGGAACACTTATCTCTGGCCCCTGATCGTGACGACGCACAACGAGATGCGGACGATCCAGGTCGGGATCTCCTTTATCACATCAACGGAAGGGACCAACTATGAGATCATCCTGGCCGGCGTGATGCTCTCCCTCGTTCCGGCGCTGTTCGTATTTCTTTTCCTTCGCGGAAGCATTTCCAAGGCAATGACCGACGGGGCGCTCGTCGGCTGAATGCAGGTTGTTCCGGGACCTGCCAATTTCAAGGCGGGATACCCTGACAATACAGCTCTTCTTTGGGGCGAAGCTAGCACGCACCGAAGAGAGACAGCTTATCCGAATTGAAAAAACATTCAGGAGGAAACAACCATGAAAAAGATCTTTGCCATTCTGCTCGCTGCGCTGATGGTGTTCAGCTGCTGCTCGGCCGCCTTTGCCGAAGGAGACGTGCAGCATATCGTGTTCTGGTATTGCATGACCGAGGATGCCGGCGCTCTCGTCGAGCAGTATGTCAGCGACTTCAACGCAGGAGTCGGCGCGGAGAACGGGATCGAGGTCGAGGCCGTTTACCAGGGCTCCTATGCCGAGGCAACGCAAAAACTCAACAGCATTCTTTCTGCCGGCAATCTGGAAGAACTGCCGGACGTGATGCAGATGGACGCCACCGGCAAGGTGACGTATTTCAACTCCGGCGCTGCCTATACCGTGGACGATGCGCTTGCCGACCATCCGGAGGCGGATCTCTCCGCTATGCTGGAAGCGGCTATGGGCAACTGGAACTATTCCGGCGTTCAGCTCGGCGTTCCCTTTGCCACCTCCACCACGGTGACCTATTACAACAAGACGCTCCTTGACGAGGCCGGTCTGGAAGCTCCGGACACCTTCGCCGACATTATTGCCATTGCCGATGCCATGCCGGAGAAGACGGAGAGCGGCGCCGATCTCGTCACCTATGCAACGGTCCCCAATACGCCGACGCTTGCCAACTGGCTCGGGCAGCTGGGCAGCTACGTGGTCAACAACAGGAACGGATCGGAAGGCAGTGCAACGGAGCTGGACTGCATTGAAAACGGCGCGCTGGAAGCTTTCCTCACGGAGTGGAAGAACATGTATGACGCCGGAGCGCTGACGAATACGGCGGGGTCTTCCGACGAATTCGTTGCCGGGTCGCTCGTCATGATGACCGGCTCTTCTTCCAACATTGCCGCAAACCTCGAACGCATCGGGGACAGCTTTGAAATGGGCGTCTCCGCCTACCCGAGAGTGAACGACGAGGCTTCCGCCGGGGCGACTGTGTCCGGCAGCTGCCTGATCATGTTTGACAAGGAGGCGAAGGACGCAGCCTGGACGCTGGTCAGCTACCTGACAAGCGCCGAGATCCAGGCAGACTTCGCGGCCGGCACAGGCTATATCCCTTCCAATACCGAGGCGCTGGAGACGGAGACCTGGACGAACCTGGTCGAGGAAAATCCCCTCTATAATGTCGGGCTTGAGCAGCTGATGAACACGCCGGCCGACATGCGCTCTGTTACCGTCGGCCCGTCTGCCGATTTCTACTACGGGATCCAGAACTGCGTAACGGAAATGCTCGACGAAGGACTCTCCGCCGAGGAGACGGTCGAGATCATGGAGGACGAGCTCGGAGGCCTTCTTTATCAGTACAATCTCGCCAATTCCTGATCTGAAAATCAAAAAAAGCAGGCTTCGGCCTGCTTTTTTTCTTGCGATGCGGGAATTCCGGGGATACAATATGCGTATTAAACTTACGAAAAGGAGAAGCGCATGGAACTTTCGACTTCGACCAACCTCTGCGCCTTTACCCGCGGCAGAGAACGGATGCCGGTGAGCTTCTGCATCGATACGCTCGCGGATGCCGGATATCGCGTGCTGGATATGAACTTCTGCGTTGCGATGAATCCGGATTCCCCAATGCGCACGGAGAATTGGCAGGACTATGTGGAGGAGATCCGCAGGCACGCAGAGAGACGCGGGATCGTATTTCGTCAGTCGCATCTGCCCTATTACGATGTGGACCGCTGCCGCGGAACGGGAAAAGCGGAGGAAATGGAGGAACTGATCCGGCGCTCAATCCTCGGCTCGGCGCGCCTGGGCGTCCGCTGGGCTGTGACGCATCCCTTTACGGTCTATTCCTGCGCGGATGATCCGGCCCGATGCCTTCAGGAAAACCGGGAATATTATGCGCCGCATGTCGCTCTTGCAAAGGAAAACGGACTCGGAATCGCCCTGGAGACGGATTTTGACCTTCCGGGGCAGAAGATCTACTGCAGCACGATCGGAGAACTGACGGAGCTTTGCGATGCGTTCGGGGATGCTCAAGCCGTCGGGATCTGCTACGATTTCGGCCATGCACAGCTCCAGGCGGACAAACGCCCTCACCGGGAAAAGCTGCGGGAGATCGGCACACGGCTGAAGGCCGTTCATGTGCAGGACAATCACGGACAGGAGGACGAGCATCTGCTCCCGTTTTTTGGCAGCATCGACTGGGAGAACGCCATGGCAGGGCTGGCGGACATCGGCTATGCCGGCGATCTGACCTTTGAGATCCAGGAATTCGGCCGCAGCCTTCCGGCGGATCTCAAGCATCTCAGCGCGGAGCTCTCCATTGCGGTCGGGCAGAGGCTGAGGGAATATTATATACAGGCGGGGGAAAAATAATGCTGGGAACCGTCAGCTGGAAGGAAATGCTGGTGATCCTGCTGATCATCTTCTTCGGAATCCCGCTAGCCGGCGAACTGGTCGACCTCTTTACACCGGAAAAGGTGAAAAAAGAGAGGGAGCGGAAGAGAAACACCAAGGCGGCGAAGTGGAAGGCAAAGCAGGAGAGAAAGATCCGGATCGCGATGCTGATCGTATTCGGGATCATTCTGACCGTCTATACCGCGGCAAGCTATCTCAAGGGCAGCATGTAAGGAAAGAAAAAGGACAGGAGAACGTGCTCCTGTCCTTTCGCTTTTCACGTGACGAACGATTAAGCAACACCGATCGTCAGAATGATATTTGCGTATGTCCGGCTCTCTCCGGTGGAGATTGCGAGCTTTACACTGGGATCACAGCATGCATCGTAAAAATCATAATGATCGATTTTTTCCAAAGGAAGATCACCGAGCAGTTCGCGGAATTCCGGAAAAATAGCCGGTTCAACACCGTCATCTGTGCGCATGACCTCGGCTTTCTCCACGGCAACGACGGAGAGAATGGAATCCAGAACATCGGTTACGGTCGGAATGCCGGGCTTCAGACCGAGATAGACAAGATCCGCGTCACCGGTTTTTGACTCGAGCGGGTAGTTGCCGTCTGCAATCAGGATTTTGTCTCCATGCCCGCAGAGGGCGAGAGACGCCATAATATCGGGATGAATGCAATTTCCTTTTAACATGTTGTTTCTCCTTAGTATTTGTAATCCGGGACTTCGACCTTGTCAACGGCCTGATAGGGAGCCAGCGTGGATACCATTTTGATGGGTTCGTCGTAATTGTTGATAACAAAATGGATCTCGCCCGGCTCGATATGGATCATCTGCCCGGCAGAGAGCGTGTTTACAACACCGTCTACCACGATGTCGACTTTGCCGGAGAGAATGTAAAAATTCTCTTCCATAATGTTATGATAGTGAGCAGGGAAGCTCTGACCGGGCTGAAACTGAACCAGCGCAAAGTTCATGCGCGGACCCTTCATCAGGTATTTAGGGCCGCTGTCACCAAAGCGGTATTCAAAATCATCTTCATGAACAACAAACATATTTTTTCCTCTTTTCTGCTGTCAGATTAAAATAAGAATCAAATGCCGGGGGCGCTCCACATATAGCGCGTGAGATGAGAATCGGCCAACGCAAGCTGTGCTTCGTAGACTTTTCGCCATTGCGGGTACATCTCTTCATAGACCTTGTGGTTTTCCATGTTGGGCTGATAGGTCTTGTCCCAGCGGACGCAGCGCTCGGCACCTTCCGCAATGCTGCCGTAAATGCCAACGCCGTATCCGGCGAGAATGGCAGCTCCAAGCGCCGTGGCCTCCTTGACAACGGGAACCTTGACAGGAAGCCCAAGCACGTCGGAAAGGATCTGGCACCAGAGCGGGCTCTTGCTGGCACCGTTGGCAAAGATGATCTCATCCGGCATATTTCCGGTCGCCTCGCGGACCAGGTCCATGTGGCCCTTGGTCACCATGGCGGTGTTTTCTAAAATTGCGCGATAGAAGGTGTAGCGGCTGAATTTTTCCGGGTCGAGCTCGAAATTTGTGAACGTGGGCGAGGCGTGGCGCCAGGAAGTGAAATTCATGATGTCGGAGAAGGTGCACATCATGCCGTAGCAGCCGGCGGGAACGGCGGCCGCCTTTTCGTTCATGAGATCGTACGGGTCGCGCCCGGTCTCGGCTGCAAGCTGCTTTTCCAACTGGCAGAAACCGTCACGGAACCAGCGCATGACCAGGCCGGGCTTGAACGCAAGAGCTTCAAACTGCCATACGCCGGGCACGGCGTGGCAGTTGACGCGTACGCGGCAGCTGGGATCCGTCTTGCCGGTGTCTGTATTGAATTCGTACTGCCAGAAGCTTCCGCCGAAGACGGCGCATTCGCCCGGGTCGACAACACCGACGCCGATGCAGCCAAGCTGGCAGTCGCCACCGCCGACAACGACCGGAGTTCCTACGGCAAGGCCGGTGTCTGCAGCGCCCTTTTCACTGACAGCTGCGGCAATTGAACCGCACTCGTAGACCTTGGGAAAAATGTCGTCGCGAAGACCGCATTTGCGCGCAATGGCGGGATCCCAATCCCGCTTCTGCAGGTCAAAGATGCCAGTAGTGGAGCCGTTGGAAGGCTCAAGCGCCATGACTCCGGTAAGCTTATAGATCAGCCAGTCATTAAACATGCCAACAGCTGCCGTCTTTTCGTAGATCTCAGGCATTTTGTTCTTGACCCAGAGAATGCGGGGGAGCGCACCGAGCGCATAGGCCTCGCCGGACTCCAGATAGAGCTCTTTTTCCAGATTCGGATTCAGGGCAATCAGCTGTGCAACTTCGTCATTGCTGCGTGCGTCGACATTGGCGCAGGCCCAGATCTCATTGCCGTCCTCGTCATAAAGCAGAATGCCTTCCCGCATGCATGTCGTGGAAATGCCGGCGATTGAATGCGGATCAATGCCCGTTTCAGCAAGGACCTCACGCACACAGGAAGAGGCAAGATCCCAGTTGTGTACCCAGTCAAAATCCATGCTGCCGGGCCAGCGGGGGTCTTCCTTGTGCTCCCATTCCTTTTGTACGCAGCCGATCTGGCTGCCGTCGGTATCAAACAAAACGGCTCTCACGCTGCCGGTGCCGGCATCGATGGCAAGAAGATATTTTTCTTCCATAACGCTTCCTCCTGAATCGTTAATTTGAGCAAAACAGATATTTAAAATATAACAAGTTCTTCCCGTGCTGTCAACGGGAAGAGAACATAAAACGAAGGTTATTTCAAAAAATGATTGGCAAAAGTGAATGCAATATCTCTACAGAATGACGTTAAGGGAATGATGATTTGTGCATATTTCACAAAAACGGACCTTCGATTTTGTGAAAGTCGACAGAGGGATCAACATTGACTTTCCTGAATTGTTGATTTATTATTAATTATATCCGAAAAATATTTTGTTCGGGAGGAACGCCGCAATGCCGGACGAAAATAAAATAGGACAGAGCGTTCTTTCTGTCCAAGACATAAAAAAGACCTTCGGCAGCAATGCCGTGCTGAAGGGAATCAGCTTTGAACTGGGAGCCGGCGAGGTAAGCGCTCTCATCGGAGGAAACGGAGCGGGTAAATCCACCTTGATGAAGATCATTATGGGGATCTATCAGGCGGATGAAGGCGAGATCCGGATCGGCGGAGAGAAGACGGCTATGTCGTCACCGGCAGTGGCGCTTGCCAAAGGAATCTATATGGTGCCGCAGGAGCCGATGCTCTTCCCGAATATGACGGTTGAGGAGAATATCCTGATCGGCTTCAAGGAAAATACCTCCGAATTGAAAAAAAGACTTGCCGTCCACATGAAGGAACTGAACTTCAAGCTCAATCTGCAGAGAAAGGCCAACACCCTCTCCATTGCGGAGCAGCAGCTGGTGGAGATCCTCCGCGGCATGCTGCGTGAGGCAAAGGTTTTGATCCTGGATGAGCCAACGAGTGCGCTTACCTTTGACGAGGTAAAGTCTCTCTTCAAAGTGGTGGCAGATCTGAAGGCAAAAGGAATCGGCATTATTTATATTACGCATCGTCTCAGCGAGGTTTTTGAGATTGCAACAACAGTCTCCATTATGAGAGACGGCGTCATTACCTTGAGCGGTCCGGTGGCCAATTTCACAAAAGAGATGCTGATCCAGGGGCTTCTTCCATCCGATACGGTAGTAAAAGAAGCAGCAAAGACGGAATATCATCCGGTGGATTATGCCAATGCCCGTCCGATTCTTGAAGTAAAGGGCCTTAGCGGATACGGTTTCAAAGACATTTCGTTTGAACTTTATCCCGGTGAAATCCTGGGAATTGCAGGCGTCGTCGGCGCAGGGCGTACGGAGCTCGTGAGCACGATCTTCGGGCGTGACAAGATCCTGGAAGGAAAGGTTCTCCTGAACGGGAAAGATATTACCGGAATGAGCACCCGGCAGCTCCTTCGGGAAGGGCTCAATTACGTCCCGGAAGACCGGCATTATCACGGACTTTTTAAGATCCGCTCCATTTCGTCCAATACGACATCGGCGCTGCTGGATACCGATGCGATCGGAAAAGTGAACATGAATCGGAAAAAACAGGCGACGATCGCACAGAAATATGTGGATCAGTTCCGTACCAAGATCGTTTCCCTGGACGATACGATCGGTTCTCTTTCCGGAGGAAATCAGCAGAAGGTCGTTATCGGAAGGGCGCTTTCCACAGAGCCGAAAGTTGTGATCCTCGATGAGCCGACGCGAGGGATCGATGCCGGCGCACGCGGAGATGTATACCGGATCATTCACGGACTGAAGGAGCAGGGCGTTGCCGTATTGATCATTTCCTCCGATATGGAAGAGATCATCGAACTGGCAGATCGCGCGATCACGGTATTCCAGGGGCGAATCAACGGCGAGTTCCGGCACGACGAGATCAACAATGATGCACTGACCGGAGCATCCTTTGGCATTACGGCCGGGAAGGCGGTGGCAAAATGAGCAGCTTAAAGAATCTTTTTCGGGCAAGATGGATGTCCAGCCTCCTGTTTCTGGTGGCGCTGTTCATAATTACGGGCATTATTGACCCATCCTTCCTTACGTATTCCAGTATCGTCAGCTGTTTCAACAGCGCTGTGGTTACCTCTATGCTGGCCATCGGCATTGCGTTTGTCATTATGACAGGAGAGATCGATGTTTCCATCGGCTCTACGCTGGGGCTTACGGCAGCGATTACCGGTCTCATCGCAATGAAGGGCGGGAGCACCGTTTCCATGATTGCTGTGGCGCTGCTCTGCGGGGCAGGTATCGGTATCGTGAATGGACTTGGCGTAGCCGTGATCGGAGTGCCGTCTCTGATCTTTACACTTGGCACCTGCGGAATCGTCCGCGGGCTGGTGTTTATCGTATCGGACGGGCGTACCGTGGAAAACTTCGGCGGAGCGATTACAACCTATGGCAATAAGGTGTTCTTTGCACAGATCCAGGTCTATTATGCCATTGTTGTCGCAATTATTATTGCAGCGCATCTGATCCTTACCAGAACCAAAAAAGGCCGCTATTTTATCGCTGTTGGCGATAACCCCGGCGGAGCTACACTGGTTGGAATTTCTGTGATCCGGGTCAAAATGCTTGCATACATTCTCAGCGGTATGTTTGCAGGCGTGGCAGGCGTGGCATTTGCTTCCAAGTACGGCCAGGTTATGATCACAGCGGGAAGCGGATATGAAATGACAGCGATCGCAGCCTGCGTTCTCGGAGGAATTTCGCTTTCCGGCGGCCTCGGCAATATGATCGGCGCGGCGTTCGGCGCGGTTATTATGGCTTCGATTGCGCGCATCCTGGTCTTTATCGGTCTGCCTTCTACCTATGACAATACGATTACCGGTGTTATGCTGCTTGCCATTGTCGTAATCGATGCGCTTGCCCAGCGCAACTCGGTCGAGAGCGCAAGACGGAAACGCCTTCTTTCCAGAACATCCGGCGAGGCAGAAGGGAGCGCACAGGCATGAAACTGATCAAGAAATTACTGAAACAGTGGGAGTTCTATCTCTTCCTGCTGATCATCCTTGAATTCCTGATCTTTGGAACGGTCAATCCAAAGAAGTTCCTGCGCCCGGCATCGATCCTTAACAGCATTACCAATTATATCAGCGTCTGCATTATCGCTCTGTTTGTGACGATGGTCATGATTACAGGGGGCATTGACATTCAGGCAAGCTCCATTATTGGACTGACGTCCATCGTGGAGGGCGTGCTATGGAGCGATGCGGGAATGAATATCTGGGTCGCTGTGATCTGCGCGATCCTGGTGGCAGCCGTTTGCGGTGCACTTTCCGGATTCTTTGTCGCCTACTGCGGCGTGCAGCCTATGGTCGTGACACTCGGCGGAAGTTTCCTCTTCTCCGGAATTGCGCTTCTTGTCTCCGGACTTTCCGCAACGCCGGCCTATCAGGGAATCAGCGGTTTCCCAGCGAAGACGGAGGACGGGCAGTTTATCGCCTACCGTTTCCTGGGAAAAGGAAAGATCTGCGGCGTTCCGATGCAGATCGTTGTCTATGTATTGCTGATCCTCTTCTGTGCATGGCTGCTTCACCGTACAAAATACGGGGAAAAGCTTTATCTCATTGGCGTAAATCCGGGTGCAGCCGAATATTCCGGCATCAATGTACGCTTGACTGTGATGAGCACGTATATCCTTTCCGCAGTCAGCGCAGCAATTGCGGGAACGCTCCTCACGGCCAATGTTGACTCAGCCAAGTATAATTTGGGTTCTACGTTTACGCTCTCTATTATTACGGCTGTTGTGCTTGGCGGAACGCTTTCCACCGGCGGAAAAGGAAGCATCCTAGGAACCGTTCTCGCATCTTTGGCGATCTGCATTCTCCGCTATGGACTTCCGCTCTGCTTCGGCGTCAGCACGCAGAATCTTGACCTGCCGGTCGGAATCATGCTGGTGGTGGTCGTCGTCGGGCGTGAGGTGATCAGCCGCCATATGCTCTCCGGGCTTTTGAAGAAGGCCCGAAAGTAACTCTGTATTTCCAAGGGGAAGACCCTTGCAAATAAATTTTATATTGGAGGAAAAACCAATGAAGAAGATCCTATCTCTCGCACTCGTTCTCTGCATCGTCTTCAGCTTTTGCGCTATGTGCGCATCGGCCGAGGACAGCGCGGTCGCAGGCATGACCGTTGCATTTATTCCGAAGGTAACCGGCAACTCGTTCTTTGAAGCCGCCAATGACGGCGCTCAGAAGTACGCAGCAGACTGGGGCATGACGGTTGATTACATGGGCAGCGCAACCGCTTCCGTCACGGACCAGATCGAAGTCATCCAGCAGGCCATCGACCAGGGTGTTGACGCAATCGCCATTTCCTCGGTTGACGCTACTGCTCTTGACGAAAAGCTCAAGGAAGCTGCCGATGCAGGCATTGTCGTCTGCACTTGGGACTCCGACGTCTCTCCTGATGCCCGCGCACTGATGGTCTCCCAGGGCACGGCTGCGGTTCTTGGACCCATGCTCGTCGAAATGGGCGTTGAGTCTCTGACCGAGCGCGGCGTTGACGTGACCGGCGAAGTCAAGTATGTATGGCACTATTCCCAGGCTTCCGTTGCTGACCAGAACTCCTGGTATGTCGCAGGCGAAGCGTACATCAAGGAAAACTATCCGAACTGGGTCGCTGTCGCTGAGCCTTATTACTCCGAGCAGGATGCTGAGAAGTCCGTTACCATCGGCGAAGCAGTTCTTGATGCACACCCCGATGTTGACCTCATCATCTGCAACGACTCCACGGCTCTCCCCGGCCAGTGCAAGGCCGCTGAGAACAAGGGACTTACGGCGGAAGACATCACCATTACCGGCTTCTGCACTCCTTCCGGCATGACCTCTTATCTCGAGAAGGGCATCTGCACTCGTTGGGGCCTGTGGGACTGCGGTATCCAGGGCGCTATGGGCTGCTACATGGCAGCTTACATTGCAGCCGGCAATGATGTCAAGGTTGGCGATGTCATCTCCATCCCGGGCATCGGCGATGTCGAAGTTCTGGCCAATGCCGACCTCGTTGACGGTCAGGAAACGGCTGACATGAACAACGGCGTTGTTCTCCTTCCGGAGCGCGTTGTCTTCACGGCCGAGAACGTTGCAAACTACAACTTCTAATTTCCGGTTGACAGTTTGAATTTCTACCAGTAAAATACCAAGGGCAGGCAGCAGACACGTGTCTGCTGCCTGCTTTCTTGAAGAACGATTGATTTTGGAGGTATTATTTCATGGCAGATAAAGAAGGCCTTAAGATCGCAAAGGATTATCATGTCGGGACTCCGTTTGCCAATCAGGGCGATTTCCAGGTAAAAGGGGCAAACGGTCTGGACTGGGGCATGAAAAAACGTCTGAGCAATATCTTTGATCCAAAGACGGGCAAGACGGTGATGTTCGCTTTTGACCATGGTTATTTCATGGGCTCCACTTCGGGCCTCGAGCGCCTCGATCTGATCATCCCTCAGCTGATGGATACGGTCGATGTTCTAATGTGCACAAGAGGCGCGCTCCGCACCTGCGTTCCGGCAGCCAATCGCTGCGGCGTGGCCCTGCGCGTTTCTTCCGGGTCTTCGATGCTCAATGACGATCTGAGCCACGAGGTCGTTGCAGTGGACATTGAAGATGCCATCCGCCTAAATGCGGACTGCATGGCCGTGCAGACTTTTATCGGTGCAGACGGACAGCTGGAGAGCATCGACAATCTTTCCCGGGTCATCAATGCGGGCCAGGCCTACGGCATCCCTACGCTTGGCGTCGTAGCCGTCGGAAAAGACATGGAACGCACAGACCGCTACTTTAAGCTTGCCACCCGCATTGTGGCGGAGATGGGTGCGAACATTGTCAAAACTTACAACTGCGAGCACTTCGATGAAGTGGTCGCGGCATGCCCGGTGCCCATTGTGGTTGCCGGCGGCAAGAAGCTTCCGGAAGATGAAGCGCTGAAACTTGCCTATGACGTGATCCAGAATGGCGCTGCCGGCGTCGATATGGGCCGCAATATTTTCCAGTCGCCCGATCCTGTGACGATGGCCAAGGCTGTGCGCATGGTCGTGCATGAGGGAGCAACGGACAAGGAAGCATACGAATTCTTCCTTGACATGCGCAAAAAGTAAGAAAATGAAATCGGCAAAAAGACTGCGATATGCTAACCGCAGTCTTTTTTGCCCGGGAAGAGAGTAAGGAAGAATGAAACTGCTTATTGCCGTTTTGCCGGTGATCGCAATTTTGGCAATCGGGTTGTTCTGCAGAGTAAAAAATATGATCTCCGAAGAAGGGATCAACGGGCTGCAGTCCCTGGTAATCAATATCACGCTGCCGGTGGCCCTTTTTTCCAATATTTATAAGGCGAAAATTACGGCAGATACCGTCTTGCTGGCTGTCGTTTTTTTTGCAGCTGTAGTTGGGGCGATCGGAGTTGGAAAAGCGATCTGCCAGAAAAGTAAGAGCTTCGATCGATATATGCCGTTCATGATCTCCAGCTATGAGGCAGGAATGCTGGGGTATGCGCTGCTGGGCATCCTGGTCGGGTCCGGGAATGTGACGCGTTTTGCCATTATGGATATCGGCCATATGATGGCAGTGTATACGGTCTATCTTTCTCTGCTGAAAAACGCCGGAGGGGAGAAGCAGACGGCGGGAGACGCCGTGAAGGGACTGCTGACGACTCCGGTCGTCGTCGGAGTTTTTCTTGGCGTGATCCTTTCCGTTTCCGGCTTGGGAGGCAAGATCGTGGAGACGGAATTTGGCGAACTGCTGGCAGCTCTCTGCAGCTTTATTTCCGGCCCAACAAGCGCGGTGATCCTCGTTGTCATTGGCTATCGCATGAAATTCAAGGGAGTGAGCTGGGGCGCTTTCGGAAAGCTGATTGGCCTGCGGCTGCTGGTTCAGGCAGTTTTCGGGGCTGCGATCCTTTTGCTTTTCCATGCAATGGGCGGCCTTTTTACGGAGGAACTTACCGTCATTTCCGCCATTGTTATGCTGATCCTTCCAACGGCCTATATTCTGCCGATCTATATTAGAGATGAGAAGAGCCAGGAGTACTATTCCTCCGTGCTTTCTGCGGATACGCTCGTGACGATCGTGCTATTCCTCATTTTGGCCGCTGTCGTACTTCTATAATTATGTCTACTAAAATACGGAAACAGAGAGCGGCTCTCTGTTTCCTGCTCGTATTCGTCCTGCTCCTTGCTCCCAATGCAGCGGAAGCCGGCTTTACACAGCGGACATATTCGCTCTGCAGCGACATGGTATACAGCTATCGGATGAATCAGATGGCGGCCTACGATACGATCCGACGGGATCTGGACGAGCTGAAGGCGGAGAATGCCAAATTCGGGGCGGTCTGGGAAGAACTGATGAATTACTGGATCTATACGAATTATGACATTGAAGTATATTCGGATCTTCTGCCCGACGGACTGCCGCAGGACGACAGCCTCTGTATCGTTGTCCTCGGATATCAGCTTCTGCCGGACGGGACGATGACGGAGGAACTGCTCGGCCGCTGCAGGACGGCTCTGCAATGTCTGGAGCAGTATCCCAACGCGCTCCTCGCGGTAACCGGAGGAGGGACGGCGGCAGACAATCGAAGGGCCACGGAGGCGGACTGCATGGCGGAATGGCTGGCAGATCAGGGCGTGGATCCGGCCAGGATCCTGATCGAGAACCGCTCGCAGACCACGGCAGAGAATGCGCGCTTTACCTGCACGCTGCTGAGGGAGGAGCATCCGGAGATCCGGGAACTGGCTATTGTGAGCAGCGATTACCATGTTCCGCTCGGCTGCCTGATGTTTCGCGCCTACGAGCTTCTGTATGCCTATGAAAATGAGACGGAGGCTCTGCCGATCCTTGCTTATGCCGGCTTTCTGACCGGAGTTACAGAACCCGCGGAGCCGATCACCACACAGGGAGCGGATCTTTGGTCGATCGCAGAGAGTATTCTGGAATAAAAAAGAAGAGACCCGAAGGAACGACTTGATACGCTCCTTCGGGCCTTCGCATGCACGAGAGATTATTGGTTGATATCGATCCGTTCTCCGCAATTCTTGCATACGGCCTTCTTGCTGCTGAGGATCAGGAACTTGCTGTATTTTTTGCAGTAAGGGCATACTTTGCTGAACATGGCGGCAGCGCCGCCGGATACCGATGCCAGAGCGTCGTCACTCAGCAGATGATCCTTTCCGGCTGAAAGCGGCCCGGAGATCTCACGGTTCATGGTTAGCTCTCCTTTCTTTTGCGCACTGCATATTAATATGCATTATAGCAGAAAAATGTTACAGAGGCAAAGAGAATCCTTGAGAAAGAAAAGAAAAGGAATTGAATTTTTCCGACGCTTTGTATATAATATATAGTCACGAAAATAATGCATCATCGGAGAGAGCTATGGCGAAGCGGCCTTTGGGAATCTATATTCATATTCCGTTCTGCGCAAGCAAGTGCGGCTATTGCGACTTTTATTCGCTTGCCGGCTGTGAGCACCGGATGCAGGATTATCAGAATGCGCTTTTGACGCATCTTGAGGAATCCACGGACGCGATCAAAAATTATGAAGTGGATACGATCTATTTCGGAGGCGGCACTCCGAGCTATTACGGGGCAGACCGGATCGTCGAGCTTCTCGATGCGCTGAAGCTCAACGGAAATGTGCGCATGGATGCGGAGATCACGGTGGAGTGCAACCCGGACAGCGTTACTTACAAGTCTCTTCGCACGCTTCACAATGCAGGCGTCAGCCGGATCTCGCTCGGCGTTCAGGCAACGGACAATGATCTGCTCAAGATGATCGGGCGGCGACATACGATCGAACAGGCGGAAGGTGCCATCGAGGACGCCCGCGACGCCGGATTTGACAATATCAGCGTCGACCTGATCTATGGCCTCCCGACCCAGACCAAGCAGGACTGGGCGGAGACACTTGCCAAGATCGTTTCCTTCCACGTGGAGCATGTCTCCTGTTACGGCCTGAAGCTGGAAGAGGGAACCCCAATGTACCGCAATTATCGGAATTCTCCGGTCCTGCCAAGCGATGACGACCAGGCAGATATGTATTCCTATGCAGCTCAGATGCTGGAACACTACGGATATCATCAGTATGAGATCTCCAACTTCTGTGCCCCGGGATTCCTTTCCCGCCACAATATGAAATACTGGCAGCTGGACGATTATATGGGCTTCGGCCCGGGAGCACACTCCTGCATCGGAAAAACACGGTACAGCTATATCAAGGATCTGAAGCGCTATATCGAAAACGTCTCCCGCGGGACAAGCCTGCTGGATGAATACGAAGAGATCGACGCGATGGAGCGGGCCTCCGAATATCTCATGCTGGGAATGCGCACGGCCTACGGGATCTCGGAGAAGGATTACCGTGTGCGCTGCCAGTCCGACTGGCGCCCCATCGAGAAGACGCTGAAGATCTTTGAAAGCAAGGGCTGGGCCGAGCAGAATGGAAGCCGCTGGCACTTTACCGTGCCCGGGTATCTGGTGTCTAATCAGCTGATCAGCATTCTGATGGAGGTCCAGGCAAGCGGCCGCATTGAAAATACGCCCTGGCTGAGCGAACTGTTTGACGCCGAGGAGAAGACCGAGCTCCCGCCGAGCGAGGAAGAACTGTTTATGGAGCTTTATCGGAACACGGCGGAATCCTGAGCGAGGAAACACAGAACAAGGAGCAGGAATGGATTGGGATTTTGATTTTGACGATATCTTAAAAGAATACGGAGGCGCCTCGGAAGAGGAGGAGACTCCGGAAGAGGAGACTCCGGAAGAGGAAATTCCGGAGGAAGAACCTCCGAAGGAAGAACCGCCAAAGCAGGTGCCCGTGCGGAAGGCGGCTCCGGTAAAACGCAGGGTGATCGAAGAGCCGGAAGAAGACGACGAAGAAGATGAGGAAGAACCGGTTCCGGCGTGTGCCACGAGGCGGGTAAAGCGCGATGCGGTTCCTGCGGCAAAAGAAAGCCCGCAGAGAAGAGCAAAGCGAACGATTCCCGAGGAAGAACCGGAACGGCCGCGGCAGAAGAAGCGCGGGCACGGAACGGCTGCTTTGCTCATATTTCTGCTGATCCTCTTCGGCATTGCCGGAGGCGGCATTTACGCCGGCATCCGGGTGTCGGACAGCGAGACGATCTTCCCCAACGTCTCTGTCGGAAACATCGATGTCAGCGGGCTGACGGAGGCGGAGGCACTCGAAAAGCTGCAAAGCAGCGGCTGGCAGGAACGCGTTGACACGAAGCTTACGGTTAAGACCTATAGCGATGTGACCGTGGAGGTCGACCCGAAGGAAGCGGGAACGGTTCTGGACACCCGGGACGCGGCAAGTGCGGCATATCAGTACGGGCATGACGGCAATATCGTGGAAAATCTTGTCTGTTATGTCAAGAGTCTGGCCGGCAGTGTCGACGTCAATGCCGAGAGCACGGCGATCAATACCGTCTATATCACGCAGCAGGCCGAGCTCTGCCAGCAGGAGCTTGATGCGGCGCTCGGAAGCGATGCCTATGTGGTCGACAAAGAAAACGCCGAACTGAAGATCGTCAAAGGCCAGGGGAGCATGAAGCTGGATACAAATGCGCTCAAGGAGCAGATCCTCGCGGCCCTCTCTTCCGGACAGACGGAGCTGGAATTCACGACCCTCTCCAGGCAGCCGGAGCGGCCGGATCTGCAGGCCATTTATACAGAGCTTTCCGCCGAACCGGTGGACGCAAAGTACACGGACGACGGCACCTTCAGCGTAATTGAGGAGACGGTCGGATGCCGGTTCGATGTGGCGGCAGCCAATACGCTGTGGGATCAGGCGCAGCCCGGAGAGACGGTCTCCATTCCGCTTTCCATTACTTATCCCGAAGTGACTGCGGAGAAGCTGGAATCCCAGCTTTACCGGGATCTGCTCGGCATCATGACAACGGACTATACCGCGAGCGTTGAGAACCGGAAGAACAATGTCCGCCTCGCAACGAGCAAGATCGACGGGCTCATCATGTATCCGGGAGACGAATTCTCCTACAATACGGTCGTCGGGGCACGGACGACGGAGGCGGGCTTCCTTTCCGCTCCGGCCTATTCCAACGGCGAGGTCGTCGAGGAGATCGGCGGTGGGGCATGCCAGGTATCGTCCACGCTCTACAGCGCGACCCTCTTTGCCAATCTGGAGATCACGGACCGCACCTGCCATTATTTCCGCGTAACCTATATGCAGCTGGGAACGGACGCCACCGTGACGATTCCGGAGGAAGGAAACGCGATCGACTTCTGCTTCCGCAACAACCGGAATTACCCGATCAAGATCGTGGGCCGGTGCGAGGAAAACGAGGACGGCAGCAGCTGCAAGGTCACATTTGAGATCTGGGGCACGCTGGAGGAGGGGGACTACGAGTTCGTTGACTTCAACAACTCCAACCAGTACGGCTGGGACAATCAGTGGTCTTATCAGGTCGAGACCGAGCCCACCGGTGAATTCCCGCTGGCCAAGATCCGCCTGGTGACGGACCTCTATTCCGCCACGGACGAAGCCGTCGGGCGCTCCTGCACCCGGACACTGACCTATCGCGTCATCACGGACCTGGACGGCAACGAGATCTCCAATGAATGCGTCAATCCGCTGCTTTCGACCGGAGGCCCGGCTATGGATACCTACTATAACCATTGAGCAGACGAGAACTATAAAAACGAAAAGAGAGACGACAATGGAAGAAAAAAAGACCTTTTATATCACAACGCCGATCTACTATCCCTCGGACAAGCTCCACATCGGGCACGCCTACTGCACGGTGGCAACGGACGTGCTTGCCCGCTATAAGCGCCTTCGCGGCTATGACGTGCTTTTCCTCACCGGAACGGACGAGCACGGGCAGAAGATCGAAGACAAGGCCAAGGCCGCAGGCGTAACGCCGCAGCAGTTCGTTGACAATATCGTCGCCGGCCCGAAGGGCATCCTGGATCTCTGGAAGCTGATGAATATCTCCAACGACCGCTTCATCCGCACAACGGACGACTATCATGTGGAGTCGGTTCAGAAGATCTTCCGCAAGATGTATGAAAAGGGCGATATTTACAAGGGCGCCTACAAGGGCATGTACTGCACGCCCTGCGAGAGCTTCTGGACCGAGAGCCAGCTGGTTGACGGCAAGTGCCCGGACTGCGGACGAGAGGTCCACTATGCCGAAGAGGAGGCCTATTTCTTCCGCCTCTCCAAGTATGCAAAACCTGTGCAGGAGCTGCTGGAGAGCGGGGAATATCTTCAGCCGGCTTCCCGCGTCAACGAGATGATCAACAACTTTATCAAGCCGGGGCTTGAGGATCTTTGCGTTTCCCGCACAAGCTTCAAGTGGGGCATCCCGGTCGACTTCGATGAAGGCCACGTGGTCTATGTCTGGGTCGATGCGCTGTCGAACTACATTACCGCTTTGGGCTATATGAATGAGAAATACGACGACTACAAGAAATACTGGCCGGCAGACGTGCATATCGTCGGCAAGGAGATCGTCCGCTTCCATTCCATTATCTGGCCGGCTATGCTGATGAGCCTTGGCGAGCCGCTGCCGAAGCGCGTATACGGCCACGGCTGGCTCGTCATTGACGGGGGAAAGATGAGCAAGTCCAAGGGCAATGTGGTCGACCCGTATGTGCTGGCGGAAAAGTTCGGCGTGGATGCGCTGCGCTTCTTCCTCCTCCGCACCTTCCCCTTCGGCTCGGACGGAAATTTCTCCAACGAGCTTCTGATCCACACGATCAACATCGACCTCGCCAACGATCTCGGCAATCTTGTTTCCCGCACAACGGCAATGATCGAAAAATATTTCGGCGGCACTTTGCCCACCGGGCGCGAGAGCAGCGAGCAGGATGAGGAACTGATCGGCCTGATCCGCTCCACGAGAGACCGCTATGCGGAGCATATGGATGCCTTCCATCCGCACTTCGCCCTGGAAGAAGTGTTCCGTCTGATCCAGCGGGCCAACAAGTACATCGATGAGACGGCCCCGTGGATCCTGGCCAAGGACGAGGCAAAGAAGGATCGGCTCGCAGGCGTGATGTACAATCTCCTCGAGGCGCTTCGCGTGGCGCTCACCCTGCTGACGCCCTTTATCCCCGAGAGCTGCGAGAAGGCATTTGCCCAGATCGGAGCCGGCGCGGAGGTGCGGACCTGGGATGCGGCAGGGGAATACGGAGTCCTGCCGGCGGAGACCGCGGTCCACAAGGGAGAGACGCTCTTCCCGCGTGTGGACGCCGAAAAGGCCATTGCCGAGCTTGAGGCTATGAATGCGGCGGCAAAGAAGCCCGAGGCAAAGCCGGTGCTGCCGGACATCCCCATTGAGGATTTTGCCAAATGCGATATGCGCGTATGCAAGGTGCTGACCTGCGAGGCCGTGAAGAAATCGGAAAAACTGCTGAAGTTCTCTCTGGATGACGGAAGCGGCAAGCCGCGCCAGATCCTCTCCGGCATTCACAAATATTATGAGCCGGAGCAGCTGGTCGGGAAAACGGTCGTTGCGATCCTGAATCTGCCCCCGCGCAAGATGATGGGGCAGGAATCCTGCGGAATGCTGCTTTCGGCCGTAAAAGAGGTCAACGGGAAGGAAGAACTGCATCTGGTCATGCTGGACGATTCCGTTCCGGCCGGAGCGCAGCTGTGCTAAGTTTGTATTTTAGATAAAAGAAGGGTAAATAGAATGACAAAAACCGATATTTTCTCCGGCTTTCTCGGCGCCGGAAAAACAACACTGATCCGCAAGCTGATCGCGGAGGCTTACAAGGGCGAAAAGATCGTCCTCATTGAAAACGAGTTCGGCGAGATCGCCATCGACGGAGGATTCCTGAAGGATGCCGGCGTGCAGATCACGGAGATGAACTCCGGCTGCATCTGCTGCACGCTGGTCGGCGATTTCCGGAAGGCCCTCAAAAAAGTCGCGGAGGAGTATGCGCCGGACCGCATTATCATCGAGCCTTCCGGCGTCGGCAAGCTTTCCGACGTGACGAAGGCGGTAGAAGCGGTGGACGGCATTGAGATCGGGGCCAAGGTCACGGTCGTCGATGCAGGAAAGTGCAAAATGTACATGCGCAATTTCGGCGAGTTCTTCAACGATCAGGTCGCAAATGCAGATCTTATCGTTCTCAGCCGCACGGACAGCGCCGATGAGGCGAAGACTGTGGCAGCCACCGAGCTGCTCCGCACGATCAACGATCACTGCGGCCTGATCACAACGCCCTGGGACAAGATCACCGGAGAGCAGATCCTTGCCGCCATGCAGGAGAACGGCCTGAAGCGGGCAATGGAAGAGCTGGAGCATGAGCATCATCACCATCATCACGACGATGACGATGAGGAAGAGTGCGAATGCGGCTGCGGCCACCATCATCACCACGAAGACGACGATGAGGACGAGGAGCATGAGCACCATCACCATCATCACGACGACGATGATGACGATGACGACGAGGAGGAGCACGAGCATCACCATCATCATTATGATGAAAACGGTGTCTGCTCCTGCGGCCACCATCACGACGATGACGATGACGACGATCATGATCACGAAGAACATGAGCACCATCATCACCACCATCACCATGCCGACGAGATCTTTACTTCCTGGGGCATGGAGACGGCCCGCAAGTATACTGCCGAAGAGATCGCTTCCATTCTGGACGCTCTCACGGACGAGGAAAAATACGGCCTGATCCTTCGCGCCAAGGGCTATGTGGAAGGAAAGGACGGAGAATGGATCTACTTTGACTATGTCCCCGAAGAGGAGAACATCCGCGCCGGCGGAGCCGATGTGACCGGCCGCTTCTGCGTGATCGGGTCGCACATCAAAGAGGACGCCCTGAAGGAGCTTTTCAACATTGAATAACAGCAGAGAGTTTCCGGTCTATCTGTTTACCGGTTTTCTGGAGTCGGGCAAGACAAAGTTTATCCAGGAAACGCTGGAGGACAGCCGCTTCTGCAACGGGGAACGCACTTTGCTTCTCGTTTGCGAGGAAGGAGAGGAAGAATATGCGCCCGAGCAGTTTGCCGACCCGAACGTGTTTATCCGCGTTGTGGAAAGCAAGGAAGAGCTGACCCGGGAAAATCTTTCCCGCTGGGTGCAGGAGGCAAAGGCGGACCGCTGCGTGGTTGAATACAACGGAATGTGGCTCCTCGACGAGCTGTATGCGGCAATGCCGGAGAACTGGATGGTTTACCAGGAATTCATGTTTGCCGATTCCGCAACCTTCCTGCAATATAACGCCAATATGCGCCAGCTGACCTTCGACAAGCTCAAAAGCGCAGAGCTCGTCGTCTTCAACCGCTTCCGCACCGGAGCAATGGACAAGATGGAGTATCACAAGATCGTCCGCGCAGCGTCCCGCCGGTCTGACATCGCTTATGAGGATCTTGCGGGAAATGTGGAGTACGACGATATTCAGGATCCGCTTCCGTTTGATTTGAACGCACCGGTCGTCGACATCGGAGACGAGGATTACGCAGTATGGTATCGCGACATGTCCGAGGAACCGGAAAAATACGAGGGGAAGACGGTCTCCTTCAAGGCACGTGCGCTTCAGCGCGAGAAGCTGCCGAAGGGCTGCATCGTTGTCGGGCGCCATGTTATGACCTGCTGTGCGGAGGATATCCAGTTTGCCGCGCTGGTTTGCCAGATGCCGGATCCGTCCGTTATCGAGGATGACAGCTGGATCGAGATCACGGCGAAGATCAACTTCAAATTCCATCGCGCCTATCGGAAAAAGGGCCCGGTCCTTACCTACGTTTCCCATAAAGCCGCCTCCGCACCGGAGCCGGAGGTCGCCACGTTCTATTGAGCCGAACCGATGCGCTATACCTGCCTGATCTTTGACCACGACGATACTGTCGTCAACAGCACGGCTACGATCCACCATCCGGCGTTCCTTGCGTATCTGGAGAAGTATTTCCCCGGAAAAAGCTGCACGCTGGAGGAATATTTCGAAAAGAATTTTGAGCCCGGGTTCCTGGAATATTGCCGAAACGACTTCGGCATGACCGAGCAGGACTTTGACATCGAGCTTGTCTTCTGGCAGAGCTTCGTGAAGGGCCGGATCCCACAGGCTTATCCCGGGATCCGGGAGATCATGGAGCGGCAGAAGGCGGAAGGCGGAAGGATCGCCGTCATCTCGCATTCCCTCAAGGAGAACATCCTGCGCGACTATGCGGCCAATACGCTGCCGGAACCGGATCTGGTATTCGGGTGGGAGCAGCCGCCGGAGCGAAGAAAGCCGAATGCCTGGCCGGTGGAGCAGGTCCTGCGGGAATTTGGCCTGGAAAAGAGCGATGTACTGATGATCGACGATCTGAAGCCGGGCTACGACATGGCCTGCGCTGCCGGAATCGATTTCGCAGCGGCCGGCTGGGCAAACGACATCCGGTCCATTGAGCGCTTTATGCGGGCCAACTGCAGCAATTACTTTAAAACCGTGGAAGAGCTTGCAGCGTTTGTGATCTAAAGCTTTGACTGCAAAACAAACACGCCGAGAAGAAAAGAATCTTTTCGGCGTGTTTTGCTTTCGTAAAGAAAAAATATACTTGTAGAGTTTTCGGAAATGTGTTAACATAAAAATACATATCTGCAGATTGGAGAATTCTGTGATGAAAAAGAATCAAATATGGATCTTCGCACTTTCTCTGGCAGTGGCGCTTTCCGTTTGCATGATGCCTGCGGCGTCTGCTGCCGTGATCTCCGGGGTAGAGTCTACGTCTTCTCCCGTCCTATCGGGAGGTCCGCTGGACAACTCTTCCGGCGGAAGCTATTATAACGACTACAGCACGACGGTCACGGTCGGAGGAACAACTGCGGCTACGGCTACACCGCGGCCGAACAGCACGGTAAACGGGATCGTCATTCAGACTCCGCAGCCGGAGACGGTATATTACTACAGCAGCAATCTTCCCGTCATTACCAAGGATCCTTACAGCGATACGGCCAGCGACGACGGGACGATCGTATTCACGGCGCGCGCGGACAACTATACCTCCATCAGCTGGTATCTGATCAATCCGACGACCTATGAGCGCTATCCGGCGGCAAGCATCGGCTCCTACCTGGCCAACGTCTCCTGCACCGGAGCCAATTCCGAGCGCCTTGTCATCAGCGGGCTTTATGACGATATGGACGGCTTCTATGTGCAGGCTGACTTCACCAACGGTTACGGCACCACACAGACGGCAACGGCCCGCATGACGGTCAGCCTTCCGGAGGCAACGCCTACGCCGACTCCGGTCCCGACGGCGACACCGATGCCTACGGCTACGCCGACTCCGGCTCCTACGGAGACTCCTCTGGCCGGAACGACCGGCTCCACCGGCTCCGGGACGGGCGTCTCCTCTTCGAACGGAACGGGCGTGATGAGCTCGGGCGGGGCCAGCACGGCGGGAATCGCCGGGGCTGATGTTATGCCGACTTCCGGCGTCGCTTCCGAATCGCAGGATCCCACGGCGACGGGAACTTCTTACAGCTCTCTGACGGGCACGCAGGGCTCGGGAATTACCAACACCTCCAATACAACAACGGGATCCGTTGCAGGAGCCAGCTATACGGGCGCCTATATTCTTGCAGCTGCGGCCGGGCTTGTCATTATCGCAGCGGTGATCATTATGGCCCTTTATATGAAGGGCAAGATCTCGCTTGGAAAGTTTGAACAGGTGCTCGGCGGCTCGGAGGCAAAGGACGGGGATGTCTTCGGAGAGGACAGCGAGTTCTATAACCCGGATGATTTTAAAGACGACGACATCAAAAAGACCTGACGGAGAACCGACGTGACCGATAAAAAAAAGGAGCTCCTGCGCTCCATTAAATTCCTGTTCTTCTCCGTTTCCGCAGGGATCATTGAGCTCGTGGCTTTCACTGTGCTCAACGAGCTGCTGCATTTGCCGTACTGGGTCTGCTATCTGGGAGCCCTGGTGCTGTCTGTCCTGTGGAACTTCACGCTGAACCGCCGGTATACCTTCCAGTCGGCCAACAATGTTCCGGTCGCTATGGTCAAGGTGTTCTGCTTTTACCTTGTCTTTGCCCCGCTTTCGACTCTGCTGGAGCATGCGCTTACCTCGGCGGGATGGAACGAATATCTGGTTACTGTGCTCAATATGGTGCTGAATTTCGTTTCGGAGTTCCTTTATGACCGCTTTTATGTATTTCGCGATTCGCTGGACACCAACGAGATCGCGGCAAAAAAAGCCGGGAAGAAAGAAGAATAAAACAAGTGATCCGGAGAAACCGAGAAGGGTTCCTCCGGATCTTTTTCAATCGATGTCAAGAACATGGCAGCGGATCCGGCCAACGGAGGTATATCCGTGGAGCACGGCATGGATATCGGTCCCCTCCGGGGCGGTGGAGGAGCTGACGCAGAAGCCGTTCTGCTGCAGGGCACGAACACCGGAGGAAGGCGCAACGTCGATGAAGCAATCGGAATAGAGCTGCATAGAAGCAGGGCGGCGGTCTTCTGAAATGCCATGGTAATCGCTGAGCAAGCAAGCCGGAAAGTTGACATTCCATAGCTCGTTTTTCCGGATCGGACGCTGCAGAAGATCTTTGGCGAGCGGGAGAAGCTCCCGCTCGGCTACATCAAAGCAGGAGTCGTTCTCGTTGGAAAAGGCGATCGCCGGGATCCCTTCCATCAGGGCCTCCAGACAGGCGCCGACCGTACCGGAATAGGCAATGTCAAAGCCGGCATTGAAGCCGCGGTTGATGCCGGAAAAAACAATGTCCGGCTTCTGACCCAGCAGAAAGCAGCCAACCTTGACACAGTCTGCCGGCGTTCCGGTGATGGAATATGCCTGTTCGACTGCGGCAGGAAAATCGGGATGCTCAAAGATCTCAATCGGATCAAAGATCGTGATCCTCTGCGACATGGCGCTGCACTGGCTGTGCGGCGCCACCACCGTAACGCTGCCCAGGGTCACAGCCGCTTCCGCAAGCTTTTGCAGGCCGGGAGCGCGAATGCCGTCATCATTGACAAGCAGAATGTTCATAATGATATTCCTTCAGAAAAGAATTTGAACCTACTATAGCATGAATTTTACGGTTTTTCTATACATTCTTTCCTTAGATGTGTTATACTCCCAATAATAAAACGAAAGGAAGAATTTTGCGTTGAAACGAATTTTTTCTGCTGCGCTGCTTCTGATCCTTCTGCTCTGCAGTCCGGCAGCTTTTGCGGACGGAGAGATCCGCTTTACCGGCAACGGAATCGAGACCGAGGCATCCGGGGCTGTTGCCGAGGGCAGCATTCTAACCATTTCGGAACCCGGGGAATATATGCTTTCCGGGACGCTGGACAACGGCCAGATCATTGTGAATACAGGAGAGGCGGAGGGCAAGGTAACGCTGATCCTGAACGGAGTGGAACTCTCCAACCTCAGCGGCCCTGTGCTGGTGGCAGAAAAAGCGGAAAAGCTCAAGATCACTGTTTCGGAAGGAACAATTAATCAAATGACCTCGGGGACGGCAGCCGACGCCGAAAGCCGTGACGAAGACGCTGATGGCGCTGCGATCTATTCCCAATGCGATCTTACCATCCGGGGAATGGGAGAACTGTCTGTCAAGGGATATATCAACAACGGGATCACCTGTAAAAAGGATCTGGACATCAAACAGACGACATTGAATGTCTGGGCAGCCCACAACGGGATCAAGGGAACCCGGTCGGTCCATATCAAAAACAGCACGGTTACGATCCGAAGCGGAAATGACGGCATCAAGAGCACATGCACCACGCGCGAGGGCAAGGGCTGGATCCGAATCGAGAACAGCGCACTGACGATCGACGCGGATGGAGACGGCATTTCCGCAGCCACGGATCTTACTCTCACGGGAGGCATGGCAACGATCCGGGCAGGGAAAGACCTCTACAATTACGGAGCTACAGGTACCGTTTCCGTGGAGATCCTTTCATAAAAAAAGAGCGGCACGAGAGCCGCTCTTTTTTTGCGAGCCTGCTTATTCGACGGACAGAACCTTGTAGTCCTGGACTTCAACGGCCTGCTTCAGCACGTCGTTTTCCACCGGGGCAGACAGCGTGACGACAGCGGTGCCGGCCACGTGGCTGACTTCCGCAGAGGAAACACCGTCGACCGCCTCAAGCGCTTTCTTGACGCGGGCTTCGCAATGCGGGCACATCATGCCTTCAATTTTCATGGTCTTGGTCATAGCGGGATTCTCCTTTATTTTATTATTCGTCTCTCTCTCCTCCGAGAGGGAGGGAAGAGAAACGGGGTCGATTTTTTTATCGCGCGAAGCGTCCTTCACACGGAAAAGATTGAGGCGCAATGCATTGGAGACGACACAGAAGCTGGAAAGGCTCATGGCTGCGGCGCCGAACATCGGATTCAGCGTCCAGCCGAAGATTGGGATCCAGACTCCGGCGGCAAGGGGGATGCCGATGATATTATAGAAAAAGGCCCAGAAAAGGTTTTCACGGATATTGCGCAGCGTTGCCCGGCTGAGGCGGATCGCGGCTGAGACATCGGAGAGAGAACTCTTCATCAGGACGATATCGGCGGCATCGATGGCAACGTCCGTACCGGCGCCGATCGCAATCCCGATATCCGCACGCGTCAGCGCCGGAGCGTCATTGATGCCATCGCCGACCATGGCGATCTTGCCATATTCCGAAAGCTTCCGGATCACGGCTTCCTTTCCGTCCGGCAATACTTCGGAGACAACGTCGTCTACACCGGAAGCCGCTGCGATCGCCTGCGCGGTGCGTCGATTGTCGCCGGTAAGCATGACGACCCGGATGCCCATATGCTGCATTTCGCGGATCGCGGCCGCACTGTCAGGGCGAATCGGGTCTGCAATGGCGATCAGGCCCAGGATCCGATCATCGGATGCAAAAAGGATCGGAGTTTTGCCTTCTCCGGCAAGCCGGGAGGCTTTCTCCCGCAGTTCCGAAGAGACCGGGATACGGGAGGAGACAAAGCTCAGGCTGCCGCCCAGAAGCTTCCGGCCTCCGGAAAGAGCTTCCAGCCCGTTGCCGGGAAGCGCATGGAAACCGGAGACCTCTGCGGTGGCGATATCGTCTTCCTTTACACGGCGCAGAATTGCCTTGGCAAGAGGATGCTCGCTGTATTGCTCCAGGGAACCTGCCAGGGTGAGCAGCTCCTGCTCCGTCCGATCATTTGCGGGAATCACATCGGTTACGGCGGGCTCGCCGGAGGTGATCGTGCCGGTCTTGTCCAAAGCTATGATTTGAACTTTTCCGGCTTGTTCCAATGAAACGGCATTTTTAAACAGGATCCCGTTTTTCGCTCCCATTCCGTTGCCGACCATGATCGCGACCGGAGTCGCCAGACCGAGGGAACAGGGGCAGCTGATGACGAGGACGGAGATGCCTCTTGCCAGCGCATAGCCGAAGGTCTGCCCGCAAAGGAGCCAGACGACCACAGTGACGGCGGCGATCGAAATAACGGCCGGCACAAAAATGCCGGAGACCTTGTCGGCAATCTTTGCGATCGGCGCCTTGGTCGCGGCAGCGTCGGATACCATGCGGATGATCTGAGAAAGCGCCGTATCTTGGCCGACCCGCGTTGCCTCGCAGCGGATAAGGCCGGACTGGTTGATCGTCGCGGCGGAGACGGCATCGCCTACGGCCTTGTCGACCGGGAGGCTCTCTCCGGTGAGGGCGGATTCATTGACGGCCGTGCTTCCGGCAAGGATCACGCCGTCTGCCGGGATGCTTTCGCCGGGGCGAACCACAAATACATCTCCCGGGAGCACCTGCTCGATGGGGACGGTCTCTTCCTTTCCATTCCGCACGACCGTTGCTGTTTTCGGGGCGAGCTTCATGAGGCTTTTGAGGGCATCGGTCGTTTTGCCTTTGCTGCGGGCTTCCAGCATTTTTCCAACGGTGATCAGCGTGAGGATCATGGCTGCGGATTCAAAATAGAAGGAATCCATACATTCCATGACCAAAGCTTCCTCTCCGCGCATGACGGCACCCGTCATACGGAACAGGACAAAAACGCTCCAGCCGAAGGATGCCATGGAGCCCATCGCGACGAGCGTGTCCATGTTGGGCGCCTTATGCAGAAGCCCCTTGAAGCCGCTGATAAAGAACTTCTGATTGATGATCATAATGATGGCGGAGAGCAGCAGCTGAAGAAGCCCCATGGCTACATGGTTGCCCTCCAGAGCAGAGGGGAGCGGCCAGCCCCACATCATGTGCCCCATGGAAAAATACATGAGGACGATCAGAAAACCGAGGGAGGCAATGAGCCGCCTTTTCAGAACGGGAGTCTCTCTGTCTTTCAGGGCATCCTCCTCGGCAGACGGCGCGGCCGCCGCTCCTTTTGGAGCTGCGCCATACCCGGCATCGGTTACGGCGGCAACTACAGCGGCAGGAGAAGCCGTGCCCTCCACGACCATGGAATTGGTAAGCAGACTGACCGAGACAGAGGTGACGCCTTCCACCTGGCTCACGGCCTTTTCCACTCTTGCGCTGCAGGCAGCGCAGCTCATTCCGGTAACGGTATATTGTTCCATAGATGCCCCTTTATTTCATCAGCTTCTGCAGCGTGTTCACAAGCTCTTCGATGACATCGTCATTTCCGCTGCGGATATTGTTGGCAACACAGGTGCGGATATGCTCGGCGAGCAGCTCACGGTTGAAAGAATTGATCGCGGCACTTACGGCGGCGGACTGAACTAGAATGTCCGTGCAGTAGGCACTGTTTTCCACCATCTTCCGGATGCCGCGGATCTGCCCCTCGATCCGGCTCAGCCGATTGACCAGGCTGCGGACCTCTTCCTCCGGACGATCTTTCGTTTTCAAATTGCAGCAGGAGCAATGCTCGTTCTCTTCCATATCGATCCCTCTTTTCTTCCTACAGAATATACCCCATGGGGGTATTTGTCAAGCAAAAGCAGCCGCCTTTCGCCGGAATATCGGCCGAAAGGCGGTCATCTCTTTATAAGTTCAGCGAATCACCTTAGAAAGGCGGATCGAGAGGGGGACAGCGAGGACGATCTTCACGGCATCGGGCAAAAGATAAGGAAAAACGCACCAGGAGAGAGCGGAGATCAAACCAATCGGCCCGGTG
>R14__coassemble_183_pt1 | contig 52079 bp, 43 predicted proteins | sample R14__metabat2_low_PE_019 | metagenome-assembled genome bin R14 | reverse complement strand
TTTTGGTGGAGACGGTCGGGATCGAACCGATGACCTCTTGAATGCCATTCAAGCGCTCTCCCAGCTGAGCTACGCCCCCGAAAGCTTGGTCATTATAACAAGGGATGCGGAAATTGTCAAGCACTTTTTTTCTATTTTTTTCTTCGCCCCTCCGGGAGCGCGGGGAGAGATCCGCCGTTGCATAAATCGGGAAAAGCGGGTATAATGTCCTCCGCCCGGAACGGGCGGACTTTTTTACGGAAACCATAAGGAGAATGCATCATGGAAAGAAATGTACAGCGGCTTCTCGCCCTGCTGCTCTGCCTCGTGACGGCGTGCTCGCTGCTCGCGGGCTGCGGCACGGCGAAGAAGACGGAGAATGCGGCGGAAACTGCGGCGGAGAGCACAACGGCGGACGCGCAGCCTGCGGCGGCCGAGGCGCCGGATCTCAATGCCGCCGAGCTCGGCGAAGGGGAGAAGAGCTTCACCTTCACGGTGATCGACGACAGCGGCAGCGTCACCGTCCAGACCATCCACACGAATGAGACGACCGTCGGCGCGGCGCTTCTGGATCTCGGGCTGATCGCAGGCGAGGAGAGCACCTACGGGCTCTATGTCAAGACGGTCAAGGGCGTCACGGCGGATTACGACAAGGACAAGACCTACTGGGGCTTCTTCATCAACGGAGACTATGCCTCAACGGGCGTAGACGCGACGGACATCGAAGAGGGCGCGGACTACACCTTCCAGATCTGCAAATAAAGCCGGAAAGAAAATGAAGCTCTCCATCCGCGAGATCGCCGTGTTCAGCATGCTGGGCGCCGTCATGTACGCCTCCAAGGCGCTGATGGAAGCCCTGCCGAACGTGCATCTGCTCGGAACGCTGACGGTGGCCTACACCGTCGTCTACCGGAAGAAGGCCCTGTACCCGATCTACGTCTTCGTGTTCCTGACGGGGCTGATGAACGGCTTCGGGACCTGGTGGCTGCCGTATCTCTATCTGTGGGCGATCCTCTGGGGCGCGGTCATGCTGCTGCCGAAGGAGCTGCCGCGGAAGGCGAGGCCGCTCGTCTACATGGCCGTGAGCGCGCTGCACGGCTTCCTGTTCGGAACGCTCTACGCGCCCGCGCAGGCTCTGCTGTACGGCCTGACGGCGAAGCAGACGCTCGCCTGGATCGCCGCGGGGCTGCCGTACGACGCGATCCACGGCGTGAGCAACTTCGTCTGCGGCATCCTCACCGTGCCCGTGATCCGGGCGCTGCAGCGCGCGGAGGAGCTTTCCCGAAAATAAAGATCTCTCCGGACAAAGAAAGGAAACATACAAATGAAAAGAAATCACATTCTCGCTCTGCTGCTCTCTCTCGCCTGCCTGCTGCTTGCCGCCTGCGGAAGCAAGACGGAACCCGCCGCGGGAGAGGCGGACACAAGCGCGCTTTTAAGCGGCACGCACCACGTCGAGATCAACGTGAAGGATTACGGGACGATCAAGGTCGAGCTCGACGCGGACACGGCGCCCATTACGGTTTCAAACTTCATCGCCCTCGCGAAGAGCGGGTTCTATGACGGGCTCACGTTCCACCGCATCATCGACGGCTTCATGATCCAGGGCGGAGATCCGCTCGCCGACGGCACCGGCGGCTCCGGCACCGCCATCAAGGGCGAATTCGAGAGCAACGGCGTGGCCAACTCGATTTCCCACACCCGCGGCGCGATCTCCATGGCGCGCTCGCAGGCCAAGGACAGCGCCAGCTCGCAGTTCTTCATCGTGCAGAGCGACAGCACCTATCTCGACGGCTCCTATGCCGCCTTCGGCCGCGTGACGGAGGGCATGGAGATCGTGGATCAGATCTGCAAGGACACCCCGGTGCAGGACGACAACGGCACCGTAAACAAGAGCGACCAGCCCGTGATCGAGAGCATCACGGTGATCGACTGAAAAACGGCAGAAAAAAGAAAAGCATCGGCTTTCGGGCCGGTGCTTTTTTCGCTGAGGGCGCGGGCGCGGCGTCAGGCACCGAGCAGCAGTCCGCTCAGCTCGCTCACGGAGCGGGCGAGCGTTTCGGCGCCGGAGGCGCGGAGTTCTTCCTCCGTGCGGAAGCCGTAGGAGACGGAGATGCAGGGCATGCCGGCGCTGCGGGCCGTCTCGATGTCGACCTCCGTGTCGCCGACGTAGACGCAGGAGGAGGCGTCCTCCCGGCCGAGGGCGCGCAGGGCGGCAAAGACCGTGTCCGGCGCGGGCTTGCGGCGGACGGCCGGGCTCTCCCCGATGGAGACGTCCAACAGAGAAGGAAAGAAGAGCGCGGAGAGCTCCTGCACGGCGGCGTCGGGCTTGTTGGACACGATGCCGACCTTTACGCCGCGCTGCCGCAGCGCCGCGATCAGCTCCGGGATGCCGGGATAGGGCGCCGTCTCGATCCGGCAATGGGCCTGATAATAGGGAACATAGGCGGCGAGGACCTGCTCCGTCACCTCGGAAGGCGTTCCCGCGGGGACGGAGAGGGAAATGAGCTGCCGGGCGCCGTTGCCGAGAAAGCGGCGGGTATCCTCCAAAGAGATCTCGGGAAAGGAGAAAAGGCGCAGCGCGTAATTGACGCCGTTGCGCAGGTCGGCAAGCGTATCGAGGACGGTGCCGTCCAGGTCAAAAAGAACACAGGAAACGTTCACGGGCAGACCTCCGAAGAAGAGAAAATGGACATTTACCGAAGGCGGGAATTATAATAGGAAAAGCGCGGCTCTTACCTGCCGCAGCTTTTGCCCTCCTTCCGGTAGGGGCAGGTGAGGAAGCGGCTGCAGACCTCGCAGCCCCGCGCGCGGTGCGTCTGCATTTGCGAAGAGATGCCGAGCAGGGCCGTGACGGATTTGCGCGGGATCAGCAGGCTGCGCGGGGAGACCGTGAGCCCGATGCGGCGGGAGGCGTTCAGCGCTTCGCAGAAGCGGCGCTGGGTGTCGAGCGGGAGATCCCCGTAGCCGGGGCTGAACCGGTCCGTCAGGTAGCGGCCGGCGGGAAGGGAGGCGCGCAGATCGGCCTCAAAGTTGTCGCAGACGTTCTCGATCGCCGTGCTGGCGCAGGCGTCGAGAATCAGGGCGGAGGCCATGTCGGTCACCTCGCGGCGCATCAGAAGGCGCTCGATGCCGGCGCCGAGCGTCGCGGCGAAGAGAATGCAGGCGTCGGAGGTCTGCAGAAGGGCGCGGACGTCGTTTCCTTCCATCGGAAAGCCCTCCGGGAGCGCGTCCTTCACCGGGAGGCGGCAGAAGACAAGCTTCGGCTCCGCCGCGGCGAGCGTCTCCTCCATGCACCGGCGGATCTGCCGCAGCAGCTCGTCCGGGCATTCCTGCCCGCGGTAGCCGAGATAGAGAAGGATCTCGTTTGGATTGAGCCCGGTCAGCCGGGCCTCCGGAATTTTCATATGGGCGGCGTCCCCTTTCCGCGCGGCGGCCGAAATTTACTGCCTGCTATCATAACACGCAGAACGGGCGGATGCAAACAAAAAGCCGGCGCGTGTTTTCCTCCTCAGAACCGGACGACGATTCCGGAGGCGGCGGGATCGTGGGAGCAGAGGATGGAAATGCAGTTTTCGTCGGCCTTCATTTTCTGCAGCCACTGCAGCGCCCTCCGCTGGCGGACGGGCTCGAAGCCGTAGCCCGGCTCCACGAGCTCGTCGATGTTGCGGTGGGAGAAGGCGGCGTCGGAGGCGAGGATCGCGAAGCGTCCGCCGCAGGGCCCGGAGCCCTGATATCGGAAGCGCCAGGAGGGGCTTTGGTTGACCATGACGCAGGCAAGGCCGGCCGTATGCCCCGGGCAGGAGACGAGGAGCACGCTGTCGTCCCCGAAGACGTCATAGCCCCGGCCGACGGGCCCCAGGGCGGAGCCGTAATAGCAGGGGAGCTCGATGCGGCCGAGATACGGCTCCCAGGTGCTGCGGACCTGCCGCATCTGATAGACGGCCCGGCAGGACCAGTAATATTCCTCCTCCGGCATGAGAATGCGCCGGACGCTTCCGGCAAGCGCGGGGAGGGCGCAGGTATGGTCAATGTCGTTGTGCGTGAGGAGGAGAAGGTCGATGTCCTCCGGCCGGAGGCCGAGCGCGGCGAGGCGCTCCGTGACCGTCTCCCCGGGGGCGATCTGCGGGTCATAGAAGCGGAGAAGCGGCGGCGGAAGGAGCTGCCGGCAGTCCGCGCTGAGGCCGGTGTCCACCAGGATGCGCCCGTGGAGCGGGTGCTCGATGAGAAAGGCGTTTACGGGCAGAGCGACGCGGCGCAGCGGGTGCGGAGCCTTCCGGAAGGCCATGGAGGCGGGAAGGCGGATGCTCCCGCAGGGGAGGGCGCGGATCGTGATCTCGTTCAAAGGGCCTCGCCTGCCTTTCACATAAATTCAACTATCCACAACAATTGGTTGTGAACTACAACTTTTCCGTGTTTTCCGAAAATGCACGCCTGTGATAAAATAAACTCGGTCTGAGAATATTATAGCAAATGTAAAAAAGGAAAGGAAGTAAAAAAATCATGAGAAACATTTCCCGCCGCGATTTTCTGAAGGGCGCAGCCGCAGGCGCCGTCTCCATGGCAGCCGCCGGCATGATGAGCGCAGCTCCCGCTTTTGCCGATGAGGCAGCGGAAGTTGCCGGCACCAAGTTCACGACCTATGCCAATCCGGACGGCATCGGCATCGTCGACGCCAACCCGGTATCCACCGAGGACGCCGACATCGTCGTCGTCGGCTCCGGCATCGCCGGCTTCTTCGCCTCCATGATCGCAAAGGAGCAGGGCCCGGATCTGAAGGTCGTCCTTCTGGAAAAGAACGGCTACTACGGCGGCTCCACGCTCTTTGCCGAGTGCAACGGCCCCGCTTCCCTGCAGGATGAGGCTTCCGCCCGCGCCACGGCGACCTCCCACCTCAAGAGCACGAACTACATTGCCAACCCGATGCTCTGGTATGAGCAGGCGCTCGACGCCGCCTACAACTCCGCATGGCTCTTCGGCAAGCACAAGGTCGGCTACTACCGCGCCGGCGTCACCTTCTACGAAGGCGGCAACGGCACCATCCCCGTGCAGAAGAACCTGACGCCGGACTGCGAGGCCCTCGGCGTCGACATGCGCCCCGGCTGCCGCGCCAAGGCCCTCATCATGAAGGACGAGTACACCTGCAGCGGCGTGCAGTACACCGACAAGGACGGCGCCCACACCATCAACGCCAAGGCCGTCATCCTCTGCACGGGCGGCATGTCCACCAACAAGGAACTGCTTGCCTACTACTCCAGCCAGGATATGGACAAGATCATCGGCTGGGGCGCCGGCCAGGACGGCGACGGCCACCTCATGGCAGAGCAGACGGCCCACGGCATGGCGAACCACCTGACGGTCTCCTCCCTGTTCAACAACGTCACGGGCTATGCCTACGATTCTCCGCTCGGCGTTTCCGTCACCATGCAGTACTCCGACCTCTTCGTCAATGAAGACGGCATCCGCTTCTGCGACGAGTCTCAGGGCGGCGCGCTCGGCACCTCCGAGAGCGGCAAGCTGATCGAGGGCGAAGGCTATGTCTGGTCCATCGCCGACCAGAGCATGATCGAAAAGTATGAAAACGGCGGCTGCGCCCGCCACTACTCCGGCTTTGCCGATGCCTGCGTCGGCGCCGAGATCGAGCTGCAGGAAGAGCTGGACGCCGCCGTTGCCAAGGCAGACGGCAACACCTTCAAGGCAGACAGCATTGAAGAGCTGGCCGAGATGATCGGCGTGGATCCGGAAGCGCTCGCGGCAACGGTTGCCAAGTACAACGAGGCAGCGGCCTCCGGCACGGACGAAGAGTGGGGCAAGGCGGCCGAGTATCTCTGGGCCTGCGACACGGCTCCTTACTATGCCTTCAAGGTGTGCTCCGGCATGCTCAACACGAACGGCGGCATCCGCATCAACCGCAACGCCCAGGTCGTTGACGCCCGCTTCAAGCCCGTCATCGGTCTCTATGCCGCAGGCGTCTGCACCTCCGGCTGGGACGGCGAGGTCTACGGCGGCGGCTCCTGCCAGACCGTCGGCATGTGGGCAGGCTCCAAGGCAGCCCGCCACGCCCTCGAGACCCTCTGCGGCGTGACCGTCGCGGACGACTGGTACGGCGAGCTCCTCGAGACGGAAGAGAACATGGCTCCCTCCGCCGAGAACCTGAACAACCAGGGCTGATCCCTCTTTCAAAATGAAAGCGCGGCAGGTCCGAAAGGGCCTGCCGTTTTTTTGCGCGGAAAAATTCCGGAAAATTTTCGCTTGAAATTTCGGAGCGTTTTGTGGTATTTTAATGCCTGCTGAAAAATTGGATAGCGCAAAATGACGACACAAGTATCGCATCGGGCGAGTAAATCTGATTACGGAACATTCTTCACGGATCGGGTCTCCCGCAGGGCGACGCCTGTGTTTTTTTGCGCGGAAAAGGAGAAAATTATGCCGCAAAACAAATTCCAGAGAATGGTGTTCGCCTTTCTCACGGTTCTCATCACGGTCCACGGATACGTGTTTTACAGCCTCTATGTCGTAAACGGAGCCTATTTCCAGGGTCTCGCCGAGGCGGCGGGCCTGCACGGCGTCCTCGCCGGGATCGGCGTTCAGGGCGGCGTCCTGATGTTCGGGAAGCTGCTGCCGATCTGGGCCATCATCCTCATCGAATTCTGCTGCGCCTTCCTGCTGGAGAACCTGCTGGGCAGCCCGCTCTCCTTCAAGCTGGCCTGCCGCGTGTTCGACCCGCGGAAGAATCACCCGATGATCTTCGAATCCGCGATCATCTGCGCGACCGTCGGGATCATGTGCCCGCTGATGAGCTTCCTCGCCGCCTGGATGTATTATCCCTACTATGAGGGCTTCCGCCTCCTGACGCTTCTGGCCAACTGGCTCAAGCTCGTGTGCTACAACTTCCCGTTTGCCTATTTCAGCCAGCTGTTCTTCATCCAGCCGTCCGTCCGCGTGATCTTCAAGGCGCTGTTCAGCCGCCAGATCAAGGCGAGAGAGGAAGCACAGCTTTCCGCCGAGGCAAAGGGCGAGAACGGCGAGCGTCCGCTCGACGAGACCGAGGCCATTGCCGACATCTACAAGCGGATCAACGAGATCCAGAAGAATCTCGACCACGAGCACAGAAGACGCAAGGCGCTCGAGGAAAAGGTCGAACAAAAATAAAATATTTACACGGAAGGCTTTCCGTGATAGATTAAAGAAGTAATGAGCAGCAGAAAAGCGTAAGTCCGATTATGGGCGGAGCTTTTCTGCTGCTTTTGTTTGTCCCGACAGGAGGAGAAAGATGGAAAAAAAGAACAAGATGGAACAGATGGCGATGGGCCGGCTGGTGGCGGATATGTCGCTTCCCATGATGCTCTCCCTGCTCATCCAGTCCCTCTACAACATTGTGGACAGCATTTTCGTGGCGCGGCTGAGCGAACAGGCGCTGACGGCGACCTCGCTTGCCTACCCGGTGCAGATGCTGATGATCTCGATCGGCGTGGGGAGCGCCGTCGGACTGAATGCCGTGCTCTCCAAGGCGCTGGGCGCAAAGAAGGAAAAGGAGGCCTCCGCCATCGCGACGACGGGCGTGCTGATCGCCTTCGCCTGGGGGCTCGTCTTCTCAGTGCTCGGGCTGGTGCTGGCCGGCACGCTCGCGCATGCGTTTACCGGCGACGCGGAGATCGCGGAGCAGTGCAGAGAATATCTGTGGATCTGCATGGTGTTTTCCCTGGGGAACATGGTCTGCATGACCTACCAGAGGCTGATGCAGGCCACCGGGAAGACGGTGCTCTCCATGGTGATCCTGGTCTGCGGGGCCGTGACGAATCTGGTGCTGGATCCGATTTTGATCTTCGGCCTGGCCGGCTGCCCGGCGCTGGGGATCCGGGGCGCCGCCATCGCGACGGTGCTCGGGCAGTGGGTCAGCATGGCGGTGGGCTTTGCGCTGCAGGAGCGGTGCAACCGGGCCGTACGCGTTTCGCTGAAGGGCTTCCGCATGGAAATGCATACGGTCGGCGCCATTTATAAGATCGGCCTGCCGACGATCGTCACGCAGGCCATGCAGAGCATGATGGTCACCTGCTTCAACGCGATCCTTCAGCCGTTTTCCACGACGGCGGTCGCCTTCTTCGGCGTGTATTACAAGCTGCAGACCTTCCTCTTCATGCCGATGAACGGCCTGGGGCAGGCGGCCATCCCCATTGTGGGCTTCAATTACGGCGCGGGGAATACCCGCCGCATCCGGGAGGCCTGCCGGGTGATCTATCCGGCGGCGGTCCTGATCGCGCTCGCGGGAACGGCGCTCTTTGCCGGCATCCCCGGGGCGCTGCTCGGGCTCTTCTCGGCGGGGGAGGAAATGCTGAGCCTGGGGATCCCGGCGATCCGCATCCTCGCGCCGACGTTCGCATTCGCCGCCGTTACCATGGTGAGCGGCTATATCGCCTCCGGGCTGCAGGACGGATGGACCAACATGATCGGCGCCGCGATCCGGCAGTTCGTTCCGCTGATTCCTTGCGCCTGGCTTCTGGCAAGCCGGGCCGGCGTGGGCCGGATCTGGTACGCCTTCTGGATCGCCGAGCTCTGCGGCGTCCTCGTTGCCGTTGTGCGGATGCGCGCGCTGCTCCGCCGGACCGGCGTCAGCCGTATTTCTCGCGGTGAATGAGAAGGTCCGCCCCCGTGTCGGCGAAAAACACTTTACAAATCCACACTTTTATGATAAAATATCCTCAATAATGTGCAGCGAAAGCGTAAGTCCGATTATGGACTTGCGCTTTTTTGCATCATTTTATTTAAGGAAACAAATAAAAAAGAAAGAGGTAATCAAATGAACGCAAAAAAGACTCTCGCATTCCTGCTGACGGCTGCGATGATGCTCTCCCTGCTCGTGTGCGGCGCATCCGCGGATGACGCCGTGTTCGCGCATCCCGGCACCTACTCCGCCGAAGCGCAGGGCAGAAACGGCACCGTTACGCTGACGGTGGAATTTTCTTCGGACGAGATCGTAGCGATCGAAGTGGAAAGTGAAGAGACCGAGGCCATCGGCGGAGCCGCCATGGAGACGCTGAAAGAAGAGGTGCTCGGAAACCAGAGCATTGCCGTCGACGCCGTCGCGGGCGCCACGCTTTCTTCCACGGCCTTTGCCGAGGCTCTGCAGGCATGCGTAGAGCAGGCAGGCGGCGATCCGGACAAGCTTTCCGGCCCGGTCGAGGAGGAAGAGACTGTTTATAACACGCAGGCCGATCTGATCGTTGTCGGTGCCGGAGGCGCCGGACTGATGGCGGCAATCACGGCGGCCAACGACGGCGCATCCGTCATTCTGCTGGAGAAATCCGGCCACATCGGCGGCAACACGCTCTGCGCGGCCAACGGCATCAATGCCTATGATTCCGCCGTCCAGCTTGCCGACGAGGCTTATCAGGCGGCGGACACCTCCGTCGAGCAGTTCACGGAGCTGCAGACCAACGAACTGTCCCGGGCCAACCTGGTCAGCGCCTTCATCGAAAACTCCGGCGAAGCGATCGACTATCTCTCCGGCCTCGGCGTGGAGTTCACCGTTGAGATCAGCGACGACGAGCGGAATTCGGATCAGAACTATTATCTGCTCAAGGCCGAGGCAGACGGAACGACGATGATCACCATTGTCAATGCCCTTTCCAAAGCCCTGGACGAGTCCTCCGTCGAGCTCTATCTCAACACGGCGGCCACCTCTCTTGTGCAGGATGAAAACGGCAAGGTCTGCGGCGTGACGGCCATCGCGGACGACGGCAGCGAGCTGACCTTTGAAGGCAAGGCCGTCATCCTCTGCACCGGCGGCTTCGGGCAGAACAGCGAGCTCGTCGCCGAGGTTGCTCCCAACCTCAAGTACGCCACCACGGACGAGCTTGCCCCGACGACCGGCGACGGCCTTCTCATGGCGCAGGCGATCGGCGCTCAGGCCGTTGACCTGGGCGAGATCCAGACCTTCCCGCATGTCGTTCCCGGCTACGGCATGATCCTCCCGTTCAACCTCCCCGGCGGCTTCGGCGTCAGCGGCACGATCTATGTGAACGGAGACGGCGAGCGATTTACAGCCGAGGGCTTTGAGATCCCGGATGCTCTTCTGACGCAGGAAGCGGTCTATGCCGTCTTCCCCGAGGAAAATCTCAATCCGACGCTCGAGAATCTGATGAACCTCGGCTATGTCGTTTCGGCCGATACGCCGGCGGAGCTGGCAGAAAAGCTCGGCATTGACGCCGACGGCCTCACGGCAGCGCTTGAGCAGTGGAATGCCGATGCCGCCAACGGCGGGACCGACTCTGCCTTCGGCCGCACGGAGATCACGCCCATCGAAGGCACGCTCTACGGCTATCGCTTCGGCGTTGGCGCCCACTACTTCATGGGCGGCATCCTGATCAATGAAAACACGCAGGTGCTTGACACCGAGGACAATGTGATCGAAGGCCTGTATGCGGCAGGCGAGGTCACCGGCGGCTTCCACGGCACGCAGCGCGTGGACGGCTCCGGCACCGGCGATTCCATCGTGTTCGGTATGCTCGCCGGCCACACGGCAGCGGCAGCCGTCAAGTAAAACAGCGGGGCTCCGGTGATCCGGAGTCCCCGTTTTTTTTCAGCTCCCGTTGCAGAGAAGGTATAAATGTGATATAATCATCTCAATAATTGAGAATTCGGGAGGTTCCGCATGGATCCGGAAGAAAAAAATCCCTTTCATATTCCGTATGAAAGCTGGAAAACGGTCAAAGTGCCGGCGGATGCCGAGCACGATGAGCTGACCGGCCTTTATAACCGCCGCGCCTTTTACCGGCACGCGCAGGAAATGATCCAGCAGGATCCCGAGGCCGATTACTGCGTGATCCTCTCGGATATTGAAAATTTCAAGATGATCAACAACCGCTACGGAGAGAAAAAGGGCGACGAGCTCCTCCGTTATATCGGCACCTGCCTCGGCGCAATGAACGGGGAGCGTGTGCTCTTCGCCCGCTTCGGCGGGGACCAGTTCGTCGGCCTGATGCGGCAGATCGCGCCGATCGGAGACGATGCCGAGACGCCGATCGTGGAGAGCATGCAGATGCTGTATCAGTATGCGCCCGTGGAGCGGTTCACCGTCAAGTTCGGCATCTACGACGACGTGGATCATACGCTGCCGATCTCCGCCATGTGCGACCGGGCGATGATGGCCGTGCGGAGCATCAAGCACCAGTACGGCCGCACGATCGCGAAATACGACCAGAACATGCAGACGCAGTATCTGCGGGAACAGGCGATCCTTGAATACATGGAGGAAGCACTGAAGAAGGACCAGTTTCAGGTGTATTATCAGCCGAAGCACAGCGCGCAGACGGGCGAGCTGATCGGCGCGGAGGCGCTGATCCGCTGGATCCATCCGGTCTTCGGCTTTCTCGCTCCGGATGAATTCCTCCCGCTTTTCGAGAGAAACGGTTTTATTTCCCGGCTGGATCTGTATGTGCTCGAAAAGGTATGCGAGGCGCAGAAGGACTGGCTTGCCCGGGGGCTGCCGGTCGTCCCGATCTCCGTGAACGCGTTCCGCAAGGATTTCTACCACGGGAACTGCGTGCAGCTTCTGAAGAAAACGCTGAAGAAGAGCGCTCTGGATCCGAAGCTGCTGCACATGGAGGTGACGGAATCGCTCTATATCGAGGACGCGGAGAAGCTCCGCCCGATCATTGAGGAGATCCGGGACCTCGGCATCAAGGTGGAGCTGGACGATTTCGGCTCCGGCTATTCCTCGCTCGCGATCCTTAATACGCTGCCTCTGGATATCATCAAAATGGATATCGGCTTCGTGCGCCAGTTCGAGCAGCAGAGGCTGGTGATCGAGGCCATGATCGAGCTGATGCACCGCCTGGGCTATCAGATCGTCGCAGAGGGCGTGGAGACGGCGAAGCAGCTCGAGGCGCTGCGGGAAATGGGATGCGACGCCGTGCAGGGTTATTATTATTCCATCCCGCTTCCGCACGACGAGTTCGAGGAGTATGTGAAGCGGCTTCAGAAAACGGAAAACTGAAAAATGCAAGACCGGCCGGGGGATCCGAAGAGGATGCCCCGGCTTTTTTGCTGATTGCAAAATTAAGACACCGCAACTTAAAAAGTAACAAAAGAAAGTCGGGAAAAGCCGAAAAAAATTGAGCAAAGTCCAAAGAATTGGACAGTGAACATGGTAGAATAACGGTAACAAGGATCCAAGAGGAGGATATGGAAATGATCGTTTTTGCCGTTATTGCCGCCGTCTCGCTGCTGCTGGTCTTCGCGCTTTCGCATCCGGACCGGGAGGAGCGCACCGATCCCGCGTGCGAGTGTGTCCCGTTCGAGCTCGCCTCCGAGGGGGCGGGCGCGGAGCCGAAAAAGAAAACGCCGATCGAGCGCTATTACCCGGACGCCAACGGGGACATCATCACCTTCGCCCCGGACGGGACCTTTATCCGCACGGCGGGCTGAGGGAGCGTGTCGCCTGGCAAGCGACCGCTCCGGAGCGCGGGAGAGGCCTATCTCACGCAGGAACTCAAGGAGATTTTAAGAAATTTCGAAAAAAGATTGATAAGATAGCCTCTCTTATGATAAAATACGACAAATGCTGCAGGCATGGACATTTGTCTGCGCCGGGCATGCTTTGAATTCTATTTTTATAAAGGAGAAACCTACCATGACTCAGTTTAGCTATGTGATCAAGGACGAACTCGGCATTCATGCCCGCCCGGCCGGAATGCTCGCCAAGGAAGCCAAGGCCTTCGCTTCCACGGTTACGGTCGCCAAGGGCGAAGCCGTCGCAAAGGCAACGCAGCTGATGAAGCTTATGAGCCTCGGCGTCAAGAAGGGCGACGAAGTCGTCGTCTCGGCGGACGGTGCCGACGAAGAGGCAGCCATTGCCGCGCTCAAGGCCTTCTTCGAAGCAAACCTGTAAGAAGAGGGACGACCGAATGATCGTACTTCAGGGAAAAGGCGTCTCCAAGGGCGTAGGGAGCGGGAAGCTTTACTTCTTCCGCCGCCCCTCCACCGTGGTCGAGAAGATCGAGAACGCCGATATCGAGGCCGAAAAGGCCCGCATTGCCGCGGCTCAGGCAGCCTCCGTGGAGCAGCTGAACGCGCTTGCCGACAAGTGCCGCGAGGAAGCGGGCGAGGAGTCCGCCGTCCTTTTTGAGACCCACGCGATGTTCGTGGAGGACGAGGACTATGTCGAGTGTGTCATGACCACGCTCGAGGACGAGCAGTGCAACGCAGAGTTCGCCGTAAAGGTCGCCGGAGAGCAGTTCAGCTCCATGATGGCGGCGATGGAGGACGAATACCTCCGCGAGCGTGCGGCGGATATCCTGGATGTGACGCAGCGCATTCTCAACAACCTGATGGGCGTTGTGGAAGGCGGGATCGACTCGGACGAGCCGGTCATCCTGGCGGCGGACGATCTTGCCCCGTCGGAAACGCTGCAGCTGGACAAGAGCAAGATCCTGGCCTTTGCCACCCAGGGCGGCAGCGGCAACAGCCACACGGCCATCCTGGCCCGCACGATGGGCATCCCGGCCGTCTGCGGCCTGGGAGAGGCCCTGAGCGAGGATCTGGCCGGGCGCCTCTGCTACATCGACGGCGAGACCGGCAACCTGATGTTTGACCCCGACGAAGCGGCCCTCGCCGGCTACCAGCTGAAGAAGGAAAAGCAGGAAGCCATGAAAGAGCTGATGCAGACGATGATCGGCCAGGAGAACGTCACGCTCGACGGAAAGAAGCTCATGGTCTACTGCAACATCGGCTCCCCGGACGACGTCGCGGCCGTCAAGAGCAACGACGGCGGCGGGATCGGCCTTTTCCGCAGCGAATTCCTGTATCTTGCCGCCTCGGACTATCCGACCGAGGAGGAGCAGTTCCAGGCCTACAAGAAGGTCGCCCAGGCGATGGACGGCAAGCGCGTCATTATCCGCACGCTGGATATCGGCGCGGACAAGCAGGTCGGCTATTTCAACCTCGCGCATGAAGAGAACCCGGCGATGGGCATCCGCGCGATCCGCATCTGCCTCAACCGCCCCGAGGTCTTCCGCACGCAGCTGCGTGCCCTTTACCGTGCCTCCGCCTTCGGCAAGGTCGCCATCATGTTCCCCATGATCACCTCGGTCTGGGAGATCCGGGAATGCCGGCGCGCCTGCAACGCCGTTATGAAGGAGCTGGAGAAGGAAGGCATCCCGTTCAACAAGGACACCGAGATCGGCATCATGATCGAGACGCCGGCTTCCGTCTTCGTGGCGGACGCCCTGGCCAAGGAAGTGGACTTCTTCTCCGTCGGCACGAATGACCTCACGCAGTATACGCTTGCCTGCGACCGCCAGGCGACGGATCTCGGCAAGTTCTTCGATCCGCATCACCCCGCCGTCCTGCGCGCGCTGAAGATCGCGGCCGACGCGGCTCACGCGGCCGGCATCTGGATCGGCATCTGCGGCGAGCTCGGCGCGGACATCAGCCTCCTGCCGACGTTCCTCGCCATCGGGATCGACGAGCTGAGCGTATCGCCCTCGTCCGTGCTTCCTCTGCGCGCGGAGATCCGCAAGAGCATCGCGGCGACCTGCACGCTGGCCGCGCTGGAGTGCTGAGAGGAGAGAGCCGTATGAAAATGCCGGAAGGTTTTCTCTGGGGCGGCGCTACGGCGGCCAACCAGTGCGAAGGCGCCTATAACGTGGACGGGCGCGGCCTGTCTACGGTGGACGTGATCCCATACGGACCGGACCGCATGGCCGTGAGCCGCGGCAAGCGGGTCATGCTCGAATGCGAGCCGGGCTACAACTACCCCGCCCACGAGGCGATCGACATGTATCACCACTACAAGGAGGACATCGCCCTCTTTGCCGAGATGGGCTTCAAGTGCTACCGCTTTTCGATGGCCTGGACGCGCATCCTGCCCAACGGGGACGACGACGTGCCGAACGAGGCCGGCCTCGCCTTCTATGAGGACGTGATCGACGAGTGCCTCAAGCACGGCATCGAGCCGCTGGTGACGATCTGCCATTTCGACACGCCGATCGCGCTCATCAAGAAGTACGGCGGCTGGAAGGACCGGCGCATGATCGACGCCTTCCTCAAGTACTGCACGGCGATCTTTGAGCGCTACAAGGGCAAGGTCAAATACTGGCTCACCTTCAACGAGATCAACATGCTGCTGCATATGCCCTTTATGGGCGCGGGGCTGTATTTTGCGGAAGGGGAGGACGCCGAATCCGCCAAGTATACGGCGGCCCACTATGAGATCGTGGCAAGCGCCCGGGCCGTCAAGCTCGCGCACGAGATGATGCCGGGGTGCATGGTCGGCTGCATGCTGGCGGCCGGGCAGTACAACCCCTGGAGCTGCAACCCGGTGGACATCTATGCCGCCATGGAAGCGGACAAGGACAATTACTTCTTCATCGACGCCCAGGCCCGCGGCGCCTACCCGGTGTGGGCGTGGAAGCGCATGGAGCGCGCCGGCGTCAGGCTCGACTGCACGGAGGAGGACCTCCGCATCATGAAGGAGGGCACCGTCGACTTCATCAGCTTCAGCTATTACTGCAGCCGCTGCATGTCCGGCGTCCCCGAGATCATCGAGAAGAACAAAAAGCCCGGCAACGCGGCCATCCTTTCGCTGAAGAACCCGTATCTGGAGTCGAGCGAATGGGGCTGGCAGATCGACCCGGTCGGCCTGCGCGTGACGATGAACACGCTCTATGACCGCTATCAGAAGCCGCTCTTTATCGTGGAAAACGGCCTCGGCGCCGTGGACAAGGTGGAAGAGGACGGCTCCATCCACGATCCCTACCGCATCGATTATATGCGCAAGCATATCGAGTCGATGCTGAAGGCGGTCAATGAAGACGGCATTCCTCTGCTGGGCTACACTATGTGGGGCCCGATCGACATCGTGTCCGCCTCCAGCGGCGAGATGAAGAAGCGCTACGGCTTCATCTATGTGGACAAGGACAACGACGGCAACGGCACGCTTGCCCGCAGCCGGAAGGACAGCTTCTTCTGGTACCAGAAGGTCATCCGCACCAACGGCGAAGACCTCGCATGATTCGTATTCCCGGCAATCGCTTATCATAAAAAAGAAAAGAGAAAAGGAGTCAAACCATGGATTACAAGGCATTGGCCTCCACCATCATTGACCTGGTCGGTGGGAAAAGCAACGTAAAATCCGTAGTTCACTGCGCGACCCGCCTCCGTTTCACGCTGGTTGACGACACCAAGCCCGACACGGAAGCACTGAAAAAGACGAAGGGCGTCCTCTCCGTTGTCAACGGCGGCGGACAGTACCAGATCGTCATCGGGCCGGATGTGCCCCAGGTGTATCAGGAAGTCCTCTCGGTCGGCGGCTTTGAGGCCGCTGCGGCCGTGAGCGATCCGGACGCCGAGAAGGCCGACAACCGCTCCAAGTTCAGCAAGATCCTCGAAGGCATCGCAAGCATCTTCCAGCCGATCATTCCGGCCATCACGGGCGCCGGACTTCTGAAGGCCGTCATGGCCCTCTGCACGACGCTCGGCTGGCTCAAGAGCGGCACGCAGACCCAGATCATCCTCAACGCGATGGCGGACTCCGCCTTCTACTTCCTGCCGATCCTCCTCGCCGCCTCCTGCGCAAGAAAGTTCAAGTGCAACCAGGGCACGGCCATGGCTCTCGGCGGACTGCTGGTCTACCCGAACCTGCTCACGCTCATGACCTCCGCCAAGGCGGATGCCGTGGCCATCAAGCTCTTCGGCTTCATCCCCATCCAGGCCGTGACGGCTTACGCCTCCTCCGTCCTGCCCATTATTCTCGGCGTATGGTTCATGTCCCTCGTAGAGCATCAGGTACAGAAGTACTGCCCGAAGGCGATCAAGTTCTTCTTCGTTCCGTTCCTCAGCCTGGTCATCGCGGGTACCGTTACGCTTGCCGTCCTCGGCCCCATCGGCACCTGGGTCTCCGACCTCATCAATATCTTCTTCAAGTGGCTCAAGGAAGTGGCTCCCTGGTTCGTCCCGACCCTCGTCGGCATCGTCAGCCCGCTGCTTGTCATGACCGGCACGCACTACGGCCTGATCCCGATCGGCACGACGAATCTGGCTACGGTCGGCCACGACGCCGTCGTCGGCCCGGGCATGCTGGTATCCAACGTTGCCCAGGGCGCAGCCGGCCTTGCCGTTTCCGTCCGCTCCAAGAATTCTGACACCAAGCAGCAGGCTTCCTCCGCCGGCATCACCGGTCTCCTCGGCATCACCGAGCCGGTCCTTTACGGTGTCAACCTCAAGTTCACCTTCCCGCTTTATGCCGCTATGATAGGCGGCGGTCTCGGCGGCCTCTACCTCGGCCTCACGGGCGTTGAGCGTATGGGCTCCGGCTCTCCCGGCCTTCTCGTTCTCCCGGTCTACCTCCCGCAGGAATGCGCGGACGGCACGATCTTCACGATGGCCAACATGGTCAATGCCGTGATCGGCGTGATCATCGCGATCGCGGCTTCCTTCATCGCCTGCTGGATCCTCTGGGGCATCTGGGCCAAGAAGGGCAAGCTCGATCCCGATGAGCTCGGCACGGACGGTTCCGATGCTCCGGCAGAAGCTGAGCTTCCCGGCAAGGCCGGCACGGTCTACGCTCCGGTCGTCGGCGAAGTGATCAACCTCACGGAAGTGGAAGACGCGGCCTTCTCCAGCGGCGTTCTCGGCCAGGGCTGCGCGATCATCCCGTCCAAGGGCGAGGTCTATGCCCCCTGCGACGGCGAGATCTCCACGCTCCCGGACAGCGGCCACGCCGTCGGCATTTCTGCCGATGACGGCGCCGAGATCCTGATCCATGTCGGCATGGACACCGTCTCCCTCAAGGGCGAGGGCTTCAAGCCGATGGTCAAGGAAGGGGACAAGGTCAAGAAGGGCCAGCTCCTGATCAAGTTCAACATCAACCTGATCAAGTCCAAGAACCTCTCCACGGTCACGCCGGTCGTCGTTACGAATGCCGACGACTACGGCACGGTCGACGTCGCCGCCAAGGGCACGAAGACCACGAAGAACACCGAAGTCATCTCCTACAAGTAAAATTTCCGCATAACATTGGGAAGCGCCGCTGACGTATAAATCAGCGGCGTTTCCTCCTTAATGGAGAAGCTATGAAGATCCTGTTTTTTGATATTGACGGAACGCTGATCGATTTTGACGGCCATATGCCGGATTCCACGCGGGAGGCGCTCCGAACCGTCCGGGAAAAGGGGAACAAGGTCCTGATCTGTACCGGGCGCTCCTGCTATCAGGTGCCGCCCGAGCTGCGGGAGCTGGCGGACGGCATCGTCGCCTCCACGGGCGCTTTCGTAAAGATCGGCGACGAGATCCTGCACGAGACGTTTCTGCCCTATGAGCAGGCGGAGCGGATCTGCGCCGTGATCGATTCGGCCGGCGGCTTTGCCTGCTGCCAGGCGGAGGAGCAGATGATCCTCACGCAGAGCAGCTGCGACCGCGGCATAGCCCGTTTCCGCCGCCTCGGAAAGCCGGAAAGCTCCGTGCAGCGCATCTTCGGCAATGCCCGGATCGCCGAGCGGAAAGAGGACTATGCTCCGGTCAAAAAGATCGTCTATTTCGACTCGGAGCTGCCGGTAAAGGAGATCGCGGCGCGCCTGCCGGACTTTGACGTGACTCCGGCCAGCTTCGGCCGCGAAGTGACGGACAGCGGAGAGGTCACCTGCCGCGGCATCAACAAGTCCTACGGGATGCAGAAGGTGCTCGAGCATTACGGCCTGGGCCGGGAAGCCTCCGTCGCCTTCGGAGACGGGGCCAACGATATCGACATGATCGAATTTGCCGGCACCGGGATCGCGATGGGAAATGCCTGCGAGGCGCTGAAGAGCCGCGCCGACCGCGTAACGGCGGACATCGGGGAAAACGGGATCTATCGTGCGCTCGCCGAACTCGGCATGCTGGATTAAAGAAAATTGCCTGTCGGCAGCTGCCGGCAGGCATTTTTCGTAAGCGTTTAATTTTTGCCGCGGTCCTGCGCGATGATCTTCTTGAGCGCCTCCACGGCCACGCGGACGGAGCCGGAGGTGTCCTCACTCATGTCCTGGTCGAGCCCGGCCTTTTCCCGTTCCTGATTCCAGACAACGTGGAAGCAGGAGCCGCAGCGGACCCCGAGCGCGGCCGCCACGACAAACAGCGCGGCCGACTCCATCTCGGACGCCTTGACGCCGAGCCGCTTCCAGCACTCCCAGCGATAGAGAAGCTCCTCCGCCACCGGCATGCGCTCGGGGGAATGCTGCCCGTAGAAGGAATCCTTGCACTGCACGACGCCCGTGTGCGTCCGGAAGCCGAGGGCCCGGGAGGCCTCGCGGAGCGCCAGCGCAATATCGAGATCCGAGACGGCGGGGAACTCGATGGGCGCATATTCCAGCCCGGTGTGCTCAAAGCGAACGGCCCCCGTGGCGACGACGATGTCTCCGGAGCGCACGTCCAGGTCGATCCCGCCGCAGGTGCCGGTACGGATAAAGGTATCGGCGCCGATGTTGTGCAGCTCCTCCATGGCGATCGCGGCCGAAGGCCCGCCGATCCCCGTCGAACAGACGCTGACCTTTTCTCCCAGCAGAGAGCCGGTATAGATATTGAACTCCCGGTTCTGCGAAACATGCTGCGCGTCATCAAAATAAGCCGCGATGGCCGCGCAGCGCCCGGGATCCCCCGGGAGGATCACATAACGCCCCACATCGCCCGGAGCGCAGCGAATGTGGAACTGCTTTTCCATTGCCTGCATTTGGAAACCTCCTTTGTATATGAATGAAATAAAAGATCCCTTGAATCCGAAGAAATTCAAGGGAGTGATCTGGAGCAGAGTACGGGAGTCGAACCCGCCTAACCAGCTTGGGAAGCTGGAGTAATACCGATATACTAACTCTGCATTGATAAAGATAATATACCACAGCTTTCCGAAATTGTCTATCCCATTTTCAAAATAAAAAACGGAGCAGAGAAAAGTTCTGCTCCGTTTTTTGGATTCCGGCTCAGGAGGATCAGTCACGGTCGTTTTTCTTGGAAGTGATCTTTTCCTGCGCAAAACCGATTCCAAGGGGAAGAACCGCCATAATGCTCATCAGAGAAAGATAGACAGCCATTTCAATACCTCCTGTTTGGATAATTGTGGATTTCTTCTTGAAATTGTTACCAAAAAGAAATACTCGTTAATTGATGTTACAAATCTATTACAAAATTATGTAAATGTCAAGTAATTTTTTTATGTAACCTGAATTTTTTTGTAAATTAATTGGAAAAGGCGGGAACCTCCGCAGAGGTCCCCGCCTTGCTCCCGGTTCCGGACGGCTTAGAAGCCGTAGCCGAAGTAATAGTTGAAGAAATCTTCCATGGAGTTGGCACCGTTGCCGCTGCCGCCGAAGTTGTAGTAATTCGGGGACTGGTGGCTGCCGCCGAAGTCGCTGTCGTCCTCTTCGATCTCTTCTTCGACCTCTTCGGTCTCCTTAAGGGCGGCTTCCGTCTTGGAGCCGATCTCAACGTCGATCGTTATCTCCTGACCCTGACGGTAAACGGTGAACTTGAGCGTTTCGCCCGGCTCGGACTTGCCGATGAGAGAGACGAGATCGGAGGAAGAGGTGATCTCCTGGTCGTCGACCTTGACGATGATATCGTTGACCTGCAGCCCGGCCTCGGCAGCGGGGCCGTCTTCCGTGATCTCGCGGACCCATGCGCCGGAATCAATGCCGGTGACGCTCTTGACATCGTCCGAGATCGTGGAGACGCTGACGCCGATGAAGGGCTTGAGGATGTAGCCGTTTTCAATGATGCTGTTGACGATGCGCTTGACGCTGTTGATGGGGATCGCAAAGCCGATGTTGTCAATGGAGGCCTCGGAGGAGCTGCCGGAGGAGGAGTACTTGGCGTTGGTAATGCCGATGACTTCACCGGCCGAGTTGAAGAGAGCGCCGCCGGAGTTGCCGGAGTTGATGGCGCAGTCCGTCTGGATGAGGGACATCGTGTTGCCGGATTCCACCTTGATGTTGCGGCTGAGGGCGCTGACGATGCCGCGGGTCAGGGAGAAGGTGAGCTCGCCGAGCGGATTGCCGATGGCATAGACGTCTTCGCCGACGCGGAGAGCATCGGAATCACCGAAGGTGACCGGCGTGAGGCCTTCGGCATCGATCTTGAGGACGGCGATGTCGTTGCTCTCGTCGTAGCCGACGACCTCGGCATCGTAGGTAGTGCCGTCGTATGCGGCGACGGTGACGGTGTCATAGTCTTCAATGACATGGTAATTGGTGAGAATGTAGCCGTCTTCCGTGATAATGAAGCCGGAGCCGGAGGCGGCATAGGTCTGCGTGCCGTAGTAGCGGGAAGTGATCTGGGCGCTGATCGTGATGCCGACGGTGGAGTTTACATTCTGCTCATAAATGTCGGCAGCGGAGAGGACCGTGGCGGAAGCAGGTTCGGCGGCGGCGGAGAGATCCGTGCCGGCGAAGGCAAAGCCGCCCAGCAGGCAGCACAGAAGAGCAACGGCAATGAGCCGGGAGGCGCGGCCGGTGGAATGCGCGGAGCTCTTGCGGGCGTGGGAGCCGCCGCGTGCGGTTTCGGTTTTGGTTTCAAATTCAGACATAAAGGATGCTCCTTTCATATCGGAGAGCCTTGGAACTGTCCGGCCCTCCTTGTTTATGCTGCCATTATACTCAAAATCCGAAGGGAAAAAAGAGGAAAATTATGGAATTTCTATGAAAAAAATGTTAACGCTGAAAGCGGAGAATATGTTACTATGGAAAAAAAGAAGAAAGGCGGAACAAGGATGGAAAAGGCAGCGCTCATTACGGGGAGCTCCCGGGGGATCGGCGCCGCGGCGGCAAGGGCTCTGGCGCGGGACGGATACGCCGTCTGCATCAATTACATCGAGCAGAAGGAAAAGGCGGAGGCACTGGTCCGCGAGCTGCGGGACGAAGGGCGAATGGCGATCGCCGTCCGGGCGGACGTCGCGTCGGCGGACGAGGTGCAGGCAATGGTGCGGCATGCGGAGGAGGAATTCGGGCATCTCTCGCTTCTGGTCAACAATGCCGGCATTGCCGAGCAGCGGCAGTTCCAGGACGTTACGGAGGAGCTGTGGAACCGGATGTTCGCCGTGAATCTCGGCGGCTGCTTCCATACGATCCAGGCCGTCCTGCCGGGAATGCTGCAGCGCCATGAGGGCTGTATCATCAACGTCAGCTCCATCTGGGGCAGCCACGGGGCGTCCTGCGAGGCGGTGTATTCCTCCACAAAGCACGCGATCATCGGCTTGACGCGCTCGCTTGCCGCCGAGCTTGCCCCGTCTGGCATCCGCGTGAATTGCGTTGCCCCGGGCGTCATCGACACGGATATGGTGCAGGTGCTGGGCCGGGAGACGCTCGATCTGCTTGCGGAGGAGATCCCGCTGCGCCGGCTCGGGCGGGCCGAGGAGATCGCCGAGACGATCCTTCACCTGGCGCACGCCGGCTATACGACCGGCCAGGTCTTCGGCGTGGACGGCGGATTTATTATCTGAAAAATAAAACGAACCTCCCCAAGCTGAAAAACAGCCGGGAGGTTCTGCATTTTTTCAAAAATTTTTACTGCAGCGCGTGCGTGCGGAGGTAGCTCAGAAAGGCCTCCAGCCCGGCGCGGTTGAGCGTTTTTCCGTTGGAGGCGGCATAGCGGGAGAGCAGCTGCACGCTCTCGCTCAGCTCCTCCTGCACATCGAGGAAATAGGCTCCCGTATCGCGGCAGACGAGCTGCACCCAGTCGTTTCCATCACTAATGACGGTGACGCCAAGGCCGTCCTGCCCGGTGTAGCCGGAGATGACCGAAGGAAGCCCACAGCAAATGATGAGCGTGTCGGGGCTGGCGGAGCGGATGTCGGCAATGAGAGCGTCATAGTTGGTGATGAAGGTGTTCTCGTCCACCTTGGCAAGGCCGTCCGTTCCGATTCCGATGACGAGGATCTCGGGCTTCGCGATCATGGCGGCGCTGGCGGGGGAGATGGCGCTGTCATCCCGGAAGCGGATGAGCGTGCTGCTGAGAGAGCCCATCGGCATGCTGCCGGTCTCCGTCCCCCAGACGGAGGAGGAATCGACCAGGCTGAGGTCGCGCAGGCTGATGAAGGTGCTGTCCACGAGGAAGGTGAGGCGGCTGATATAGCCTTCGCCGGCATCCGGAACCTCGCTCAGCGTGTTCAGAACGCCGCGGGAAACGCCGCTGCCGAGCGCGTCGGAGGACCGGTCCTCCTGCGTGCCGGAGGCGGAAACCGCCTCCGCTGGAAGCTGCTCGTCCGAGACGGCGGAGGAGGCGTTGAGAGAAGGCGTCAGCGAGCCGCCGGAGCCGGTATATTTATGAAACATGGAAAAAAGCAGCCCGAAGGAGACCGCCGCCAGAGAGAGGACGATCCCGATGGACCACATGAAGTTTTTCAGCACGGTGAACTTAAACTGCTTTTTCATTGCCTGCTTCCCGGAAAATAGATTTCGAAGAGGGGAGATGCAAGATCTCCCCTCGTTGGAAACGATTTAGTCTTCTTCGTTTGCCTTGGCCTCGGCAATGACCTTTTCCTGAACATTGCCCGGAGCTTCCTGGTAACGCGTGAACTTGCAGGTGAAGGTGCCTGCGCCCTGCGTCATGGAACGAAGATCGATGGTGTAGGTGGACATTTCTGCCATCGGGACCTCGGCCTCGATGGTGGTCATGCCGTCTTCGGCGGGCATGGAGCCCATCATGGTTCCGCGGCGCTTGGAGTTGATGTCTCCGATGATGGCGCCCTGGTATTCGTCCGGGATCGTGACGAAGAGCTGGCCGATCGGCTCAAGGATCGTGGGCTTTGCCTTGGGGATGCCGTCCTGGTAGGCAAGGCGGGCAGCCGTCTGGAAGGCCATATCGTTGGAGTCGACCGGGTGGTAGGAGCCGTCGTACAGCGTGGCCTTCAGGCCGACCAGCGGATATCCGGCGAGAACGCCCTTGACGACCGCGTTGCGCAGGCCCTTTTCCACGGACGGGAAGAAGTTTTTCGGAACGGAGCCGCCGAAGACCTCTTCCGCGAAGATCATATCGTCCTGCTCGTCCTGCGGCTCGAAGCGGATCCAAACATCACCGAACTGGCCGCTGCCGCCGGACTGCTTCTTGTGGCGGCCGTGGGCCTCGACCTTGCCCTTGATCTTTTCACGGTAGGCGACGCGGGCGGGGAGAAGCTCGGTCTCAACATTGTAGAGGCTCTTGAGCTTGTTCGTGAGGACGGAGATCTGAATGTCGCCGGCACCGGAAATGACCATCTGGTGCGTCTCGGCATTGTTGACGACCGTGAAGGAGATGTCTTCTTCGTTGAGCTTGGAGAGGCCGGCGGCGACCTTGTCGTCCTGGCCCTTGGTCTTCGGGGCGATCGCCATGGAGTACATGGGATCGGGCAGCTCGATCGCGGGCAGCTCGATGTCTTCCTTGGAATCGGTGACGGTGTCGCCGGTCTTCCAGTCCATCTTGCCGATGGCCACGATGTCGCCGCAGCAGGCGTCGGTCACTTCAACGCTCTTTTTGCCGGTGATATTGTAAAGGCGGCCGAGCTTGTCGCTGGAGGAGGTGCGGATATTGCGCAGGGAGGCGCCGGCTGCGATCTTGCCGGACTTGACCTTGACAAAGCTGTACTTGCCGAACTTGTCGGAAATGGTCTTGAACACGAAGCCGACGACCGGGGAGGCCTTCTCTTCCGGAGCGGGGCAGTAGTCAACGATGTTCTGCAGCATGGCGATCGTGCCGACGTTGGTCATGGCATCGCTTGCGAATACGGGGACGACGGAACGCTCGGCAACGCCGACCTTGAGCCCTTCGATGATCTCTTCCGTGGACAGCTCCATGGCGTCGAAATACTTCTCCATGAGCTCTTCCGTGGAGCCGGCGGCGGCTTCCATCAGCTCCTCGCGCAGCTCGGCGACCAGGTCGGCGTCCGCTGCGGGCATATCCTGCTTGACCGTCTTTCCGCCGACCGTCTTGTAGGCGACGTTGTGCACGAGGTCAATGACGCCGGCGCCGTCGGAGGCGGGGATCGTGACCGGGCAGACGGCGGAGCCGTACTTGCCTCTCAGGGTGTTGAGGGCCTTGGTGAAGTCCGCATGCTCTTCCTTGCACTTGGAGATGCAGAACATGACGGGGAGATTGGCGTTCTTGAGATAGTTCCAGGAGCGCTGGGCGCCGACGGCAACGCTTTCGGCGGTGTCCTTTGCGGAGACGAGGATCATGCCGCCTTCCACGGCGCGCAGAGCGCAGTGAACGTCACCGACAAAGTCAAAAAATCCCGGGCAGTCCAGAACGTTGATCTTGCAGCCGCCGTAGTTGATCGGGGCGACTGCCGTGGAGATGGTGATCTGGCGGGCGATCTCTTCGGGATCGCTGTCGCAGAGCGTATTGCCGTCGCTGACCTTGCCCTGGCGGTCAACGGCTCCGGTCATGAAAAGCATGCTTTCTGCCAAAGAAGTCTTGCCCACGTTGCCGTGGCCGAGAAGCGCGATGTTGCGGATGTTCTTGGTTTCCATAAAATGTTTCCCTTCTAAGAATTTCTGCAAGTTTGAGTAATATAATATTGCATTTAAATGAGATTATACACTAAGACCCCTTCAGATGCAACAAGAAATTGTTCCGCTTGCATCTGTTTTATCAATATCCGCAGGCAGAACGGAATCGGACGTTGCGCGGCGATGATTTTTGCGATATAATAAATAATTACGAATCTAAACCGAAGGAACCGGAAACATGAAAAAAGCCATCGCCATCGGAATGCTCCTGACGCTGCTCCTGCTCTGCGGGTGCGGCGCGAAAAAAACAGACAATGTGACCTACGAGATCGTCGACGGAAGGATTGTGCAGGTCGGGGAGGACGGCAGCATTGCCGACGCGCAGAATTACACGGTAGAGGCGGCCGAGGCCCTCGCGGAGACCGAGGTCAGCGACGGGACGGCGTATACAGGAGAGGAGTACAACAGCCTCTCGTCGGACAGCGCCGGCCGGATCTCCGTCCTCCGCGCCAAGCTCGTCACGGCGACGGACGCCTGCCGCGAGACCTACCTTGCCGCCGACAAGGGGACGACGATGAACATCACGCTCTCCACGGCCTCCATCGCCTCCATGCTGGGGGACATTGCCGGCGCAGGGTATCCGGCCGTGGACAGCCAGGGCGAGCTGAATATGCAGGGGTATGAAACGCTGGCGGCCTTCGGCCGCACCCAGAGCCTTTCGGACGAGGACATTACGGGAACCTATTTCATCGTCTACCCGGACGGGCATGTCAGCGCCTTCTGCCTCTCCCGCGAGAGCGGGATATGGCATCTTTACTCCATGTCGGCCGCCTGGAACGACGACGGAAGCATCCGCATCTATTCCGAGGGGCGTTACGCCGTGGGCGAGGTCCGGTATACGGAGAAGGGCTGGCTGATCTACACCCGCGACACCTCGGATTTTGACGAGAACCAGAAGGCAAACACGGATTCCTACGTCATGCTCCGCGTTTCGCCGCTTGACAGCACGGCCAAGACGCTGTGCGAGCGCTATGTGGAGCCGGTGGGGTATTTTGAGAACAATCTCTTCACGACGACCTGGACGGAAGCGGACTTCAGCCCGGTCGATTTCAACAGCCTCTACGCGTATGTCTTCTCCCTTTATAACGGGACCGACATGCTCTCGTCGTATAACGTGCGCTCCTACTACAAGGCCGTCGCCGGGACGAGGCTGTACCTCGTGCCGCAGGAGACCTTTGAGAACAACACGCAGGTCTATTTCCGCATCGGAAGCGCCGTTCTCCGGAACATCTCGGACTATAATTCCACGCTCGGAGGCTACTTTTTCCTCGGCTATGACCGGGACTATTATAATGTGACCCCGCGGACGCCGCAGCCGGAGGTCGTGAGCTATACTTACAATAACGACGGGACGATCACCATGGTGGTGGACGCCGTGAACGAGTGGTACGGAACGGACTGCGCCTTCGAGCACATCCTTACGGTCCGCCCGGGGGACGGGAGCTCCTTCCAGTATGTGTCCAATACCCTGATCGCCTCCGAGGACAATATCCTGCCGGCGATGAAGCTCAGCGAGATGCTGAATGTGGAAAGAGCAAAAACATCGTATTGACAAACTACTTATTTCTATTGTATTTTGATAAACCGAAACTGCCCCTGCCGCGGGGCGAGAAAACAGCAGGAGAACTATGGAACGGATCACATCGAGAAAAAATGCAGTGATATCCCGGCTGCGGACGCTGGCGAAGGACGCCGCCTTCCGCAGAAGCGAAGGGGAGATCCTATGCGACGGGGCAAAGCTTCTTGAGGAGGCGCTGCACGCCGGAGCCGAGGTGCGGTCCGTGCTGTGGAAGGAAGCCCCGTCTCCGCTGCAAAGCCGCCTGACGCCGGGGGCGAAGGAATTCTGCTGCCCGGCCGAGCTTTTTGACTATGCCTCTCCCATGGCGAACAGCCCCGGCCCGCTCTTCACGGTGTGCCGGAGGGAAGCGGAGCTTCGGACGGACGCCGAGAGCATCCTGGTCCTTGAAAATGTGCAGGATCCCGGCAATGTAGGCACGGTGATCCGGACGGCGAACGCCTTCGGCATCGACGCCGTCCTTCTGGTAGGAGACTGCGCCGACTGCACCTCTCCCAAGACGGTCCGCGCCACCATGGGCGCGATCTTCCGGCAGAGCGTTCTGCGGATGGAGCGGGAGGAAATGAAGGCTGCGCTCGATGCGAGAGGCCTCCGCCTCTACGGGGCTGTGCTCTCCGAGCGGGCGCAGAGCATCTGCACCTTGGATCTCGGGCGCTGCGCCGTGGCGGTCGGCAGCGAAGGAAAAGGGCTGAGCGGCGAGCTCCGCGCCCTGTGCGACGGAGAGATCATCATCCCCATGAACCCGGAGAGCGAATCGCTCAACGCGGCAGTCGCCGCATCGGTGCTGATGTGGGAAATGCGGGGGAAACGGCTGTGAAAGATGACAGAGAGCTTTTCCTGCTCTGGCTCTCGCTGAAGCGGGAAGCCGACCTTGCCTCCAGGGCGTCGCTGCTGCGGGCATTCCCGTCGGCCGAGGCGATCTATGAGGCAAAGGAAGCGGACTACCGCGGCATCCGCGGGGTCTCGGCGAAGGCGGCTCGGGTGCTTTCCGACAAAGATCTCGGCGAGGCCGAGCGGATCCGGGAGCGGTGCGAAAAAGAACAGATCCGCCTGCTCGGCTATGACGACCCGGCCTACCCGCAGCGCCTGCGGGAGATCTATGCCCCGCCCTGCATGCTGTACGTCAAGGGGAGCCTGCCTCCGCTTGACGAGCGGGCGGCGGTCGCCGTGATCGGAACGAGGAAGGCGAGCGAATACGGAATGCGCATGGCGCGGACGATCGCCTACGAGATCACCCGCTGCGGCGGCCTTGTCGTGTCAGGGCTGACCGTGGGGGCGGATTCGTCCGCGGCCGAGGGCGCGCTCGGCGCCGGAAAATGCATCGGCGTTCTCGGGACGCCGGTCGAGATGGCGCGCAGTAAGCTGGCGTTGAAGGTCGCCCGCTGCGGAGCGCTGGTCTCCGAATATGCGCCGGGAACGCCGCCGCAGAAGTCCTTCTTCCGGGAGCGGAACCGCATTGCGGCGGGAATTTCGCTCGGCGTCGTCGTGGTCGAGGCGCCGGAAAAGAGCGGGACGCGCTTTTTCGTTTCCGACGCGCTTGAACAGGGAAAGGACGTCTTTTCCCTTCCCGGCAACGCCGACAGCGAGACGAGCGCCGGCACGCTGCAGTTTATCAAGGACGGAGCCCGCATGGTAACGCACGGCTGGGAAGTGATGGAGGAATATGAGCCTCTCTTCCCCGGACGCGTGAATTCTTCCATCCACGAGACGCTTCGGATCGACTGGAAGGAGCCGGAAAAGCCGAAGGCGAAACGGCCCCGGAGAAGACCGGAGGACGGGCAGAAGACCCCGGCCGAGACGCCGAAAAAGCAGCAGCCCGAACCGGAGCAGATCCCGGCCGCGGCAAAACGCGCGGAGGCGATGCGGAACCTCAGCGGCGCGCAGGCGACCGTGGCGGCTGCTGTAGGAAGCGGCTGCTCCAGCACCGACGAGATCGTGGCCGAGACCGGGCTCGGCGCCGGGCAGGTGCTCTCCCAGCTGACCATGCTGGAGATCCGCGGCCTGATCCGGAGAGACCCGCAGCTCGGAATCGTATTGAAATAACACAGTGAGGATATCCAGACGATGGCAACAGCAAAAAATCTGGTGATCGTGGAATCACCGGCAAAAGCAAAAACGATTGAAAAATACCTTGGCAGAGACTATACCGTCAAGGCCTCCATGGGGCATCTGCGGGATCTCCCGAAGAGCTCGCTCGGCGTCGACCTCGAGACCTTTGAGCCGAAATATATCCCCGTGCGCGACCGGACCGCTCTGATCAAGGAGCTCAAGGCGGATGCCAAAAAGGCAAAGACCGTCTTCCTTGCAACGGACCCGGACCGCGAGGGCGAGGCGATCTCCTGGCATCTCAAGGAGCTTCTCGCCCTGCCGGACGAAAAGGCAAAGCGCGTCACCTTCAATGAGATCACCAAGGGTGTGGTCACAAAGAGCATTCAGAATCCGCGCGATATCGACGAGAATCTCGTCAACGCCCAGCAGGCACGCCGCGTGCTGGACCGCATCGTCGGCTACGAGCTCTCCCCGATGCTCTGGAAGACGGTGAAGTACGGCCTCTCCGCGGGGCGCGTGCAGTCCGTCGCGGTCCGGATGGTGGTCGACCGGGAAAAGGAGATCCGTGCCTTCCAAAAGGAAGAGTACTGGCTTCTCGACGCCTCCCTTCAGACAAAGGACGGAAGCTCCTTTACGGCCCGCTATTTTGCGCCCGAGGGCGCCGAAAAGAAGCAGACGCTGCACAGCGAAGCGGAGGTGCAGGAGATCGTCCGTGCCGTTTCGGCGGCGCCGTTTTCCGTAAAGAATGTGAAGCGCAGCGAGAAGACCAAGTCTCCCGCGCCTCCCTTTATCACCTCCAGCCTCCAGCAGGAGGCGTCCCGCCGGCTGAACATGACGCCGAAGCGGACCATGATGATCGCGCAGCAGCTCTATGAAGGCATTGAGGTCGCCGGACGCGGCAGCATCGGCCTCATCACCTATATGAGAACGGACTCTCTCCGCATTTCCGAGGAGGCGCTTGCCGCCGCCGGGCAGTATATCCGGGAGCATTACGGCGAGAGCGCCTATCCCGGAAAGCCGCGCCGGTTCAAGACCAAGGCCGGGGCGCAGGACGCGCATGAGGCGATCCGCCCTTCGGACGTGACGCTGACGCCGGAAATGCTGCGCGGAGATCTGAACAAGGATCAGTATTCGCTCTACAAGCTGATCTGGGGGCGGTTTACGGCCTCCCAGATGGCAAACGCCGTCTATGACAGCATCGTGGTGGATGCCGTCTCGGCCGGGCAGTGCTTCCGCGCCAACTGCTCGGAGATGAAATTCAAGGGATATACGGTGCTCTACGAGGAGGCGAAGGATGAGGAGTCGGACGAGCTGTCCAATCTTCTCCCGTCGGTCTCCGAGGGAGAGGAGCTGAAGCTGCTGAAAACGAACAGCGACCAGCAGTTCACGCAGCCGCCGTCCCGCTTCACCGAGGCAACGCTGATCCGGGCGATGGAGGAGAAGGGAATCGGCCGTCCGTCCACCTATGCATCCACGGTCTCCACGATCACCTCCCATGACTATGTCACCAAGGAAGGACGCCATCTGCAGCCCACGCCGCTCGGCGAGGTCGTGACCGAATTCCTGCAGGAGCATTTTGCCGATATCGTAGACCTCGGCTTTACCAGCTCCATGGAGGAGGGCCTCGACAAGATCGAGACCGGAACGCAGAACTGGAAGGCTCTGCTGAAGGACTTCTATGCCGATTTCAGCGGCGAGATGACCAAGGCGACCGAAGAGACGGCTGGCGTGAAGGTAAAGGTGCCGGATATCGAGACGGATGAGATCTGCGAGGTCTGCGGAGCCCGCATGGTCAAGAAAAAGGGCCGCTTCGGCTACTTCCTCGGCTGCCCGCGTTTCCCGGAGTGTACCTTCACCAAGCCTCTCGTCATCGAAATGCCCGGAAAATGCCCGCAGTGCGGCGGACGGATCCTCAAGCGCAGCTCCCGCAACGGAAATACCTATTATTCCTGCGAGGACCACAAGGTGCTCTGCTCCTGCCGGACGGACGAAAAGCCGGAGAGCGGCATCTGCCCGAAGTGCGGCAGGCCTGTGACGGAGCAGACCGATGCGGACGGAAAGAAATACTGGGCCTGCGAGAACAACAGCGTATATAAATGCGCCTTCATCACCTGGGACGTTCCCACCAAGGAGTACTGCCCGGCCTGCGGGAAGACGCTCTTCAAGCGAAGCGGAAAGGGACAGTCCAAGACCTTCTGCGAAAACGAGGCCTGCAGCCGCTTTGTCCCGGCCGAGGAACGCGGCTATAAGGCGAAGACGACTGCGAAGACCGCCGCGAAGACGACCGCAAAGACAGCGACACCGGCCAAACGCACCGGAAAGAAGCCGAAATAATCGGCTTCTTTCTGCATTCTTGGCGGCATTACGTCAATAATAATAAGATAATTGAATTACAGAAACAAAATTAAGTAATATAGAATAGGTATACGATAATATGTCAACCAACAAAACCGTAACGGTCGTCGGTGCGGGCCCGGCCGGAAGCGAATGCGCCTGGCAGCTCGCCAAGCGCGGCATTTCCGTCCGGCTCATCGAGATGAAGCCGAAAAAAATGAGCCCGGCGCATGTCTCTCCGTATTTCGGAGAGCTGGTATGCTCCAATTCGCTCCGCTCCGACGAGCTGACGAACGCCGTCGGATTGCTGAAGGCGGAAATGCGGAAGATGGGGTCGCTTTTCCTGGAGAGCGCCGACCGGCATGCGGTGCCGGCGGGCGGCGCTCTGGCCGTCGACCGGGAGGGCTTTGCAAAATATATCACGGAAAAGCTCTCCTCCTGCGGAAACATCGAGATCGTTTCGGAGGAGGCCTGCGAGATCCCGGAAGGGGAAGTCGTCATTGCGTCCGGGCCGCTGAGCAGCGATGCCATTGCGGACCGGATCGCCGAAAAATGCGGAGAGGGGCTGCATTTTTATGATGCGGTCGCCCCCATCGTCACGCTGGAGAGCGTGGATATGGAGAGCGCCTTCTTTGCCTCCCGTTATGACAAAGGAACGGCGGATTATGTCAACTGCCCGATGGATCAGGAGGAATATCTCGCCTTTTGGGAGAATCTGACCGCGGCAAAGCAGGCCGAGGTGCACGGCTTTGACGACGGAGGCGTGTTCGAGGGCTGCATGCCCGTCGAGGTCATGGCCCGCAGAGGCGTCGATACGCTCCGCTTCGGTCCGCTCAAGCCGGTCGGCCTGGTCGACCCGAGAACGGGCAAAGAAAATTATGCCGTCGTGCAGCTTCGCAAGGACAACAAGGAGGGCACGCTCTACAACATCGTCGGCTTCCAGACGCATCTGACCTGGGGAGAGCAGAAGCGGGTCTTCTCCATGATCCCCGCGCTGCGCAATGCCGAATTTGTCCGCTACGGCGTCATGCACCGCAATACCTACCTGAACAGCCCGCAGCTTCTCGACCGGTATTACCGCCTGCGCTCGGAGCCGCGCATCAGCTTCGCCGGGCAGATGACCGGCGTGGAGGGCTATGTGGAGTCGGCGGCGTCCGGCATGCTGGTCGGCATTGAGACGGCGGCGAGAGTGCTCGGCCTGCCGGCGGTGGACTTCCCGCAGGAGACGGCCATCGGTGCCCTGGCAAACTATATTTCCGGCGGGAGCGTCGGAGATTTCCAGCCGATGAATGTGAACTTCGGCATTATTACGCCCCTGGATCGTCGGGTCAAGGGAAAGAGAAACAAGAATGCGGCCATCTCCGAGCGCTCGCTTGCGGTGATCGGCCGGCTGATGGAGAAGGAGGTATTTCATCTTGAAGATCATTGTTGATGCCATGGGCGGAGACAACGCCCCCGAAGAGATCGTCAAGGGAGCTCTGCGCGCCCGGGACGAGCTGGGCGTGGAGATCGTTCTGGTCGGAAGAGAGGCGGAGGTCCGCGCCTGCCTCGGCGACCGGGCGGGAGACGTGGAGATCGTTCACGCTCCGGACGTAATTACGATGGAGGACGACCCGAGCACGGCCACGCGCCGCAAAAAGGACGCCTCCATGACGGTGGCGCTCCGGCTCCTCTCCGAAGGACAGGGCGACGCCGTCGTATCGGCGGGGTCTACCGGCGCTCTGCTGACCGGAGCCACGCTCATCGTCAAGCGGATCCGCGGGATCCGCCGCGCGGCGCTCTCCCCGGTCCTGCCGGCCGGCGAGCACGGCGTCATGCTCATTGACTGCGGAGCCAATGTGGAATGCACGCCCGAATATCTGATGCAGTTTGCCTACATGGGCAGCTTTTATGCCTCCCGGATCCTGGGCTGCAGCGAGCCCCGCGTCGGCCTTCTGAACGTTGGAACGGAGGACACCAAGGGCGGAGAGCTCCAGCATAAGACCTTTGCCCTGCTGCAGCAGGCAAAGAACGAGGGCCGGATCAACTTTATCGGCAACATCGAAGGGACGACCGTCTTCAGCGGGGACGTCGACGTCGTGGTGACGGACGGCTTTACCGGCAATGTCCTCCTCAAAACGACGGAGGGCGTCATCAAATACATGATGAAGTCCCTGAAGGGCGTCTTCTACAAGAATACGTGCAACAAGCTTGCCGCGGCGGTCCTGAAGAAGGATCTCGGCGCGATGAAGAGATCGCTCGACGTCAATGAGATCGGCGGAACGGCCATGCTCGGCATCTCGAAGCCGGTGATCAAGGCGCACGGCGGTTCCAACGCCGCGGCCATTTTTGCGGCGATCCGTCAGGCCGTGATCTTCTCGGAAAGCGGCATGATCGGAGAGATCGAGAAAAACATTGAATACATGAAGGTCGCAGCGGAAGCTGCCACGGAGTGAGAGAAATGGAAGCGCTGGAAGAAAAGATCGGCTACCGGTTCCGCGACCCGGAGCTCCTTCAGCTTGCCCTGACGCACAGCTCCTATGCCAACGAAAAGCACGGCAAAGCCGAGTGCTACGAACGCATCGAATTCCTCGGCGACTCGATCCTCGGCTTCGTTACGGCGGAGTTCCTTTACCGCCACGAGCCCAAGATCCCGGAGGGCCGCATGACCCGCCTGCGCGCGGAGCTGGTGTGCGAAGGCAGCCTTTACGAGATCGCGAAGCGCCTGGAGATCGGCCGTTATATGCGCCTCGGCAAAGGAGAGGAGCGCAGCGGCGGGCGGGATCGGCCGTCTATCCTGGCGGACATGGTGGAAGCCGTGATCGCCGCCCTTTATCTGGACGCCGGCCTGGACGAGGCGAAGCGTTTTATTCAGGAGCAGCTTCTCAGCCGGGCGGAGCTCGGCGAGACGCATCAGGCGGTCGATTACAAGACCGCCCTGCAGGAGCTGGTGCAGCAAGACGGAGAGAGCCGGATCGTCTATGAGCCGGTCTCCGAGTCCGGCCCGGACCACTGCAAGACCTTCACGTTCCGCGTCTGCATCAACGGCGTTCCCTCCGGCGAGGGCAGCGGACGCACCAAGAAGGAAGCAGAGCAGATGGCGGCCGGAAAGGCACTGGAGGCGCGGAAGCCTTGAGCGCGCGGGAGCATATCGTCCCGATCTTTGTGCCGCATCTCGGCTGCCCGCATGACTGCGTTTTCTGCAACCAGAGAAGGATCACGGGGCAGCAGCGGCCGGCGGAAGGAAAAGACGTCCGCCGGAGCGTGGAAGAGGCCCTGCGCGCTTCTCCCGCATCCGGAGCGCTTCAGCTTGCCTTTTACGGAGGAAGCTTCACGGCGATTCCGGAGCGCGAGCAGACCGGACTTCTGGAGGCGGCACAGCCGTTTTTAAGCTCCGGCGCGATTCGCTCCATCCGCCTTTCCACGCGGCCCGATGCGATCGACGGGCCGACGCTGGAGCGCCTGAAAGCCTATGGCGTCGAGACCGTCGAGCTGGGCGCGCAGTCTCTGGACGACGAAGTGCTGCGCCGGGCCGGAAGAGGGCACAGCGCGGAGGACGTGCGCCGCGCGTCCCGCCTCGTTCAGTCTTTCGGCTTCCGCCTGATCCTCCAGATGATGACCGGGCTCCCGGGTGACTCCGGCGGGGAAAGCCTCCGGACGGCGGAGGAGATCTGCCGCCTGAAGCCGGACGGCGTGCGCATTTATCCCACGGTAATCGTACGGGATACGGCGCTTTATGAGCTCTGGAAGGCGGGAAAGTATCGGGAGCATACCGTCGAGGATGCCGTCGCGCTCTGCGCGCAGATCGTGCCGGAGTTCGAGAAGGCGGGGATCCCGGTCATTCGCCTCGGCCTGAACCCGACGGAGGAGCTCTCCGCGGGAGCGGCGGCCGGCGGCGCCTACCATCCGGCGCTCGGAGAGCTCGTGAAGAGCCGCATGCTGCGAAACCGCGCCGAAGCGCTTCTGCAGGGGACGGAGCCCGGCAAAAGCGCGGTGATCCGCGTCCCTCCGAGGCTTCTTTCCCAGATGCTGGGGCAGCGCCGCTGCAATCTCGGCTGGCTGAAGGAGCGCTTTTCCCTCACCGAACTGAAGATCCTTCCGGACGAGACGGTGAGCGGCATGAAAATCGAAGGCTTATCCATTGAAAAATAAGATGAGTTATTGTATAATTACAACTTAACTAACTGATATTTTGAGGTTTTACGTTTGTATTTAAAAGCTCTGGAGATTCAAGGCTTCAAATCCTTTGCGGATAAGACGCGTTTGACATTTGAAAAAGATATAACGGCGATCGTCGGGCCGAACGGGAGCGGAAAGTCCAACCTGAGCGACGCGCTTCTCTGGGTCATGGGCGAGCAGAGGACGAAGACGCTGCGCGGCTCCAAAATGGAGGACGTCATTTTTGGCGGTACGGCGATCCGCAATCCGCTCGGATTTGCGGAAGTGAGCCTGGTCATCGACAATTCCGCGCACATTTTCGACAGCGACAGCCCGGAGGTGGAGCTGACGCGGCGCTATTACCGCAGCGGCGAAAGCGAGTATTTCATCAACCGGGAGCAGGTCCGACTGAAGGACGTGAACGATCTTCTCCTCGATACGGGTCTCGGAAGAGACGGATATTCCGTTATCGGGCAGGGAAAGATCGCGGATATCGTCTCCAGCAAGAGCACGGACCGCCGCGAGGTCTTCGACGAGGCGGCCGGCATTTCCCGCTTCCGCTACCGCAAGGAAGAGGCGGAGCGGCGACTGGAGAAGACGGAGGAAAATCTTCTCCGCATCAACGACAAGATCGAAGAGCTCGAGCTGCAGGTCGGCCCGCTGAAGCAGCAGTCGGAGACGGCGAAAAAATATCTCGTCCTCCGCGACGAGCTGCGCCTGAAGGAGATCTCCGCCTGGATGGCCTCGCTGGACCGGATCCGGGAAAAAACGGCGGCCGTCAACGCGGAATATGAGCAGACGAAAGACGCTCTGGAGCGCGCCAAGGCCGAGCTGGAGGCCCTCTATGCTTCCTCCGGAGGGATCTCCGAACGGATGCACCGGAAGGACGAGGAGAATGAGCGCGCCCGCGACCGCCTTTCCGCCAAAGAGGCGGAGGGAGCGGAATGCGAGTCGAGGATCGCGGTGCTGCGCACCAATATAAAAAATCAGGAAGAATCCGCGCAGCGGATGCTGCAGGATATCAGCGACCAGGAAAGCCGCACCGGAGAGATCCGCGCCGGCATTGAAGAAAACGAAGCGCGGCTGGGCGAGATCGAAAAGGAGCTGCAGCAGGTCGGGGAGGAGCTCGGCGGCAACGGCAATGTGCTGAACGGCTGCCGCATGAAGATCAAAACGCGGGAAGACGCGCTGAACGCGGCGACAGAGAAGCAGAACTCCCTTTCCGTGGAAAAACGGACGGTCGATTCCCGCATTCACATGCTCTCCGAGATGGAGCGGGATTACGAGGGCTACTCCAAGGCCGTCAAGGTCGTTATGAGGGAAGCCTCCCGCGGCAATATCCGCGGCGTCCACGGCCCGGTCGCCAACCTGATCCGGGCGGACGAGGAGTGCGCACTGGCCATTGAAACGGCGCTCGGAGCCGCAGGGCAGAACATCGTCATCGATTCCCGCAACGACGGCAAGTCCGCCATTGAAATGCTCAAGCGGACGGACGGCGGCCGCGCGACCTTCCTCCCGCTGGATACGATCCGGGGCAGCGTGCTGAACGACGCTCCGGTGAACGATGCAGGCTTTGTGGGCATTGCCTACGATCTCGTGAAGTTTGACGCGGAATACCGGCAGATCGTTGCGAGCCTTCTGGGAAAGACGATCGTGGTCGAGACGCTTTCGGATGCCGTCCGCATTTCGAAAAACCACAATGACCGCTACCGCATCGTGACGCTCGACGGGCAGCAGATCCACGTCGGCGGTTCCATGACGGGTGGCAGCAGCGCGCACGGAACGGGAATTTTGTCGCGTGCCAACGAGCTGGACAAGCTGAAGGAAAAAAGCCGCGAGCTTGCCAAAAAGGAAGAGGCGGCGGCCGGCGAGCTCGACCGCGTCCGCGCGGCGCTCTCCCTTCTCCGAAATGATCTGGATCTGGCCCAGGAGGAGCGGAGCGAGCTGATGGCGAAGGATTCCTCGCTGCGTGCGGAGCGTTCTTCCGTCACAGGGACGGTCGCCCAGTTCCGCATCCTGCTTGGCAGCCTCTCGGGGGACAGCGAAGTGCGCAGAAAGGCGGTCGCGGAGACCGAGAACACGATTCGCGGCATCCGCGCGCAGATCGCGGAGCAGGAGAAGCTGCTGGAAAAGATCGGCGCCGAGGAGGCGGCGATCCGGCAGGAGATCGACGATATCAGCAAAAGCAAGCTGGAGCTGGAGGCAAAACGGACCCGCGCGGAGCGGGATACGCAGACGCGGAGCCAGGAGGTCATCGACCTCGAGCGCCGCTCCGCCCGGATCGAACAGAAAAAAGCGTCCTCCGACCTGGAGGAAAAGCAGCTGCTGGACAAGCTTTGGGAAAACTACGAGCTGAGCTTCACGGCGGCGCAGGAGCTCCGCAAGCCGGTGGAGAACCTGCAGAAGGAGAATAAGGAGATCTCGGATCTTCGCCGGCAGATCAGTCTGCTCGGCACGCCGAATCTCGGAGCCATCGAGGAATATGAGCGCGTCCGCACGCGCTACGAGTTCCTCACCTCGCAGCGCGACGATGTGCAGAAAGCCAAGGACGAGCTCACGGGCATCATCCGTGATGTCGTGAGTGAAATGAAAGCTGTCTTCTCCGAGCAGTTCCGCCGCATCGACGATGCCTTCCGGCTGACCTTTGCCGAGCTTTTCGGCGGAGGAAAGGCGGCGCTCGTATTGGAGGACGAGGAGAACATCCTCGAGTGCGGCATTGAGATCAAGTGCCAGCCGCCCGGGAAAAACCTGACCAATCTGTCGCTGCTCTCCGGCGGTGAAAAGGCGTTTGTGGCGATCGCGCTGTATTTTGCCATTCTGAAGGTCCGCCCGACGCCCTTCTGCGTGCTCGACGAGATCGAGGCCGCGCTGGACGAGGCAAACGTGGACCGCTACGCCGCCTATATGCGCACGATCTCCGACCGGACGCAGTTCATCGTCATCACGCACCGCCGCGGAACGATGGAGGAGGCGGACATGCTTTACGGCGTCACGATGCAGGAAAAGGGCGTGTCGACGGTGCTGGAGCTGGATCTCGAACAGGCAAAGCAGACCATTGCAGAATAAGGAGCTGAAATATGGGATTTTTTGATAAAATGTTTTCCGGCCTCACCAAGACGCGGAAAAACATGGTGGAGCTGGAGGCGCTGTTTCAGGACTATGCGCCGGACAGCGAACAGTTCTATGACGATCTGGAGGAGCTTCTTGTCCTCTCCGACGTCGGTGTGGAGACGGCGGAGCAGGTCGTCAAGGGAATGCGCAAGCTGACGTGGGAGCGCCGCTTCCGGAAGGGCTACGAGGCGCGGGAAGGGCTGATCGAGCTCCTCTCCAAGACTCTCGCCGTCGGCGAGCCCACGCTGAAGCTGACGACGAAGCCCTCCGTCATCCTCTTCACCGGCGTAAACGGCGTCGGAAAGACGACGACGATCGGCAAGCTCTCCGCCCAGCTGAAAAGCGAGGGGAAGAAGGTCCTCCTCTGTGCGGGGGACACCTTCCGCGCGGCGGCCGCGGAGCAGCTGGAGATCTGGGCGGACCGCTCGGGCGCGGAGATCGTGCGCCACGAAGAGGGGAGCGATCCCGCCGCCGTGGTCTTTGACGCGCTCTGCGCGGCCAAGGCCAGAGGCAGCGACGTCGTCATCATCGATACGGCCGGCCGCCTGCACAACAAGGCCAACCTCATGAGCGAGCTTTCGAAGATCCGCCGCATCATTGACCGCGAGCTTCCGGATGCCGACGTGGAGACGCTCATGGTCCTCGACGCGACGACCGGGCAGAACGGCCTCATCCAGGCCGAGCAGTTCCTGGAAACGTCCCGCCTGACGGGCATCGTCCTCACCAAGCTCGACGGCACGGCCAAGGGCGGCATCGTGTTTGCCATCGCAAACAAGCTGCAGCTCCCGGTAAAATACGTCGGCGTGGGAGAGGGCATCGACGACCTGATCCCGTTTGATTCCAAGACCTTTGTAGAGGCGCTGTTCAAATGAAGCTGATCTTAGCCAGTAACAACAGAAATAAACTGAAGGAGTTCCGCGAGCTGGTGTCCGGGATGGGCATCGAGCTGATCTCCCAGAAGGAAGCCGGCTGCGATTTCGAAGTCGACGAAAACGGAACGACCTTTGAGGAGAATGCCTACCTCAAGGCCTCGGCCGTCACGAAGGCGACCGGCCTTCCGGCCGTCGCGGACGATTCCGGGCTGGTCGTCGATGCGCTCAACGGCGAGCCGGGCATCTATTCCGCCCGCTACGGCCCCGGCCATGCCGCCTCGGACAGCGACCGGTACAACTATCTCCTCCGGAAAATGGAGGGGATCACGGACCGCTCGGCGCGGTTCGTCTGCTGCATGTGCTGCACCTTCCCGAACGGCGATGTGCTTACGTCCCGCGGGGAATGCGAGGGGGAGATCATGTACGCCCCTCTCGGCACCAACGGCTTCGGATATGACCCGGTCTTTCATCCGCTCTGCACCGACAAGCAGATGGCGGAGCTGACGCCGGAAGAAAAGAATGCGATCTCGCATCGGGGAAAAGCGCTGCGGAGCTTTCTGCCGCAGCTGGAGGAGTATATACATGGCATTGACAAGTAAGCAGCGTTCCCAGCTGAAAGGACTCGCCGCGGAAGCGGATACGATCATCCAGATCGGAAAGAGCGGCATCACGGAGAGCGTCGTTCAAAGCGTATCGGACGCGCTGCGCTCGAGGGAGCTCGTCAAGGGCAGGGTCCTGGAGAATTCCATGCTGACGGCCCGGGAGGCCTGCGACGCGCTCAGCGAGGCGTGCAAGGCGGAGCAGGTCCAGGTGATCGGCACGAAATTCGTTCTTTTCAAGCGCAATCTGAACGACCCGAAGATCGAGCTCGTCAAGAATCGGAAAAAGTAAAAAATAAATACAGTATGGAGGAGCGGCATGGATACGGAACTTGAAGAACTTCGAAAAAAGGCTTACCAATATCTGAATGCAAAGCGGATCCCTCATGTGGCCGGCTGCGAACAGGAAGCGGTCCGGCTGGCGGAGCGTTGGGGCGCCGACCCTCTGCTTGCGGCAAAAGCCGGCATCCTCCACGATATCACAAAGCGGAACAGCTACGCCGAGCATCTCCAGCTGTGCCGGAAGTATCAGATCGACTGCGACCCGGCCGAGCTGGCCGAGCCGAAGCTGCTCCACGCGAAGACCGGGGCGGCCATCGCCAAGGCGGAGTTCGGCATGCCGGAGGAGGTCGTGGAGGCCATCCGCTGGCATACGACCGGCAAGCCGGATATGACGCTCATGGAAAAGATCCTCTATCTCGCGGATTATATTGAGCCGACGCGGGATTTTGACGGCGTGGAAAAGCTCCGCGAGGCGGCCTACGAGGATCTGGACAGGGCTCTGGCTCTGGCGCTTCAGATGAGCCTGGACGATCTCCGCTCCCGCGGGATCGAGCCCTTCCGCGACAGCATCGACGCCTGCAACTATTACAACCGGAAGGAATAAAATATTAAAGAGAGGTAGAACTATGCTTTCTTCTGCTGAAATCGCCGGGATCGCGGCAAAAGCGCTGGACGATAAAAAGGCAAGGGACGTGAAGGTCCTCAAGACGGCGGAGCAGACCGTGCTTGCCGATTATTTCGTCATTTGCAACGGCACCAGCTCCACACACATCAAGGCTCTGGTCGACGAAGTGGATCACCAGCTCTCGGAAGCAGGGGAGCCGCCGATCCGCCGGGAAGGCATGCGCTCCGATATCTGGGTACTGATGGACTTCGGCTCCGTCATCGTCCACGTCTTTACGGACGAGGCCCGCAAGTTCTATAACCTGGAGCGCCTTTGGAGCGATTCCCAGGAGATCGATCCCGCCACGCTCCCGCTGCCGGCGAAAGAATAAAGAAGCAATCAATAGCTAAGGAAGGAAAATAGAATGAAGTACAATTTTGCGGAAATTGAGAAAAAATGGCAGGCAAACTGGGAAGTGAGCAAGCCGTATGCAGCCGTTACCGGAAGCGAAAAGCCGAAGTTCTACGGCCTGATCGAGTTCCCTTATCCGAGCGCCGCCGGCCTGCACGTCGGTCATCCGCGCCCCTTTACCGCCATGGATATCGTGACGCGCAAAAAGAGAATGGAGGGTTATAACGTCCTCTTCCCGATCGGCTTCGACGCCTTCGGCCTGCCGACGGAAAACTTTGCCATCAAGAACCATGTGCACCCCGCCATCGTCACCCAGCAGAATATCAAAAACTTCACCCGCCAGCTCAAGATGCTCGGCTACGGCTTTGACTGGGACCGCGTCATCGACACGACGGATCCGAAGTATTATAAATGGACCCAGTGGATCTTCCTCCAGATGTTCAAGCACGGCCTTGCCTACAAGGCGACGATGCCGGTGAACTGGTGCACGAGCTGCAAGTGCGTCCTGGCCAACGAAGAAGTCGTGGAGGGCGTGTGCGAGCGCTGCGGCAGCGAGGTCATCCGCAAGGAAAAGAGCCAGTGGATGCTCGGCATCACCAAGTATGCCGACCGCCTGATCGACGATCTCCCGGAGGGCTACATCGAGCGTGTCAAGACCCAGCAGAAGAACTGGATCGGCCGTTCCACCGGCTGCGAGATCACCTTCCGGACCAATATCGGAGACACCGTCACGGTCTATACGACGCGCGCGGACACGCTCTTCGGCGTGACCTATGTCGTCATTTCCCCGGAGCATCCGCGCCTCAAGCAGTGGGCCGACAAGATCTCCAACTGGGACGAGGTCCTCAAGTATCAGGACGAGGCCGCCCACAAGTCCGATTTTGAACGCGGCGAGCTGAACAAGGACAAGACCTGTGTCCGCCTCGAGGGCATCACCTGCATCAACCCCGTCACGAACGCGGAAGTCCCCGTCTTCACCTCGGACTATGTCCTTATGGGTTACGGAACCGGCATGGTCATGGGCGTTCCGGCGCATGACCAGAGAGACTGGGAGTTTGCCACCAAGTTCGGCCTTCCAATCGTCCCGGTCGTCGAAGGCGGCGACATCACAAAGGAAGCCTTCACGGCGAAGGACGACGGCATCATGATCAACTCCGGCTTCCTCAACGGCCTCACGGTCAGGGAAGCGATCCCGGCCATGAAGGAATATGCCGTTGCCCACGGCTTCGGCGTTCTGAAGACGAACTTCAAGCTGCGCGACTGGGTCTTCTCCCGCCAGCGCTACTGGGGCGAGCCGATCCCCATTGTCCACTGCGACAAGTGCGGCTACGTTCCCGTTCCCGAGAGTGAGCTGCCGCTGATCCTGCCGCAGGTCGACTCCTACGAGCTCACGGACGACGGCGAATCTCCCATCAGCAAGATGACGGACTGGGTCAACACGACCTGCCCCGCCTGCGGCGGCCCGGCCAAGCGCGAGACCGACACGATGCCGCAGTGGGCCGGCTCCTCCTGGTACTTCCTGCGCTACATGGACGCCCACAATGACGAAGCGCTTGTCTCCAGGGAAGCGGAAGAATACTGGGGCCCGGTCGACTGGTACAACGGCGGCATGGAGCACACGACGCTCCACCTGCTCTACAGCCGCTTCTGGCACAAGTTCCTCTATGACATCGGCGTTGTCCACACGCCGGAGCCCTACTCCAAGCGCACCTCCCACGGCATGATCCTCGGCAAGAATCCCCACTATGTCGGCAATGTCGACACGGAAGAGGAGAAGCAGGCCCTGCGCGACAAGTACGGCGCCCAGGCGGAGCGCCCCGCCGTCAAGATGTCCAAGTCTCTGGGCAACGTCGTCAACCCGGACGATGTCGTCGCCCAGTACGGCGCGGACACGATGCGCCTCTACATCATGTTTGTCGGTGACTTCGAGAAGGTCGCCACCTGGTCGGACGATGCCGTCAAGGGCTGCAAGCGCTTCCTGGACCGCTGCTGGAACCTGATGGAGCTTGCGCAGGACGATGAGGCCGTTTCCGCAAAGAACGAGTCCATCATCCACAAGACGATCAAGAAGGTGACCGAGGACATCGACGAGCTCAAGATGAACACGGCGATCTCCGCCCTGATGACCATGGTCAACGAGTTCTATTCCAACGGCCTTACCAGGGGCGACCTCGAGCAGCTGATCCTCCTGATGAGCCCCTTCGTTCCGCATATGACGGAAGAGATGTGGGAACAGCTCGGCTTTGCCGCCAAATACGGCAAAATGGCCATGCAGATGGACTGGCCGAAGTACGACGAGGCGAAGACGGTCGACGCCACGAAGGAAATGGCCGTCCAGGTCAACGGCAAGCTCCGCTCCTCCATCATCGTTCCCGCCGATGCGGACGACGAGACGGTCATCGCAGCCGCCTGCGCCGACGAGAAGATCAAGCGCTATCTCGAAGGGATGCAGATCGTCAAGACGATCGTCGTCAAGGGCCGCCTGATCAATTTGATCCTCAAGCCTGCAAAGTAATTCTTGACAACCGCACTTCGAACCGCTATAATATCCCCGTTATAAAACCAAATCACAAGCCCTTTTTCGCACGTTTGGTGTACTTGAGGGGAGGGATATAGATGGCTGAAATTTACGTTAAGGAAAATGAATCTCTGGACAGCGCTCTCAAGCGTTTCAAGCGCAGCTGCGCCAAGTCCGGCGTCCTGGCGGATCTCCGCAAAAAGGAGTATTACCAGAGCCCGAGCGTCAAGCGCCGCAAAAAGTCCGAAGCGGCTCGCAAGAACAAGAACAAGCGCTATTATTAATGACTGCAGAGCTCCCCGGTCTCCGGATCGGGGAGCTTTCTTTTCCCTTTCTGCCGAATTTAAAATGTAATCTTTGTTACCCTATAGCATGAGATCGCGCTGAGAATCAAACTGCAAAAGACAAAAGTTACAAAAAAGTAAAAAATATTTTCGCAAAAAGAAAAATAATTCTTGCAATACTGTAACTCTTGTGTTACATTATGCGTGTGTAATAGCTCTGCGCGTATTCGGTGCGCAAGGAGCAAAATCAATCTATTGACCCAATATCCCGGAGGGGAAAGAAAAGGAGACCTGAAGATGAAAAAGAAAATGGTCAAGCTTCTCAGCGTCGTGATGCTGATCTCCATGATCCTCAGCATGACGACGGCCGGCGCCTTCGCGCTGGTGGAAGACGGCAACGGAAACACCGGCATCATAATCGGGGGTTCCGCAGACGTCCAGAACAGCAGCTCCAACGGCGGTCTGACGATCGGCGCCGACATGCGCCCGTCGGATGATTCTCCGTATGATGGTGTTGTCGTGGAGAACACCGGCTCCGGCGTCGATTACGACACGGCAATCGCCGAGGCAAGAAGCTCCAACGCGGCGGCGCTTGCAGAAGCGGCGGCCCTGATGGACACCTATGCCGCCGAATATATTGCATATGATTCCGAGCTTGGTGACGGTTATTCCGGCATTGACGATTCCGAGCTTGCCATGGTCCAGGAGAACAAGGACTTCCTGAAGTACGTCCGTGACAACCAGGATACGATCGATTCCGCAACCCTCCAGACGGCGGTCGACCTCTTCGGTGAAGAGGCCGTCTACGGCACGGACAACGGCACCTTCGATTCCGTTGCCGCATCCGACCGCATCGCCGTGCTGCAATCCGAAATGGCAGTGATCGAGAACGCTTACCTGGCCGAGCCGGCCGCGGAAGAGACAGAAGCGGAAGAAACTCCTGCAGCGGAAGCGGAGAGCGGCGAGGAAGCTGCCGAGAATGCCGAAACGGCGGAAGAGGCAGCGGCCCCTGCTGCCGTCGAGAAGTCCGTCAATGATCTGCTGGATCCGGACTCCGCGGCGTTCAACCAGGAATATTACGATATGTATGTTGAGCTGAACAGCATTCAGCTTGCATCGAAGAAATACGGCGCCTCCACGATGTCGAGCGTCGACGTCAACGACCCGCAGAAGATCTCCTCTCTCTGGGGTGCGGTCTGCGGAACCGGCAGCTCCCTTGCCGACGCCGTCCGCGGCGGCGCAACGCTGACCTTCGTCCGCGCCTTTGATATCTGCAACACCACGGATTACCGCATCACGATCGACCTCTGCGGCTCTACGATCAACGCCACGGCTGCCGACGCCGCCTTCGTCATCCGCGGCAAGACGATCTCCTTCACGAACGGCACGATCAACGGCGACGGCTTCTATGTCTGCGCCAACGGCGTGCTGAACCTCGGCGGTCTCATCAATACGACCTATGTCGACATTACGGTCAACGCCAAGGTCAATGCCGTTTATGTTGACAGCACCGGTACCTGCGTTATCGGCCAGGGCACCACGCTCAACGGCTGGCTCCCGGCTTCCGACAATGTTTCGGCTCCGACCTACAGCGGCAGCCCGGTCGTCTATGTTGCCAAGGGCGGCACCGTCCGCATGACCGGCGGCGTCATCAATGCCGGCAGAAGCTACGGCATCCGCACGGCCGGCACGCTGGAGATCTCCAGCAGTGTTGCCGAAGTCAACAGCAAGAACGGCTATCCCGCCATCTACATCGATGACGGCAGCAAGACCGACATCCATGCCGGCGTGATCTACGGCTCCACCGGTATCGTAACGGCAGAGGGCGGCAACACGACCCTGACGATCAACGGCGGCAGCATCACCGGCTACGGCACCTATTCCACGAACTACGAGAAGTCCGGCGCCGCCATCGAAGTCCAGGGCGACGGCAGATCCAGTTCCGCCTTTGTCTACGCAAACGGCGGCACGCTCCGCAGCGAATATTCTGCCGGCGTCGTGAATCTCCTTTCCGACGGGACCCGCATTGCGGAGACGGATCGCAAGGACATTACCCACATTGCGGTTGACGATGTCAACGTGACCATCCAGGAAGCCGCCGGCAAGACGAGCGACTATGCCAAGTGCATCTTCCTCGCCAAGGATTCCACCGGCAAGATGACCGGCCACATGGATCTCGCAAGCGCCGTTGCCGCAGCGGGCAACAACGGCAAGGTCACGATGGTCAACGACTGGACAGTAACCGCCAAGCAGACGGTCTCCACTACGAACACGGTCACGATCGACGGCAACGGCCATACGATCAACTTTGACCTGACCGGCGGCGTTGACGGCATTGAGATCTCCGGCGGTACCGTCACGCTCCAGAACATCAGCCTGAACGGCTCTCACGGCACGACCTCCGGCATCAAGGTCACGGCAGGCACGGTCAATATCGGCGACAATGTCTATGTCGACCGCTTCGACAAGGGCCTCCATGTCACCGGCGGCACGGTCAAAGTTACCGGCCTGGACATCGACGACGACACGGTCTACGGCATCTACTGCGAAGGCGGCACGACGACGGTCGCCATGTGCAAGGTCGACTCCGCATACCCGGTGTATGTTACCGGCGGAACGCTGAAGGTCAGCGGCGGCTGGTTCCTCTACAAGGCCGGCCTCAAGATCGGCCCGACGAGCACGGCGACGCCGGACAGCAAATCGGTCGTCTCCAGCTATGTTGACCCCGATGTCTCCTATGTCAAGTATGTCGAAGCAGACAAGTACTACGAAGTCCTCTATCTGGACACTCCGACCGTCGAGATCGTCAGCGGCTCCACCGGCTATGACACGGACGGCACTCCGTACGTCAGCTACAACAAGGCAGACCCGGATCCCATCATCTTCAACATCGAGCCCTACGTCACCCGCATCACGGCCGTCTCCAAGACGGACGGCAAGACCTCCTATAACCTCTTCACGGCCGAAGCCGGCCAGGACGGCAACATCCGCATCCCCGACAGCGCCGTTCTGAACGACTGCCCGTCCGGCGCCTACGATCTCCAGTTCACCTTCAAGAACGGCTACGTGCTCAAGGGCAAGCTCAACTTCTATGTCTTCCCGAAGGTGGCCAAGATCTTTGATGTGCCCAACACGAGCGATTACACGCTCACAATGACGGATGCTCTCATCAAGCGCCTCACGAGCGACTATGAGATGACCACTTCCTCCAACACCTCCTATGACGTCAACTCCCAGCACAACATTGCGGTCGTCATGAGCGAGCTGCCGGACAAGATCTGCATCGGCAACGATCCGGACGGTTCCGACGAGATCCTCCTGGAGAACTTCAACAAGGGCCTCACGAACACCTACACGCAGATCACGAGCGGCACCTACGCCGGCAATTACCTCTACTACATCTCCTATGCGGATCTGAACAACCTCGCCGTCGGCCAGAACTACGTCTTCCTCGAGTGGGACGGCACGAGCGGTGCGCTCAAGCGCCTGCCCTTCAAGGTGACCAACAGCGCCGTCTCCATCAGCCCGACCAGCCTTGACTGGAGCAACGTCAGCACCTATGCCAACTTCACCGTCAAGCCCGGCGTCGACACGGTCTACATCGACGGCAACAAGGTGGAGGAAGGCTACTGGACCTACGACACCAGCACGCATGTCCTCTCCATCAAGGGCAGCTACCTGAACGCGCTGGAGAGCAAGGAGCACACCCTCGAGGTCATCACTCCGCAGGGCAAGGTCAGCGCGACCCTCAATACGGGCGTCGGCCTCGTGGCCAAGGGCGTTGATTATCACGTATACGGCGGCGCAAGAGCTCTGAGCTTCGTCGCCTCCGATGTGATCAACCAGGATGCCGGCATCTGGATCGGCTCCTCCAACCCGACCCGCCTTGATTCCTCCGCTTACACCTGGGACAGCAAGACCGGCTTCACGCTCAACGCCGCCTTCCTCAACCGCCTCTCTCTCGGCACGTACTACATCTCCTGCTATGTCTACAACGGCAGCGAGTATGAGTACACCACGACGACCTTCCGCGTGATCTCTGCGACGCAGGCCTCCTACACGCCGAGCACGGGTGATAACAGCAACATCTTTGCCTGGGCCGCGATCCTCGTGCTCTCCGGAGTCGCGATCGTCGTGATCGTCCTCCCGCGCATGAAGCGGAAGCCCAGAGCATAAGAAGATCCCCCAAAATAACGAAAATCGCGCTCCTCGGAGCGCGATTTTTCTTGTGATTGCGGAAGAGAGTTGTTATAATATACTGATTCAAGAAGAAACGAAGGGAGAGAATGCCATGGCAGTTTCCGAGCGGCTGTTTGCCGCACTGTGCGCGGAAGCGAAAAAGAACCGGATCCCGCTGCTGACGTCCCTCCTTGTCGGGGCCGTCACGTACTTTTTCTGCTTCACGAACAAGCTGGAAAATATCGACGACATGGCCTGCCTCTTCGGGCAGGGGGACACGGTCGCATCCGGCCGGTGGGGGCTCGAACTGATGGAGAAGCTCTATCCCGCGTCGTCGGTCCCCTGGCTGAACGGGATCGTCAGCCTGCTGCTCCTCTCAGCGGCCATCTGCGTCATCGTGCGGATGTTCCGCATTCAGAGCCCGCTGCTGTCCGCCCTTCTGGCGGCGCTGCTGGTCTCCTTCCCGTCGCAGGTGTGCACGTTCGGCTATATGTTCACGGCAGTGCCCTATGCGCTCGCGCTTCTTCTCGCCGTCTGTTCGGCGGAGCGGCTGAGCCGGGAGCTGACGCGGGGGCGGATCCTTGCGGCGGTGCTCCTGCTGATGTGCTCGCTGAGCCTGTATCAGGTGTATGTGGCGGCTGCGGCGAGCCTTCTCGTCGTGGATGCCTTTTCCCGCACGCTCCGCGGCGAAGAGGACGGAAGAGCGATCCTCCGCCGAGGAGGCGCGTATGTCCTCTGCCTCGCGGCCGCCATGGGGATCTATTACGCCGTCACGGCCGCGGTCCGGGCGGCGACGGGAACGGAGCTGAGCGAGTACGCGGAGGGGAACCTCGGCGGGATCGGCGAGATCCTGTTCGGCATCCGCGTGGCGTATACGTCCTTTGTCGGGTATTTTTACAAGGGCTATTATGACCTCGTCCCGACGGCGCTTTCGAAGAGCGCGCATCTTGCGGCCGTGCTGGTGACGGCCGTGCTGCTGGGGGCGCATTTCCGCAAAAGGGAAAACCGCAGCGGGGGCCGGCTCTGGGTCGCCCTGCTGTGCCTGGCGCTTCTGCCGGCGGCGGTCAACTGCGTCCGCATCATCTCGACGCTCTTCCACAATCTGATGCTCTTCAGCTTCACGTCCGTCTATGTGCTCGCGGCCGTAACGCTCGAGGTGTGCGGGGCGGAATGTAAAAAGATTTGGAGAAACGGCGCCGTGGATCTGCTCGCACTCTGCATGCTGGCCGCGGCGGGGACGAATATCGGCTTTGCCAACCGCGTCTACACGAAGATGTACATGCAGTTTGAGCAGGCGGAGACGTTCTATACCTCGGTGATCGCGCAGGTGATGCAGCTGGAGGGCTATACGGCGGACTCTCCGCTCTGCATCGTCGGAAGCAACGAGATCTTCTATGATGTGCCCCTCGCCGACACGGAGCAGTTTGCCGGCATTACGAACGGGATCATCGGGACCTACGGCCAGGCGAACTTCATCCGCGCCTATCTCGGGCTGCATCTGAATGTCGCCGGCTGGGACGTGACGGATGCGCTTGCGCAGGATCCGCGCGTGGTCGAAATGCCGTCCTATCCGGCGAACGGGTCGATCCAAAATATCGACGGCTATTATGTGGTCAAGCTGGGCTGAAAAGGCGCAGATGAAATATCAGGTTCGGAGAATTTGAATGCTGTCAACTGAATTTGGAAAATGTCTCATGACATTTCTGATCTCCATGGTCCCGGTGATCGAGCTGCGGCTCGGGCTTCCGTACGGGATCCTGGCCGGGCTGGAGCTTCCGCAGGCCACGCTGTGCGCGGTGCTGGGGAACATGCTGCCGGTCCCGTTCATCGTCTTTTTCATCGAGGCGATCTTCCGCTGGATGCGGGAGCATATGCCGAGGATGGACCGGGTCGTGACCCGGATGGAGAAAAAGGCGGACACCAAACGCGAGACGATCGAGAAATACGGGCTGTTCGGCCTCGTGCTTCTGGTGGCGATCCCGCTGCCGGGAACCGGCGCCTGGACGGGCTCGCTCGTCGCGGCGCTGTTCGGCATCCCGCCGAAAAAGGCGATCCCCTGCGTGATGCTGGGAGTCTGCATCGCGGCGGCGATCATGATCATCGTGACGAAGCTCGGCATTTTCGCGTTTTTCTAATGGAAAAAATTGGGAGGAATTGAATCGATGAAGGACTGGAAGCAGACGATCGACGCCTACGCGGAGGCAAACGGGGAAGCGCTGTTCCGCGATATTTCCCGGCTGGTTGCCGTCAACAGCATGGAGGAGGAGCCGGCCGGCGACGCGCCCTACGGCCCCGGGCCGAAGAAGGCCCTGGAAACGGGGCTTGCGATCGCCCGCGAGCTCGGGCTCGACGCGGTCAACTGCGAGAATTACATCGGCTATGCCTCCGTCGGCGGCAGCGGCGATCGTTATCTCGCCACGATCACGCATGTGGACATCGTCCCGGCCGGGAACGGCTGGAAGGCGGATCCCTTCATCATGCGCGAGCGGGAGGGCTATATCCTTGGCCGCGGCGTCATCGACGACAAGGGCCCGTCCGTCGTCTGCCTCTATGCGCTGAAGTTCCTGAAGGAGCAGGGCATCGAGCTGAAATACCCGGTCCGTGCGCTGCTTGGCGCGAATGAGGAGACCGGCATGCGCGACGTGGAATATTATCTGGCGCACGAGCCGGCCCCGCTTTTCTGCTTCAGCCCGGACGCGGACTTCCCGCTGATCTGCGGGGAAAAGGGCATCTGGCACGGCACGATGAAGGCAAAGGCGGCCGCACAGAAGATCCTGGACATTCACGGCGGCTTTGCCCCGAACGCGATCCCGAATCTCTGCGAGGCGATGGTCCGCGCGGAGCAGCTGGAGAGCAGCGCGAGCGTGGACGCCGAGGAGACGGAGCCGGGCGTCTGGCACCTGACGGCGCACGGAAAGGCCGGGCATGCCTCCATGCCGGAGGGGACCCGGAACGCCATCGGCATCCTGCTCGATTATATCTGGAAGAACGGCATCGCCGAGGGAGAGGAAGAGGCCTTTGTCGCCGATGTTCTCCTTGTGCATCAGGCCTATGACGGCAGCGCTCTCGGGATCGACGCAAAGTTTGACGGCTTCACGCCCCTGACGGTCGTCTCCGGCATGATCGGCATGGAGGACGGAAAGATCTGGCAGTCGCTGGACAGCCGCTATGTCCCGACGACGAGCGCCGCACAGATCGTGGAGACGATGAAGCGCCGGGTGGGGAACACCTCCGAGATCGTTTCGCTTCGCGACGCGGAGCCCTTCTACAAATCGCCCGACTGCCCGGAGATCGCCGCCTGCATGGAGGCCTACCGCGCGGTGACGGGAGACGCGAAGGCCGAGCCCTTCACGATTGGAGGCGGGACCTACGCGCGCCACTTCCCGAACGCCGTCGGCTTCGGCCCCGAGTATTCGGACCGCGTGCGGCCGGACTTCGTCGGCTCGATGCACGGAGCCGAGGAGGGCGCCTGCAAGGCGGAGCTTCTGGAATCGCTCAAGATCTATATCCGCACGCTTCTCAACCTGGAGGAGCTGGACTTTTAAAAGACAGCAGCGGGCGGGCCGGTGGGGCGGCCGCGGGGCGTATAAGACACGGCAAAGAAAAAAATTAAGAAAAAAGGAATACCGCACGCGCAACAGG
>R14__coassemble_178_pt1 | contig 52943 bp, 52 predicted proteins | sample R14__metabat2_low_PE_019 | metagenome-assembled genome bin R14 | reverse complement strand
CTTCGGTTTCTGCGAGAGCCGGCGATGTTCCTTACAAGCATCAGGCATAAGCGTCTTCCAACAATTTTTTGATCTTAAGGAGACTGTATATGAAAACGATCACTCTTACGCTTACGCTTGACGAGATGACGACGCTGCACTGCGCCTTGAATTTCGTCAGCGACAATCACCACAGCGGAACCTTTAATGAAATGTGCGCCGTGATCGACGAAAAGCTCGACCGGGTGCGGGAGGAAGCGGTGGAAAGCGGAGCAGCGACCCGCGAGGAGGTCTATTCCGATCTCAGCTCCATCAAGGAGCGCTTCCTGTCCGAGCCTTCGGCTTGACGAAAAACAGTGGGGGAGAGAACAGAAAATGAAAGTATTGATTTTAAACGGAAGCCCGCGCCCGAACGGAAATACGGCGATCGCCATCGAGGAGATGCGGAAGATCTTTGAGGAAGAGGGCATCGAGGCGGAAGTGGTGCAGATCGGAAATCAGCGCATTTCCGGCTGTGTCGCCTGCGGCGCCTGCCGTAAGCTCGGAAAATGCGCGGTCAACGATATCGTCAATGAGCTTGCGCCGAAATTTGAGGCGGCGGACGGGCTCGTGGCAGCTAGCCCGGTCTATTACGCCTCTGCCAACGCAACGCTCATCGCCTGCCTTGACCGCCTGTTCCACAGCACGGGCTTTGACAAAACGATGAAGGTCGGGGCAAGCGTCGTCTGCTGCCGCCGCGGCGGAGCTTCGGCAACCTTTGACGAGCTGAACAAGTATTTTACCATCTCCGGCATGCCGATCGCCTCCAGCCAGTACTGGAACAGCATCCACGGCCTGGTGCCCGGCGAGGCGGAGGAGGACGGGGAAGGCCTCCAGACCATGCGGACGCTTGCACGGAACATGAGCTTCCTCATGAAGAGCATTGCCCTCGGCAAAGAGCGCTACGGCCTGCCGAAAGAGGAAGAGCCGGTCGGGACGAATTTTATCCACTGAAAAGATGGAACAGGAAAGCGAGCTTCGGGAAAATCCCGGAGCTCTTTTTTGAACGGAAATGTTAAAAATTTTTTAACTTTTTCTGTTTAAAACGATTGACTTTAGAAGGCAACGATAGTATGATTATTAACAATCGGAGCTTCTGCATTTCCCAATGAAAAAGGCAGGAGTCCGGCTCAAAAATAAGAGAGACGGAGGAACAAATGGATATCTTTCTGCAAACCGTTGTCAACGGTTTAATGATCGGAGGTTTCTATGCCCTAATGGGCATGGGGCAGAACATCATTTTCGGTGTTATGAAGATCATTAACTTCTGCCATGGCGAAATGCTTATGGTAGGAATGTATCTCACTTTCGCGCTTTATACCTATTGCGGGATCGACCCGTATCTCTGTGTTCCCATTGTTGCTGTAATCATGATGATTTTTGGTGCTCTCATTCAGCACACGCTGATTACCCCGTCCTTGAGCTCCAAGAGCTTCACGAACCTGCTGTTCCTGACCGTTGGCCTGGGAACGCTTCTTTCAAACCTCGCTCAGGTCATCTTTACGGCAAACTATCGCACGATCACCACGGATTATTCCGGCAACGTGCTCCAATTCGGCCCGGTTACGGCTTCTCTGCCGAAGCTTGTCAGCTTCGGGGCAACGATCGTAATCTCGATCGGGCTGTTCATTTTCCTGAAGCATACACCGATTGGCAAACAGATCCGTGCCGTATCTCAGAATCCGGTCGGCGCGCAGGTCGTCGGCATTAACTCCAAGGCAATTTACTGCATTACCTATGGTCTTGGTGCGGCTCTGGCCGGCGTGTCCGGTGCCCTGCTGACGCTTTTCTCGGTTATTAACCCGACGGCCGGCTCCAGCTATGGCTTCCGGGCTCTGATCGTTGTTGTTGTTGGCGGCCTTGGCAGCATTCCGGGCGCTTTCTTTGCGGGCATTCTGCTCGGGCTTATGGAGACACTTGTTTCCCTTTATGTAGGCCCGAGCCTTAAGACGCTCGTTGTCTTCCTGGCCTTCATCCTGATTCTGGTCATCCGCCAGAATATCAAACTGAGGAGGGCGTAAGAAATGCTGAAAACAAAATTTTCCCGCCGCCTCGCTGTGCTGCTTGGGCTGCTGATTGCGTTTTTCCTTATTCTGCCGCAGTTCATTTCGGAAAAGCCTTATGTCGTTAACGTCTTCGTCCTGGTGTTCTATATGACGACGGTCTCTATGGCCTGGAATCTGCTGGGCGGCATGACCGGACAGAACTCTATGGGTCATGCCTGTTTCGTCGGGATCGGTGCCTATACGACGGCCCTCTTCCTGACGAACACGAACATTAATCCGTGGATCGTTATGATTTTTGCCGTCCTCCTGACCGGCATCATTGCCGGACTTGTCTTCTCCCAGTGCTTTATTCTCCGCGGTCCATATTTTACGCTTGTTACGATTGCATTTGCCGAGTGTATCCGTCAGATCATCCTGAACTGGGATTTTGCCGGAAAAGCAATCGGCATTCAGATGCCGCGCCTTGCCAAGGGCTGGGCCAGCTTCCGCTTTACGAGCAAAGTGCCGTATTATTATGTGGCATTTGGCGTTATGATCGCTGTCTATCTGCTGATGAAGTATATTGACAATTCCAAGCTCGGTTTTGCCCTCAAGACCATTCGCGAGGATGAGGATGTGGCTGCAGCGATCGGCATTAAGCCTCTGAAGTATAAGGTGATCGCCGTTGTCATCTCTGCTATGGTGACCGGCCTTTGCGGCTTCTTCTATGCAAACTATTACCGTTATATCGACGCAGACATGATGCTGCAGAGCCAGTCCGTGGAATTTGTCCTTCCCGCCATTATTGGAGGTGCGGCCTTTGTGGAAGGACCGCTGGTCGGCGGACTGATCCTGATTCCTCTGTCCGAGTTCCTCCGCAATGAGTTCGGCGGCATTCTCCCGGGTATCAACCTGATTCTCTATGCAGTTGTGCTGATCGTTGTGATTCGCTTCCGTCCGACCGGAATTCTTGGCTGGTTCAGCCACAGCAGGTTTAAGGATTGGCTCGTTTACAAAGTCCTCGGAAAAGAAAGAGAAGAGGAAGGAGGAAGCGCAAAATGAGTGATACGATTATTGAGGTTCAGAACATTACGAAATGCTTTAAAGGTCTGAAAGCAGTTTCCGATGTCTCTTTCACAGTCGAGGAGGGAAAGATCACCGGTATGATCGGCCCGAACGGGGCAGGAAAGTCTACGACCTTCAACATGATCTGCGGCTACTATCCCCCAACAACCGGAACTATCCTTTATAAAGGCAAGGATATTACCAAGCTGCGCGCCTATGAATATGCCGATCTTGGCATTGCCCGCACCTTCCAGATCATGAAACCGCTCGGCAATCTCACGGTTCTTGACAACGTGGCGGCAAGCGCCTTCTTCGGACGGCACAAAGCAAAAAATCTCAAGGAAGCCCGCGAGATCGCGGCTGAGACATTGGAGTTTACCGGCCTTTACAGCAAGCGGAACGTGCTGGCCCGTGAAATGGGGACACCGGACCAGAAACGCCTTGAAATGACCCGCGCTCTCGCGGAGCAGCCGGAAATGCTCTTCCTCGATGAATGCATGGCCGGTCTGAACCCGACGGAGACCGAGGAGGCGATCGCACTTATCCGCAAGATCAACGAAAGCGGCGTGACGATCTTCCTCATTGAGCATATTATGAAGGCTGTCGTGACCTTGTGCGAAAAGGTGATCGTGCTCCACCACGGAGAAAAGATCGCTGTCGGTACCCCGGACGAAGTGATGAACGATCCTTATGTTATGGAAGTTTATCTCGGGACCGGTGTCAAGAAGGAGGACTGAGGCAATGTTTGAAGTAAAAAATCTTAACGCCGGATACGGCAATGTTCAGATCCTCTGGGATATCTCCTTTAGCGTCAAGGAAAGCGAAGTCGTTGCCATTCTCGGCAGCAACGGCGCAGGCAAGACCTCAACGGTCCGCGCCATTACCGGTATGATCCGCCCGTCCTCCGGCAGTGTGAAGCTGAACGGGGAGGAGCTGTGCGGAAAAAAGAGCCGTGCGATTCTTGATGCCGGCATCATCCAGGTTCCGGAAGGACGCCAGCTCTTTACCGATATGACCGTCTATGAAAATCTGGAGCTGGGAGCTTTCTCGAAAGAAGCCAAGGCAAAGCTGCCGGAATCGCTGGAGTTCTGTTATCACTGGTTCCCGAAACTGAAGGAGCGTACCAAGCAGGCGGCCGGCACGCTCTCCGGCGGCGAGCAGCAGATGGTGGCCGTGGCTCGCGCATTGATCGGTCTTCCGAAGGTTCTGATCCTCGACGAGCCTTCGCTTGGCCTTGCACCGAATATCGTCGATGATATTCTTCATGTCGGTTACACCATGGCTCGCGAGCAGCATCTCTCGGTGATTCTGGTCGAGCAGGATGTCAACAAGGCGCTTGCCATTGCCGACCGCGGCTATGTAATTGAAAACGGCCGCGTAGTTCTTGAAGATACGGCGGACGCCCTGCGCACGAACGAACACATCAAAAAGGCATATCTCGGTATCTGAGCGTGTCCCCTTGCCGTCGGGCAAAATCGGAATTTTAGCGGCATTGCCGTTGAAATAATTTTAAAGGAGGTTTTTTCTAAGATGAAAAAACTGGTCGCACTTCTCGTATGTCTGGCTCTTGTCATGACATTCTGCACATGCGCTTTTGCGGATGATGCAGACACCATCAAGATCGGTGCCATGTACGCCCTCTCCGGCGACAAGGCAGCCATCGGCACGAACATCCTGCGCGGCATTGATTTCGCAGTGGAGCAGATCAATGCAGCCGGCGGTGTCAACGGCAAAATGCTTGAGATCGTCCGCGGCGATACCCAGGGCGATGCCAAGGTTGCCGGTTCTCTGGCAGAGCGCCTGATTACCGAAGATCACGTTGTCGCGATCCTCGGCTGCCATCAGTCCACGCTGACCAACATCGTGGCTCAGGTCTGCGAAGATTATGAGATCCCCCTTATCACGGCTATTTCCACGCTGGACAACCTCTCCGAGGAAGGCTATGAGTACTTCTTCCGTATGTGCCCGATGAACTCGGTCTATGTCGAAGATATGTTCAAGTATCTTGCCGAGCAGTCCGAGCAGACCGGCAAGGAAGTCAAGACCGTTTCTCTCTTCTGCGATAACTCCGCCATCGGCCAGGAGCTCGAGCGCTGCGCCGACATCTATGCTCCTATGTACAACATGGAAGTTGTTGCTACGGTTGAGTATCAGGGCGGTGCTGCTGACCTGACCTCCGAAGTTCTTGCTCTTAAGAACGCCAATGCAGACGCAGTTCTCTGCGAGTCCTACATTGCAGACGCGATCCTCTTCACCAAGACCCTGCAGGAGCAGGATTACAAGCCGGAATTCGTTGTCGCCAAGGCAAACGGTTTCGCTGATGTTTCTTATGTCCCTGCAACCGAAGGCATCTCCAACGGCATCGCTACGGTCGTTGAATGGAACGCCGACCTCACCAAGGGTCAGGACATCAACGCTGCTTTCAAAGAAGAGTACGGCGTTGACATGAACGGCCACTCCGCCGAGTCTTACACCGCAATCTGGATCTACAAGACTGCTTTTGAGCAGGCCGGCACCACGGACGGCGCTGCTGTCAAGGAAGCTCTTGAAAATCTTGTCATCGATGAGTCTTTCCCCGGCGGCTCTGAGATCATTCTCCCGTATGCCAGCATCGACTTTGAGAACTATGAAGTTGACGGCATCGAGCACACCCACAACAACATCTATGCTTCCGTTGCTATCGCTCAGGTTCAGGACGGCGCTTTCAAGACCGTATGGCCCCTTGAGTATGCCGGTGCAGATATCCAGTATCCTGCTCAGTACAAGTAATTCCTGATAAATAATTTCAGCCCCTGCCAAAAGGCAGGGGCTGTTTTGATAGGTTCCAATCTTACTTCAGCATCAGCCCGCAGACGAGGTTGCCGAATTCGGAGGCATTCTCGATGGAGAGGCCGGAGATGAGGCGGGCGTTGGCGTAGAGGATCTTGCTGTAGGAGGCGAGCGTGTCCTTGTCTTCCGCAAAGAGCTTCTTGAGCTGGGCGGCGATGGGGTGGGCATCGTTGATCTCAAGGATCAGCTCTGCCTTCATGGAATTTTCGGCGCCCGGCATGCGGTTGAGCGTCTTCTCCATGCCCATGGAGAGCGCGCCTTCCGTGGAGAGGCAGACCGGATGGTCGCGGAGCGTATTCGTGAAGCGGACGGACGTGACGCCCTCGCCAATGCTCTCCTGCATGAACGTGAGGAGATCCTTGCTGTCCTCGTTTTCCGTCTTCAGGGCTTCCTTTTCCTCCTCGGAGGCAAGGTCGAGATTCTCCGTGGCGACATTGCAGAAGTCCTTCTCGGCGTAGTTCTGCAGCATCTGGAGCGCAAATTCATCGACATCCTCCGTCAGATAGAGGACCTCGTAGCCGTGGTCGATGACCGCTTCCACCTGCGGCAGGAGAGCAAGGCGCTCCACGCTGTCGCCGGAGGCATAGTAGATGTGCTTCTGATCCTCCTTCATGCGGGAGACGTATTCCTTGAGCGTAACGGGCTTCTTCTCAAAGGAGGAGGTAAAGAGAAGCAGATCCTGGAGCACGTCCTTGTGCATGCCGTAGTTCTCATAGATGCCGTACTTGAGCTGCGGCCCGAAGTTCTTAAAGAACTGCTCGTACTTGTCGCGCTCGGTCTCCAGGAGCTTCTTGAGCTCGGCGGCGATCTTTTTCTCTACGGCACGGGCGATGACCTTCAGCTGGCGGTCATGCTGCAGCATTTCACGGGAGATGTTGAGCGAGAGGTCCGCACTGTCGACAAGGCCGCGGACGAAGCTGAAATAGTCCGGCAGGAGATCCTTGCACTTGTCCATAATCAGGACGCCGCTGGAATAGAGCTGCAGGCCCTTCTCAAACTCCTTGGTGTAATAGTCATAAGGCGTGTGGGCAGGGATGAAGAGGAGCGCTTCAAACTCGGAGGTGCCTTCGCTCTTCTGGCGGACGACCTTGAGCGGAGCCTCGTAATCATAGAACTTCTCGCGGTAGAACGTGGAATACTCTTCGTCCGTTACCTCGCTCTGCGGGCGCTTCCAGATGGGCGTCCGGCTGTTGAGCGTCTCGTCCTCGGCGTAGGATTCAAACTCCGGCTTGTCCTCGGGGGAATCCTCCTTCTTGCGGGACTTCGTGACGAGCATGCGGATGGGGTAGCGGATATAGTCGCTGTACTTGCGGATCAGCTCGCGGATCTTCCACTCGTCGAGGAACTCGCTGTACTTCTCGTCCTCCGTATCCTCCTTCATGTGGAGCGTGATGACGGTGCCGAAGCTCTCCTTCTCGCAGGGGGCGATGGTGTAGCCGTCAACGCCCGTGGATTCCCAGACGTTTGCGGTGTCCTCGCCGAAGGCGCGGGAGACAACGGTGATCTTGTCGCTCACCATAAAGGCGCTGTAGAACCCGACGCCGAACTGGCCGATAATGTCGACATCGGCCTTGTTCTCGTCCTGCTCGCCGTTCTTGAAATCGAAGGAGCCGCTGCGGGCGATCGTGCCGAGATTCTTCTCCAGCTCGTCCGCGGTCATGCCGCAGCCGTTGTCGGAGACCGTCAGCGTACGCTCGTCCTTGTTTGCCTCCAGGCGGATCTCGTAATCGTCCCGCGTGAGGGGAACGGAGGGATCCGTCAGGGAACGGAAATAGAGCTTGTCGCACGCGTCGCTCGCATTGGAGATGAGCTCGCGGAGAAAGACTTCCTTGTGGGTGTAGATCGAGTTGATCATCATGTCAAGGAGCTTTTTGGATTCGGTCTTAAACTGTTTCTTCATTTATGATACCTCAGCTTTCGCAGTTATTTACATAGAAAAACAAACCTCCGGCCGAAACGGCCTTCTCTGTTTGCAGGAAAATTATACTCCATTCCCGGAGGGAAAATGTTACGGTTTTATGAACAATTAGCACTCAAACGAAATGAGTGCTAAAACCGGGCCGTAAAAAACCGGCAGCGTAAAACTGCCGGCAGGAAAGAGCTTATTTGCCTCTTACGGCATCCGTCAGCGGCTTGCCGGGGAGGAAGGAGACCTTTTTGTACTCGCCGATTTCAAGCGGCTCGCGCTTGACCGGGTTGTATCCGACGCGGCTCTTGCAGGCATGCACCTCGAAGGTGCCGAAGCCGAAAAGAAAAACGCGATCGCCGTTTACGAGGGTTTCCGTGGTAATGTCCATAAAGGCTTCGAGGGCTTTTTCGGCATCTGTGAGAGAAAGTCCGGTGCGTTCCGCCATGGCGCGGATCATTTCTGCCTTTTTCATATTCAATTTCCCCTTTAAAAATTTGAATTCTGAAAATTTTTAAACAACGATTCCAATACTGCGTAGCTTTAATTATAGCACGGCAGTGTACGAAAGAAAACTGTTATTTTTAACAAAATAGGTTGAATCGTGAAGAAAATTAAAGGCTTTTGCTGTGAAATTTTGACCGCTTGTTTTCAAATGGAAATGCAAGGGGTTTTCCTTCGGCGGTTTTTGTGCTACAATAACGCCCGACATTCCAAACGACAGGAGACGCACTGCATATGGCGTGGTTTGACGAAGCTGTATTTTATCATATTTATCCCCTCGGGCTTGCGGGGGCGCCGCAGGAGAATTCTTATTCCGCCCCGGAGCACCGGCTGCAGAAGCTGCTGCCCTGGATCGGGCACATCAAAGAGCTCGGCTGTACCGCGCTCTACATCGGGCCGCTCTTTGAGTCCGGCAGCCACGGGTATGATACCACGGATTACCGCAGGCTCGATTCCCGCCTCGGCACCAACGAGGATCTGAAAGACTTTGTGCGCCGCTGCCACGATTCCGGCATCCGCGTTGTCTTTGACGGCGTATTCAACCACACGGGGCGCGATTTCTTCGCCTTCCGCGACATTCAAACGAACCGCGAGAATTCGCGTTACTGCTCCTGGTACTGCAACGTGAACTTCTGGGGCAACAATGAATATAACGACGGCTTTTCTTACGACAACTGGGGCGGCTTCAACCTTCTTGCCAAGCTCAACCAGAGAAATCCCGAGGTGCAGGGCTATATCTGCGATACCGTCCGCTACTGGGTGAGCGAGTTTGACGTGGACGGGATCCGCCTGGACGCGGCGGACGTGCTGGATTTTGAATTTATGCGTGCCCTCCGGCGGACGGCGAACGAGGTGAAGGCAGACTTCTGGCTTATGGGAGAGGTCATCCACGGAGACTACAGCCGCTGGGCCAATGACGAAACGCTCCATGCCGTCACGAACTATACGCTCCACAAGGGCCTCTATTCCGGGCACAATGACCACAACTATTTCGAGATCGCGCACACGGTCAAGCGCCTCAACGATATGGGGGCGCAGAGCGGCCGGCTGCGGCTTTATAACTTCGTGGACAATCACGATGTGGAACGGATCGCTTCCAAGCTGAGAAACCGGGCGCATCTCGTTCCGTGCTACATTCTGGAATATACGCTGCCGGGCGTGCCATCGGTGTACTACGGGTCCGAGTTCGGCATCGAGGCAAAAAAGGAGCGCGGGTCCGACTGGGGGCTGCGCCCGGAGCTGCACCTGGAAGACTTTGCCGATGCTCTCAATCGGAATCCGGTCACGCAGGCCGTTGCCCGCCTGGGGCAGGTTCGGCAGAGCGTGCCCGCCCTTTCTTACGGGCGGTATGAAGAGCGCCTTCTGACCAACCGGCAGTATGTCTTTGCCCGCGTGCTCGAGGGCGTCGATGCGATCGTTTCCGTAAATAATGACGACAGTGATGCCGAGGTGAACGTCCCGGCGCAATGCGTACATTATACGGGCGCTCTTTACGGAGAGACGGCAACGGCGGAAAACGGCCGCGTGACGCTTCGCATCCCGGCCAACAGCGGGGAGATCTGGCTGCCGGAGGAGGCCGAAGAGCAGAGCTATCAACCCATCGAGAGAGCAGCGCCGGCCCCGCAGCCTGCGGCGGCTTCTGCGTCCGGAGATGAGAAAAAAGCGGAGATCCCTGCCGAGGTGCGCAGCGTTCCCTACGAGGAGATGACGGTGCCCGAGCTGCAGGCGAGCATTCTCGCCAAAATGGCGGCCAACGGCGCGGTGACGGATTATATGCGGAGGACCGTCGAGGAGAACGTCTATCGCGATTCGCTCCTGAACTGGGTAAAGAGCTTCCGCTGAGAACTGAGATCCGATCCAATAAAAAAGCAGTGCGCCGAAACGACGCACTGCATTTTTATCGGAGAACAGAGGCTCAGGTGAGCATCAGATAGAGGCCGCGGTAGGCAAGAGCGGAATTCCACCAGGAAACATCCTTGTCCATATCGCGCTGCACCATCTCGTCCCACTGCCAGCGGTTTTCAAAATAGAGCTTCTTGGCGCGGTTGATGGCATCGAGGAGAAGGCCGGATTCGTAACGGTCAAACGTGAAGCCGTTGCCCCAGTTGCTCATCCAGTTATAGGGCTCGACGGTGTCCTTCAGCCCGCCCGTCTCACGGACGATGGGAACGGTGCCGTACCGCATGGAAATGAGCTGCGTCAGGCCGCAGGGCTCGAAGAGAGAGGGGACAAGCAGAGCGTCCGCACCGGCATAGATCTGGTGGGAGAGCGCTTCGTCATAGGCAATGTAGGAGCAGACACGGCCCTTGTTCGAGGCTTCAAAATACTGGAAGGACTGCTCGTAGCCCTTGTCGCCCGTGCCGAGGACGACGACCTGCGTAAAGTCGTCCACAATATCATTGAGGATCTGGTTGAGAATATCGAGGCCCTTCTGGTCCGTCAGGCGGGAGACAAGGCCGATGACCATCTTGTCCGTATCCTGCTCGAGGCCGAGGCGCTCCTGCAGAGCGTGCTTGTTTTCGGGCTTCTTCTCCAGAACGTTGCCGATATCGTAGGGAGCGACCAGAAGCTTGTCCGTCGCGGGGTTCCACACATCCGTGTCAATGCCGTTGACGATGCCGACGAGCTTGGAGGCATTGCGCTGCAGGTGCATCTCAAGGTTCTCGCCGAAGAAGGCCGTCTTGATCTCCTCGGCATAGGTCTGGGAGACGGTAGTGACGATGTCGGCAAATGCTACGCCGCCCTTGAGCATGTTCGCGTCGCCCTTGTCGTTGCCCATGTTCTCCTGAGCAAAGGCAATGTCGGGAAGCCCGGTCCAGTAACGGAGCGTCGGCTCGTTGTAGATGCCCTGGAAGCGGAGGTTGTGGATCGTGAAGATAGCCCTGGTGTTGCAGAGCTTGGTGTCGGCAAAGAGCGTCTTGAGGTAGATGGGGCAGAGAGCGGCCTGCCAGTCGTGGCAGTGGATCACGTTCGGGATCCAGTCCATATAGATCAGAGCAGCGAGAGCGGCCTTGCTGAAGTAGCAGAACTTGGGAATATCGTCGACCAGGTTCGTGTACGGCTTGCCAAAGGAGAAGAACTCGTCATTGTCGATGAAGTCATACACAACGCCGTCTTCCACATATTCCATGATGCCGACATAGTACTGCCGCCCGTCGGAGCAGAGATCCATGTAGAAGGAGCCCTTGTAGAACATCTTGTCCTTCCATTCCTGCTTGATGCAGGCGTACTTGGGGAGAATAACGTGGCAGTCCACATTCTGCTGGGTGAGCATTTTGGGCAGGGCATACATTACGTCGCCCAGGCCGCCGGTCTTGACAAAGGGGTAGCATTCCGAGCCGATAAAGGCTACGCTTCTTCTGGGTTCAAAATCCGCCATAAAGCAAGAATCTCCTTATTTTTGAAAATGATCTTGTAACATCGGCAGCAGCCGAAAGCTTGATTCTATTATAACGGATTTTCCACCTTTTGCAAGAAGAAGTTCACGATCCGGAGAAGAATCCGGAAGAAAAAAAGAAAAAAATAACCGCAAATATCGCTTGACTTTTCCGGCGTCCTTTTATATACTACTAAAGCCGCATTGAAGGGGCATGAAAGAGGGCCGTATGGCTCCGCCTCAAGAGCGAGACCTGAAAAGAGGGAGGAAATTGATTCATGAAGAATGCAGTCATCGTAACCGGCGGCAAGCAGTACAGCGTTGCCGAGGGTGATGTCATCTTCGTCGAGAAGCTCGACGTTGAGGCAGGCGCATCTTTCAAGTTCGACAAGGTTCTTGCCATCGTTGACGGAGAGAATACCGTTTTCGGCAAGCCGTACGTCGAGGGCGCAACCGTCTCTGCCAATCTGGTAAAGACCGGCAAGTCCAAGAAGATCCGCGTCTACAAGATGAAGCCGAAAAAGGGCTATCGCAAGACCCAGGGCCACAGACAGCCGTATTCCAAGGTCCAGATCGAATCGATCAACGCGTAAGCATTCCGCATCACTGATTTTGACATAAGGGAGGTTAACCTACATGGCACATAAAAAAGGTATGGGTTCTACCAAGAACGGCCGCGACAGTGAGTCTAAGCGTCTTGGAACCAAGAGAGCAGACGGTCAGTTTGTTCTTGCCGGCAACATCCTCGTCAGACAGCGCGGAACGAAAATTCATCCGGGCACTAACGTAGGAAAAGGCAAAGATGATACCCTCTTCGCAACCGCTGACGGTATCGTGAAGTTTGAGCGCCTTGGCAAGGATCGCAAGAAGGTCTCTGTCTACGAGGAGATCGCTCAGTAATCAGTTTCTCGGAAGCCGGACTTTTGTGGTCCGGCTTTTTCTTTATCAGAAGCGAGGTGCAGCAAATGAGTAATTTTATCGATAAAACGAGGATCACGGTCCGCGCCGGCAAGGGCGGGGACGGAGCCATCACGTTTCACCGCGAAAAATATATCGCCAACGGAGGCCCCGACGGGGGAGACGGCGGCAAAGGCGGCTCGGTCATCTTTACGGTCGATCCCAATATGTCCACGCTGATGGAGTTCCGCTACAAGCACAAGTTCGTTGCCGAAAACGGCATGCCGGGACAGGGCAAGCTCTGCACTGGGCGCGACGGAGCGAATCTTTATATCAAGGTCCCGCGCGGGACGATCGTGCGCGATGCGGCCTCCAATGCCATTATGCACGATATGTCCTCCGGAGAGGACTGGGTCGCAGCGAAAGGCGGGCGCGGCGGCTGGGGCAACCGGCGTTTCGCCACTCCGACGCGGCAGGTGCCTCACTTTGCCAAGCCCGGTCTTCCGGGCGAGGATCGGGAGCTCGTGCTGGAGCTGAAGCTCCTGGCGGACGTCGGCCTTGTCGGCTTCCCGAACGTCGGCAAGTCGACGCTCCTCTCCGTCGTCAGCAAGGCGCACCCCAAGATCGCAAATTATCATTTCACGACGCTCTATCCGAACCTCGGCGTGGTCTATGTGGATGAAGACCGGTCTTTTGTCATGGCGGATATTCCCGGGCTGATCGAGGGGGCGTCCGAAGGCGCCGGGCTCGGGTATGACTTCCTGCGCCATGTGGATCGCTGCCGGCTGCTCGTGCATGTGGTGGATGTGTCCGGCTCGGAGGGGAGAGACCCCGTCGAGGATTTCGATACGATCAACAAAGAGCTTCGGGAATATAACGCCGAGCTCGCTGCGCGAGCGCAGATCGTCGTTGCCAACAAAACGGATCTGCTCTTTGAAGACCGTTCCAATGTTGACCGCCTGCGCGAGCATGCCGAGGCCCTTGGGTACAGCTTTTTTGAAATGAGCGCGGCGACACACTCCGGCGTCGAGGCGCTGATCAGGAAGTGCGGCGAGATGCTGAGCACGATCCCGGTTCCGGCCCCCTATGAGGCGGACTATGTCGCTCCCGAGCCGGAGATCGGCACGGCGGACGATGTCGTCATTCAGCATTTCGACGATGTCTGGACGGTCGAGGGCCCCTGGCTGCAGCGGCTTTGCTCGACCGTGAACTTCCAGGATTACGAGAGCCTCATGTTCTTTGACCGCATGCTGCGTACCGCCGGGATCTACGACCGCATGGAGCAGATGGGCGTCAGGGAAGGCGACACGGTCAGCATTTACGACCTGATGTTTGAATATAAGGAATAAACGCAAGTTCGACAGGGAAGGGCGAAACAGATGGCAAAGTTAACGATTCTCGACGGCGGCATGGGCACGATGCTGCAGGCCTCCGGGCTCGGGCTCGGAGAGCGGCCGGATGTCTACGGCATGCAGCACCCGGAGATCCTGCAGGGGATCCACGAGGCCTATATTGCCTCCGGCAGCAGCATCATTTACGCGAACACCTTCGGCTCCAACCGGCATAAGCTTGCGGGGACGGGGCACAGCGTTGCGGAAGTCGTTCCGGCCAATATTGCTATTGCAAAGAAGGCGGCGGCGGGGAGAACCCGCGTCGCGCTCGACGTCGGCCCGATCGGAGAGCTGATGGAGCCGCTCGGCACCCTTTCCTTCGAAGAGGCCTATGATATTTACCGCGAGCTCGTTGTTCTCGGCGAGCAGAACGGCGTCGATCTCATCATCTTTGAGACGATGACGGACCTCTATGAGGTCAAGGCCGCTGTGCTTGCGGCCAAAGAAAATACCTCGCTGCCTGTATGGGTGACGATGAGCTTTGAAAAAAACGGCCGCACCTTTACCGGGACGACGGTGCAGAGCATGGCCGCCACGCTTGACGGGCTCGGCGTGGATGCCATGGGCATCAACTGCTCGCTTGGGCCGAAGGAGGTCCTGCCTCTGATCGCGGAGATGCGCCTTTGGACGGACCGCCCTCTGATCGCAAAGCCGAATGCCGGCCTGCCCGACCCGGAGACGGGGGCCTATTCCATGGACGCCCGGCAGTTTGGCGAAGAGATGAAGGCCTTTCCGGCGCTCGGCATCTCGATCCTTGGCGGCTGCTGCGGGACGGATCCTTCCTTTATCGCAGCGCTTTCGTCTCTGCCGGATGCGGCCGAAGATATCCGGCCGGTTCGCCGCCGCGGCGTCTGCTGCCCGGGGCGGATGGTCGAGATCAACGGCGTCCGCGTCATCGGAGAGCGCATCAACCCGACCGGAAAAAAGCGCTTCCAGCAGGCGCTTCGGGAGCATGATCTCTCCTATATTCAGGAGCGTGCCGTCGAGCAGCTCGAGGCGGGCGCCGACATCCTCGATATCAACGTCGGCCTGCCGGAGATCGACGAGGTCTCCATGATGACGGAGACTGTGCGCGCCGTGCAGAGCGTGACGGATCTTCCGCTTCAGATCGATTCCTCCGATCCCAAGGCGATCGAAGCCGGCCTTCGCGCCTGCAGCGGCCGCGCGATCGTGAACTCCGTGAACGCGGAGGACGACAAGCTCCGCGAGATCCTGCCGATCGTGAAAAAATACGGGGCCGCCGTCGTCGGCCTGACGATGGACCGCTCCGGCATTCCGCAGACGGCGGAGCAGCGCTTTGCCCTCGCGGAAAAGATCCTTGCGGCCGCTCTTGCGGAGGGCATCGCAAGGGAAGACGTTTATATTGACTGCCTCACGCTCACGGTCTCTGCCCAGCAGGAGCAGGCGGCCGAAACGCTGAAGGCCGTCCGCATGGTTCGCGAGCGTCTGGGGCTGCACTGCGTGCTCGGTGTCAGCAATATCTCCTTCGGTCTGCCGCAGCGGCTGCAGGTCACGCGCAGCTTCCTGACGCAGGCTCTTCTCTGCGGGCTCGACCTTCCGATCGTCAATCCGAACCAGACGGAGATCATGGATGCGGTCTCTGCCTTCCGCGTGCTCTCCGGGGAAGACCGGAACTGCGAGGCCTATATTGCCCGCTTTTCCGATGCTCCCGCGGCTGCGGCCCCGGCCAAGGCGGCTCCGGAGATGACGATCGCCTCTGCCGTCCGCCGCGGGCTGCAGCAGGAGACGGCGAATCTCACGCGCCTGGCGCTGGAGCAAATGTCGGAGCTTGACGTCGTGAACCTCGAGCTGATTCCCGCGCTCGACGCCGTAGGGCTGGAATATGAGAAGGGAACGCTTTTCCTCCCCCAGCTCATCAACTCCGCCAATGCGGCCTGCGCCGGCTTTGATCTGATCAAAACGCGCATTGCCGAGCGCGGGGGGGACAGCGTAAGCCGCGGCAAGATCCTTCTCGCAACGGTGGAGGGAGATATCCACGATATCGGAAAGAATATCGCCCGCGTCGTGCTGGAAAATTACGGCTATCAGGTGATCGACCTTGGCAGGGATGTGCCTCCCGAGAAGATCGTCGAGGCCGCCGTCCGGGAGGACATTGCCCTTGTCGGCCTTTCCGCCCTGATGACGACGACGGTCGACTCCATGCGCCGCACGATCGAGGCGCTGCGTGCGTCCGGCCACTCCTGCCGGATCATGGTGGGGGGTGCCGTCCTGACGGAGGATTACGCCGCCAAGATCGGAGCAGATTATTTCGTGAAAGACGCGAAAGCGGATGTTGACGTTGCAAAAGCAGTGCTGGGCTGAGGCAAAATGAACGGAAACAAGGTATTTTCCAATCTGATCTGGCGCTTTCTTGAGCGTGTCGGGGCAAAGCTGATCTCAGTTGTGGTGAATCTGATCCTCGCCCGCCTGCTTGCGCCCGAAGTCTTCGGGACGGTCGCCATTGTTCTTGTCATCACGGAGATCCTGCAGGTGTTTATTGAGAGCGGCTTCGGAACGGCGCTCATTCAGAAAAAGGACGCCGACGCGCTGGATTTTTCCTCCGTGTTCTATTTCAATCTGGCGTCCTGCCTCTTTTTCTATCTTCTGCTGTTCCTCCTCTCACCGGCCATTGCCCGCTTTTATGCCCGGCCGGAGCTGACGGCTGTCCTGCGCGTGCTCGGCCTCATTCTCATCATTTCCGGCGTGCGGAATATCCAGCAGGCCTATGTCTCGCGGAACATGCTTTTCCGGAAGTTCTTTTTTGCGACGCTTACGGGCACTCTGCTGGCAGCCGCGGTCGGCATTACGATGGCGTATCGGGGGTATGGCGTCTGGGCTTACGTGGCGCAGTATCTCATCAATAACTTTGTCGACACGGTGATCCTCTGGTTCACGGTCCGCTGGCGGCCGGAAGCGCGGTTTTCCTTTGAACGCTTGAAGGGGCTCTTTTCCTTCGGATGGAAGCTCCTGGTCTCCAGCCTTTTGAATACCGTGTTTGAGCGCCTGCGCCAGCTGATGATCGGCTATCGATACACCAGCTCGGATCTTGCCTTCTATAACGAGGGCATGCTCTTCCCGAACCTCATCGTGGACAATGTAAACACTTCCATCGACAGCGTCCTTCTTCCGGCGCTTTCCGAGCAGCAGGACAATGCCGAAAAGGTGAAGGCCATGACGCGCCGGGCCATTCGTGTCGGGAGCTATGTGATGTGGCCGCTCATGGTCGGCCTGCTTGCCTGCGCACGGCCGCTGGTGCAGTTCCTGCTGGGGGAGGAATGGCTCTCCTGCGTGCCGTTCATTCAGATCTTCAGCATTTATTATGCGCTCTATCCCGTTCATACGGCGAATCTCAATGCCGTAAAGGCGATGGGGCGGAGCGACCTCTTCCTCAGGCTTGAGATCGTGAAGAAGGTGCTGGATCTCGCCGTTATTGCCTGTACGATCTTTATCAGCGTCCGAGCGATGGCCGTCGGGCTCCTGCTCGAGGGGATCCTTTGCCTGCGCATCAACTCGCTCCCCGGAAAGACGCTGATCGGCTATCGGTTTATCGACCAGCTGAAGGACGTTGCCCCGAGCTTTCTTGCGGCGCTCGCGATGGGCATTCCGGTCTGGCTGCTCTCGCTTTTGAACTGGAACTGTATTCTGCTCCTTGTTCTCCAGGTAGCGGCCGGAGCCGCCATCTATATCGGCATCTCGCTGGCGTTCCGCTTCGAGACCTTTACCTATCTTCTGTCCATTCTTCAATCCTTCCGGCATCGGGGAGAAAATCAACATGAGTAAACACGTTTCCAATTCCAAAAGCCGCCATCTCTCCGCTTCCAAGCGCAGAGAGGTCCGGCATGCGCAGAAGGGCATTCCGGCCTGGCTGCGGATCTATCCGGAGCTCTCGTTTGACCGGGAATGCTACGAGCTTTCCCTGCCGTGGGGGCTTTGCCTGCTGTTTTCGGCTCTGCTTCTGATCGCTTCGGCGGTCGTGAGCGAGCCCTTTGCCGTTCACCTTGCGCTCTCGCTTGTCTCCTTTGCCGCGGCCGCCGCATTCGTGATCCGGAACCTGATCCACAATCTGACGCATGGCCGTCCGCTTTGCGAGGCCCTGCTGATCCTGCTTGCCGGCGCTCTTTGCCTGGCGCTGCAGCTTTTTGCCCAGGGGACGCTGATCCTGCTCTTCTATCAGCTGGCAAAGGCGGCGGAGCTCCGCTTTCTTGCCCGGCAGCAGAAAAAAGCGCGGCTGCTCCTGGATCTTCTCCCGCATTCGGCCACCCTCTGGGCCGACGGAGAGGAGCAGACGATCAAGCCGGTCCACATCTGCGCGGGCGATGTTCTCATCGTGCGGGAAAAGGAGATCATCCCTGTGGACGGAACCGTGCAGGCCGGCCTCAGCGAGATCGATGCTTCCCCTTTGACCAACCGGGACGAGACCTATCCCATTCGGGACGGAGACCGGGTGCGCCAGGGCTGCATCAATATTGCAAAACCCATCATCGTCCTGGCGGACTGCGACTATGCCGATTCCACGGCCCAGAAGCATTATGCCGCCTATACCTCGCTCCTCCGCCGGCAGGGCAGCTATGAGCTCCTGACGGAGAAGCTCTGCAATTACCTGACGCCTGCAATGCTTCTCTGTGCGGTTCTTGCGGGCGTGATCGTGCCGATTTTTACCGGCCGCTGGCAGGCGGGGCTCCGTACGGCTGTGCTCTTTCTGCTCCTTTCCTGCCCCTATGCGCTGCCAGGCGTCTGCAATCTCGCCCTCTTTACCTGCCTCACAAGGATCTTTTCCTCCGGCATCCGGATCACGGACATTGATCTGCCGGATCGTCTCGCGCGTCTGGAGACCTTTATCTGCAACAAGACAGGAACGATCACCGAGTCGCAATATACGGTCACCGGAATTTATCCGGAAGGGATCGATGAGGACCGCCTGAAGGCGATCGTCGGCCAGGTGGAGAGCCGCTCCCGGCATCCGATCGCCGAGGCGATCCGCCGCTATGCCGGCGTGCCGTACGGCGCGGAGATCCCGGGGCTTGAGATCGAAGAGCTGGAGACGCTCGGCCTCTCTGCCGCGATCGGAGAAAATCAGATCCTTATCGGAAATGCCGCTCTTCTGCATCAGCACGATATCACCTGCGAGGTCCCGAAGGGCCAGGGGAGTGCCGTTCATGTTGCCATTAACGGCGCCTATTGCGGCTATCTGCTTCTGGAGAACCGGCTCCGGGAAGGAAACTTCGAGGCGATCGAGCAGATGGGAGCCTGCGGCGTCAAGAGCTTTGCGCTGCTCTCCGGCGACCGGGCGTCGATCGTCCGGCCGATCGCGGGCGAGCTGAACTTTGATATCGTCAAAGGGGAGCTCACGCGCGAAGGAAAGAGCAATGCGGCGGATTATCTGATGAGCAACCGCACCCGCGGCAGAACCGTTGCCTATGCCGGAGACGGCAGCGGCGAGGCGGAGTCGGCGGAGCATACGGATGTCTCCATCGTCACAGGGGCGCTTCGCCGCGAGACGGCGGAAAAGGCGGACGTCACGATCTTTGCCGAAGGCATCGGGACGCTTCCTCTTGCCGTCCGGGCAGGGCACAGCTGCGCCCGCATTGCGCTGACGGCGCTGATCGCATTTTCTGCCCTGCGTGTTGCCGGCGTGATCCTTGCGCTGGTCGGCATTTTGCCTCCCTGGCTTGCCGGGCTTGCGCTTGCGCTTTCCGAGGCGGCCCTCTATTTCTGCGCGAGCGACGGGTACGACCGATTTTAAAAGGAGAAGGAGAGAGCAGCTGTGAATGTATTTGATTTTGATGAGACGATCTTCCCGGTCGATTCCTCTGCGGCGTTCTTCCGCTTCTGCCTGAGAAAATACCCGCGCCTGGTTCTGAAAAATGCCGCCGGCTTTTCGCTTGCCGGGGCCCGGTATGCGGCAAAGCAGGCAAAGGCAGCCGAGCTGAAGGAGGAGCTGTTCTCTTTCCTCGCCTATCTGCCGGAACCGGAAAAAGAGGTCCGGCTATTCTGGGAAAAGAATTTTTCGCGCATCAATTCCTGGTACCTTTCCATGAAGCGCGAGGATGACGTGATCATTTCCGCCTCTCCGGAGTTCCTTCTCCGGCCCGTTGCGGAAAAACTGAACGTGGATCTCCTGGCAACGCCGATGGACATTCATTCCGGGCGCATTCTCGGCAGAAACTGCCATGACGACGAAAAGGCGATCCGTTTCCGGGAAAAGTATCCGGCCGTGCAGATCGACGCCTTCTATTCCGACTCTCTTTCCGATGCTCCGCTTGCCCGGATCGCCCTCCATCCGTATCTTGTCAAGCATGGGATCCCCGTGCCCTGGCCTTCGGACCGGCTCTGAGGACAGAAAAAACGCCCACGAAACCGTGAGCGTTTTTTCATATCCGAGAGCTTATTTTTTGAATTCGGGGATCCAGGCGGAAGAGACGGCCATCTCGTGGAGGCGGACCTTCATCTGGCTGGGCTTTTTGTTGTACATGTCGGTGCGGAGCTCGTCGTCCGGGACAAAGCGGTAATACGTGGCGCAGAAGGAATCGAACATATCGCGGTTCTCCGGCGAGAGCCGGTTGAGATACATCACTGCACACACGACGACGCCTGCCGTATAGCATACCTTCAGGTAAAGCGGGCAGAACCAGAGCACGGCAAACGAGATCAGCGCGAAGATCAGGCCCGTGGATACCGCCGATATCACGGTGTAGCGCCGGGAATTCGGGGAGATCAGCTCGGCGTTTGCCTCCGTCATTTTGGCGATCAGCGGAAAGGCGGTGCGGAAATTAAAGAAAAACTGCCTTCCAAAAAGGTAATAAGCGAGCCATCCGCCGAACAGAACGGCCCCGGCCCACATTACTTTGATTTCCATAAGGGTTCCTCCAAAGCAAATTGATTGGCTTTACCTTATCACAGTTCCGCGGCAGATGCAAGCCCCGGAATCGGCGGAAAATTATCGCATTCTTTTACTTCCAATTGTATGCATTCTGTGATAAAATAAAATGAATATTTGCGGATATTCAAAAATCTGAGAAAAATTACCGGTATCGGAGGTAACTTATGGCCGATGTTTATATTTCCCGCCCGATGGAAAAGGGCTCTCTGAATATTTCCGAGGAAGCGGTCGCTTCCATCGTGAAAAACGCCGTCGCCGAGTGCGGGAACGATCTTCAGCTTGCAACGGCTGCCGGCGCGGATATTGCCGACCTGATCGGCATCCGGAGCACAATGAAGGGAATCAAGGTCCGCTTTGAGGAGAGCAAGGTGCTCGCCGATGTGATTATCACAGTCAAATATGGCGGAAACATTGTGGCTGCCGCTGCAAAGGTGCAGGAAGCTGTCAATGCGGCCGTTCAGAACATGACCGGCTTTGACGCCGTCGTCAATGTTCACGTCGCCGGCGTGACGTTTTAAGCTTCAGGAGAGAGAAATGACGAGAGACAATGCACGCGAGCTCGCAGTTCAGATCGTCTTCGGGGCGGCAAAGGCCCATGCGGACGCCGCGGAATTCTGCGAGAGCTTCTTTTCCGAGGAGCATTACGGCAGCCTGAAGGAAGAAAACGAAGTCTATAGTGAGCTCCCGAAAGAAGCGGATATGGCTTACATCCGTGACGTAGTCGGCGGAACCTTTGCTCACCTCGATGAGATCGACGCGAAGATCGCCGCCAGTACCCGCGGCTGGACGCTCAGCCGCATCTCCGGCACGGCGCTTGCCGTGATGCGCGTGGCCGTATATGAGATCTTTTACCGGGACGATGTTCCTGCTGCCTCTGCCATCAATTCCGCCGTGGAGATCGACAAGGGATACGACGAAGCGGATACGGTTGCCTTCGTGAACGGCGTTCTCGGCGGTGTTCTCCGCAGCGATGCCGCGGAAGCGGAGACGAAAGAGGATGCTCCCGCCGGGGCGGAATAAACGGGGCGGAAGGCAATGGAAAAGTCCGTATTTTCCGTTTCTGAGCTCAACAATTTTCTGAAGCAGTATTTTGATCTCAATCCCGTGCTCTCCAAGATCTGTGTCATGGGAGAGATCTCAAATTACAAGCTCTATCCGTCCGGGCACCACTATTTTACCTTAAAGGATGCCGAAGGCAGCCTCAGCTGTGTGATGTTCCGCTCCGCGGCTTCCTCTCTCCGTTTCCGGCCGCAGAACGGAATGAAGGTCCTTGCGTCCGGCAGAGTCTCCGTCTACGAGAGAGACGGCAGATATCAGCTGTACTGCTCCTCCATAATGCCGGCGGGTGCCGGCGACCTGAACCTTGCCTTTGAGCAGCTCAAGGCGAAGCTGCAGGCAGAGGGGCTGTTTGACGCATCGGGAAAGCAGCCGCTCCCTCTCTATCCGGAGCGCATCGCCGTCATTACCTCCCCGGTCGGGGCGGCCGTGCGGGATATGATCCGCATTCTGGGCGCCCGTTGGCCGCTGGCGAAGGTCTGCATCGTTCCGGCCCGCGTGCAGGGGGAGGAGGCTCCCGGTGACCTGATCCGTGCGCTTCGCTTCGTCAACCGCACCCGGTGCGCCGACGTGATCCTGCTTGGCCGCGGAGGCGGCTCGCTGGAAGATCTCTGGTGTTTCAACAGCGAGCTTCTCGCCCGGGCGATCGCTGCTTCCGAGATCCCTGTGGTCTCCTGTGTCGGGCACGAGCCGGACGTGACGATCTCGGACTATGTCGCAGACCGCCGCGCGGCAACGCCGTCCAACGGGGCAGAGCTTGCCGTGCCGCAGCAGCAGGAGATCGAAGCGATGGTCCGCAGCATGAATGTCCGCCTGATGCGGGCGATGGAGCAGACGATCGCAGGCAAGCGACGCCGCCTGCAGGCAGTATCGGAGAGCAAGCTCCTGAAAGATCCCATGGAGGTGCTTTCGCTTCGGCGGATGGATCTCGATCTGCTGCAGCAGAGGCTGGAGACGGCAGGGGAACGGAGGCTCACGGCGGAGCTTGGAAAAGTGCAGACGCTTGCGGCAAAGCTCGATGCGCTGAGCCCGCTGAAGGTCCTTTCCCGCGGTTACGCGATCGCGTCTCTGGAGGGCGGGAGGATCCTGCATTCTTCCTCGGACGCCGCGCCGGGAAGCCGCGTGGATCTGAAGCTGGCAGACGGGCGAGTGAAGTGTCTTGTGGAAGAAACCCTTTCGGAATAAAAAGGAGCCGGTTATGGCAAAAAAGAAAGTTACATTTGAAGAATCCGTAAAGCGTCTGGAGGAGATCGTCCGCCATCTGGAAGCCGGCGACCTGCCGCTCGAGGAATCGCTGACGCTTTTTGAAGAAGGCGCCTCTCTTGTGAAGAACTGCACTTCGATTCTTGACGGAGCGGAGCAGAAGGTCGTCCTTCTCCGCGAAGGAACGGACGGGGAGCCGGTCGAGGCACCCTTTGAAGGAGCCGCCGAGTGAAGATCGAGGAATACAAGCCGCAGATCGAGGCGTTTCTTGCCCATGCGATGCCTGCCTCTGAAGATGCGAAAAATGTCCTCACGGAGGCGATGCGGTACAGCCTTCTTGCCGGAGGAAAGCGCCTCCGGCCGATCCTTGCGCTGGAATTCTGCCGCATCTGCGGAGGTGATGTGGAAGCGGCATTGCCGGCCGCCTGCGCGCTTGAGATGATCCACACCTACAGCCTGATCCACGATGATCTGCCCTGCATGGACAATGACGATCTCCGCCGCGGAAAGCCGACGAATCATGTCGTTTTCGGCGAGTGTACGGCAACGCTTGCGGGGGATGCGCTGCAGCCGCTTGCGTTTTCAACGATCCTCTCCTCTTCGCTTCCGGCGGACCGGAAGGCCGAGTGCGCCCGGATCCTGGCCGATGCGGCCGGCCCTTACGGTATGTGCCGGGGCCAGACGCTGGATATGCTCGGGGAAGGAAAGATCCTCTCCGAGGAGGAGCTGACCGAGATCAATGTTCTCAAGACCGGCGCTCTTCTCGCCGGGGCGTGCATGCTGGGCTGCGCCGCAGCGGGCGCGGAGAACGGTCTCGTTCTCCATGCCTGTGATTTCGGTTACAAGCTCGGCCTTGCCTTCCAGATCCGCGACGATATGCTCGATGTCCTCTCCAGCACGGAGGAGCTCGGAAAACCCGTCGGCTCGGATGCGGAGGAGCAGAAGAACACCTATATGGCGATCCTCGGAGAAGAGGAGTGTGCCCGCCGCGTCCAACAGCTGACCGATGAAGCGGTTGCCATTCTGAAGGCAAATTTCCGGGATACCGGTGCTCTCGAGGAGCTGGCGCAGGCGATGGTGACGCGCCGAAAATAAATTTTACCTGACGGGAAAGAAGCAAAAAAGGAGCTGGGCCTTCATGCTGGAAAAGATCCGTTCTTCCCAGGACCTCAAACAATTGAATTATTCCGAGCTGGATGAGCTCTGCCGGGACATCCGCTCGTTTCTGATAGAGAATGTTTCCCAGACCGGCGGCCATCTGGCGTCAAATCTCGGCGCAGTGGAGCTGACGGTTGCGCTCAACCGCGTCTATAATGCGGAAAAGGATCGCATCCTTTTTGATGTCGGGCATCAGTGCTATACCCATAAGATCCTCAACGGCCGCAAAGACCGGTTTTCAACTCTGCGCCAGTTCGGCGGGATCTCCGGCTTTCCGAAGCCGTATGAGAGCGATGCCGATGCCTTTATTGCCGGCCATGCCTCGGATTCGGTCTCTCTTGCGCTTGGCATGGCGAAGGCGAGGACGCTTCTGAATCAGAATTATGACGTCTGTGCTGTCATAGGAGATGGTGCCTTGACCGGCGGCCTTGCCTATGAAGGGCTGGAAAACGTGGCTGCCAGTATGGAACCGGTCGTAATTATCCTCAACGACAATGCCATGTCCATCAGCGGGAACGTTGGCGGCATGTCCCGCGCTGTGCAGAAAATGCGCCTGAGCAAGGGATATTATGACTTCAAGAAGCGTTACCGCTCCGTCGTCGGCATTGATTCCGGGCTGTATCGCTTTGGGCACAGGATCAAGCAGGATCTCAAGGATAAGCTCATGGCGGGCAACTTCTTTATTGCGATGGGCCTTAATTATCTTGGCCCGGTCGACGGGCATGATATCTGCGCCCTGGAAAAGGCGATCCGCTGCGCCCGCGAGATGCGCTCTCCGGTCCTTCTCCACGTCGTTACGAGCAAAGGAAAGGGCTGCTCCTATGCGGAAGCCCATCCCGAGCTCTATCACGGCGTAGGAAAATTCGACAGCGAGACCGGGGAACTGCTCTCCACAACGCAGGGCTTCTGCGACGTGATGGGGCATGAGCTCTGCGAGCTCGCCTCGAACGATGCCCGCATTGCTGCCATTACGGCCGCCATGGCCGATGGAACCGGGCTTTTTGAATTTTCACAGCGCTTCCCGAAGCGCTTCTTTGACGTTGGCATTGCCGAAGGGCATGCCGTCACGATGGCGGCCGGTATGGCGAAGCAGGGGCTCGTGCCGGTCTTCGGCGTGTATTCCAGCTTTCTGCAGCGCGCTTATGATATGCTCGTGCACGATGTGGCCCTGCTGGGACTGCACGTCGTTCTGCTGGTTGACCGCGCGGGTATCGTCGGCAATGACGGCGAAACGCATAACGGCGCCTTCGATGTGGCCTATCTCTCCTCGATTCCCGGCATGACGATTCTTGCTCCGGCAAACTTTGCCGAGGCCAAAGCGATGCTGCGTCAGGCCATTTATGAGATCGACGGTCCGGTCGCGGTCCGCTATCCCCGCGGCGGAGAGGGAGAGCACCGGGAGGTGCTTCGCGAAAAAGAAAATCTACTTCGCAGCGGAAGCGATGTGACGGCCGTCTGCTACGGGACGATGGTCAACCAGATGCTTCCGGCGGCGGACCGTTTTGCAGATACCGGCGCTTCGACGGATCTCATCCGCATAACGTCCCTGAATGAGTCGGAATATCCCGCCGTGATGGCCTCCCTTCGGAAGACCCGCCGTCTGCTGGTCTGCGAGGATGTCTGTGCCTCCGGCAGCCTCGGCGAAAAGCTTCTTGCCATGGCGGCGCGGGAGGGCATTTGCCTTCGAGGCGCTGTGCAGAAAAATCTTGGCAGCGGCATTGTTGTGCACGGCTCCGTGCCGGCGCTTTTAAAGCAGCTGGAAATGGATCCGGAAGGAATTTATCAATCGCTGCTGCAGTTGCGGCAGCAGGAGGAAGCATGAGCAAGGTCCGGTTAGATCAGCTCGTTTTTGAAAAAGGGTATGCGGAGAGCCGGGAAAAAGCGAAGGCCATCGTCATGAGTGGGGTCGTTTTTATTGCCGGCCAGCGGGCAGACAAACCAGGAATGCAGGTTTCGGAGGATACGGAGCTCGATGTCCGCATGAAATCGCTTCCCTTTGTCAGCCGCGGCGGCTATAAGCTGGACAAGGCCCTGAAGGTCTTCCCCATGAACGTGGAGGGGAAGATCTGCATTGACTGCGGCGCTTCCACGGGCGGCTTTACCGATGTGCTGCTCCAGCATGGTGCGCAGAAGGTCTATTCGGTCGATGTGGGCTACGGGCAGCTGGCCTGGAAGCTGCGCAACGATAAGCGCGTGGTCAATCTGGAGAAGACCAATCTCCGCTATGTGACGCGCGAACAGATCCCGGACGAGCTTGATATCGCGGTTTGCGATGTCTCGTTTATTTCCATTCGGCTGATCCTGCCTGCGGTCGTCGCTCTTCTGAAGGACGATGCGGAGATGGTATGCCTGATCAAGCCCCAGTTCGAAGCGGGAAGAGAGCTCGTCGGCAAGAAGGGCGTTGTGCGCGATGCAAAGGTGCATGAACAGGTGATCGAGGAGATCCTGCAGTTTGTGCCCGGAATCGGCTTTAGCATTCGCGGGCTTGATTTTTCTCCCGTGACCGGCCCGGAGGGCAACATTGAATTCCTGCTTTACCTGAAAAAATCCGCAGAACCTTCGCTTTCTTTTGACGTAGCCGAAATCGTAAGAACTGCTCATACGGAGTTGAAGCCATGATTGCTGTATGTCCGAACCCCTTCCGCGATATTGATCTCGCGCTCTCCCGCAAGGCAGCTTCGCTTCTGGAGGAAGCCGGCTATGAAAGCGTGATCTGCCCGGTCTTTGCCGACCGGGAGACGGACGCCGTGCCGAAGAATGTTCCGGTGTCCTGCCTGCAGGATGTAATTGACGCAGTCTCTCTTGCCATCGTTATTGGAGGAGACGGCACGATTCTGGAAGTGTCCCATTATGTGCACGGCCATGATATCCCGATCCTTGGCCTCAATCTCGGCACGATGGGCTTTATGGCCAATCTCGAGCCGGAGGATCTTCCGCTCATTCTTCGCGCCGCGAAAGGCGATTATCGTCTCAGCGGGAGAATGCTGCTGGATGTCAGCCTGCAGCACGGCGGGGAAGAGCTATACCACGGCCTTGCGCTGAACGATGCCGTGATCCACGGCTACGGCGATACGATCTATCTGAATGTCGACTGCAACAGCCAGCCCATGACCACCTTCGGAGGAGACGGCATCATTCTCGCCACGCCGACCGGTTCTACCGGCTACTCCATGTCGGCCGGCGGCCCGATCGTCGAGCCGGAGGCGGAGAATATCATCGTAAGCCCGATCTGCGCGCATACGATCGCCTCCCGTTCCTTTGTCCTGGGGCCGGAGCGGATCGTATCTGTTACGGCGAAGAAGATGCACGACCGCAGAGCCTATCTTTCCGTAGACGGCTCGACTGTGACAGACGTCAACAAGGACGATGTTCTTGTCGTAAAAAAGTCCTCTCATAAGCTTCTGATGGCGGATCTCGGCGTCCGCAGCTTTTATGAGACGACGTTTGAAAAATTGACCTGACCTTCACCCGCATAAAATAAGGAGAAAGAAATGAAACCGGGAAGACAGAATGTGATTCTTGATATCATTTCCAAACAGAATATAGAAACGCAGAATCAGCTCATGAAGGCGCTTGCCGAGCGCGGCATTCACAGCACGCAGGCCACGCTCTCCCGCGATATCCGGGATCTTCGCCTCATCAAGGATACAGGGCCGGACGGGCGCACGCATTATACCCGGCTTTCCGAACCCGAAGAGCACAGCCACAATACCCGCCTGCAGAAGATCCTGAAGGAAAGCTTCCTGAGCTTTGAATCCGCCCAGAACCTTGTCGTCATCAAGACGCTTCCCGGGCTGGCTTCGGGGGCGGCGTCGGCTTTTGACAGCATGCAGGTCGAAGGTCTGGTCGGCTCCATTGCCGGAGACGATACGATCTTTCTTGCCATGAAGACGGTGCATCATGCCGACGCCTTTCTCAACACGCTGCAGGAGCTTTTGGATTCGGATAATGGATCGGAGTGAGCAAAAATGCTTTCTGAACTGCATATTGACAATATCGCTGTCATTGAGCACGCGGACATCGGTTTTCATTCCGGGCTGAACGTCCTCACCGGTGAGACCGGCGCCGGGAAATCGATCGTGATCGATTCCCTGAATGCCGTCCTGGGAAACCGCGTCAGCCGCGACCTTGTCCGCCGCGGCGCGAACGGAGCGCTCGTCACGGCGGTCTTCCGCCCGGAAGCGACTCTTGCCTGGCTGGAGGAAAATGACATTCCGGAGGAAGAGGAGCTGATCGTTCAGCGAAAGATCAGCCCGGAGGGAAAGTCCTCCTGCCGCATCAACGGCCTTCCGGTCACGGCGGCCCAGCTGAAGGAGCTTGGCGGCTTCCTGATGGATATTCACGGCCAGAATGACGGCATGAAGCTTCTCAACGAGAAGGAACATCTGTCCTATCTTGACCGCTTTGGCGAAACGGACGAAAGCGCTGCGGCCTACCGCGAGGAATACGGCAAGCTGCTTCAGATCGAAAAGGAGATCCGCTCTCTTTCCATGAATGAGGACGAGAAGCTCCGTTTGACGGATGCGCTTCAGTTTCAGATCGATGAGCTGGAAAAAGCCGAGCTGACGGCAGGGGAGTATGACGCTCTCACGGCGCGGCGGGATCTGCTGCATAATTCCGAAAAGCTGCGCGAGGCTTTGGACGAGGCTCTCGGCTGCCTTCGTGACGGCGAGGAAAACGCCATCGCTTTCACGGAAAACGCCGAGTATTATGCCTCGCGCGCATCCCGCTTTGCTCAGGAGCTGGAGGGCGCGGCACAGTCGCTGAAGGACGCCTCCTTTGCGCTCTCGGATGCGGCGGAGGTCCTCTCGGATTATCGGGATTCGCTGGACTTTTCTCCCCGGGAATATGACGAGCTGGAAAGCCGAATTTCCCGTCTGGACCGGCTGAGCCGGAAGTACAACCGGGATGAGGCCGCCCTGATCGAGCTTCTCGAGGAGAGCCGCAAAAAGCTGGACGATATCGAGTATTCTTCGGACCGCATCGAAAAGCTGAAGCGCTCAGCTGCCGGGCAGGAAAAGCTCTGCCTGGAAAAGGCAAAGGAACTCTCGCTGGTCCGCCGCAAGGCTGCGCAGGAGCTGGAAAAGAGGATCGTCCGGGAACTGAAGGAACTGAATATGCCCTCGGTCCGCTTTGCGGTCGAATTTTCTCCGGTCGAGAACCGGCAGGGTTTCGATGCAGACGGGTGCGATGTGATCCGCTTCATCATGTCGGCCAATGCGGGCGAGGAGATGGGGCGCATCAGCCGCATCGCTTCCGGCGGCGAACTGAGCCGGATCATGCTGGCGCTGAAGAATGTTTTTGCCGAGCATGACATTGTCGGCACGATGATCTTCGATGAGATCGACACCGGTGTCTCCGGCATTTCTGCGCAGCGCGTTGCCGAGAAGCTCTACAGCGTCAGCAGCAATCGCCAGGTCATGTGCGTCACGCATCTGCCTCAGATCGCCGCAATGGCTGACAGCGAGTATCTCGTATATAAATCGGAAGAAAAGGGCCGAACCTTTACCAGAGTCGAGGAGCTGGACCTGGAAGGGAGAAAGCATGAGATCGCACGTCTCTATGGCGGAGACAATGTCACAGCAACAACTTTGGCCGCCGCCGAAGAACAGCTCCGCGCCGCAGAAGCGTTCAAAAACAAGATGGAAACAAAATAATTTTTATAAAGAGGGTATTTACGATGGGAATATATGAAGAACTTCAGGCCCGCGGCCTGATCGCGCAGGTGACGGACGAGGAAAAGGTCCGCAAGCTTGTCAACAACGGGGAAGCCACCTTCTATATCGGTTTTGACCCGACGGCCGATTCTCTTCACGTCGGCCACTTCATGGCGCTCTGCCTGATGAAGCGCCTTCAGATGGCCGGCAACAAGCCGATCGCCCTTATTGGAGGAGGAACCGGCATGGTCGGAGACCCTTCCGGCCGCACGGACATGCGCCAGATGATGACGGTCGAGACCATTCAGCACAACTGTGACTGCTTCAAAAAGCAGATGTCCCGCTTTATCGATTTCTCCGACGGCAAGGCTCTGATGGTCAACAATGCCGACTGGCTGCTGGGGCTCAACTATATCGAGTTCCTTCGCGAGGTCGGCCCGTACTTCTCCGTCAACAACATGCTGCGCGCCGAGTGCTACAAGCAGCGCATGGAGAAGGGCCTCAGCTTCCTGGAGTTCAACTATATGATCATGCAGAGCTATGACTTCTATATGCTCTATCAGAACTACGGCTGCAATCTCCAGTTCGGCGGAGACGACCAGTGGTCCAATATGCTGGGCGGGCGTGAGCTGATCCGCAAGAAGCTCGGCCTCGAAGAGCAGGATGCCAAGGCCCAGTCCATGACGATCACGCTTCTCCTCAATTCCGAGGGAAAGAAGATGGGCAAGACGCAGTCCGGCGCTGTGTGGCTTGATCCGGAGAAGACCTCTCCCTATGATTTCTATCAGTATTGGCGCAATGTCGGCGATGCCGACGTGCTGAAATGCATCCGCATGCTGACGTTCCTTCCGCTGGAGCAGATCGATGAGATGGATCATTGGGAAGGCAGCGAGCTGAACAAGGCCAAGGAGATCCTTGCCTACGAGCTGACGGCGCTTGTGCATGGCGAAGAGGAAGCAAAGAAGGCGGAAGCCGGCGCAAAGGCGCTCTTCGGCGGTGCCGGAGACAGCGCAAACATCCCGACCTGCGAGCTCTCTGCGGAGGATGCCGCCGATATCGTTTCGATTCTGGTCAAGTCCGGGCTCTGCTCCTCCAACGGCGACGCCCGCCGCAACATCCAGCAGGGCGGCGTCACGGCAAATGACGAAAAGGTCACGGACTTCAAGAAAGTCTTCACGGAGGACGAGCTGAAAGCGGGCGTCCTGGTCAAGCGCGGCAAGAAGAACTTCGTAAAGGTTCTTCGCGCATAAGCTCAAATAATGGAATGGAAATCCATCGGCAGCCGGATCCGGCAAAAGATCCCTTTTCTGAAAAAGACAGAAACGGAACCGGAGCCGAAGGAGCTTCCCGCGGAAGCGGTGGAAGCTCTGAAGTCGATCTCGGAAGCTGTGAATGAAATTTCTCTTCCGGCCGAAGCCGTTCAGCCGGAAGAGTCGGCTCCCATGCAGGAGATCCTCGTCCCGATCACGGAGCGTGACCTCGTGAATTCCAACGGGATGATCGAGACGGTCGTCAGCCTTCAGCCGCAGGGAAGCGCGCCCGTCAATGTCAAGCTGATTCTTGAGATCAAGATCAGCCACGAATGGAATCCGCCTCCGGTTCCCGAGGTGCCCCTCGTGGAGGTCACGGAGCCGAAAAAGGAAAAGAAAGAAAAAAAGAAAAAGAAGCACAAGCATAAAAAAGCCAAAGCGGAACAGAAATAAGGCAGCAGGAGATAGGTTATGGCAAGTTTATGGGGCGGAAGATTTGAAAAGGATATGGACACGCTGGTAAAATATTACAACGCGTCGATTTTTTTCGATCAGAGAATGTACAACGAGGATATCGACGGCAGCATTGCCCACGCAACGATGCTTGCAAAGCAGGGGATCATTTCCGCGGAGGAAAGAGATCAGATCCTTGCCGGGCTTGAAAAGATCCGCGCTGAGGTCAAGGCAGGAAAGATCACCTTTGATGTGGACGATGAAGACATCCACATGGGGATCGAGAGCCGCCTGACGAAGCAGATCGGCGATGCCGGAAAGAAGCTGCACACGGCGCGCAGCCGCAACGACCAGTGCCAGGTGGACATCCGCCTGTATCTGAAGCGGCAGATCGCAGAGATCCGCGGCAGCCTTGTGACGCTGGAAAAGGTCATTCTGGAGAAGGCAGACAAATATGCAGACGTTCTGAGCGTTGGCTTTACGCATCTTCAGCATGCGCAGCCCATTACGATCGGCTTTGTTTTTATGGCATATTTCCAGATGTTCCGCCGGGATATCGACCGCCTTTCCGACACCCTGGAGCGCATGGATTACAATCCGCTCGGTGCCTGCGCTCTCGCCGGCACGACCATGCCGATCGACCGCCACTACACCAGTGAGCTCCTTGGCTTCTCAGCCCCGACCGAAAACGCGATGGATTCCGTTTCCGACCGGGACTACAGCCTTGAATTCCTGAGCGATGCGTCCATCTCCATGATGCACCTCTCCCGTTGGGCCGAAGAATTTGCCTGGTGGAATTCCTCCGAGTTTTCCTATATCGCCATTGATGACAGCTTCTGCACGGGCAGCAGCATTATGCCGCAGAAGAAGAACCCGGACATGGCAGAGCTCATCCGCGGCAAGTGCGGCCGGGTCTATGGCGACCTGATGCAGCTCCTCACGGTCATGAAGGGAACGCCCCTTGCCTACAACAAGGACTTTCAGGAGGACAAGGAGAGCGTATTTGACGCCATTGACACCTGGAAGAATACGATCGACATTTTTGCCCGCATGCTTGACGTGACGGAGTTCCGCGTAGATCAGATCCAAAAGCAGCTTTCCAAAGGCTTCCTGAACGCTACGGACATCGCGGAGCATTTTGCAAAGCAGGGGATCCCGTTCCGTGAGGCGCATTCGATCGTCGGCCGGATGGTCAAGGCCTGTGAAAATCGCGGCTGCGATTTCGATGACCTGACGGAGGAAGAGCTTCAGGCCATCGATCCGCGCGTGACCAAGGCTTCGCTCGGCGACATCAGCATGGAAGCCTGCGTCAATGCGAGGGTATCCTTCGGCGGAACGGCTCCCGAAGAGGTCCGCCGGCAGATCGCCGTTGGCAAAGCCTGGCTTGAAAGCATTTCCTGACTTTTAACGCGAAAAAAACGTACAGCCCGTTTTGAGCTGTACGTTTTATTTTTTCAATGGGAAAGGGAGATCAGCCCTTCATGGAGAGGAGCTTCTCTTTGAGCTCGCCCTCGATCTTAGTGAGTTCCTTTTCGGCGGCAGCGCGGTTGGCGCGGCCGTTATCCTGAATGGTCTTCACTTCTTCAAGCGTGGAGATCAGCTCAAGGTTGGTCTTCTGCAGTGTCTCAAGGTCAACGATACCGCGCTCGGAGGCCTGGGCGATATTGACGGTGCCCTGATGCAGCGTCTCGGCGTTGTGCTTGAGCAGCTCGTTGGTGACTTCCGTGACCTCGTTCTGAGACTTCATGGCCTCGTCGGCATGATGCATCGTCATCGCGAGGACCATCTGGTTCTTCCAAAGAGGAATCGTGTTGTTGACGGAGGTGCGGATCTTCTCGATCATGAGGCTGTCGTTGTTCTGGATGAGACGGATCTGCGGGCTCATCTGCAGGGAGATCATCCGGGTCAGCTCAAGATCGTAGATCTTCTTTTCAAAGCGGCCGATCAGATTGGCAAAATCGTTGGCTGCCTGGGCATCCTCGGCAAGCCCGGTCTCTTCGGCGCGCTTCTGCATTTCAACGAGGTCGACATTGCGGAGCTGCTCGGCGCGGAGTTTGCCGGCGATGATATACATCGTGAGCTCCTTCATGTACTCCTGGTTCTTGTCGAACATCTTGTCCATGAGAGAGATGTCCTTCAGGAGCGTGATCTCGTGATTCTCGAGCTGTTCTACGATCTTGTCGATATTGGCAGAGGCTACGTCATACTGAGCCTTGAGAGACTCCATATGATCCTGGCTCTTGTGGAAGAGCGCCTTCAGGCCCTTTTCCTTCTCCTGGTCAAACTTCATGCCCTTGAGCTGGACAACAAGGTCAGACAGCATATCGCCGACTTCGCCGAGATCCTTTGTCTTGACCGTGTTCAGTGCGGCATCGGAGAATTCGGAAATGTTCTTCTGCGCGGCGGCGCCGTAATTCATGACCTGCTCGCTGTTTGCAATGTCGATCGTGGTGGAGAACTGCTGGACGGCAGCCTGCTCCTCCTCGGAGAGCTTCTGAAGCTCGACCTGCGTGGAGTCGACTTCTTCTTCCTTGGTCTCTTCTACGGCAGCGGGTGCGGTCTCTACGGCGGGAGCTTCTTCTACGGCGGCAGCCGTTGCGGCAGGGGCCTCATTCGGAGTGAGCGTTAAGGTGGGGATCGTTGATTCAGCCATGATATTTTTATCCTTTCTGTTCCGCCTGTGCCGCAGCGGCAGAGGCAGTATTTGATGAAGAAAATGCACTGGCAGCCGCTTCTACATCAGAAGTGGCGGGGCGCTCGGCGAGAAAGTCCTCATTCGTGGAGAGCCCCTCGCGCTTCAGCATCTGATTCATAACGTCGATATCCGTTTCGATATCAAGAGCCTGGTCGGCAAAGAGGGAATCCAGCCGTTTTTTAAATGCTTCGATCGAGACATCCAGCATCGTGTCGATGCTCTTAAGCCCCTTGTCGATGTTTTCGCCATCGATACCCTGCGAGGAGAGCTTGTCATAGGAGTTCAGAAGCTTGATCGTCGTGGGGAGATAGTAGCGGAAGAACTTCTTGATCTGCGGAGCTTTGGAAGGATCTTCGATTGCGGCGTCGAGGATCTTTTCGGTCACGTGGCTGATCTCGCCGATCTTTTCCCGGATCTCCTCATCCTTGATCTTTTCCGTGAGCTGATCCATTTCGGCAACGGCGGCTTCGCCCTCACGAATAAGCTCGTCGAGCTGCGCACCGTAGGTCTTCTTTCCGGCAAGCCGGCTGACGCGCTTCGTCTCCGTGCTCTTCTTTTCTGCGGCAGGAGCCTCTTCTTTTTTTGCAACACCCAGCCGCTCGCTTGCGCGCTTGGTATTGGCAACGTTATATTCTTCGCCTTTCGTCTTCACGGCTTTTCCTTTCCGGGCGAGAAGAAAGACCAGGACGGCCAGAGCCGCCAGAATCAAAAGCAGCAAACCTTTCATACAAGACACCCCGATCCGTTGATTTTTTATATTTTATAATTATTCAATTCGATAGTCAAGAGAACTGTTGCAAATTCAGAGCTTTCGTGCTAATATTATTTTGAGAAATTGGGGAAGGTATATACACATGACGATTGTTGCACCGTCAATTTTATCTGCCGATTTTTGCCGCCTGGGGGAGGGCTTGGATCAGATCGAGGCTGCCGGAGCCGAATGGATCCATTTTGACTGCATGGACGGCGAATTCGTCCCCAATATTTCCATTGGTCTTCCGGTGCTGGAGTCGGTGCGGAAGTATTCCGAGCTTTTTCTGGATGCGCATCTGATGATCGTTGAGCCGCAGAGATATGCGGAGCGTTTTTGCAAGGCCGGCGCGGATCTCGTGACGATCCATTATGAGGCGGCGGAAGAGAGCAAGCTTTGGGAAGCGATCCGCAGCATTCATGCCTGCGGCAAAAAGGCCGGTATTTCCGTCCGTCCCGGGACGCCCGCTTCGGTTTTAAAGCCGTTTGTTCCGGAGGTCGACCTCGTTCTGGTGATGACGGTCGAGCCCGGCTTCGGCGGGCAGAGCTTTATGGAAAGCATGCTTCCGAAAATTGCGGAAGTAAAAGCGATGATCGACGAGCTCCATCCCGAGTGCCTGCTGCAGGTCGACGGCGGCATCGGCGCCAAAACGGCTGTCCGAGTCAAGGAAAACGGAGCGAACGTCCTTGTTGCGGGGAGCTACTTCTTCCGGGCGTCCGACCCGGCGGAAGCCGTAAAATTACTGAAGGAAGCTTAAGCTATATGTCTTTTTTCCCTGCGTCGCTCGAGACGCTGATCGATAAATTTGCCTCTCTTCCAGGCGTAGGAAGAAAAAGCGCGCAGCGCCTTGCCTTTTATGTGCTGGATCTCCCGGAGGCGGATGCCCAGGCTTTTTCGGATGCCATCATGCGGGCAAAGCATTCCGTCCGTTTCTGCCGTGTCTGCCAGAATATTACGGAGGATGAGGTGTGCTCCGTCTGCGCCAGTGAGCTGCGCGATCAGACGACGGTCTGCGTGGTCTCCGAGCCGCGCGATGTCCTCAGCATTGAGCGAGGAAAAGAATATAACGGTACTTACCATGTGCTGCACGGGGTCCTTTCTCCGATGGCGCATGTCGGGCCGGACGATATCCGGATCAAAGAACTGCTGACCCGGGTAGCGGAAAATGACATCCGGGAGGTCATTATGGCCACGAACCCGGATACGGAGGGCGAAGCAACGGCGCTGTATATTTCCCGCCTGCTCAAGCCCTTTCAGATCAAGGTCTCCCGCCTTGCATACGGGATCCCGGTTGGTTCCAACCTCGAATTTGCGGATCATGCCACGCTGAATCGCGCGATCGAGGGAAGAACTGAAATGTAATGCAATAACTTGTATACTACAATACATCCGTCTTTTTAAACGCTGCAGCCCGACGAACCGGGTGCGCAGTAAAGAAATATAAAAAGAAATGAAAGTGAGGTTATATGGCACCAAAACTTAGAATCGTTCCCCTTGGCGGTCTCGGTGAGATCGGAAAGAACATGACATGTGTGGAATACGGCAGCGACATGGTCATCATTGATGCCGGGATGGGTTTTCCGGATCAGGACATGTATGGCGTCGATGTCGTCTATCCCGACATTACCTATCTTCGCGCCAATCGCGAAAAGATCCGCGGCCTGATCCTGACGCATGGCCATGAGGACCATATCGGCGCTGTCCCTTATCTGCTCAAGCAGATCGACATGCCGATCTACACCATGGCGCTCACGGCTTCTCTCGTCGAGCTGAAGCTGGAAGAGTATGACATGCTGACGACGACGCAGATCTTTACCAAAAAGGCGGGCAGCAGCTTCCGCCTGGGCTGCCTCAATATCGAATTTATCACGGTCAACCACAGCATTCCCGATACCGTCGCCCTCGCCATCACGACGCCGATGGGCACGGTGATCCACACGGCAGACTTCAAGATTGACACAACTCCGGTCTCCGGTGTGATGATCGATCTGGCGCGGTTCGCTCAGCTCGGCCAGGAAGGCGTTCTGCTTTTGATGAGCGACTCTACGAATGTGGAGAAGCCCGGCCATTCCGAATCGGAGAAGAAGGTCGGCGAAGCGATCGAGAAATATTTTGAAGGCTGTGAAAAACGCATCATCATCACGACCTTTGCCTCCAATGTCCATCGTCTGCAGCAGATCATCAATGTTGCGGCCAAGCACGGCCGCAAGGTCGCGGTTACCGGGCGCAGCATGGAAAATGTGATGCGCGTGACGCAGGTTTTGGGATATATGGACATCCCGGACAATGTGCTCGTTCCGATCGAGGATACGGCGAAGCTGCCCAAAAACCGCGTCGTCATCATCTCGACCGGCAGCCAGGGAGAGTCTATGTCCGCTCTTCACAGGATGGCTTTTGGTGAGCACAAGCAGATCAAGGTCGATGCCAATGACCGTGTCATCATCTCCGCCTCGGCAATTCCCGGGAACGAGAATATGATAACGCGTGTAGTGGACGAACTTTACCGCCGCGGCACGGAAGTCATCGACGCCCGCGGCACGGCGCTTCATGTCTCCGGTCATGCGCCGCAGGAGGACCTGAAGCTGATGCTTTCCCTCATCAAGCCGAAGTTCTTTCTGCCGGTTCACGGCGAATATCGCATGCTGGTCAAGCATGCGGAGCTTGCCAAGCAAATGGGCGTTGCGCCCAACAATGTCATGATCGCGGATATCGGCGACGTGGTTGAGATCACAAAGAAGGGCATCTTCAAGGAAGAGACGGTTCAGGCGGGCGCCGTTCTGATCGACGGCAGCCTCGGCGAAGTCGGCTCGGTCGTCCTCCATGACAGGCATCGGCTTGCAAGCGACGGGATGCTGGTCGTCGTCCTTCCGGTTTTTGCCGATACGCATTACGCGGCCGGGCAGGCCGAGGTCGTGACACGCGGCTTTATCTATGTGAAAGACAGCGAAGAGCTCATTGTTCATATGCAGGACATTGCAGCCGAAGCAGTCAACAAGTGTGTGGACAATAATGTTACCGATCTCAATTCTCTGAAATCCAAAATGAAGAGCGCCGTCGCAACGTATCTCTTCAAAGAGACGAAGCGCAGCCCGATGGTCCTCCCGGTCATCATCGAAGTCAATTGAACAAAGATCCCTTGCCGAATGCGGCAAGGGATCTTTACTATTCGGTTACGGTGATCTCGATATAGTCGCGAAGACCGTTCACTGTTTTTACAGCGATTCCGCAGGTGCCGGCGTGGTTGGCTGTCAGCATGCCGGTCGGCGAGATGTCAAGCACATAGGCGTTTCCGGTGCTCCAGGTGAGCGTCTTGTCGGCGGTATCCGCAGGCAGCAGCTCCGCACTCAGCTGAAGAGACTGTCCGACGGCCATTGTTTCCGGCGCGTTGAGGATCTTGACCGACTGTGCCCGGACCGGGACGACCTCTACATAGGTCTCGCCCGAGGCGCCGCTTTTTGCCGTGGCCGTAACGATCGTTCGTCCTTCGGAGATTCCTCGGATCTTCGTGCCGTCGATCTGCACGATCGAAGGATCGTCGGAGGTCAGCGTGTAGGAGGTGTCGGTGGCATCGAGGGGAGATGTGACCGGGATCAGCTCGATCTCATACCCGAGGTCCAGTTCATAAGGATTCGTCTCAAACCAGATGCTCGATACGGGGACGTTGACGGTCAGCAGGAACGAGCCGGTAACGCCTTTCTCATCCGTCGCGTTGATAAAGCAGGAGCCGCCTTCTTTTCCGTACACGGTGCCGTCCGGCTGAACGATGGCAACCTCAGGGTCGGTCGACTCCCATGTGATGACGGAATCCTCTTCCGCATCCTCGACGGAGAGCTGAACGGAGGTGAACCGGTCAATGATATGCTCGCCGGTCTCGGAGACGATCGAGAGCAGCGGACCGGGATCGATCGTCGGGGCAGGCGTGGCCGGAACGGGCGTCGGCGTGGGGAGAGGATCCTCCGTCGGAGTCGGCTCCGGTGTCGCGGCAGGGCTGCTTTGTGCTTTTCCCTCAAGGGCGGATGCCCGGGCTTCGGCGATCTCGCTGAGCAGCATGGAAGAATCTCCGATCAGCAGATACTGCACCGCCGGGATCCGGAAAAAGAGCCCGAGCGACACGGCCAGCACAAGCGCCAGCAGAATCGAAAACGGCACGGCAATGCTTGGCTTTTTCTCCTCTGCGGTCTCCGTCTGATAGGAAAGTTTGTTTGAGCTTTTATTTTTCATCGTTTCAAGGACAGGAGGCACCGGAAAGGTGCCTCCTGTAATCTTTCTTTATGCTGCTTTGGATTATAACCGATTTCCTGCGAAATGTCCAGCAGAAGGTGAGAAGCCTTAGATCTTCATGCAGACATCCCATGCGCGCCAGATGACCGTGCGCAGATTGCCGATCGCAACGCAGTCACCCACGCGGGGGACCTTGTTCTTGTCGCCGACCGGCATGGGAACGAAGCCAACGCCGTTGACAACGTTGTCGCATTCCACTTCGAACACCTCGCCTGTCTGTACGTTCTTGACCGTGCAGGAGCCGTCCTTGATGGCGGTGACCGTGGAGTGGAGATAGACCGGAACCTTGTGGTATTCCATTGCGTCGCGGAGGAAGGAAGTGTTGGCAAGGCAGGTCGCCTGTGCGGCAACCAGGTCATTGCCGTATTCCACGATGATCGGGTGCTTGCCCTGAAGGATCAGATCATACGCCGCCTCGCAGGAGGACTGGCCTCCTCCGATAAAGAGGACCTTGTCGCCGACTTCCGCCTTTTCCTTCAGCAGCTGCGTGAACGTGAGCGTCTTCTCAAAGCCGGGGACCATCGGCATCGTGCGCGGGACGGAACCGGTCGCGCAGATGACTTCGTCAAATCCGCGGAGCGTGCCGGTCTCGAGCACTTCCGTGTTGTAGTGCACTTCAATGCCGGCCTTCTTGATCTCGTTGATGTACCACTTGAGCAGATCCTTGTCGTTTTCCTTGAAGGACATGGCGGAGGCTGTGAGGAAGAGGCCGCCGAGCTCATTGGTCTTTTCAAAGATCACGGGAACGTGGCCGCGCTTTTTCAGCACGAGGGCACATTCCATGCCGCCGATGCCTCCTCCAATAATGGCGACCTTCTTCGCCTTCTTGGCAGGCACGATCTTATACTTGTTGTGCTGCATCGTGGGCGGATTCAGGGCGCAGCGGGCAAGGTGCAGAGAGTCGTTCAGATTCTGCAGATTCGAAGTGCCCTTGTATTTTGCAAAGTTGAAGCAGCCGTTGTGGCAGCGGATGCAGGGCTTGATCTCGTCCTGCCGGCCTTCCTGGATCTTATGGATCCATTCCAGGTCTACGAGGTTCTGGCGGGCAATGGCAACGGCATCCAGACGGCCGGCCTCAATCTCTTCCGCCGCCTTGATCGGATCCATGCGCCCTGCGCAGACGACCGGCTTGGAGGTGAAGTTCTTGATGTGCTCGACGTAGGAGAGGTTGCAGTTGTCCGGCATATACTGAGGCGGATGTGCCCAGTACCAGGCGTCGTAGGTACCGTTGTCGCAGTTGAACATGTCGTATCCGGCGTCTTCCAGATACTTGATCGCCTTTTCGGATTCTTCCATGTCGCGGCCGAACTCGGTGAAGTCCGTCTCATACGGCATAGCGCCCTTGCCCCAGGCCTTGGTCTTGGAGACGACGGAATAACGCAGAGAAACCGGGAAGTCCTCTCCGGCCTCGCGCTTGATCGCCTTGACGATCTCGACCGGGAAACGGAAGCGGTTTTCAAAGGATCCGCCGTATTCATCCGTGCGGCTGTTCCAGTTCTTCATCGTGAACTGGTCGAGCAGATAGCCTTCGTGAACGGCGTGGATCTCAACGCCGTCAACGCCGGCCTCGCGGAGCTTCTTGGCCGTTTTGCCGAAGGCCTCGACCATTTCATGGATCTCTTCGATGGTCATCGGGCGGGAGGTCACATCCTCGGCCCAGCGGTTCGGCGTTGCGGAGGCGGAAGCGCAGGAATACTGCACATCGACGATCGGACTTGCGATCTTGTTGAGAATGTCATGCTTGGCCAGCGTGGTCATCCAGCCGTTGATCGCCATGGAGCGGCCAAAGCCGGCAGCGAGCTGAATGAAGAGCTTGGCCCCGGTCTTGTGGAATTCTTCCATGAAGGGCTTGAGCTGCTTGAACATCTGGTCATTCTGCCAGAGCCACTTGCGCCCCGGGATGCCGAGCGTGTCGCGGACGCACTGCATGCCGGGAAGAACCAGACCTACGCCGTCCTGCGCGCGGTTGAGAAGAAAATAGGCCGCTTCCTTGTCAAAATGATTCGGCTCGAGCCAGCCGAAGAGGGAAGTGCCTCCCATGGAACACTGAACGATGCGGTTCTTGATCTCCACATTGCCGATCTTCCACGGAGTGAATAATGCTTCGTATTGTTTGTCCATACGTTGCCCCACTTTCTTAAAAGCTTATATAAAATTTTTTGCTCACAATATAGAGTCAGTCGGCATCCGTCACATAGATATAATTGTCCATGAGGTCGATGCGCTCGATCTTGCCCGGATAGGTGTAGGGGATCCCCATGATATCCGTGAAAATATATTTCCCGTCCTTCATCGTGACGGTGGAGACATTTTTGCAGAGCATCTGCTTCTGCGCTCCGTCGGTTTTATATACGGTGGAAAGGCACATGCTTATTCTCCCTTCAGAAGCGCGAGCGCCTTTTCCAGCTTTTCGTTTCCGGCGGCATAGTCGTCGATGGCGCTGTGGATGAGCTCGTGCGCCTCTCCGTCGTCCAGGCTGTGCGCCAGGTCGTGCAGCTCTTCGGCGTGATGCTTGTTGTGCCCGACCATGTAGGTGAGGAGAGCGAGAGCTTCTTCCGGAGAGGAAGCCTGACTATGGGGATGCTCATGGGGATGAATATGATCTTCCATAAAAAACACCTCGAATCTAGCGTTATTTTTTTGTTATTATACCACAGCTTCCTTGATTCGTCAAACAGAGTTGAATATTTGTTAAAAAAAAGAAAGAAATGCTTTGACAACATGATGACAATAGGATATAATAGGAAACATGGAAATACACATTATTTTTGGGGGGAATACAGAGTGAGAGATCTCAAGCATCTGATCTTCTTTGAAGATCTGCTGCAAAACGCGTACAATGACCTGGTCAAGCAGGCAAAGGACGAAGGAAAGCGGGCTTTGGGTTATACCTGCTATTTTATGCCCGAGGTTCTGCTGGATCTGGACGGCTGCTTCAGCGTGCGTCTCCGCGCGCCGAATTGCACCTCTCCGGATATGGCGACCTATTATATGTCCAACCGCACCTGCCACTATGGCCGGAGCCTGCTGGAACGGGCGCTGGAAGGCGGCTTCAACTTCCTTGACGCCCAGCTGGGGACCGAGACCTGCACGGTGACCTGCCGTTTCCAGGAGCATCTGGACCGCATGGACATTATCCAGAACCCGGACTTCTTCGTAACATTTACGGACGTTCCGTTCAAGAAGACCGAGAACAGCTTCGAGCATTACCGCAAGCAGCTTCAGGCTCATGTCCTGGATCCGCTGGCGGAAAAGTTCGGGATCGATACCTCGGACGAGGCGCTGATGAAGGCGATCGAGGAGCATAACGAGGTCTGCCGCCTGATCAATGAGATCGGCTCCTACCGCAAGCTCGACAATCCGACGATCACCGGCTATGAATTCCACGTGATCAATCTTGTTTCCCTGGTATGCCCGAAGTATCTGATCCTTCCGTATCTTCGCGAGACGGCCGAGGAAATGAAGACCCGTGAACCGGATCTAAAAAAGGATTTTCGCGTCCGCCTGATGCTGGCCGGGGCAGAAAACGATGATCCCGACTTTACGAAGCTGGTCGAGAGCTGCGGCGCCCGCGTTGTCTGTGACCGTTACTGCTACGGATCTCTTCCTGCGAGAGCGGAGATCAAGGTAGCGGAAGGCCAGGCTCCGCTCGATGCCATTGCCCGGCATTATCTGATCACGAGCTCCTGCCCGCGCTTTATGATGCAGGATGAGATGCGCGGCAGAAAGAAGCAGCTTGCGGATCTGGCAAAGGAATACAAGGCAGACGGCCTTGTGGTCATTTCCAACAAGTTCTGCGAGTACTGGAGTTATGAGCGCACGATCGACGCCGTCGTCCTCCCGCGAGACTACGGCATCCCAACCTGCTCCATCGAAAAGGAATATATCAACTCCGCATCCGGTCAGCTGCGGACACGCTTCCAGGCGTTTATTGAGAGCGTCGAGATCAAACAGATTCAGGGGGCTGCAAAGGAATGAAGCTTGATTTTCATAAAATAAAAGAGGCAGTGTCCGGCCTTGACAAGGACAAGCTGAAAAAGACGGCGAAGGACTTCTGGTACGGCAAGCCGCACGAGGAGCGCCGCCTCGGGGATCTTTACGAGGATAAGACCGGCCTTTACAAGCATCGCGAGTGGCGCGGCGTAAAGGACACCATGTATTACTTCAACTGTATCTGGCTTTACAACTATGCCAATATGGTTGCGGACATCGTGAAATACGGCAACGGCCCCAAGGGGATCATCCAGTTCGGCAAGGGCGTCTGGCGTTACCGCTGGGTGGGCCAGAGCTATCTCCCGGTCATGCACTGGTTTGACCGCGGCCTTGAAGGTCTGCGCGGCGAAGCGCTGGCCGCCTCTGCCTGGCACTATCGCGGCATGGTCAGCGAGACGATCCGCCAGTTTATGCGCATGTTCTGCTGCGATCCGGCCCTCGGCGGCGATCCGAAGCTGCATGACAAGACGATCGCTCATGATGAGACGGTCTGGGGCGGCGTCTTCTATCCGTGGAGAGACCGAATTGACGATGTCCCTCTGCAGATGATCCCGTATTTCGTCACCTGCCATGTCAACAACCACACGGTGCTCAACTATATCGACGCCGCCCAGGCGATCGGCCTTCCGGGCGACCCGTGCCCGATGTGCCAGGCGGAGGCCGGCATTTTCATTGCGGACGATATGCCGGATTATTATCCCTGCTTTGTTACGACGAACGAGGCTTGCGACGGCTCTGTCGCGACCTCCGTTCTGCAGGACTGGATGATCAACAAGCCCCTGTTCGCTCTCCCGCAGCCCATGCAGTTTGACGATCCTCTGGTGCAGGAGCACTGCGCCAATGAGATCAAGGAATGCTGGAAGTTCATTGAAGAGCAGATGGGCGAGCCCTTCTCCTGGGACGAGCTCAAGAAGAATCTCGACGAGCAGAACGAGATGCAGCGCTTCGAGTGGGAAAAGTGGGACGTTGCCGCGCATACCAAGTATTATCCCATCAACGGCGTTGCCCAGGCTCTCTACCGTATCTATTATACGCAGGACGGCAACCGCAAGATCTGGCATGATGTCAACAAGCACGTCAAAAAGATCCTCGACAAGTGCGTCGACGAAAAGATCGAGACCTTCCCCAAGACCCGCCACCGCATGATCGCCTGGTCCTGCGCGCCTCTCTATTATTCCAACTGGTGCACCTGGGCCTACAACTGCTGGGGCGTACAGACTGTCATCAATATGGACTCTCTGATGTTCGATATGGAAGTCCGCACCGACAATCTTGACAACTGCGTACTGGATATGGCCCGTTATCATGAGTGGGCCCCGATGCGCCGCATGGCCGTCGGCGGAATGCAGCATATCTTCGAGCTCTGGGAGAACATGGAAAAGTTTGACTGCGATATGGTCATGATGTATGACCAGCTGCAGTGCAAGGGAATGCAGGGTGTCCACGGCCTCTTTGAGGATGAGTTCCGCGCCCGCAACATCCACGCGATCTGGATGCCGCACGCGCTGCCCGACAAGCGTACGGTCAGCCGCGCGGAGATCCGCCGGATCTTTAATGATTATATGTTTACGGTAATGCACGAAGAGCCGCTGGATCCGTCTTTGCTTGACTTTGACGATTCCGAGAGCTGGTAATCGAGGAGGCTTTAGATGATGAAAAAGATCATGAAGGTTTTATTTAAGATCATTGGAATTGCGCTTGTAGCATATGCTGCGCTGTTTGCCGTATTCTTCTTTGATCTCGACGGCAAGGCTCTTTTCAAGTATGTCGAGCCCTTCCTGTGCCGCCACTATGAAAAGATCGAGCGCAAGGATCCGATGAAGGCCGTCTACGATACGGACGTGCCCAAGTACGAGTATCAGGCTTAAACAGATGCCCTGCAGACGCGGGCAGAAAGATCCCCGGTCTCCTCCAAAAGGAGATCGGGGCTCTTTTATTCGGTGGTGTGCTTTTCTTTGCCGAAGTGCAGCTCGCGCATGCCCTCCACTTCATCGCAGATCGGCTTGAGGCTGCAGGCTCCGCAGTCCGTCGGCATCCCTTCGAGGATCTTGGAAAGGCTCATCGTGATGTCGTGCACGGTTTTGGCCTTCTGATTGAGAAGGGCGTAATCTATGGCGGGATCTGTCAGAAAGATCATCCTTGCGGCAAGCACGTTGGGATTTTCCTTGTACTTGCGGATGAACAGATCGCCGATCGACTCAAACGAGATGCCCTTCCGGATGGCTTCCTTGCTGAGGCGGACCTGCTCCCGGTTGGATTCTGCAGAGGTACGGATCATGTATCCCTTTGGAAAGACGCGGTATTTGACAAAGTCCATCTCCTGGATGGCCCGGAAGGCCTGCTCCGTGTCTTCCGTATTGTCGCTTTCAATATCGCCGACACGGAGCAGTGTAATGCGGGCGTAAGGCGAATCGGACGAGAGCTCGCCGAGATCCTTTCCGATTATGAGGATCTCATCCTCCGGGATCAGATCCTTTGACGTGGTCACGCAGGTGAAGTTCACGGCCGGCTTGTTTCCGCCGCCGAGCTCAAATGCGGCATCCCGCATCATGATAAGCTCAAATTCGCCGGCATCCTGCCAGGCGCGGGCAGGGGAGAAGGAATAGCGCTTTGCGCTCTTTTCCTTCCAGCCCTCTGTCAGCTCCCGAATGACTGAATTGTACAGTTCCATTCCGTGTCCTCGGAATCAGAACTTGATATCGACCTTTTTGCGGTCAAAGATCTTGTTTACCTGAACATAGGCCCAGCCCATCAGCTTCTGATCCAGATTCCAGAAGTAAACGGCAAACAGGATGCCCAGAACGACAAGCAGGATCTTGACGATCTTGAGCATGGCTTTCAATACACAACGCATCGGGGAAATCTCCTTTCGGGTGGAATCAGTTATGCGCTCTTGGCAAGGCCCTTCTGGCGGGCATACTCTGCCGCACCCAGCGCGCCCATCAGCTGAGGATCCGTCTTCAGCTCGATGACCTTGAGCTTGAGAACACGCTCGATGGCCTGCTTGAGGCCGGCGTTCTTTGCGCAGCCGCCGGTCAGCGTGATGCTGTCGGTCGCGCCGGCCTTTTTGCTCATAACAAAGCAGCGCTTGGCAACGGCCATTTGGATACCGGCTGCGATCTCGTCCATCGGCTTACCTTCGCCGACGAGCGTGATGACCTCAGACTCGGCAAAAACGGTGCACTGTGCGGTAATGGGGATGACGTTCTTTGCCGTGAGGCTCAGGTTGGAAAATTCCGGAAGGCTCATTTCAAAGGAACGAGCCATGGCTTCATAGAAGCGGCCGGTGCCGGCAGCGCACTTGTCGTTCATGGCAAAATTCTTGACCGTGCCGTCCGTATCCACGGAGATGCCCTTGACGTCCTGCCCGCCGATATCGATGATGGCCTTGACGGTCGGATCCGTTACGTGTACGCCCATAGCGTGGCAGGAGATCTCAGAGATGTTTTCATCGGCAAAGGGAACCTTGTTGCGGCCGTAGCCGGTTCCGATGAGGTAAGAAAGCTCCTGAGAGGATTTCAGCCCGACCTTTTCCAGAACCTCTTCCATGGCAAGCTTTGCCGAAGCCTCGGAATTGATCTTGCTGCGGATCGTAGTGTCCGCACAGATCTTGCCGTCCTCGTCCAGAATGACTGCCTTCGTATAAGTAGAGCCAACGTCGCATCCGCCAAAGTATTTCATGATTTATTTCTCCCTTTTCTTATTTTTTTGATTTAATTACATGCAGTTTTCATCGTCAAATTCGCAGAGGGAAGGATCCACAGGCTCTGCCTTCATGACTGTGCGCATATATTCGTTGACCTTGCCGCGCATCGTCTTCCGGGAGACCGTACGGGGATCCATGAGGTCGTGCTCGATCCAGATCATGTGGTAGCCCTTCTCGCGGCACTGCTCGTCGAGAATGCCCTGAAGCGTTGCCATGTTCTTGCAGGCGACGTTCTGATACATGATAATAATATCAACGTCCCATGCTTCGCACTGTCTCCACAGCTCGTCCACAACGTTCTGGTAGCCGCCGTTGGTATGGCGGCGCATGACCATGCGCTCATAGAGGCGGGCGAGATCCTGCAGCGCAAGCTCGGGATCTTCGGTTTCCAGAGGCTTCGTGAAGTTGAGGGATTCCATCTCGACAAGGACGTCGATGCCCCAGCAGTTCGCCAGCCAGTTGGAGAAGTTGGCATAGTAATGTGCCGGGCAGGACCAGACGATCGCGCGGTGCTTCATCTTGCCGGGCCATGCTTCCTCCTGCCGGTCGTAGGCCTTCTGGAGCAGGCTGTTGACCTTGCGGAAGGTCTTCATTGTGCGGGGATCCATGCCGCCGTCCATTTCATAGTTCCACTTGCGGAACAGCTCGTAGCAGGGGCCGAGGATCTGCGGATATTTGCTCTTGTTGATGTCCCACTTTTCCAGCTCGTAACGCGTCTCTTCGTTGAAGCGCTTCATCGTGGAGAAGTAGGCATCCCAGTTCCACTTGGCGCCTGTCTGCTCTTCCACAAACTTGATGCAGGCCTTGATGTCTTCCGCGGCATAGGGAACCGTCTCTTCATATTCGTAGCGGACCGGGAATGCCAGATGGAAGACCGGCAGATTCGGGAACCGGCGGGACATATAGGAGGAAGCCATGACCGAGCCGTCGCACGGCATGGAGGAGGAGATGAAGCAGGAGCCCATATGCGGGAGCGCGTCGATGACCAGAGCGCCGCATTCGGAGGACGGGACCGGGCAGGTATCGGCCGGAAGCCCGAAGCTTTCCACGGCGTCGATGTAAGGCACGCACGTCAGCTGGTCGATCTCGGATACGAGGAACACCGGCATCAGCTGATACGGAATGCCGACGAGATCCGGGAAGCCGGCCATGATCTGGCCCATCGTCATTTCATCGAAGAGGACGACCTTCTTGTTGAGCTCGGAGCTGTTGCCGTTCTTTTCGTCACACTTGGCGAGGAGCACGAGATTTTCCGCCACGTAGCGGAAAATGTCATAGATCATCAGATGGCTCATCTTGAGCGCCGTTCCGCGCTGGCCGAGCGTATTCTTGTCCATGAAGCCGACGCAGCACATGTAGGAGATCATCCAGCGGTAGTAAAGCGTGCTGTTGAGCGCCGGAACCAGATCCTTGGAGAAGGTGGCGAGCAGCATGCCCCACATTTTCATCCACTCGTAAAAGTCTACGCCGGTGTCCTTGACGCCGCGCCATTCGCGGCGGACGGTGGCCATGGCGCCCTTGCGGTAAAGGCGTCCGAGATGCTTTTCGCCGTTCTTGAGAAGGTCGATGCGCTCCTTGCCGCTCATCGCTTTGACCGCTTCAAATTCTTCCGCAATGCGGTTCTTGGTGGAGACGGCATTGTTCTTATAATTGTTCGCGACCTGCTTCCAGTCGGTCTCCTTGATCATGTCGGCAATGATGCCGCCGATCTCTTTGATGTTTTCACCCTGCGCCTTCCAGTTGATCTCGTCCTTGGCTTTGAAAAACGCGGGATTCGGGTATTTGATCTTAGCCATTCTTCTGCGCCTCCTTGTGGATGCGTTTGATTTCCAGCGATTCGACAAAGGCCTGGAAGCGGGTGCGGAGCTGTCCGGAGGATTTCGCGTTGTACGGACGGTCGATCGAGAGGATCGGCCAGCCCTTTTCCGTAGACATGATGTGGCTCACAAGCGCACGCTCAAAGCCCCAGTAATCGCAGAATTTCATCTGCTCGTAGATAATGCCGTCTGCATGATATTCGCGGGCGAGGCGGTCCGAAGTGTCGCGGCGCTGCTGAACCTTCTCGTCGGCGATCCAGCGTGCGCATTCGGAGGTGTTCATATAATGGAGGACGACCTGCTCCAGCGCGGGCTTGTCGTCGCTCAGGACGATCTCTTCACGCCCCGGCGTAGAGCCGAAGCAGTACCGGTCGGAAACGACAAAGCCGCCGGCCTCTTCAATCATCTTGGTGAACTGCGGGTCGTCGATCTCGCTGCCGACGATGGCGATGCGTGCGCGGTACCAGGGCTTCGGATCGGGCTCACGCTGCTTGAGCTCTTCCAGCGTCTCGCGCAGATAGGGGAGGATCAGCGCCTTGGGGCAGGTATAGGAGACAAGGTTGAGAATGTGATACTCATATCCGGTGATGACGGGATTCTCTTCCTTCCGCATCTGGCCGATCTCCGTGAGGATGCGGCAGACTTCATTGTGCTCCTCCACGGCCTTGCGGATCGCCGCGTCAGAGGTATCGATGCCGAAGGATTTCTCCATCACGTCGAGCAGGCGAATCTTCAGCTCCTCGGTGTACTGCCTGACGGTATAGTCCACGACCTTGTAGGGGACGTCCACATGGGAGACGAAGAAGTTCGGCTTCTCGTTCATCTTGAGGATCTCAAAATGCTCATAGAAGCGGTTCATCATCGAGCAGGCGTCCACGCCTGCCAGACCGTCCAGAAAATTATATCCGCCCTCGATGCCTCTCTCGCACAGTGCGCGCGCAAACTCGCACGTGTAGTTTGACATATAGTAGGTGGCAATGTCGACGGAGCCGGTTCTCGGTGCGCGCAGGCGGACAGAGAAGCAGCGGTCAAGATTGAGCAGAACCTCGGGAATGTGGTAGCAGGTATAGCCAACGGCGATTCCCCCGTCTGCCTTGGCTTTTTCCACAAGCTCGTTGTCTGCATTTTCAAGAAGGTCTTCAAAATAGATCAGATGCTTCAGATCTTTCAAAAAATGCACCCCTTTCTTAAATTAAGAATCTGCTGTTTATGGTCATGAAATGATCTGCAATTTTTTCAAGGCTTCCCGGGCTCCCTGCATGATGGGAGAGTTCTCCGGAAGCGTAAAGACGCTTTCTCCGCGGATGTCGTTGGCGGCATGCCGGTCGTCCCCGGAGATAAAGGCGAGGATCTCGGTGTCGTCGATATTCTCTTTGATATAGGGAATCATCGAAGGATCAAGCACGCGGTTGACGATAGCGCCGCATTTCTCGTACATGACGAGATCCTTCGCTACGTTCTTGATCGTCCGGATGACCTGCGTCCCTTTCCGGCTGGGATCCGTGATCAGGACGAGATGCGTGACCTTTTCCATTACGCGCCGGTTGATCTGCTCCACGCCGGCCTCACCGTCGATGACGACATAGTCAAAATCGTGCGCCAGCAGGTTGATGACTTCCTTCAGATAAGCGTTTACCTTGCAGTAGCACCCGGCCCCTTCCGGCCGGCCAATGGCGAGAAAGGAGAAGGAATGCTCCTCCACGAGCGAATCGAGAATGCGGAACCTTGCTTCATTGAGCATTTCCAGCGCTTCACGGTTGTTTCCGAGCTCCACGCTCTCCACGATGGACTTTCGGATATCGTCGAGCGTCGTCTGCACTTCCACGCCGAGCGCCGTCGAAAGGCCGACGGCCGGGTCGGCATCGATGGCAAGGATGCGCTTGTCGGGATAGGTCTCTGCCAGGATGCGGACAAAAGCGGACGAGATCGAGGTCTTCCCGACGCCGCCCTTGCCGGATACGGCGATGATTTTCGTGTTGCTTTCCATAGCTTACCTTCTGCATACTAATTTATTTTCTATCTTAGCATAAAATTAGAAATTTGACAATTGTATTTTGCAAAAATATTTAGGATCGGCTTATTTCGGAAAGCAGGAGAATGTGCTATATTAAAACGAAAAGAAAGGACGGTGCCTATGAATATACAGATCTTCGGCAAAACAAAATGCTTCGACACAAAGAAGGCGGAGCGCTATTTTAAGGAGCGCAGGATCAAATATCAGTATATTGACCTGATGAAATACGGCATCAGCAGGGGAGAGCTGACGAGCGTGTGCTCGGCGGTCGGCATCGATGCGCTGGCGGATCCGAAGGATGTGGATTATGAGCTCTTTCAGCATCTTGCCTATAAGGACGACAAGCTCGAGAAGCTTCTGGAGATCCCGGAGATGCTCCGCACGCCCATCGTGAGAAACGGAAAGAAGGCGACGGTCGGCTACTGCCCGGAGATCTGGAAGGACTGGGAATGAATTCAGGCTCTGTGTAGTTAAAGTAGCAAAAGAATTTTCTATATTTTGTGGTAAAATCCGTGAAATTTATCCAAATCTACAATTGCAAAGAAAAAGAATCCTGTGTATAATGTTTAAGCAAAAATGTATTTTAAGTCTCTGGAGGTTTATATGAGCAAACAGAAACAGAAAGTCGGTTTTACCGAAACAGCGCTGCGTGATGCAAGCCAGAGCCTCATCGCAACCAGACTGAGCTATGACAAGATGGAGCCGATCCTCAAGACGATGGATCAGGTCGGCTATTATTCCTGCGAGGTCTGGGGCGGAGCAACCTTCGATGTCTGCCTCCGCTTCCTCAACGAGGATCCCTGGGAGCGTCTCCGCAAGATCCGCGCCAACATGCCCAACACCAAGCTGCAGATGCTGCTTCGCGGCCAGAACATTCTTGGCTACAAGCACTATCCCGATGATATCGTCCGCCGCTTCGTCCGCGCCTCGGTCAAGAACGGCATTGACATCATCCGCATTTTCGACGCCCTGAACGACGTTCAGAACCTCAAGGTTGCCGTAGAAGAGACGGTCAAGTCCGGCGCCATGGCCTCCGGCACGATCTCCTATACGACGAGCCCGGTCCACACGCGCGAGAACTATGTCAAGATGGTCAACGAGATGGCCCAAATGGGCGTTTCCTCCATCTGCATCAAGGACATGGCCGGCATCTGCACGCCGGAAGCCATGTATGATCTCGTCTCCGCCATCAAGGATGCACAGCCGGATCTCCCGCTTGTCATGCACACGCACTGCACCACGGGCATGGCCTACATGACCTACCTCAAAGGCATTGAAGCCGGCGCCGACGTGATCGACACGGCCATCTCCCCATTCTCCGGCGGTACCTCCCAGCCCGCTACCGAGACGCTGAACTGCGCTCTCAAGGAGCTCGGCTACAAGGTCGACCTCAATGAAAAGCTTCTCTATGAGATGGCGGACTATTTCAAGCCCATCCGCAACGAGTACATCAAGGACGGCACGCTCAACCCGATCTCCATGGGCACGGACACCCAGTGCCTGAACTACCAGATTCCGGGCGGCATGCTCTCCAACCTTCTCAGCCAGCTCAAGAGCCTCAACGCGCTCGACAAGTTCGATGAAGCTTTGAAGGAGACTCCGCTGGTCCGCAAGGATCTCGGCTATCCTCCGCTCGTCACTCCGACCAGCCAGCTCGTCGGTACCCAGGCCGTCCAGAATGTTCTTGCCGGCGAACGCTACAAGAATGTCGGCGCCGAGATCAAGGCCTACTGCCGCGGCGAATATGGCAGAACGCCGGCTCCCATTGATGAGAATGTCCGCAAGAAGATCCTCGGCGATGTGAAGCCGCTTGAAGGCCGCTATGCCGACACGCTCCCGACGGATACCTACGAAAAGGCAGCCGAAAAGCTTGGCGATACGGCCCGCTGCGAAGAAGACGTCCTCAGCTACATCGCCTTCCCGCAGGTCGCAGAGAACTTCTTTGAGAAGCGCACGGAGCTCGAGGAAAAGAAGGTCCGCTACAGCATCACGGAGGCCTAAGCTATGACAGATCTTGTAAATCTTTCCATCGGCAATGCAGCCCTGATCGCTGTCATG